>Ga0075158_10002742_pt1 | contig 12670 bp, 9 predicted proteins | sample JI91814BDNA_FD_70968 | JGI IMG/M metagenome (GOLD analysis project Ga0075158, IMG submission 70968) | Wastewater effluent complex algal communities from Wisconsin, to seasonally profile nutrient transformation and Carbon sequestration -... | ecosystem: Engineered > WWTP > Effluent > Algae... | reverse complement strand
GGCGGCGATCGACGCGGCCGTCGGGACCCCCACCTGACGCAGCGCCTCCTTCATCGACGGCTTGTCGCGGCACAGCCAGGTCGCATGCACCGACGTCCCGGGGATGCCGGTCGCCTCGCGAACCTGCGCCGCCGCCATCGTGTGCGATTCCACCGTCGCCTCGAGCTTATCGACCCACACCTTGGACTGGATGAAGCGGACCGCATCGGTCATCTCCCGCACATTCGTGACATTGGAGACCTTGTAATAGCCCGTCATCGCGTCCCGAAGCTGCGGGTCGAGGGCCCAGTCGTCCGACTCCCCGATGCCGATCACATTGGCGCCGACCCCCGCGAGCGCCAGCACGAAACGGCGCTGGTTGTTGGGGAAGCCCGGCTCGACGAAGACGATATTCATGGCCACGACCCTAATGCCCTGCCCACCCGTCGCGGCGCGTATCACGGGCCCGAGCCAGACCCTCTTCCTTGCTGACACCGGCGTGCGTCACTCGGGCAGGAGGCATTGTGAGACGCGTTCCCGAAAACCCGGAGCAGTTGGGCCTGCTCGTCTTGACCAGCCAGCTTCGGCGCATTGCCCAGCGCGGCATGCTCGGCGGCGCCTTGAGCCTGCCGCTGCTCGGGATCACCGAGGCCAAACGCGGCGATTGGGTCATCGCCGCGCTGCTCTGTGCCGCCACGCTGCTCCAGTGCCTGCTCGTGGTGTTGAAATTGCGCAAGATCAACCAGATCCTCGACGGCCTGGCCAACCCGGCCGCGGCCGGCGCCGGGCCCGTCGCCAACCCCACCCAGGTCACCCTCCTGCTCGGATTGGGTATGACGATCGCCCTCCTCGGTCTGGTCGGCCTAAGCCCCTTGCCCCTCGCGCGCGCCGTGCCCGAGGCCGCCATCGACGCGCGCCTGATCGTGCTCGGCCTGCTGGCCACCGCCCTGGCGCTGTTCGCGATTTCCCGCCGGGTCAGCGAGAAGACCCCTGTGGCACCCGACATTCCGCGCCCCGCCCTGGTGGCGACCGCCCCGGCGCCGATGCCGAAGCCGCAGGCCGGGGATCCCGGGGTGGACACGGCATACCAGGGCGAGGCCATCACGTGCTCCGGGGGTGGCATCCGCTCGGCGGCCTTCTGCCTCGGCGCCCTGCAACGGCTCATGGCCGCCGGGGTCTATGACCGGGCGGACCGCGTCTATGCCATCTCGGGGGGCAGTTATGTCGCCACCGGCCTGCACCTCGCGCGCCGATGCTCCGAGCCGCTCGGCAGTCCGCCGGCCGATTTGTTCACCCCCAGCTCGCCCGAGATGGACTGGCTGCGGCGGCACTCCTCCTTTCTCATGCCGACGCCCACGATCCGCCTTCGCGGCATCCTGGCGCTCGTCTATGGCGTCGTGATGACCCTCGCGTTGCTGGTGGCCGGCCTGTGGAGCGCCACCGCCTATGCCGTGTGGGTGCTCGATCGCCTCCCGGGACAGGGAGTTCCCGCCCTCGACGCCACGCAAGCCAGCTTCGATGTCTCGCCGGGCCTGTGGCTGGCGCTTGCCCTCATCGGCGGCGCCGGAGTCCTCTGGTATGCCCTGGTCACGGCGCGCTGGAAATACCAACGGACCCGGCTCGCGTCCGTGGTCCCCACCACGCTCTTCCTCGGCCTGGCCCTGACCGCCGTCGTGGGGCTCGTCGTCATACCAAAGCTCGTCGTCCTGGCCCACAACGCGACCGTGAGCAACGAGCCGACCGCCGCCATCGCCAAGGCGCTCAGCGTCACGCCGATCGTGCCGGCCGCCATCTGCGAGACGGCGACCCAGGAGGACTTCGTGCGGCAGGCGCAGATCGCCTGGCATCGCACGCCCGACCCCGAGCGGGCCAGCACCATCCCATTCACGTATGGCGCCTGCGGGCAGACCTATGGCGATGACGTCCTGCCCTTCGCCACGGGAGACCCCAAAGCGCCGCCGACGGCCTGGCCCGGCTGCTTTGCCGGCACCGACCTGGCGCTGACCAGGGCGCTGCCGCACTCCTGCGATCGCACGCAGGACACGACGGGTGGCTGGGCCACCCGGCTCGCCGGCCTCGCGGCGCTCGCGACGACCCTCGCGGCCACCTGGCGCCGGCACGGAACCCCCGAAGCCACGACGAAGCCCGGCAAACTGGTCGCCTTCATCCGGCGCCGGGTCCTGCCGTGGTCGGCGCTCGCCGCGGCGCTCGCACTCTTGGCGATCGTGGGGATCTGGATGGGGCGCAGCCTCAGCGTCAACCTCGCCCGCCTCGACGACTATGCGACCTTCCTCATCCTGCCGATCACGTATGCCGTGGTCCGCCTCCTCGGTGATGCGATGGCCACCTCGCTGCATCCCTTCTATCGGGAGCGGCTCGCGGACACCTTCCTCGTGCGCCGCACGGCAAACGGTGGCGTGGAGCCGATTCCCTTGTGGGACACCCCGGTTGACCCCGGGCTGGCCACGGGGTCCAATACTGACGCCGAGGCTCCTGGTCCGCAATTGTCGATCCTGTGCGCCGCAAATGTCAGCGACGCGGACTACATCCCCACGCAGCGCGGCTGCACGACCTTTCGCTTCGAGACCGGCCGCCGCACCCACGGTATGGAGCGACCCCGCGCCTATGTCGGGATCACCGACGCTCGCCTGCCGCATACCTGCTCCGGGCGCGCCGCGGGCGGCGAGCGGCCCATCCCGCTCAGCCCCACGGCATACGCGCTGGCAGCCGACCCCGAGGGTCGCGACACCACGCTCGCGGCGGCGATGGCGGCCTCCGGCGCCGCCTTCTCCCCGATCATCGGACGCAAGCAGGCGATGATCGCGCCCTATCGGCTGCTGCTCACCCTGGCCAATGCCCGCCTCGGGATCTGGCTGCCGAATCCCTATATGGCCCTGGTCACCACGAGCGATCCCGGCCTGACGGCGCCCTTGCCGGCCCGCAGCGCCGCGCGCACAGCCTTCGAGCGGCTAGTCCGCAAACCAGGACCATTTCGAATCGTCAAGGAGGCCGTCGGTCTGCAATCGATCACCGACTCGCGGATCTATGTCTCCGATGGTGGACATTTCGACAACACCGGGCTCGTGGAAGCCCTGCGTGACCGGCCCCGGCGGATCATCGTCCTCGACGCCTCGGCCGACCCGCACGGCACCCTCGATGCCCTGACCGATGCCATGACGACGGCCCGGATGGACCTCGGTCTGCTCATCACGCCCATCGGCCGCGACGGGCTGACTCCCGCCTCGGGAGATCCCGCTTCCACAGCCCGCCCCGAACGCGGGTGGCTGCATCTTCAGGCGCGGGTGGCGGGGCGCGGCCGGGTCGTCTGCGACATCTTCTTCGTCAAGAATGTGCTGTCGCAAGGCAGTGATCCCGAGTTGGACGCCTATCAGCTCGACCATCCCGGCTTCCCCGTCACCACGACCGTGAATCAGTTCTATGGGGAATACGACTTCGAGGCCTATCGGCAGCTCGGCTGGTGCAATACCGAGGCGCTGCTGAGCGCAAATCCGCAGTTGAGCAGCGCGCCGTGAGGCGGCGGCGCTGAGCACATTTGTCCACACACTGGATCGTCACTGCTGCATCGCTCGGCGGTCCATGCTTGGATCGAGGCATGACCAATGTCATCGAGACGCGGGGGCTGGTCAAGAGGTATGGGGACCTCACAGCCGTGGACCACGTCGATATCTCCGTGCCCCAGGGCACCTTTTTTGGCCTGCTCGGCCCCAACGGCGCAGGCAAGACCACGACTCTTGAAATCATCGAAGGCATCCGCCAGCCCGATGAGGGCGAGGCGCTGATCTTCGGTGAGAAGGTCTGGCCCCGCAATCGCGCGCTCCTGCCGCGCATCGGCGTCCAATTGCAGGCCTCCGCCTTCTTCGAACGCCTCACGGTCGAAGAGCAGTTGCGCTGCTTCGCCGAGCTGTATGGCGTCCCCCTCGCCCGCATCGACGCCATGCTCGACATGGTCGGCCTGCAGGAAAAGCGCAAGGTGCGCACCGAGGACCTCTCCGGCGGCCAGAAGCAGCGGCTCTCGATCGCCTGCTCACTCATCCACGATCCCGAGGTCGTCTTCCTCGACGAGCCGACGGCCGCCTTGGACCCGCAGGCGCGGCGCAACCTGTGGGATGTCCTGCGGGCGATCAATGCCGAGGGCCGCACGGTGATTCTCACGACCCACTACATGGACGAGGCCGAGATCCTTTGCGATCAGATCGCGATCATCGATCGCGGCAAGATCTTGACCACCGACTCCCCGCGCAATCTCATCACCGGTCTCGGTGCGGCATACCGGATCCTGCTCAGCGAGGATGCCCTGGCCGAGGCCGAGGCCGAACGCCTGCCAGGCGTCGAGAGCGCCGCCCTGTCCAATGGCACTCTCGCGCTGACGACCTACGATCCCTCACCCGTGCTCACCGCGCTCGCGGAACGCGATGCGCTGCAAGGACTTCAAGTGACCAGCGCGACCTTGGAGGATGTCTTCCTCACCCTGACCGGGCGGGAGTACCGCGCATGAACGGCTTCGGAGCGCTGGCTCGCGCGCAATGGGTTGGATTCTGGCGGGACAAGCAGAACTGGTTCTGGCTGATGGCCTTCCCGCTGATGTTTCTCGTGCTCTTCGGCTTCCTGTTCCGGGATGCCGGGGCGAGCAAGTCGACGCTGACCCAGATCGGTTCGGTCGCGGTCATCGACCAGTTGCCGGCCGAGGCGAAGGCCCAGTTCAACGACCTCTTCGAGGTCACCAAGACCACGGACGCGGCCGCCGCCTTGGAGGAGGTGCGCAAGGGCGATATCGATGCCGCCGTCGAGCAGCGCGGCAACGAGGTGATCCTGCATTACAGCCAGGCCGACCAGGTCACGGCGGCCACCGTGCGCGGCACGCTCTCCGCCTTCGTCGACGGGGCCAATGTCGCGGTCTCGGGTCAGCCACCGACCTTCACCCTCGACGCCACCGCGGTGGAGGATGAGTCGCTCAAACCGATCCAGTTCATCGCGCCGGGCCTGCTCGGCTGGGCGGTGGCAATGGGCGCGACCTTCAACGCCGCGATGCCCTTTGTCACCTGGCGGACCAACAAGCTGCTGCGGCGGATCCGGCTGGCGCCCATCCGCACCGAAGCGCTCGTGGCCTCGCGCCTGCTGGTCTCGGTCGCGGTTGCCCTGATTCAGATGGTGGTCTTCCTCGCGGTCGGCGTCACCCTCTTCGATCTGCAGTTGAGCGGGTCCTGGTGGATGGCGATCCCGCTGTTGTTGTGCGCGACGCTCGCCTTCATGGCGATCGGCCTGATCGCCGGCGCGGTGTCCAAGACCGCCGAAGCGGCCTCGGGCATCGTCAACGTCATCATCTTGCCGATGGCCTTCCTCTCGGGGTCCTTCATCCCCCTGGATCAGGCCCCGAGCTGGCTGCAATCGATCTCGCGCGTCCTGCCTCTTGGGCAGCTCAACGAGGGCCTGCTCGACACGATGGTGCGCGGCGAAGGGCCGTCGTCCGCGCTGCTGCCGATGGCGATCCTGCTTGGCTTCGCCCTGGTCTTCGGCCTGATCGCCGCCCGCCTCTTCCGCTGGGAAGACTGACCCAAGATTGCCCCCGTTGCCCTCAGGTCTGGGTCCTGCGCGCAGATCGGGAAAGGGCACGTTGGCCCCGGAGATTGTCCTTTCGACGACCCAGAGTGTCCTTTCGACGGGTTTTGCGTCGAAAGGACACTCTGGCCCCGTCGAGAGGACACTCTGGGGTCGTCGAGAGGGCACGTGTCGATTTCGTCGAGGCTCGCGCGACATCCTGGTGACGGCGCCCGCCGTCGATGCTTCGATGAAGGAGAGATGCCATGAAGTACTTGGTGTTGTTGATCGGCGACGGCGAGGAAGAGCCGTGGAGCAGCATGAGCGCCGAGGAGCAGGCCAGCCTCATGCAGAAGTTCGGTGACTTCTCGCAGCGCTGCGCGGAGCGCGAGGGTGTGGAGATCCTTGGCGGTGAGGCCCTCGGCGGACCGGACGACGCGACGGTCATGCGCACGCGTTCCGGCGCCGTCACCCTCACCGAGGGTCCGTATGCCGAGGCGCTCGAAGGCCTCGGCGGCTTCTATCTCGTCGAGTCCCCCGACCTCGACACGCTCGTGGAGATGCTGCGCGCCCTGCCGCGCTATGACATGCAGATCGCCCCGGTGCTCGAGATGTCCTGACGCTTCGCGCCGAGACAGGGGGTATGCCGTGGAGCCGGCCGAGCAGGACTCGCACCTTCGCCTCGCGCAGCTCGCGCGCCAGGACTGGGGTCGCCTGCTCGGCCTGCTCATCCGGCGGCATGGCCGGCCCGACCTGGCCGAGGATGCCCTTGCCGAGGCTTTCGCGACGGCAAGCGCGCGGTGGCCACTGGAGGAGATGCCGGCGAACCCGGCGGGCTGGCTGGCCCACGTCGCGTCCCGACGCCTGCTTGATGCCCTCCGACATGAGGCTCTCGCGCGCGGCAAGGCGCACGTGATCGCGGCGGCCGAAGAAGTCGGCGCGCCGGAGCCGGACCTCCCCGGCAGCGACCTCGATGATCGGCTGCCGCTGCTCTTCATGGCCACCCACCCGGCATTGGCGCCGGAAGTGCGCCCGGCGATGGCCTTGCGCTTCGTGCTCGGCGTGCCGACCGCCGACATCGCGGCGCTCTTCCTCGTGCCGACGCCCACGATGGCGGCGCGGCTGACCCGGGCCAAGGCCCGGCTGCATCAGATCGGCGTGGCCTTCGCGATGCCGGACCCAGGCCGGTGGCCGGAGCGAGTCGATGATGTCGCGCGCGCCATCTATCTGGCCTTCACCGCCGGCTACGCCCCCCGCGAGGGTGACCAGGTCGTGCGGCTGGCCGTTGCCGGTGAGGCAGTCCGGCTCGCGGTGCTCACCGCGGACCTGCTTCCCGGTCAACCAGTGCTCGAGGCGCTGGCTGCCCTCGTGCTGCTACAGCATGCCCGCCGGGATGCGCGCGCCGGACGCGACGGCGAATTGATCCGGCTCGCTGACCAGGACCGGGCAGCCTGGCGTCACGACGAGATCGACGCCGGCCTGGCCCGGCTGATGCCGCTCACGCCGCGCGGCGGCCTCGCCGAGGAGTTGCGGCTCCAGGCCCTGATCGCCGCCTTCCATGACACCGCGGCCACCAGCGCGGCCACCGATTGGGCGGCGATTGCCCGCACCTACGCCCGGCTCGAAGCACTGACCGGATCACCCATCGTCCGCCTCAACCGGGCCGTCGCGGTCGCCGAGGTGGCCGGCCCGATGGCCGGCCTCGCGATCCTGCGCGCCGCTGCCGACCACCTGCCGGGCCATCATCGCGTCGCCACCGTCCGAGCCGAGCTGCTGCGGCGCGAGGGCGATCGCGCGGGGGCCCGCACGGCATACGAGGAGGCCCTGGCAGCTTGCCCCGACGGCCCCGAGCGCCGCCACCTGATCGCCCGCCTCGCCACGCTGTGAAACCCACGCGGCGGGCCGCGTCAGCTCAGGATCCGCACCCAGTTCGCGCCCGCGCCGATGCCGGCGCGATCCAGCTCGCGCAGGCTGCCGTCGGCCCCGACACGCAGCAGGGCGGCCTCGGTGGCGCGCTCACCGACAGCGACGACATACTCCCCGTCCGCCGTCGCGGCGAACCCGCGCGGCTGCCGCGGGACCGAGGTGTATTCCGTGACCTGCCCCAACGCCCCATCCGCCGTGAGCGAGGTGGTCGCGATGGTCGAGGACGAGCGTTCGCTGGTCAGCAACCACGGGCCGGCACGGTGGATGTCGGCGCCCCAGATCAGCGGCTCGGCCTTGGGGTCCCTGCCATATGCACTGACCTGTAGGCCGCAGTCCGGGGGCACGGTGTCGAGCGACCCCATCAGGGTGAGCGTGCCGTCGCCGGCTCGGGCATAGTGCAAGACCTGCCCGGTGAACTCCGTCACGACATAGGCGCTCGGCCCATCGAGGACCAGGTGGCGCGGCCCGCAGCCGCGCGGCGCATCGACGACCAGCGGCTCGCACGGGGCGAGCACGCCCGCGGCGGAGAGGGTGAACTGGGCGATGAGATCCTCACCGAGCGAGACGGCATAGACCTGCTCGCCCTCGACCACCACGCAATGCAGATTGCGATAAGAGAACTCCGCCACCGGCTCGCCCACCACCCCATCCGTCAGCGGCCACACCCAGCCGCGGCCGGCGCCATAGGAGACACCCAGCAGGAAGCGACCGTCATGCGCGAGGCTGACATAGGTCAAGGAACCGCCGACCGGACGCCGGGCGACCTCCTCCATCACACCACTCGCCTCGTCGAGGCGGAGGGTGGCGAGGACGGGCGGGTCGCCCTTGGCCGCGGCATAGACCAGCCCCCGGGGGCGATCGATGGCGAAGGTGCCGCACCCTGGCAACTCCCCTGACGTGGCCAGCGGCTCGAGCCGAGGACCCGAGCGGTCCAGGCGCAAGGTGCTGATCGTGCCGTCCCCGGCGTTGGCGATGAGGACCAGTTCGCTCATCGGCCCAGCCTATGAGGCGCGGCACGTCCGCATTCGGAACAGGCCGTCAGACTGGCCCGTTACGATCGTCACTGGAGCGGAAGGAGGTGGCCAATGGGGCGACTGCAACGCATCGAGAGCAAACTCGAGCGCGCGATCAATGGTGCCTTCGCCAAGGCTTTCCGCTCCGAGGTCCAGCCGGTCGAGATCGCGAGCGCCGTGCGCCGGGCGATGGACGACGGAGCGACGGCGCTCGCCAAGGGTCGCACCTTCGTGCCCACGCGCTATCTTGTCGAGCTCTCCGAGACCGACTTCGAGCGGCTGACCGCCTATGAGGATGACTTGCACGACGAGCTCGTCGCCGCCGCGCAGGAGCACGCCGCCACGCAGCGCTATCAGACCAAGTCCGATTTCGGTTTGCGCTTTCGCAAGGACTCCGCGCTGGAGACCGGGCTCTTTCGCATCGTGACCGAGGACCAGCCCGCGCATGTCCACCGCGAGGGTCAGGTCAGCGACCGGCGACCGCGGCCGAGCCCCGCCGAGCACGCCGCACCCCCCCACGCGGAGCCGAGCCGCACCGAGGCGCCCCGCACGCCGGCGGCGCGCCCGGAAGCGCCCGCGCCGGCCCAGGATCGGTGGCGCGATGGCACCCAGGAGCCCGACATCGAGGCGTATGACGCCCGCACCACCCGCCAGCGCGGCCGCGACGAGGACGTGCTGGAGTCGGTCACCAAACGCGAGCCCGCGGGCGGGCCCGTCGCCAACGCCCCGCGAGTGCTCTCCCCCGCCGACCGACCGTGGCTTGAGGTCGACGGCGACCGCTATCTGTTGATCGGCGCCGTGACCGTCCTTGGCCGCGACACCGGGGCCAATATCGTCCTCGATGACGCCAATGTCTCGCGCCGGCACAGCGAAATCCTGGTCACCCACGACGGCCCGCACCTGGTCGCGCGGATCCGTGACCTCAGCTCGACCAATGGCACCTGGGTCAACGGCGAGCGCGTCTCCTCGGTGCGCCTGCAAGCCGGTGACCGGATCACCATCGGCCAGACCTCGATGATCTATCGCGCCGGACGGCGGTGAGTGCGACGTGAGCGAACTGACCCTCACCATCTTGCGCTTCAGCCTCTTGGTGCTTTTGTGGCTCTTCGTCTTCAGCCTCGCGGCGGTCTTGCGCGGCGACCTCTTCGGCACCCGGGTCGTGAACCGGGTCAGCGCCACCGGCCCCCGGTCCGCGACCTCCTCGCCCGCTCCACGCGATCGCCGCGCCAGCACCCCCAACACCATCGTCGTGACCTCCGGGCGGCTCGCGGGCACGCGGATCCCGTTGGGGGACAATGACATCCTCATCGGCCGCAATCCTGACTGTCATCTCGTGCTCGAGGACGACTTCTCCTCCGGCCGGCATGCGCGGATCTTCCCTGCCCAAGGCGGCTGGGGTGTCGAAGACCTCGGATCGACCAATGGCACCTTCGTCAACGGCCAGCAGATCTTCGAAGCAGTGCAGTTCGAGCCGGGCAGCCAGATCCGCATCGGCCGCACGACGATCGAGTTGCAGAAGTAGCCGTGCCTTTCGCCCTGCACTTCGCCGCCCGCTCCGACGTGGGCCTGGTCCGCTCCGAGAACCAGGACTCCGCGTATGCCGGGCCACACCTGCTCGTCGTCGCGGACGGCATGGGTGGGCACGCCGGCGGCGATATCGCCTCCTCCACGGCCATCGGCTATCTCGTCGAGCTGGACGAGGAGTCGCACTCGGCCAGCGAGTCCGGCGACGAACTCGCCCAGGCCATCGCCAAGGCGAATGCCGAATTGCAACGCATCGTCGCCGCCCGCCCCCAGTTGCAGGGCATGGGCACCACCGTCACCGCGCTGCTGCGCTCACGGCATACGCTCGCGATCGCGCACATCGGGGACTCGCGCGCCTATCTGCTGCGCGGCGGCGAACTCGCCCAGATCACCACCGATCACACCTTCGTCCAGACCCTCGTCGACTCGGGTCGGATCCGGCCCGATGAGGCCAGCAGCCATCCGCAACGCTCCCTGGTCACCCGGGTCCTGACCGGCAATCCCTCGGATCGCCCGGATCTCGGCGCCCGCGAGGCGCGGCTGGGCGATCGCTATCTGTTGTGCTCCGACGGACTCTCCGGCTTCGTCGCCCACGACACGATCGCCGAGATCCTCGCCGATGGCGCCCGGCCCGAAGAGACGGCCGACCGGCTCATCGAGCTCGCCCTGCGCGCCGGGGCGCCCGACAATGTCACGGTCATCGTCGCCGATATCGTCGACCTCACCTCCGGCCCCCCACCGCCGGCCGGCCCGCAAATCGTCGGCGCGGCGACCCAGAGCCCTGCGGGCACCCGGGCCCTGCGCGAGACCCCGGCCGCCAAGGCCGCGGCACTGCGGCCCAAGCTCGGACTCGATGAGGAAAGCGAGCGGATCGAACGGCTGGCGCTCGCCGAGGAAGGCACGAGCAGCGCCCTGCGCCGCGCGCTGAAATGGATCGGCGCCCTCGCGGCCATCGCGATCGTCGTGGCGGGCAGCGCCACCGCGCTCTATGCGTGGTCGCAGCGGCAGTTCTATGTCGGCAGTGATGCCGGCAAGGTGGCGATCTATCAGGGCCTGACCAATGACCTCGGCCCGATCCCGCTGTCCAAGCCCGTGAAGGTCACCGATATCGCCGTCGAGGATCTCCCCGACTTCTGGCGTCAACAGGTGCAGGACCTGATCACCGCCGACAGCCGCGCCGACGCCGACCAGCGCGTCGCGACGATCCGTGCCGAAGCGCAAGCCTGCGTCAGCGCCCGCGCGCGCGGCAGCGAATGTGGTGCCGCGGGGAGCAGCCCGAGCGCCAGCACCTCCAGCACGAGCAGCCCCGCCACTAGCCCCGGCTCCTCGTCGTCGAACTCCACCACCGCCACGCCCCGCTCCACCGGCGGCTCGACATCGACGGGCAGCCCATGAGCATCGTGACCTCCTGGCGGCCGCGCCGCGGACGCAATGTCGAGCTATTGCTGCTGATCTTCGCCGTCGCCATCGTGACCCTGGCCTATGTCTCGGTCGAGGGCGCCACGCACGGCTCGATCCCCACCAATCTCGCCACGCAGGTCGGCGGCCTGCTGGCGATCACCATCGCCTTTCACCTGGTGCTGCGCTTCACCGCCTCGTATGCCGATCCCCTGCTTCTCCCGATCGCCACCTTGCTCAATGGCCTGGGCCTGGTGATGATCCACCGCCTCGATATCGCCGAAGGGCGATCGATCAGCGAGGGTATGGCGTTGCGCCAGTTGACCTGGAGCGCGCTGGCCGTCGGCATCGCCATCACCGGCCTGCTGTGGTTGCGCGATCACCGCACCTTGCGCCGCTATACCTTCCTCGCCGGCGCCTCCGGTGTCGCCTTGCTGCTGCTCCCGCTGCTGCCCATCATCGGCCGCGAGGTCAACGGCGCGCGCATCTGGATCGGCATCGGCCCCTTCACCTTCCAGCCCGGCGAGATCGCCAAGATCGCCCTCGCGATCTTCTTCGCCGGCTATCTCGTGCGCACCCGCGATGTGCTCTCGATCGCCGGCCCGAAGGTGCTCGGTATGCAGTTGCCCCGGGGCCGCGATCTCGGCCCGATCGTCGCAATGTGGCTGGTCAGCCTCGCCGTTCTCTTCTTCCAAAAAGACCTCGGCTCGGCCCTGCTCTTCTTCGGCCTCTTCGTCGCCGTGCTCTATGTCGCGACCGAGCGGATCGGCTGGATCACGATCGGGCTGATCCTCGCCGGCGGCGGCGCCGTCATCGCCTGGACGCTGTTCAGCCACGTCCAGACACGGGTGCTGCTGTGGCTGCACACTTTCAGCCCCGAGGCCCTGGAGGCATCCGACCAGCTTGCCAAGGGGTTGATGGGGATGGCCGCCGGCGGCCTCTTCGGCACCGGCCTGGGGCGCGGCCGGCCGGACATCACCTATTTCGCCGAATCCGACTTCATCATCGCCAGCTTCGGCGAGGAGCTGGGGATGACCGGCCTATTCGCCATCCTCATGCTCTATGTCCTGCTCGTCGAGCGCGGCCTGCGGATCGCGATCGGGGTGCGTGATGGGTTCGGCAAATTGCTCGCCGCGGGACTCGCCTTCTCCGTCGCCCTGCAGTGCTTTGTCGTCGTCGGCGGCGTGACCCGCGTCATTCCGCTGACCGGGCTGACCATGCCCTTCCTCTCGTCCGGCGGCTCGAGCCTGCTCGCCAACTGGACCCTGATCGCG
>Ga0075158_10002741_pt1 | contig 12674 bp, 9 predicted proteins | sample JI91814BDNA_FD_70968 | JGI IMG/M metagenome (GOLD analysis project Ga0075158, IMG submission 70968) | Wastewater effluent complex algal communities from Wisconsin, to seasonally profile nutrient transformation and Carbon sequestration -... | ecosystem: Engineered > WWTP > Effluent > Algae... | reverse complement strand
GACGCCGACGGTGCGTTCACGGTGACCGGCATCTGGAGCCGGAACCCGCTGCGCGTGCGGATCGAAGCGCCGGGCTTCGTCGTGCACCAACAGGACGTGCCGCCCTTGGACGGCGACCAGCCGACGCACCCGTTCGTGCTCGAGCGAGGGCTCGTGGTGACGGTGCGCGTCGTCGACCAGGACGGTGCACCGGTCGCGATCCACGCGCGCCTCGACGAGGCAGCGCGGCTGCACGACGCGCACGAGGACCTCGGTCCCGGCGCGCGCCGCTGGCGGCGCCTGCCGCCGCAGCCGCAGACGTTCCACGCGACTCTCGGCGGCGTCGACTTCGCCGTTCTGCACGACCCGCGACAGCCCGAAGCGGTGCTGCGCGTGCCGAAGCCCGGGCGTCTCGTGGTCGTGGCAGCGAACGGCTGGCCGGAGCTGCCGGAGCGCACGAACCTCGTCGCGCGGATCGATCGCCTCGACGCGAACGCCCCGACGTTCGAGCTCTGGTCGCCCGAACCGCACGAAGAGTCCTTGCTGGTTCCAGGTCGCTACCGCATCGCCGTGGTCGCGGTCGACTCGGCCGCTCCCGAGGGAGCGGTGCGCGAACGTGCCCTCGGCCTGTCGACCGAAGTCGACGTCGCCGCGGGCTCATTGACGCGCGCCGAAGTGCGCTGATCGCGCGGCGGGCGGCCTCGACGGTGGCGTCCCGGAGTGCGCACGCCACCACGCCGATGCCAGCGAACCGCCCCGGCCGCCGAACAGCCGCCAGCGCCCCGACGCCGAAGAGCGAGCCCATGCGCTTCCCGTTGCGTTGGGCTCTCGGCGTGCCGATCGGCCTCGCCGGCATCATCGGCAGCCTCGTGCTCGCAGGTGGTCATCCGCAGCAGCTGCTGCAGACCACGGCCCTGCTGCTCGTCGGCGGCACCGCGTTCGGCGGGCTGTTGCTGCTGCGGGGTACCGGCCCGTTCGTGGCGTTCCTGCGCACGCTGTTGCTCGGCGCGCCGGTCGACGCCCAGGAGCGCACCGCACGGCTCTGCGACGTCGTGCTGTTCGAACGCCTGGCGCTGCTCGGCGGCTGCCTCGCCCTGTTCGTCGGCGGCACCACGGCGATCGCCGAGTTCGCGACCCCCGAGCACACCGGACCGGCCCTGGCGGTGGCCCTGTTCGGCCTCACCAGCGCCCTGCTGCTGCAGTTGCTGATCGCACTGCCGCTGAAGCAGCATCTGCTGCCGCCGCTCGAGGCCGGGGCACGGCTGCCGCTGCGGGCGGTTTCGTCGCGCGTGCTGCACGCACTCGGCACCACGGCCCTGCTGCTGGTCGGTGTGTCGTTCGCGGTGAACGGCGCCCGCACCGGCGCGTCGCCGCTGTCCCTGCCGCTCTCGACCGTGTTGCTGACGATGGCGGCGATCGTGCCGTCGCTGCTCGGAGCACCGCAGGCTCTGCTCGCAGGGCCGGCCTCGCGCACGCGCTGCGCGTACCTCGCCGACGGCCTGTGGAGCACCGGCGCACTCGCGGCCGCGACCGGCATCGCCCACGCGTTCGCCGTGCTCGACCAGCCGCGGCTGCTGGCGCCGGGCGTGGCCGCCGCGTTCGCGAGCTTCGTGCTGCCGGCGGCGCTGGCGGCGCTGCTCACGCTGGGCAGCACGTTCGCGAGCGACGACACGGCGACGCCCGGGGCGAGCAGGCGCAGCCTGGGGTTCGCCTTCGCGATCCTGGTGCTCGGCTCGCTCGCCGGCATGGTGCTGCTGGTGGTGCTGCTGCTCGGACGGCTGTCGGCTCCGTAGCGACCGGAACGCGCGACGTCGACAAGTTGGACCGCGGTGGCTGCGGCGAGCCGGGCCCGCCCTCGGTAGAACGAGCGCACGATGCCGCCTCGCCCCGCTCGTCGTCCGTTCTCGGCAACCCGCGCCGCCTTCGCAGCCATCCTGGCCTGCGCCCTGACCAGCTGCGCAGCACCGACCCCGTGGGTCGTGATCCCGTTCACGTGCACCGCCGCCGACAACATCGTGGTCCGCGCCACGCTGAACGGACGCGATCCCGTCGACCTGATGTTCCACACCGCGATCGACTCGGTGTCGCTGACCAAGGCGGCGATCGCCCGGCTGACGACGTTCGCGTCGGACGGCTCGATCGACGTGCGCAGCTGGGGCGGCACGACGTCGGCCCGACACAGCCGCGGCAACACGCTGCAGATCGGGCCGCTCACGTGGTCCGACCTCGAACTGACCGAGAGCGAGCTGTCGGGGCCCGGCACCGACGGCAAGTTCGGGCCGAACCTGTTCGCGGGCAAGGTCGTCGAGCTCGACTTCGACCGGGGCGAGTTGCGCCTCCATCCGGCGCTGCCCCCGCACGCGGCACAGTTCGAGTGCCTCGAGCTGGAGGAACGGGACGGCATGCTCTTCGTGGTCGGCGAGCCCAGGGTCGGCGAACGTGCCGGCCGCACGTCGTTCCTGCTGCACACCGGCTTCGGCGGGACCGCCCTGCTCGACGCGCAGTTCGTGCAGGAGCAGGGCTTGCCGACCGCGCCTGACCCCGGCGCACCGACCCTGCAGGACTCGTACGGCAAGCCCGTGCCCACGCAGCGCCTGCAGCTGACCACGCTGCGCCTGGGCACGCTGGTGTTCCACGACGTGCCGGCCGCCGTGTTCGGCGGGCAACTCGGCGGCCGGCGCACCAGCGTGCTCGGCGGCACGCTGCTGACCCGCATGAACCTGATCTTCGCGGCCGACCGCCGCCATCTCTACGTGCGCCCGAACGCCCGCTTCTCGGCCCCGTGGCCAGCACCGCCGCGACGAGCCTCGTGAGCCGCCCGCTCCGGTCGATCGGGTCGCACAACGCCCGCGTGCCATCGCAGCACCCCCGACCTATGCTCCCCGCCACTCGAGGCAGGGCGTTCGCCCACACCTCGCAACCAGAGGAGCACGACATGGCGAAGAAGAAGTCCAGCAGCAGCGGCGGTGTCTACCGCGTCACCGAGATCATCGGCACCAGCGCGGTCTCGTGGGAGGACGCGGCGCGCACGGCGATCGAGACGGCGGCCAAGACGCTGCGCGACCTGCGCATCGCCGAGGTCGGCAAGCTCGACATGAAGATCGAGAACGGCAAGGTCGTCGCGTTCCGCGCGCGCGTGAGCCTGTCGTTCAAGTACGAGGACTGACGAGCAGGAGGCCGGACCTGGCGAGAGACGCTCTCTGCCAGGGCGCGCCGTTGCGAGGCACAGCATGGGCGCAATGGGCCAGTCGCCATTGCGCAGCTGCGTCGGGATCTCCCGGTCCCGCACGTGCAGGCATTGCGCGCAGCAGGATCCAGTCGCCTCGGAACGGCTGCAATGACGCGCGGTCGCGCCGGTCGATCGACTTCCGCGGAACTTGCAAAACCCGATCCCTGCTGTAGTTTCCGTCGGGGCTGAAGCCACGGCTGCAGGCCCGTGCCAGAGAGCTCCGACGATGCGACGTCGCGATGAACAGTAGACATCTGCTGACGTTGACCTGGAGCTGCCTCGTGCTGGGGCTCGTGTTGCTCGTGATCCAGGGCCAGCGGGTCGAACGCACGCCCGACGAGCGCAACTACCAGCTGGCGGGGCGCGTCTTGCTGGAGCGACAAGGCCTCCACACCCCGCCGCAACGCTTCCAAGGCCCGGTGATCCTCCTCGGCACCCAGATCACCGACGACCATTCGCGGTCGGTGACCGGTGACGACGCACTGCGCAGTGCGCGCATCGGCATGCTCGTGTTCCCGATGCTCCTGCTGACCGTGCTGACCTTCTGGGTCCGACAGACGCTAGGCGAGCAACCGGCACTGGCTGTCGCGTTCCTGGGAGCCACCCACCCGTCCCTGCTGGCCTACGGACCACTGCTCTCCTCGGACGTGGCGTTCACCGCCACCGGAATCGCCGCGGCGTGGGCCGCCCATCGCTGGCTCCTACGTCGAAGCACCGCCGCATGGGCCCTGTTCGGCCTGCTGCTCGGCCTGCACGCAGGCACCAAGTACACGTCTGCGATCACCGGCGGCAGCCTCGTCCTCGCCACCTTCGCCGCTGCCGCAGGGAAGTCGCGCAGTGCGACCCAGCTCGTCCGCGCCATCGCGGCCGTCACCGGCGCGTGCCTGATCGCCCTCGGCACACTCTACACGGCCTATCTGTTCGCCTCGCCGCCTTGTCCATCGAGCGTGGTCGCGGCCGTGCAGTCGGACCTCCTGCGCGCGTTCACGGCTGCGCCCTTGGGATCGACGCTGCTGGGTCTGCTCCCCGAACCGCTGGTGCTCGGCCTCGACTATCAGCTGGCCATCAGCGGAATGAAGGGAGGGTCCTTCGCCGGCACACGGGGCAACCACGCTGCCTACTATCCCCTGACCGTCCTGGCCAAGACGCCACTCGTCTTGCTGCTGACGATCGTGCCGGGAGCGATCGCCGCGCGACGGACGGCCGCAGGGCGCTCGTTCTGGTTGTTGCTGCTCGCCCCCGGACTGACCCTGCTCGCCTACTGCAGCGCCACTCGGTCGCTGCAGATGGGGATCCGCTATGTGCTGCCGGTCGCCTTCGCGATCCTGCCGCTGGCTGCTTGCGCAGTCCTGCATCCGTGGGCGAAGACCAGGATCGGCCGGGCGATGTTGGCCATCGCCGCAATCAGCTGCCTCGGGAACGTAGTCGCGCACTGGACGCAACCTCTGGGCTACTTCAATGCCCTGTTCGGCGGCAGCTCGGGCGGGTGGCGCTGGTGCGCCGATGGGAACTGTGAGTGGGACCAGCGATTCTCGACCGGGCAGCAGGCACTCCGGGCTCGCCACACTCCGCTGGAGATTCTACGAACCGGACTCGGCCCTCGCTTCGGCAAGGTTGCGGTCTACACCGAAGATCTGATCTCGGTCGATCCCCGCGACCCAGGGCGCAACTACCACTGGCTCGAACGCTTCGAGCCGATCGATCACGACGGCGCCGCCTGGCTCGTGTTCGACGTCGCTGCCGCGGACTTCCAGGAGGCAGCCGCAGGCGGCGACCGACGCGCCGTCGAGGACTTGGCCCTCGCCTGGCTCCATCACGGGGACCTCGCGGCGGCGCAACGCGTGCTCGCCTCGGCCGGCGACGAACCAGCGCTGGCTGCCATCCGACGGATCACCACGGCGATCGCCGAGGCAGGGGAGGACCGGATCCGCCGCGACGCAGCCGCGGATCTCGCGAGCGCCAGCGGCCACCACGAGCTCGCGCTCGCCCTGATCGATCACAAGGAACGGAAGAACGCGGTGAAGGTCTACTGGCTGCTGGTGCACACCGGCTGCTCGCTCGACGCCGTGGCCCACCTCGAGTCGATCACCTCCGACGGCACCCGCACTCCGGAGGAAGTGGCGCTGATCGCCCTACGCCTGGTCGACGGGGGCAAGGACCGCAGCGGTTACTATGCCCCGGATCCCGAGCGCGCTCTGGAACTTCTCCGGCGCGGCCCTGCACCGCCGACCGACTCGCCCGACTGGCCACGATGGCTCGCGTTCGAGGCCCATGTGCAGTCCGCCGTCGAGCGCGAGCGACGACTCGCCCCCTACAAGTGAGCTCCTCCACACAACCCCAGTCTCCTCCCGGCCGCACGTCCTGGCGCGTCGTCGTCGTGATGCCCGCCTACAACGCCGAGAAGACTCTCGAGGCCACCCTTGCAGGCATCCCGCCGGGCAGCTGCGACGAGGTACTGCTCGGCGACGACTGCAGCAAGGATGGCACGATCGCATTGGCTCGGCGCCTGGGACTCGTCGTGCTGCAGACGCCGAAGAACCTCGGCTACGGCGGGAACCAGAAGATGCTCTACCGAGCCGCGCTCGAGCGCGGCGCCGACATCGTGGTCATGCTGCACCCGGACTACCAGTACGAGCCGGCCCTGGTGCCGCACTTCGTCGGGTTCCTCAAGCACGGGGTCTGCGATGTCGTGCTGGGCAACCGGATCCGCACCCGGCGCGAGGCCCTCAGGGGCGGGATGCCAGCGTGGAAGTACCTGTTCAACCGCTGCCTGACGATCTTCCTGAACTTCACCTATGGCACGAACCTCGGAGAGTTCCACTCCGGCTTCCGTGCATACCGGCGCGAGGTGCTCGAGAAGGTCGCATTCGAAGGCAACAGCGACGGGTTCGGGTTCGACGCCCAGTTCCTGGCCCAGGCGATCCGTCACGGATTCGTCGTCGCCGATGCTCCGATGCCGGTGAAGTACTTCAAGGAGGCCTCTTCGATCAGGTTCCTGGCATCGGTGCGCTACGGGCTCGTGAACCTCAAGGCCGCGGCGATGTTCACGCTCGCGCGGCTCGGCGTGCGCTTTCGGATGTTCGCGCCGCGCAGCGCTGCTCGCTGACGCAACCATCTCGGGCGACCTGACCACGCTCGTTGCCGCACAGGCGCGGGAACCACTCCATGGCTGCGGAGCGGAGGGCCAGCTAGCCTGCCCGACCCCGCGGTTCGTCCGCCCGCCCTCTCGCCCCTCCACCCATGAGCCAACCCTCAGCCTCGTCCGACAAGCGCTTCTTCGACCGGGTCCTCGACGGCATCGAGAAGGTCGGCAACAAGCTGCCCGACCCGTCGGTGCTGTTCCTGCTGGCGCTCGCCCTCACCTGGGGGTGCTCGTGGGCGCTCGACGGCACCAAGGTGATGGTGCCGAAGGCCGGCGGCGGTTTCGACGAACAGCTGGTGACGAACCAGCTGTCCGGCAAGGCGCTGGTCGCGTGGATGAGCGGCATGGTGTCGACGTTCGTGAACTTCCCGCCGCTCGGCGTCGTGCTGGTGGCGATGCTCGGCCTCGGCGTCGCCGACAAGTCGGGCTTCATCAACGCGCTGCTGAAGAAGCTGCTCGGCATCACGCCGAAGGCCCTGCTGACGCCGATGCTGATCCTGGTCAGCCTGCTGAGCCTCGTCGCCGTCGACGCCGGCTACGTGCTGGTGATCCCGCTCGGCGGCGTGATCTTCTACGCCGCGGGCCGGCACCCGATCGCCGGCATCGCCGCGAGCTTCGCGGCGATCTCGGGCGGCTTCTGCGCCAACTACATCCCGACCGCCCTCGACACGATCCTCGCCGGCCTGACCCAGGCCGGCGCTCGCGTCGTCAACGGCAACGTCACCGTCAATCCGCTCGCCAACTACTACTTCACGATCGCCTCGTCGGCGCTGGTGCTGCTGCTCGGCTGGTTCGTGACCGACAAGATCGTCGAGCCGCGCCTGCGCCGTCTGCCGGTCGACGGGGACCCCGCCGAGATGCCGAAGATGCAGGAGCTGAGCGCCGCCGAGAACAAGGCGCTGTGGCTCGGCCTCGGCGCCATGGCGATCGGCCTCGTGATCCTGGTGTCGGTCTGCCTGCCGGCGGACTCCCCGTTCCGCGACGACAAGGGACAGCTGGCGACGGTGCAAGCGCCGCTGATGAAGACGATCGTGCCGTGGATCCTGTTCCTGTTCCTGCTGCCCGGGATCACCTTCGGCTACGTCGCCGGCACCTTCAAGAACCACCGCGACGTCGTGCAGGCGATGGCGAAGACGATGAACACCATGGGCTACTACATGGTGATGGCGTTCTGCGCCGCGATGTTCATCCAGGCCTTCAACACCAGCAACCTCGGCAAGCTGATCGCGATCAGCGGCGCCAACGGCCTGCAGAGTCTCGGCCTGCCGACCGGCGTCACCGTCGTCGGCATGATCCTGTGCTGCGCCACCGTCAATCTGGTGATGGGCTCGTCGTCGGCGAAGTGGACCCTGCTGGCGCCGATCTTCGTGCCGATGCTGATGCAACTCGGCATCTCGCCGGAACTCACCCAGGCTGCCTACCGCATCGGCGACTCGACGACGAACATCATCTCGCCGCTCAACCCGTACTTCCCACTGATCGTGACGTTCACGCAGAAGTACCACCGCGGCACCGGCATCGGCACGATGATCTCGATCATGCTGCCGTTCTCGCTGCTGTTCCTGTCGCTGTGGACGGTGTTCCTGCTGGCCTACTGGGGCATCGGCCTCCCGCTCGGCCCGGGCAGCAGCTACGTCTACGGCGGCTGAGCGACCTGGCACCGGGACCGCGCCTGCGGCAAGCCCGCGGCGCCCGAAGCGCCACCCTCGGCCGTCGAACGTCCCGCAGTTCGACGGCCCGCGCCATGACCTCGGGCCGCCGCCATCTACCCTTGCCGAACACTCCGGGAGAGAACCCATGCTGCGAGCGCTCTGGTCGGTCCCCTTCGTCACCTTGCTCGGCCACGCATCGCTGACCGCGCAGACCGCGCCGCCCGATGCGTCGACCCTGGCCGTGCGCATCGGCCAATCGGTCGAGGCGATGCAGGCGGCGGTGGCACGCGCCAAGGTCGGGACGCAGACGGTGCGAACCTCGGTCGCGGGCCTGCCCGATCGCATCGTCGAGGACATGGCCGAGATCGACGCCAAGCTCGCCGTCGGCGACCTCAGCGTCTGTCTCGGCCAGTGGGCCATCAGTGCGGACCGCGTCGAGCAGTTGCCGGCAGCCGACCGACCCGCCGCGCGCCGCGCGATGCAGGCGCTCGTCGTCGACCTTCGCGCCGCCTTCACCGCCCAGGGTGGCAAGGAGGCGCTCGAGGAACTCGCGGAACGCCTGGGGCCGCTCGAGGCCTCGGCCGCCAACGGCGAACGCATGGACACCCCGCTCGGCAACCTCGCCGACACCCTGTCGCGCGTGGAGCTGGCCGAGGTCCTGCCCCGCGCGGAGATCGTGGCGCTGCGCGTCCATCTCGCCTCGATCCGCGACACCTACGCCGCACGCCTGGCCGACGACCTGCTGGAGAAGGCCAGGCTCGACTCCGCCGAGCTCGAAGCGGCGATGCCCGAGTTGCGCCAGGGGTTCGCGGGCAGCGACGACACCCGCAGCTCTGCCCACGCCAGGTTCACCGATCTGCAGGGCAGCATCCTGCAGGCGCTGTCGCGCGTGCCCGAGTCGAACGCCGACGCGCAGACGATCCGTCGCTCCCTGGCGAAGCTCACGGCCGAGCGAGTCGCGGCCTACGAGAAGGCGTACGGCGACACGATCCACGCGGCGGTACTCGAGAACTACGAGCTGACGGCCGGCCAGTTCGCCGGCTGGGAACAAGAGGCCGAGGCGGTCGCGACGACTGCCGCCGACTACGTCGATCTCGAGGGCTCGCACTTCTCGGTCTTCAACCTGCCCCGCACGGCCGCCTGCGTGGATCGTTCGAACCTCTCCATCGCCCACGTCGGCATGCAGGAGGACGCCTTGCTCTGTGCGGGCCATCCCGGGCTCACGGCCTTCGCGGCGACGGTTCGGCAGAACCGCGCCCTGGCCCTCGATCGCCTCTGCAAGCATGCCGACGCGCTGGTCACCGGACTCGAGGGCCGGCCGATCGAGGAAGACCGGGTGCGCGACCGCCTGCAGCTGCTCGCCGACTGGGACCTTCGCGTGGCGATCCAAGAAGACCCTCGCCAGTGGGCGCTGCTCGCGCGACTGCATCGGCTGGTCGATGCCTACGACCGCCGGACGCTCGGGGAGCAGGAGGCCCTGACGAAGACTCGCCAGGAAGCCGCGACGACCGCCGAAGCGAACTGGACCCGCATGGGTCAGCGGGTGCCCGCCATCGGTGGGTTCCAGGCGACGCAGGCGGGCCTGTGGCAAGGCAAGCTGGTCCGCGTCGAAGGCCGCCACGACTGCAGCGCCTCCTTCGAGCCTGGGGACCACGATCTGGTGCTCGACATCGACGGGCACTACTTCGCCGCGAAGTTCGATCCGGAACTGGCGAAGGTCCTGGCCGCCCAACTGGCTCGGGTCCAGGCGAGGCTCACCCCGCAGGACTCTCTGGAGATCCACATGCTCGTGGGCGGCGAGAGCACGCTGAAGTTCCGGCCCCCGGCCTCCGGCGAGCGGTCCGTCGTCGCCTGTCGCAGGGTCACGGTGATGGGGCTTCGCTTCGGCCCGGTGGCGGTCGTCGTGCGCTGAGAGCTCGACGAGCCGTCGGATTCCCGCGCCGCGCGAACGTTCGGCCGATCGCGCCCGCTACCCGGGATGCCATCCCACATCCCAGGGCCCGACCATGATCCGACTCGCCTGCGCCGTCACGCTCTCCCTGCTGCCGAGCCTCGCCGCGACTGCCCAGAGCAGCGGCTTCCGCGAAGGCGAGCTGTTCCTCTACTCCACCGGCCTTAGCGCACCAGGGTACACCGGCGCCGGCATCCTGCGCGTCGATCCCGTCGCCGGCACCGGTTCGGTGTTCGTGCCGACACTCGGCGGCTACAGCGCCAACTATGTCGGCGGCATGGTGTTCGACCCGTACCGCCAGCGCCTCGTGTTCTCGTCGAGGATCGGCGGGCCCAACGAGCACCTCTTCTTCGCCGACGGCAACGGCAACGTGCAGAACGTCACCGCTGGCCTGTTCCCGGCGGGCGTGTCGTTGACCGGCCTCGCACCGACCGGCGACGGGCGCATCTACTGCAACGAACCCTATGGCTCGGTGGCCCCGCTGCACTGGTTCGACGCGCAGGACGGCTACCACGTGCTCTACGCCAGCGACGGCGTCACGCCGATGCGCCTCGACGGCACGAGCTACTACCACATCGACGGCATGATCTACGACCCGGGGACCAACGCGCTGTTCGTCGCCTCGACGACGCCGGCCCCGGGCTTTCCGCAGGCCGCGGTGAACATCCGCAAGCTGCCGCTGTCCGCGGACGGCACCCGCGTGATCGGCCCGGTCGGCAACGTGCAGTTCGAGATCAGTGCCGCACCGCCGGCCGCCAGCAGCGGCGAAGCGCCGCGTGGCTGGAGCCGCGGCCCGAACGGCCAGCTCGCCCTGCTCGTCCACTCGATCGACCAGGCGATCCTGCCGCGCATGCTGCTGGTCGATCCGGTGACCTCGGCCGTCTCGGTGTTCGCCAGCTGCGGCCAGAGCACGCAACCCGGCGCCTGGTCGGTGACCACCGGCGGTGCCTACCACGCGCAGCTCGGCAGGTTCCTGCTCGTCGACTACTGGAACGGCACGCTGCGCGCCTACTCGCAGGGCTCGTCCGGCAACGGCACGGTGGTCGGCACGCCGCCGGTCGCGACGACCGGCTACTGGGTCAACGTCGCCACCGTGCCCGACGACGGCTGCACGGGTGCCGGAGTCGAATACGGAACGGGCCTCGCCGGCAGCGGTGGCTTCGTGCCGCACTTCGGGTCGTACGGCTGTCCCGACGTCGGGCGCACGGTCACGCTGCAACTCGACCGCTGCCTCGGCGGCACGTTCGGCCTCCTGCTGCTCGGCACGTCGCCGGCATCCTTGCCCGCCTACGGCGGCACGCAGCTGCTGGCGCCGATCGAAGCCATGGTGCAGTTCCAGTGCACCGGGCCGATCGGGGCTCCGGGAGTCGGCACCGTCACGGCCCCGCTGCCGCTGACCAATCCCGCGCTGCTCGGCCTGTCGATCTACTTCCAGGCCGGACTGCTCGACGACGGCGCCGTCCAGGGCGTGTCGATCAGCAACGGGTTGCAGCTGGTGATCGGCTGAACGCGCAATCCCTCACAGCGGAGCGGAGCGCTCCGGCTGTCGGCCGCTCCTGAGGAACACGTTGCCGACGACCTTTGCGGCACCACCACGAGAGGAGTAGTGGAAGAAGCCGTAGCCAGCGAGCCGCTCGTCGTTGCGAATCGGAGTCATCCATATGTAGGTGGCATGCGGGCCCTTCATCGAGTCGGGGTTGGACTTGCCGCGAATCGGGTCGAACATCGTCCAACCACTGCCAGCGACGTGGGCCTCGACCCAGGCGTGCTTGGGAGTGTCCTTCCACTCCGTGCACAACCCCAGGACCGGGCGCGCCGGCACTTCGCGGACGCGTAACAGGGCCACCATCAGGTCGGAGAACTCGGAACAGTCGCCGGCCTTCGCCGCGAGTGCTGCGGCAGCGCCTTTCGAGACCGGGTCGTAGCCGCTCGAACGAAGGATCGCACTGGTCTGCTCCGCGGCGCTTCGGGCCAGTTCCTGCGGCTTCTTGCCCTTCAAGCTCTGGGCCAACTCGCGGATGGCCTGGTCCTCCAGCTCGATCCCGTTCTCGGCCGCGAGCCAACGCGGGTCGGCACCGCCGTCGTCTTCACCCTTCTTCCGCTTCGGCACACCGAGCCCCGGTGCACGCAGTTCCAGCACGGACTTGATCGTGATCTTCTGGCCGTCGAATGGAGGTTCCAGCTCGAACCGCGCATAGCGAGCACCGTTCTCGAACAGGATCTCCGTGGGCTTCGGCTCGAACGTCTCTTCGAGCAGCGTTTGTCGACCAGGCCAGTCGCCGGGCACGACCACCGTCAAGGACAAGGACTTCGTCGCCTTGGTCGCCTCCGTGAGGAACTCCAACCTGCACTCGACCCGTGCGGGCTTCTTGTCCTGTGCAGGGGACGAGACCGCACAGGCCAGGACGAGGAGACCGATCCGGAGACTCGTGGCAGCAACTTGCATACAGCGGCGAGAGTAGCGCCACCACCGGAGCGACGGGTCGCCAGACGCGGGCGAGCGACCGTCGAGGCCGCCACGGAAGGCACGGCCCACGGCGCACCAACGCCCGAATCCCGCCGGATTGCCGGCTGCCAGGCCACCTCGGTTCGCCCATGCTGCGCGCGCCGCCCCCGAACGCCGCGCCCGCCATGCCCCACCCGACCGACCCGTCCTCGCCGCAGCTCGTCGTCGACCGCACCCGCCAGTGGCTCGAGGACGTGGTCATCGGCCTCGGCCTC
>Ga0075158_10002740_pt1 | contig 12676 bp, 12 predicted proteins | sample JI91814BDNA_FD_70968 | JGI IMG/M metagenome (GOLD analysis project Ga0075158, IMG submission 70968) | Wastewater effluent complex algal communities from Wisconsin, to seasonally profile nutrient transformation and Carbon sequestration -... | ecosystem: Engineered > WWTP > Effluent > Algae... | reverse complement strand
CGACCCGCTTCCGCGGCGACAAACTGCAGCTGATCGCCTTCGGCCGACGCGCCCAGGTGATGGACATTGAGGAACTCACCGGCCTGGAACCGAAGTGGGACAAGGGAACCAACCTCCACCACGCCCTGCTGCTGGCCAACCGGCACTTCCGCAAGCACCCGAGCATGCAGCCGGTGCTCCTCGTCGTCACTGATGGCGAACCGACGTCCCACCTGCACTCCAGCGGGCAGGTCTTCTTCGACTACCCGCCGCACCCGCTGACCCTCGCCCTGACGGTGCGCGAGTTCGACACGACGACTCGGTTGGGCGCCCAGGTCACCTTCTTCCGGCTCGGCGACGACCCCGGCCTGGCCCGCTTCATCGACCAGATGGCCCGACGCGCGGACGGGAAGGTGGTGGCGCCGGAGACCGACGATCTCGGCGCTGCCGTCGTCGGGAGCTACCTCGGCTCCCGCTCGACCTGGCGCTCCGCCTGGACCGGCCTCTGACCTACGCGTCCGCCACGCGCGTCCGTTGGTGGACGAGCAGCGAGACCGCGAAGATCAGGCCGCCGGCGAGGGCCAGAGCGAAGCCGACCCACGACGGGGCGGTGTAGCCGTAGCCGGCGGCAAGCACGGCGCCACCCAGCCAGGCCCCCAGCGCATTGGCGACATTGAGCGACGCGTGGTTGCTGGCCGCCCCGAGGTTGCGGGCGTCGCCGGCGACCTGCATCAGCCGCATCTGGAGACCGACCACCAGCATGCCGGCGCAGATGGAGCACGCGAGGATCGACAGAGCTGCGGGGATCAGCCAGTGCGCGGTCCAGGTGAAGAGCGCCAGGTTGCCCGCCAGGGTCGCCAGCCCGAGCCCGATCGTCCGCAGGATCGACCAGTCCGCCATCCGCCCGGCGATCGGCGTCCCCACCAGACCGCCGAGACCGATGATCAGCATGATAAAAGGCACGACCGAGGCCGGCTGCTTGGTCACCTCGGTGATCGTCGGCGCGATATAGGAGTTCATCGCGAACATGCCGCCGAAGCCGATCGCCCCCGTCAGCAAGGTCAGCCAGACCTGCAGGTTCTTCAGCGCCCGCAGCTCGCGTCGCATTGCCCCGTCCGGATGCGGATACGACTGCGGCACAACGAGATGCACGAGAACAGCCGAGACGAGGGCCAGCCCTCCGATCACGCCATATGCCGCGCGCCATCCGAACTGTTGCCCCAGCCAGGTGCCCACCGGGACCCCGAGCAGATTCGCGAACGGAATGCCGAGCATCACCCGGGAGACCGCGCGCCCGGCCATCTGCGGCGGCATCAGATCGACGGCAGCGAGCGATGCGACCCCGAAGAAGGCACCATGGGGCAGCCCCGCCAGGAAGCGGGCACCCACGAGCAGGCCGAAGTTCGGCGCGAGCGCCACGAGGGCATTGCCGATCGCCAGCGTCGCCAACAGGCCCGCCAGCATGGTGCGCCGCGGCCAACTGGCGCCAGCGACGGCGAGGATGGGGGCGCCGACGACGACGCCCACGGCATACGCCGCGATCGATGCCCCGCCCGCCGGAATGGACACCCCGAGATCGGCGGCCGTCTCGGGCAGCAAACCCATCGCGATGAACTCGGTCGTCCCGATCCCGACGCCGCCCAGGATGAGGGCGATGATGGCGAGGTTCGTATGCCGAGCCGTGGTCACGGCCATACGGTGTCATGAGTGCGCGCTCAATGCGCGCCTGGACCAGCCGGAGAACTTAGGCGGACTTCGCGGGGTTCAGCGCGATGCCATTCGGGACGCGACGGATGGCCTTGGCCATCGACATCCCGACCCGTTCGGGGCTGTCGCCCAGGCCGATCAACTGCGTCACGAAGAGCGAGGCAAAGACCCCGAGATCGGACTCGGGGTTGAGGTGCCCGGTGAGTTCGAGGCTGACGCAGCCGTGGATTGCCGCCCACAACTGGGTCGCGACAATCACCGCGTCAGCGTCGCCGAACCGGCCCGAATCGAGCATCCGCTGGGTGGTGTCATAGAGCACCTGGAAGGCGTGCGTCGCCGCCGGCGACATCGTCTCGAGGCCGTGGCCCTCGGGGAAGGATGCCTTGATGCCGGGCCGCGGGACGTTGACCTGCTGCGAGAACAGCAGCGCATATTCGTTCTTCTTGACGAGCGCGAAGATGCGGTGCGCCAGACCCATGGCCAGCAAGTCCGCGACGGGATCGTCGGTCTGTCCGGGGGCCAGCAAGGCGTCGGCGAACTCGCCATACGCTCGATCCCGCACGGCGTTGAGGAGGCCGGAAATGTTGCCGTAGTGGGTGTAGAGCGCCGAGGTCGAGAGGCCGACGTCGGCGGCGATGCCGCGCGCTTGGAGGGAGCCGATGCCTTCTGCAGACAGCCGTCGGTATGCCGCGTCGAGCAGCCGCTCCTTGACGGTCACGTCCACGTGCTCACCCCCGAGTAACGAGAGTACCCCGGTGCGGATGCAACGGCAGCGGTCGCGGACGTGGTCACGTAACAATGTTCCGCGATGGGGTGCCACCGCCGCAAGTCGACCGCCGAAAGGTGCACATAGAATGCGCATCGGGGATAAAGATTTCACCAGGGGAGAACATGACTGAACCACTGCAGCCCACGTCCGACGTGCCCGCGCCCACCTCGGGCGCGGGCTCTGATTGGGGCTACACCGCCCCCACGCCCGCTCCGACTGCCCGTCGCGGCCGAGGTCGCGTGTTCGCGGCCGCCGCCGGCACGGTCGCCTTGGTGGGTCTGGCGGCTGGCGGGACGTATGCCGTGAGCGCCCTTCGCGGCGGCGGCGCCCAGCCCGAGTCGGCCCTGCCGGCCAACACCATCGCCTTCGCGAAGGTGGACCTCGATCCGTCCAGCGGCCAGAAGATCGACGCCATCCGCTTCATCCGGAAGTTCCCGGCCGCCAAGGAAAAGTTCGGCGAGCTCGGTGACTCGGTTGACCTGCGCAAGCTCATCGTCGAGCAGATGCAGAAGGACGGGCAGCTCAAGGGGCTCAACTACGACACGGACATCGAGCCGTGGCTCGGCAAGCGCTTCGCGGTCGCGTTGGTGCCCGGCAGTGACAACACCACCCCCGTGCCCGTCGCCATGCTGGCCGTCACCGACAAGGCCAAGGCTGAGACCGCACTGTCCAAGGCAGACAACGTCGACTGCACCGTGACCGACGAGTTTGCGCTGTGCGGCGAGGCGGCAGCGGCGATGGAGACGGTTCAGGCCGCGGGGGCCAAGGCGTCGCTGGCCGGGGCTGACGGCTTCACCGGCGACATGAAAGACCTCGGCGAGGACGGCATGCTGTCGTTCTGGGCAGACCTCGGGGCGGCGAAGAGCGCCCTGGGCAGCGCCGTCAAGCAGTTCGGCGGGGCGTCGCCCACGGAGTTCGACAGTGCCTTGCAGGGCAAGCTGTTCGGCGCGCTGCGCTTCGATGGCGCCAACCTGGAGTTGGCGGCGCATGTCCGGGACGCCAAGGAGTCTTTCGAGGGCGGCAAGGGTGACAACGCGATCGGCGACTTGCCTGCGGACACGCTCGCCGCGGTGAGCATCAATGACCTCGGGCCCAACCTGCAGAAGCAGTGGACCAAGCTCGAATCGACGCTGAACGACACGACCGGCGACAGCATGTCCAGCCTCGAGCAGCAACTCGGCATGTCGCTGCCGGACGACTTGGTCAAGCTGCTCGGCACGCAAACCACGCTGGCCTTCGGCGGGATGGGCACCGACAACCAGCCCAAGTTCGCCCTGAAGACCAATGGCGATGCAGCCGTCGCAACCAAGCTCGTCAACACCTTCGCCGACCAGGGCCTCAGCGCCTCGGTCACCCCCATCGACGGCGGGATGGTTGCCGGGACCGGTGACTACGCCGCGGCAGTGGCGCAGGGCTCCGGCCTGAGCGGGAAGGACCTGTTCAAGAAGGCCGTTCCCTCCGGAGACAAGGCCCAGATGGCCATGTTCGCCGATATCGCCGGGCTCATCGCGGCCTTTGGTGCCGACCTGCCCGACAGCGAGAGGGCCAACCTTGCTCCGCTGGAGGCCTTCGGCCTGAGCGCCACTGCTGAAGGGACCAGCTCCGACATCGCGATTCGCTTGACCACGAAATAACTCCACCACCGCGGAATTACCCTTTCAACCACCCGTTCGCGGGCGACTATACCCACGCCCGCGAACGGTTGGCTACCCAAGGGTAACAATGCCGGCGATGTAACCGATTACATTGGCGAGATCGTGAAAATTGTGCGGTGCCAGGGCTTTTCGGCCACGGCGGTGCGGTCGAACATCACGTGCTTGATCGTCGTGTACTCCTCGAAGGAGTAGGCCGACATGTCCTTGCCGAAGCCGGACTGCTTCACCCCGCCGTGCGGCATCTCGCTAATGATCGGGATGTGGTCGTTGATCCACACGCACCCGGATCGGATCTCGGCGCTGGCGCGCAACGCGCGATAGACATCGCGGGTCCAGGCGGACGCAGCCAGGCCGTATGCCGTGTCGTTGGCCAGCGCGATCGCCTCGTCGTCGCTGTCGAAGGGCGTCACCGTCAGGACGGGGCCGAAAATCTCGTCGGTCCAGACTTCGTGTGCGGGGGTGACACCGGCAATCAATGTCGGCGAGTAGTAGGAGCCAGCCGCGAGATCGCCGCCGGGGGATGCGCCGCCGGTGACCACCCGGGCATACGACCGGGCACGCTCGACCATCCCGGCGACCTTGTCGCGGTGGCCCATCGAGATGAGCGGGCCGAGATCGGTCGCGGGATCGGGGGTGGGGCCTAGGCGCACCGTGGCATACAGATCGGCGACGCCCTCGATGATGCGATCATGCAGCGAGCGGTGCACGATCGCGCGGGTGGCCGCGGTGCAGTCCTGGCCGGTGTTAATCAGCGAGCCGGCGACGGCTCCGTGGATCGCCGCGTCGAGATCTGCGTCATCGAAGACGACGAAAGGCGCCTTGCCGCCGAGTTCGAGGTGGACTCGCTTGGCGGTGCTCGCGGCAGCCTCGAGGACTGTGCGCCCGACGCGAGTGGAGCCGGTGAAGGAGACCATGTCGACGTCGGGGTGGCGCAGCAGGTGCGCGCCCGTGGTCGCACCCGCGCCGGCCACGACATTGATGACGCCGGGCGGCAGGCCCGCCGCGGTGGCCACCTCGGCGAACATCAACGAGGTCAACGGGGTGTTCTCGGCCGGCTTGAGCACGATCGTGTTGCCGGCGGCGATGGCCGGCAGGATCTTCCACGCCGCCATCTGCAGCGGGTAGTTCCACGGCGAGATCGACCCGACCACGCCGACCGGCTCGCGGCGAATGCTGCTCGTGTGATCGGCTGAATATTCAGCGGTCGCCTTGCCGTCGAGATTGCGCGCGGCGCCGGCGAAGAAGGCGATGTTGTCGATCGTGCCCGGGACGTCGAACTCGGTCGCGAGCCGGATCGGCTTGCCCGCCTGCCGCGACTCGACCTCGGCGAATTCGCTTGCCCGGCGCTCCATTTCGGCCGCGAAGGCGGTCAGGATCCCCGATCGCTCGCCGGGCGTCGTGCGCGACCAGCCGTCGTATGCCGCCCGCGCCGCCGCCACCGCCGCGTCCACCTGCCCGGGCCCCGCCAGGGCATACTCCGTGATCGTCTCCCCGGTCGAGGGATCGATCACCCGGTAGGGCTCCCCGCCGTCGCTCTCACGCCGCTCGCCGTCGATGAAGGTCGTCATGGCCTGAGCCTACGGAGCCGGGCCTGGCCCGCACTCCCGCCCGTCCCGTTCACGCAGTCGATTTGGCGCGCGCAGGTCACGTCCGGCGAAAGCTGCGAGAGTGGGAGAGACAGGGCAGGCGAGCGGAGGGGACGCGATGACGGCGACGCAGGACGGCACGCGGGCGGGCGCCTTCCGGATCGCGGACCGGCTCACCGCGACCAGCGGGACTGTCCACCTCGGCGGCTTGCGTGCGCTCGTCCGGCTGCCGCTGGATCAGCGACGGCTTGATGAGGCGGCGGGGCGGCATACGGGCGGGTTCATCAGCGGGTATGAGGGGTCGCCGCTCGGCGGGTACGACAAGGAACTCCTCCGGCTGGGTCCCCAACTGGAGGCGGCCGGGATCATCTTCCGGCCGGCGGTCAACGAGGAACTCGCCGCCAATGCCGTGCTCGGCAGCCAACTCGCGGCGATGCGGCCGACGCGGACGGTAGATGGGGTGGCGGGCTATTGGTACGGCAAGGCGCCCGGCCTGGACCGCGCAACCGACGCATTGCGACACGGGAATCTCGGCGGCAGTTCGCCGCTCGGCGGGGTGCTCGTCATGGTCGGCGACGACGTCAACGCCAAGAGCTCGACGGTGCCCAGCGCCTCGGAATGGGCCATGGCGGAGCTCGGTATGCCGGTGCTCGTTCCCGCGGACCCGCAGGACATCCTGCGGCTGGGCGTGCACGGGATCGCGATGTCGCGCTTCAGCGGGCTGTGGTCGGGGCTGAAGCTTGCGACGAATGTCGTGGACGGTAGCGCCACGGTGAAGCTAGGTGACACGCCGATTGTCTTGCCCGACAACGAAATCGACGGTCAACCCTATGTGCACCAGCCGCACGCGCGCTTCCTGCAGCCCGCCCTGGCGGCGCTAGAAGAGTCGCTGCTCACGACTAGGCCGCAGCTCGCGCTGCGCTATTCCCGCGCCAACGGCCTCAACGAGATCAGCGGTGACCCGAAAGCCCGCGTCGGCATTGTCGCCGCGGGGCAGCGCTTCCGGGACGTCCAGGAGATGCTGGCACTACTCCGCATCACGGCAGATCGCCTGTCCGACAGCGGGATTCGGCTGCTCAAGCTCGGCATGGTCGCGCCGCTCGACGCCGAGATCGTCCAGCGCTTTGCCGAGGGACTCACCGAGATCATCGTCGTGGAGGAGAAGCGCGCCTTCGTCGAGACAGCGATCAAGGGCATCTTGTATGGCCGTGCCCACGCCCCCGCAGTCAGCGGGCGAACGACCCCCGATGGCCACTCACTGCTTCCGCCGCAGAGCGACCTGACCGCCGCGACCCTGGCCCGAAATCTCGGCCCTCAGCTCGCCGAAATCCTCCGCTCCGACACCATCGCGGCGGCGAGTTCCGCTCTGGCGCAACCGCGTTCGCGCACCCAACTGTCACTGACCCCGACGGCACCGCGCACGCCATACTTCTGCTCCGGCTGCCCGCACAACCGCTCGACCCGCACCCCCGGCGACAGCCTGGTGGCCGCCGGCATCGGCTGCCACACCCTCATCGTCTTCATGGACCCCGACAAGGTCGGCGATGTCATCGGCTTCACCCAGATGGGCGGCGAGGGTGGTGCCTGGATCGGTATGACGCCCTTCGTGAGCGACGAGCACCTGATCCAGAATCTCGGCGACGGCACCTTCCACCACTCCGGCAGCCTCGCCGTGCGCGCGAGCGTCGCGGCGGGGACGAATATCACCTACCGCATCCTTTGCAATGGCGCGGTCGCGATGACCGGCGGTCAGGACATCGTCGGTGGTATGCCCGTGCCCGACCTCGCCCGGGCCCTGCTCGCCGAGGGCGTCCAGAAGGTCGCGATCACGACCGAGGACCCGAGCCGGTATGCCGAGGCGCGCCTCCCCGACCGCGTGCGCGTCCACCACCGCGACGACCTCGATCAGGTGCTGGCCGACCTCGCCACCATCCCCGGCACGACGGCTCTGCTCAACGATCAGGAGTGCGCGACCGAGTTGCGGCGCAAGCGCAAGCGTGGCCTCGTGGCCGCGCCGACGCGACGCGTCGTCATCAATGAGCGCGTCTGCGAGGGCTGCGGCGATTGCGGCGCCAAGTCGAACTGTCTCTCGGTCATCCCGATCGACACCGAGTTCGGCCGCAAGACCGCAATCCACCAGGCCTCCTGCAACCAGGACTTCTCTTGCCTCGACGGCGACTGCCCGTCGTTCATCGAGGTCATCCCGGGCAAGACGCAGAGCCCCCGCGGACGAGCGACGCCCCTGACGGCGACGGACCTGCCCGACCCCACGCCCACCCGGCCCAACGCTCCCGTCAACATCCGCCTCATGGGCATCGGCGGCACGGGGATCGTCACCACGGCGCAAGTGCTCGCCGTCGCGGCCACGAATGCCGGCCTCCACGTGCGCGGCCTCGACCAACTCGGCCTCTCCCAGAAGGGTGGCGCGGTCATCTCCGACCTGCGCCTCAGCCCGGAACCGATCGAGGGCAGCAATGTTCTCGGCCCGGGCGAGGCCGACCTCTACCTGGGCGCCGACCTGCTCGTGGCCACGGCACCGGCAAATCTCGCCATCACTGATCCGGCCCGAACCTGGGCAGTCGTGTCCACCTCGAAAGTCCCCACCGGCGCGATGGTGGCCGACCCGGGCGCGACCTTCCCCGACCTCGATCCCCTCACCGCGAGCCTTCGCGATCGCGTCCGCCCCGACAGCATCCTGCTCGACGCCCGCCACGTGACGACGACGCTCTTCGGCGGGGACCAACTCGCCAACACTTTCCTCCTCGGCGTCGCGGTCCAGGCCGGAGCCCTCCCGATCGCACCGCGGGACATCGAAGATGCCTTGCAGCAGAACGCCGTTGCCGTCGAGGCCAATCTGCAGGCCTTCCGTTGGGGCCGGATGTATGCCGCTCAGCCCGACCGGATGCTTGCCCTCACCGCCGCTCCCGAACCGGCCGCCCCGCCCACGACAGCGGTCGCCTTGGTGCGTGCGGCGGGCCTGCCCACCGAGGGTGACCTCGGCGACCTCCTAGCCCGTCGGGCGGGCGACTTGATCGCCTACCAGGACACGGCATACGCGCGCACTTTCCTGACCCACCTCGCCCACGTCCACCGGCGCGAGCAGGCGGCCGTGCCAGACCCCGACGCTCCGGTCACCCGGGCGGCGGCGATCGGCCTGCACAAGCTGATGGCCTACAAGGACGAGTACGAAGTGGCGCGCCTCTCCACCGATCCCGCTGTGGGAGAACGGATCCGGGCAGAGTTCGGCGACGACGCGGCATACCGCTTCCGCCTGCACCCGCCCGCGCTGCGCGCCCTCGGGATGGACAGCAAGATCGCCCTCGGACCCTGGTTCGAGCCCGTCTTCAAGGGCCTGTATGCCGCCCGCCGACTCCGCGGCACGCCCCTCGACCCCTTCGGTCGGGCCCGCGTCCGGGTGGTCGAGCGAGCCCTGATCGAGGAGTATGTCGCCGCCCTCGCCTCCGCCACCGCCCACCTGCGCCCCGACAACCGCGCCGCCGTCATTGCCCTCGCCGAGCTCCCGGAAATGGTGCGTGGCTACGAGGACGTGAAGCTGCGCAATGCCGAGCGCTTCCGCGCCGAACTGGAGCGGCACCGAAACGCATCAACCATCGGATGGTAATTTTCTACCATGAAAACTACCATCGACGGGGCCGGGCGCATCGTGGTGCCGAAGGCGATCCGCGAGGCGATGGGCCTGAGCGCTGGTCAGTCGGTCGACATCTCTTTCGCGAACGGCAGGATCGAGATTGACCTCGCTCCTGCGCAGGTTCAGTTAGAGATCGATGAGCGCGGCCTGCCGCGGCTCTCGTCCGAGTCCTCGCTGCCGCCACTAAAGGACGAGATCGTCCGAGACACCCTAGAGGCGACCCGGCGGTGATTCCCACCCGGATCATGTGCGACAGCAGCGTCCTCGTTCCTGCTGTCCTTGCCTGGCACCCGGAGCACGACGCTGCCCGCGCGGCTCTCGCCGAGGTCGATGCCCTGCCAGCCCACGTGCTCCTTGAGACCTTCAGCGTGTTGACGCGGCTGCCAGCCCCGCATCGGATTGGTGCGCGCGACGCGGCGGCCGTCCTAGGGGCCATGACGCTACCCCTGCTCCAGCTGCCGGGACTGGAGTATGCCGCCCTAGTCGCCGCGGCCGGGGCGAAGGGCGTGCGCGGTGGAGCCCTCTATGACGCCCTGATCGCTGCGACTGCCGCCCACCACGGCGCCGTACTCATCACGCGTGATGCGCGCGCTCAACCGACCTATGAGGCGATGGGAACTCAGTATCGCCTCCTAACCTGATCGCCATTGGGCCAGGTCTCGTTGGATGATGCGAGCGTCAGGGGGCAAGAATCCCGGCCGGGTAGTAGTAGCCGTCTCCCGTGGCGCGGTTCACGGACTGTGACGTGAGTTTGGCGCCCGAGGACGCGTCATACGTCTGAATCACGAAGGTGTTGTCGTCTCCGCCGTCGTCCCCGAGCAGATGGAGATGGCCGGCCCGCACGTCGAAATCGACAATGCCCGCCGCGAGGTCGTACCCAGTGACGGCATTCGTCGTGAGGTCAACCCTTGACACGTGTCGAAGCGTCGACAAGGCGCCGAAAGCCGGATGCATGAAGGTGTGCCCGACATAGAGCGTGTTGCCGTCGAGTCGCAGGAGGTAGGGCAGTTTCGCGCCGAGGTTGACTCGGGTGGCCTTCATGGTGTCGGGGTCGAGCACGACGATGTCATGCCCCGGGGTGTTGCTGGCGGCGTTCAACGTTAGGGGATATACGAGCTTGTCGCCGTAGGCGATCGCCGAGTCCACCGATCCCTCCGCGAACGGAATCGCGGTCCGTCGGCGGACGTCGAGCGTCTGCGGGTCGAGCGACAGCAGCACATAGGTGTCGACGCCTTCTGGATGCTACTCAATTGCAAAGCCATACAGTGCGGTCGGTGCGCCGACATCGTCTTGCGCCAGCACGAGATTGGTCACCGCCGTGCCGGACACCGACTGCTCCCGGACCATGTGGCCGGTCTTGTCGAACGCGCGGATCTTGCTGGTGCTGTTGACGACCTCAGTAGTGATGAAGCGGGTGCCGTCGGTCACCATGGACAGCGGGCTGATCGCCCCCTCGAGTTTGACAGTCCGGTTGGTGCACGTGCGCACGTCGAGGTCCACCACATGGGTGACGTCGTGCTGGACATCCTCAGTGGCTAGGACGTATGCCCGTTCCCCCACCCTGGCCGTGTTCACTCGCCCCGGGAGCATGCCCATGACGGGTGCCGTGCCGACGGTCGATTTCGACGTCGCCGTCACCTCGTCGATGGTGCTGGGCGAGGCGTCCTGGCTCGACCACGCGACGAGACTCCCCGCCGCGCAGGGAGCCGAGGCGGTCGCGGTGCTCGTGACGGACGAGCTTGAGCCGGAGCAACCCGTCAACGCAAGCACGCCCAGCATCGCGGCAGTCGCTGCCCCCTGCCACCATGCAACCCCCCGGAATGCCAACGCGTGCCGGGGTGAATTCTGTCAGCGGGCGATCTGCATGACAACGGCCTTGGGCTCGGTGAAGAACTCGCGGATGAAGTTGCCACCCTCGCGACCGACCCCCGAGTCGCCGACCCCGCCGAAAGGCGTGCGCAGGTCACGGATGAAGAAGCAGTTCACCCAGACCGTGCCGGCCCGCAGGCGGGAGGCGACTCGGTGGGCGCGAGGGAGATTCTCGGTGAAGAGCATCGCGTTCAGCCCGTAGCGCGTGTCGTTTGCGAGCTGGACCACCTCGTCCTCGGTCTCGAACCGATTCACCACGCAAACGGGGCCAAAGATCTCTTCGCAGTATGGCGCCGCATCCAGCTCGAGGCCATCGACGATCGTCGGACGGACGATCCAGGAGCCATCCGCCGCGACCCCGCCGGTGTGGATCTTGCCGCCGAGGTCCCGGGCCGACTGGACGTAGGACGCGACCTTCTCGAAGTGCTTCTTGCTCGACAGAGCCGAGAAGCGGGTCGACGGGTCGAAGGGGTCGCCGATGGTCAGTGCTTCGGCGGCGGTCACGAAGCGGGCCATGAACTCGTCATAAAAATCGAGGTATGGATGAACAGGCGGGAGCCCGCGAGGCAGATTTGGCCAGCGTTGCGGAAGATCGCGTCCACGGCCCAGTAGACCGCGTTATCCAGTTCAGCGTCGGCGAACACGATATTGGCGCCCTTGCCGCCGAGCTCCAACGAAACCGGTGCCAAATGCGCTGCCGCAGAAGCCATTACGTGCTTCCCCGTGGTCGACGACCCGGTGAAGGTGACGCGGTCCACGCGCTCGTCCCCGGTCAACGCGGAGCCGGCCGGCGTGCCGTGCCCATTGAGGACATTCAGGACACCGGGCGGCACACCCGCCTCAATGGCCAGGCGCCCTAGCAGGGTCACTGAGGCGGGCGTGTCCTCGGACGGCCTGATGATGCAGGTATTGCCCCAGGCGATGGCCGGGGCGATCTTCCACGAGGCCATCATCAGCGGGAAGTTCCAGGGGAGATGGCCGCCACCACTCCGGCCGGCCCGAACTCGCTGTAGGTGTGGTGGCCGCTATCCATCGGATAGACCTCGCCGACGTGGTCCCGCTGATGGTCGGCGAAGAACCGGAAGTTCCACACCGACCGCGCCACATCGTGCTTGGCCTGCGCGAAGGGCTTGGCCATATTGGTCGAGTCCATGCGCGCCAGATCGTCGGTGCGCGCCTCCATCAGGTCGGCGAGCTTGTGGATCGCCTTGGCGCGTTCGGCTCGGCCCAACCGCGGCCAGTCTCCCTCGTCGAAAGCCTTGCGAGAGCTAGCGATTGCTCGGCCCGCGTCCTCCGCGCCCCCCTCTGCCGCCTGGGCCCACACCGCGCGCGTCCACGGATGGCAGGCTTCGGGCGATGTAGTTGGTCAGGTTGCGGAACCCGAGTGCGGAGCCGCGCAGGTGTTCGAGCCGTCCGTTGAGCGCCTCGGTCGGCCCGTTGCTGGTGCCGGGTCGTTCGAAGT
>Ga0075158_10002738_pt1 | contig 12679 bp, 15 predicted proteins | sample JI91814BDNA_FD_70968 | JGI IMG/M metagenome (GOLD analysis project Ga0075158, IMG submission 70968) | Wastewater effluent complex algal communities from Wisconsin, to seasonally profile nutrient transformation and Carbon sequestration -... | ecosystem: Engineered > WWTP > Effluent > Algae... | reverse complement strand
GTTTCGTCGCGCCGCTCGCTCGTTCCTCGCTCGACGTCGCTCCTCGACTGCCCCTACGGGAGCCCCCGCGCTGGCTCCGATCTCCAGCAACGTGGCTCAGTCGCGCTGCGGGCCGCCGAGAACGCCGGCGTCGAAGCCCTTGAGGATCGACTGCTTGTCGGCGTCGGTGAGCTTGCCGGCCTTGACGGCTGCGTCGAGGCGGCTGGACAGCTCCGCCTTGCGCGCCGCCTCGCGCTCGGCGCGGAGGGCATCGAAGGCGGCCGTCACCTTGGCCTGGTCGATGCCGAGCTTCGTGGCGAGGGCGGCGGTGTCGAGGCCGCGCCCCATACCGAATCCGCCCATGCCTGGTCCGTGACCGGGTCCGCGGCCGAAGCCGTCGGGCCCTCCGTGGCGCATGCCCATGCCGCCGCCATTCATGCCGCCCTTCATGCCAGGCGCCGTAGTGGCGGACCCGGACGGGCTTGCCGAGGACGACCCGGACGCCGACCCGGAGGGGCTCGGGGTGTCGGCCACGGCGGCGGAGATGCCGAAACCTGCAGCGACCGCTGCCACCGCGCCCGCCGCGCCCAGCGCCGTCTTGGTGCCGATCCGCGAGCGGCGGCCGGTCGGTTCGGGAGTGGGGGTGTCGGTGGTCACGATGGCTCCTGACGAGGCGAGGTGGGTGAACAACTGCTTCGATGGTGCGCGGGATACCTGTGGTGAAGCTATGAAATCGATGTCCGAACCTGTGAACTGGCCCGGATATCGTGGGCGCCATGCCGAACCCCCTCGACCTGGCCCGCGACGCGGCGACACTGACCGCCGACCTGTGCGACCGGCCGTCCGTGAGTCTGCAGGAAGGCGAGCTCGCCGACGCGATCGAGGACGCGCTGCGGCCGCTCGCGCACCTCGACGTGGTCAGGCTGGGCAACACCATCGTTGCGCGCACCAATCTCGACCGGCCTGAGCGCGTGGTCCTCGCCGGGCACATTGACACGGTGCCGCTCACGGTGGACCCGCCCAACCTCCCAACAGTGCGGGAGCCGAGCGGGCAGGGCGAGATCCTGCGTGGGCGGGGAACCGTCGACATGAAGGGCGGGGTCGCAGTCATGCTTCGTCTGGCGTATGCCGTGCCCGCCCCGACGCGGGACCTCACCTTCGTCTTTTATGAGGCCGAGGAGATCGACAGCATCTACAACGGCCTGGGCCTCATCGAGCGCGAGCGGCCCGAGCTGATCACAGACGCCGACTTCGCGGTGCTGCTGGAGCCGACCGATGGCGCCATCGAGGGGGGCTGCAAGGGGACGCTGCGCGCCGAAATCACCACCAAGGGCATCGCGGCGCACTCAGCGCGCCCGTGGAAGGGACACAACGCCATCCACGACGCCGCCCCGATCCTGACCCGGCTGGCCGACTACCGCGCCGAGGTCAAGGAGGTCGACGGGCTGGAGTATCCCGAGGCGCTCAACGCCGTCCTTATCAGCGGGGGCACCGCCACCAATGTCATCCCCGATCGGTGCGTCGTGACGGTGAACTACCGCTACGCGCCATCGGTGTCCGAGGACGAGGCGGCGGCGCACGTGCGGTCGGTCTTCGACGGCTTCGAGATCGACATCGTCGACAACGCGGGCGGAGCTCGACCGGGTCTGAATCGTCCGGCGGCACAAGCCTTTATCGCCGCGCTGGGCGTGCCGGTGACCGCCAAACAAGGCTGGACGGACGTAGCCCGGTTCTCGGCGATGGGCGTCCCGGCGGTCAACTTCGGACCGGGGGATCCGAACCTCGCGCACATGGATGACGAGCGCTGCCCGGTGGCGCAGTATGGCGCGTGCGAGGAGGCGATGATCCGGTGGCTTCGATGAAACCCCGCTCCCCGGAGAATGTCTACCACCGTGGTCCGCTCACCCTGCGCGGGGCCCAGGTCCCGCGCAGCACGACCGATCAGCGGTTGCTCGACGACCGCGGCCGGACCGACTGGGTCCACACCGACCCCTGGCGCGTGCTGCGCATCCAAAGCGAGTTCGTCGAAGGATTCGGCGGGTTGGCCGAGATCGGTCCGGCGATCTCGGTCTTCGGCTCCGCCCGCACGCCACGGGACAACCCGACCTACGAGATCGGGGTGCGCCTTGGTGCGGCCATCGCCCGCGCTGGCTATGGCGTGATCACCGGCGGCGGGCCGGGTCTGATGGAGGCCGCCAATAAGGGAGCAGTGGAGGCCGGCGGCACGTCCATCGGCCTCGGCATCGAGTTGCCTTTCGAAACCGGACTCAACGAGTACGTCGAACTCGGCATCAACTTCCGCTACTTCTTCGTGCGCAAGACGATGTTCGTCAAATACGCCGAGGGTTTCATCGTCTTGCCCGGGGGCTTCGGCACGCTGGACGAGCTCTTCGAGGCGATCACCCTCGTACAGACCGGCAAGGTCACCTCCTTCCCGATCGTGCTGATCGGCGTGGACTACTGGAGCGGCCTGCTCGACTGGTTGCGCGAGCAGGCCCTGGCCAGTGGCACGATCAGCCCCGAAGACCTGAACCTGCTGCACCTGACCGATGACCCGGACGAGGCCGTCGCCATCGTTGCGGCGGCCGGATCCCGGTGGTCGCCCCCCGCTGCCGAGCATCACGGAACCCCCGAGGCGCAGTCATGATCTGGATCCTTTTCCTCGTCGTCGGGGTCCTGGTGGCCGCCTATTTCGCCGCGCTCATCCTCGGGCGGGCGCAGTACGACCCGATGCCGGAGCCCACGCACACCCAGCCCCTGGTTAGGCTGCCCGCGGAGCCGACGGCGCGCGATATCGATGACCTGCACTTCGATACCGCGCTGCGCGGGTATCGAATGGACCAGGTCGATGAGGTTCTCGACCAACTCCAGGCGCGGCTCGCGGCATACGAACACGGTGCCGGTGCGGCCGAGCCGGGATCCCGTCACCTCGATCCCCATCGCGTGTCCGCTAGCACCGACCAACCCGCGCCGCCCGCGACCGACGAATTGATCCCGTGACGGCCTTCACGGTCACGCGGAGCGTCTCGCTCTCGGCCACCGAGACGTGGGCCCGACTCACCGATTTCGCGGCGCATGGTGACGCGATCCCGCTCACCCGGATGCAGACGGACTCGGCGCCCCTCGGGCTCGGCTGGGAGTTCAGCGGCATCACCGGTGTCGGCCGAGTCGCCTTCGCCGATCACATGATCGTCACGATCTTCGATCCGCCGACCCTGGATTCGCCCGGCCGCTTCCGCATTGTCAAGATCGGGGCATGGTTGAAGGGGTGGGCAGACGTGAGCGTCACGCCGCTGCCGACCGGTGGATCCCAGGTCAGCTGGACCGAAGAGTTGGGGCCGCGGCTCGACCCCGTCCCCTTCTTGACCGGTCCTGTCAGTGCCTGGGCGGGGCGTCGCCTGTTCGCCCAGACCCTCGACCGACTCCTGGCCGCGTGAGCGGGATCAGGACGTGACAGCGCCCGCTCGGGCGCGCGCGCTCCATACGAGAGCAGGTCGCAACGAGTTCTTCGGGCGGGCGCTGGCTCACCCCATCCGCACCATCCTCATTGTGTATGCCGCGACCCGGCTCCTCGCGGTCCTCGCCATGTGGGTGGCCGCGACGTGGTTCCAAACCCCCGCGGGGGTCGGTCACCTCGATCCCGGGGTCGGCGACATCCTGCGGCTGTGGGATGCCCAGTGGTATCGCCGGATCGCCGTGGATGGTTACCCGCTGCCGCTGCCGCGCGATGGGGACACCGGCGAGATCACCTACAGCGCGTGGGCGTTCTTCCCGCTGTTCCCGATGATCGTGCGCGGTCTGATGGCCCTGGGGCTGGACTTCACCGTTGCAGCCGTGGCGCTGAATCTCGTCCTGGGAGCGGTCGGGGCGGTTCTGATCTGGGCGATCAGCCGCAAGGCGGTGCACGCCGCGCCCCAGGCGCATCGCGATCGCCTCGCCCTGCTCGCGACCTGTTTGTGGTGCCTTTATCCCGCGACTGGCATCCTGGTGATGCCCTATAGCGAGCCGCTCGCGCTCGTGCTGACGGCCGCCACGATCTTGCTGGTGATGGATCGTCGCTATTGGTGGGCCGCAGCCGTCGTCATCCCGCTCGGCTTCACCCGGGCGGTGGCCCCGGCCGTCGGCATCGTCGTGCTGGTTCACCTGGTGGCCCGCATGGGCGGTGACCTGCGTCGGCTGCGCACGGAGTTTCGAGGTCAGTGGGCGGGCCTGATCACACTCTGTATGGCCGTAGCCGTCTCGGCCGTCTCGTGGCCGGTCGTGGTCGGCCTGCGCACCGGCCGGGCGACCGCCTTCTATGAGGTGCAGGCGGTCTGGGGCCAGCGGCCCGAGAAGGGCCCGTTCGTCCAGTGGCTCACCTGGGCGTGGGGCCTCCACGGCGTCTTTGGGATCGCCCTCGTCGCGGGCTGCCTCGGTGCGTATGTCGTGCTCGTCGCCGGTCGTCACGGGCGGTGGCTGCCTTTGGAGGTGCGCGCCTGGGCCTATGCCTATCCGCTCTACCTCTTCGCCGTGGTGCGGCCGATCACCAGCATGTGGCGCTTTCTCGTCCTCGACTTCCCGTTGACGGCTCTGGTGGCGAGTGTCGCCATGCGGACGTCCACGGGTGGACCGATCGTCGGACACTGGCGCCGCCGGGTGCTGATGCTGGCACTGCCGCTGGTCGTCGGGATGTTCTGGTGGACGGCGACATTGCTCACCTACGTGCCCTGGGGGGCGAGCCCGCCGTAATGACGTTCCTGGGATCGCGGGTCAACGCCGATCGAGGATCGGCGGAGTCGTGAATTTCTTCTCACCGCGTGGACGGGCGATAATATTGGACAAGTGGCGATGGAGCAGATTCCTCGTCTGTATCAAGCCGTGTCGCGGGCAACCCCGCGCCAGGGCGTAGGAAGGGAATTGGCGGATGGCGGCAATGAAGCCCAGGACTGGCGACGGTCCTCTCGAAGTGACCAAGGAAGGCCGCGGCATCGTGCTCCGCATGCCGCTCGAAGGCGGTGGCCGCCTCGTCGTCGAGATGACGCCGGATGAGATCCGGGCCCTCGGGGATGCCATCACTAACTGCGAAGGTCTCAAGTGACCTGCTGAACCTCAGCACGACGACGCCCCGGCTCCTTCTGGAGCCGGGGCGTTCGTCATTCCCCGACGCGGCTCGGGTCGCGCTGGTCAGGTCGGACAGGCGGCGTTCCGGAGGTCGATACGGTAATCGTCAGCATGGTGCGGACGGGCTACGGTGCCTGAGTTTGCGGTGGCTGACAAAGGAGTGGAGCCCATGAACGCCGGTTTCGGGCTGGCCGTGCGCTGGTCGTTAGCGGGAGCACGGTCAGATGTGTCTGGCCGCCTACGCGAGTACGTCGTGGGCACGTCGCTGGCGCGGTTCATGTTCCTCGACGGCCTCGCCTTCAAGGTATGGCGCATGCGCGACGGCGAGTGGTTCGAGGGAACCTACGTCTTCGACACCGCCCAGGAACGCGACGCCTTCCAGGCCGACTTCACCGCAAAGGCCGCGCACGCCCCAGTCTCCGAGATGCTCGGGAGCGCGCCGATCAGCATCGAGGCGTATGAGGTCGTCGCCATCGCCGAGGGCCCGGCGAAGTTCCGCCGAGGGGCCGGGCCGGGCTCGGCCTAAACGCCGGCGGCTTGACTCCCGGCGTCTGAACCCCAGTCGCCTGAAGTCCGGCCGCCTGACGTCCGACCCGACCTGCGCCTCAGCGCTTGACGGCCACCAACAGGCCGTCGCCCACCGGGAGCAGGTTGGTGATCAGCCGCTCATCGTCACGCAGGCTCTTGCCGAGGTCGCGCAAGGTCCCGGTCGTCGCATCGCGCGCCGCCGGATCGGCGACCTTGTCGTGCCACAGGACGTTGTCCAGCGCCAAGATGCCGCCGCGGCGCAGCAGTCGTATGCCGTGCTCCACGTAGGCGGGATAGCTCGCCTTGTCGGCGTCCACGAACACCAAGTCGTAGGCGCCGTCGGTCATCCGCGGCAGCACGTCGAGCGCGGCCCCGGTGATCACCCGGGTGCGCTGGTGCGCGACGCCGGCCGCGGCATACGCCGCCTTGGCCGATCGGGAGTGCTCCGGGGCGGAGTCGATCGTGGTCAGGACGCCGTCGAGCGGCATACCAGCAAGGAGCCACAGGCCGGAGGTGCCGGCGCCCGTGCCGATCTCGACCACGGACTTGGCCGCGCTCGCGGCGGCGAGCATCCGCAGGGCGGCGCCGCCGCCGGTGCCGATCGGGACGGCGCCGAACTCGGTTCCGGCGTGACGGGCTTGCTCACCGAACGGGGACTCGGCGACGAACTCCTCGGCGTAGGCCCAACTAGCCAGGCGCGGTGCACTCATGGCTACCCAGCCTAATGCGGCGCTCCACGGCCGATTTACAGCAGAATCCCAGCTTTGTCGGGAACGATCGAGACAGCGCGCGCGTATCAGTAACAGACGACGGGGGAGCGCGCGCTCACCCGACCATGGAGGAGACATGACCGACACGCTGACCGAGGCCGCCGGGACGGCCGCGTGGCAGCCGCCGACCTGGGACTTGATCGTCGAGGAGCACTCGGCGCGCGTCTACCGGCTGGCCTACCGCCTCACCGGCAATGTGCACGACGCCGAAGACCTCACCCACGATGTGTTCATCCGGGTGTTCCGGTCCTTGGGGACCTATTCGCCGGGCAACTTCGAGGGGTGGCTGCACCGGATCACTACAAATGTCTTCCTCGACAAGATGCGCCGCAAGCAGCGCATCCGCTTCGACGCCCTGTCGGACGAGTCGTCGGCTCGCTTGCCGAGCCGCGAGCCGTCCCCCGATCAGGTGTATGCCGATCGGCACTTCGATGACGACGTCCAGCGGGCGCTGGACACCCTTCCTCCGGACTTCCGCGCGGCCGTGGTGCTGTGCGACATCGAGGGCCTGTCGTATGAGGAGATCGCGGCGACGCTCGGGGTGAAGCTGGGCACGGTGCGTTCGCGGATCCACCGTGGCCGGGCCCAGTTGCGCGAGGCGCTCGCGCACCGCGCCCCGGAAGTCCGGCGGGCCACGGCGACCCGCGCCCCCCTGGGTGGTGCCCGCCTCGCGCCGGCAGGGGCGTGATGACGGTGGAGTGGCGGGCGGTCACCCGATGAACCGGTCGCGATGCCTGGGCGATCTCGTGGGCGACTACGTCGAGGCGGCGCTTCCCCAGAGCGAGCAGTTGAGTTGGGATCGGCACCTGGTCGCGTGCACGTCGTGTCGCGGAGCGGCCGATCTCGAGCGCAGGGTGCGGGCCACCCTCCGTAGCGGGCCGGCGGTCTCCGATGAGTTGCGCGCCATGCTGCTTGCGGTCTCGCAGGAGATCCCGGTGGCGGTGCCGGCACGACGGTCGGCGGCGTCTGCTGCGGCGGACGTGGCCCCGTCGAGGGCTCGGAGCGGCGGATTCGACACGGCTGTTCCCCTTGCCTGGTTGCCCGACTCCGACGATGAGGCGGCTTCGGCCTCTGCGGCGCATATCTTCGGACCGCCCGTACCCCGGCGCGCCCCGGCCGGTCTCGGGCAAGATCGTCTCGGGCCGGATCGTCTGGGGCCGGATCGTCTCGGGCCGGACCGTCTCGGGCCGGACCTCGGGGTGGCGGTGCTGTCGCCGACGGCACCCGCCCAGCATCGGTCGGCGCTGCGCGCGGCCCTCTTTGCTACCGCCGCAGCGGGTGCCTCGGTCGCGGCCGTATGGGGGATGTCCGTCGCCCCGGCAGCCTCCACGTCCGCCCGGGTCGGCTCCTTTGACCACCTGGCGCGCCCGGCCGGTGCCCGGGTGCTTCCGGTCGGCGCGGCGACGACGGCGCCCGCACGCGAATTCGGCGCCGGCAACGGTTTTGACGTGAAGCAGGCACAATCGACCCCATGACGTGGTGGAGCGAGCAGGGCGACGGCCCGCGCGATGCCTCCCCGCGTGACCCGTCCTCACGGACGCCGCTCTGGGGTGGCGGGGACGCGTCGTCCGCGGTGACCCAGCCGATGCCGGCGCAACCCACGCCTACTGAGTTCCCGCCAACCCAGGTCCTGCCAACCCAGCTCCCGCCGGGTCAGGTCACACCGGGTCACCTGCCGACCGGTGACGTCACGCCGGGTCAGGTCGATCCCCGGGAGGTCATGCCCGGGGAGCCCGCTCGCTGGGACGCGTGGAACTGGGGTGACGCGTCTGTCGCTGGTGAGTCGGCAGCGGCGACTGCAGCGCTGGCGTCCGCCCCCGGGGACCAGCGGAGGTCCGAACAGTCCTGGAGTCCGGCACCGGGACCGCTCGCCGGGGGCTACCCCAGCAAGGGGCGCGGGCCCGGTTGGGGCGCGGTCTTGGCCATCACCGCGGTCACCGCCGCTCTCGCCGGTGTCGGCGGGGGATTGATCGGAGCCGTCGCCACGCGCGGCGACCTGCCGAGCATCTCGTCTGGGAACACCGCCCGGCCAGCGGACAGCCTCGCCGGGGTGGCGGCTACGGCGCTGCCGAGCGTCGTGACAATCCACGCCAGCAACGCGGCCTCGGAAGGCACGGGCTCGGGCTTCGTCTACGACAACCGCGGCCACGTCGTGACCAACAACCACGTCGTCGAGGGGATCGGGACCGACCTGGTCGTCATCCTGCCCGACGGTGAGCGGGTGGAGGCCAGCGTTGTCGGGACGGACCCGGCATACGACATCGCGGTGTTGGCGACGAAACGAACCGACTTGCGCCCGTTGCCGATCGGGGACAGCGACAGTGTTGTGGTCGGGGATTCGGTGTTGGCCGTGGGGGCGCCGCTCGGGCTGTCCAGCACGGTCACCGCGGGCATCGTGTCGGCGATCGACCGGCCGGTGGTGGCCGGCGACGCGAGTAGCCGGTCGTATATCAACGCCATTCAGACCGACGCAGCAATCAACCCCGGCAACAGTGGTGGCCCGCTGCTCGACGCCGCGGGCAAGGTCATCGGCGTCAACTCGGCGATCGCCACACCGCCCGGCGCCACGAACGGGGCGGCCGGCAATATCGGTCTCGGGTTCGCCATTCCGAGCGCCCAGGTGGTCAAGACGGCCAATCAGCTGATCAAGACCGGCAAGTCTGAGCACCCGGTTATCGGGGTGATGCTGGATGAGTCGTACGCGGGTCCCGGAGCCCTGATCCGGACCTCGGGCAGCGACCCCGATGCGGTGGTGAGCGGCGGTCCAGCCGATCTCGCCGGGCTGGAACCGGGGGACCTCATCGTCCGTTTTGACGGGCGTGAGATTGCCGAGGCTAGCGACCTCATCGTGGCCATCCGGGCCAAGAATGTGGGCGACCGGGTGCAGGTGACCGTTCGTCGGTCCGGCAAGTCGCTGGATGTCACAATGACCTTGCAAGCTGCCAAGAACGACTGAGCCCGCCCCTGCTTGCACCCGAGAACGCCCGAACCCGAGAACGACTGAGTCCCCGAGAATGTTGACCGCCGAGATGAGGAACCACCCGCCATGCTGATGGACTGGAGTGAGTGGGTCGTCGTCTTCGTGCTGATCATGGTGATCATCGGCCCCCAACGGATGCCGGAGTATGCCGCGAAGCTCGCCCGCGGCATACGCAGCTTCCGGATCATGGCCGACGGGGCCAAAGCCCAGCTCAAGGAGCAGATGGGGCCGGAGTTCGACGACATCAACTGGCGGCAGTACGACCCGCGCCTATATGACCCGCGCAAGATCGTGCGCGACGCCCTCAGCGAACCCCTGAATGATGCCTGGGGTCCGATGTCCGAGGAAATCAACTCGATGCGCAACTCGACCCGCCAGTTGGCGCGTGGCGAGGACCTGACCGGACATGAGGGCCAGGGGGACTCCTGGGCGGACGACGGCTTTGGCACGGACGCCGATTTCGCCTCCCCGCGCAAGGATCACCCCAACGACGGCGACTTCGCCCACGCCGGGGTGCCCTTCGACGCCGAGGCCACCTGAGCCGCAGGTCACCTGACGCCTTCGTAGTGAGGCTTTCTCGACCGGGTGAGGCTTTCCGCCGGGCTGGTGAGGGGTTCGTGCGCTGGTGAGGCGTTATAACGCCTCACCAGCGCAGGAAAGCCTCACCAGCGCGGCACGAAAGCCTCACCAGCGCGGAAGTCGGGAGCTGGTGGCCGTGGCACTGACCCGAGGGTCAGCGCCCGGCGGGGGTGAGGCCCAGGGAGCGGCCGGCGAGGCCGCGGCTGCGGGAAGCCAAGCCGCGCGCGATTCCACGAAGCGCCGTGGCGGCGGGGCTGGTCGGATTGCTCAAGACCACCGGTGAGCCGTTGTCCGACCCTTCCCGCAGGGTCACGTCGAGCGGAATCTGCCCCAGCAGAGCGACATCCGCTCCGACCAGACGCGTGAGCGACTCGGCCACGCGGGCGCCACCGCCGGAGCCGAAGATCTCCTGCCGAGTGCCGTCCGGCAATTCCAGCCACGACATGTTCTCGATCACGCCAGCCACCCGCTGGCGGGTTTGCACCGCGATTGACCCGGCCCGCTCGGCCACCTCGGCCGCCGCCGTCTGCGGGGTAGTCACCACGAGAATCTCGGCGTTGGGCACCAACTGGGCCACCGAGATCGCGACATCGCCCGTCCCCGGCGGCAGGTCGAGCAGCAGAACGTCGAGGTCGCCCCAGAAGACATCCGCCAAGAACTGGTTCAGCGCCCGGTGCAGCATCGGCCCGCGCCAGACGACGGGCTGGTTGCCGGGGACGAACATCCCGATCGAGATGACCTTCACTTCGTGGGCGATGGGCGGCAGGATCATGTCGTCGACCTGCGTCGGCTGCCCCTCGACACCGAGCATCCGCGGGATCGAGAAGCCGTAGATGTCGGCGTCCACCACACCCACCTTGAGACCCTGGGCTGCCAAAGCCACGGCCAGGTTTGCGGTGACCGAGGACTTGCCGACGCCACCCTTGCCGGAGGCCACGGCATACACCCGAGTGAGGCTGCCGGGCTTGGCGAAGGGGACTTCCTTCTCCGGAGCGCCCCCGCGAAGCTTCGTGCGCAACTCCTTGCGTTGCTCGTCGGTCATCACGCCGAGGGTCACGCGTGCATCGCTGACCCCCGGCACTCCGGTGAGCGCGGCCGTGACGTCGCGGGTGAGGGTGTCTTTCAGCGGGCAGGAGGAGACCGTCAACAGGATCGTCACGCTCGCGACATTGTCGTCATCGATGGCGAGATCGCTCACCATGCCGAGCTCGGTGATCGGCTTGCGAATCTCGGGATCGTCCACGGTGGCGAGGGCGGCGGTCAACTGGTCGAGGGTGGGGCGAGGCAGCACCCAATCACTGTATGCCGCGCCCTCGGCGCCGCCCGAATCCTGCCTCCCGATGTGACGCGGCTATCCGTCCGCCGCGCCGGCTCCGGGGACTTTCGTGACTCCGGCCTTCGCCGCGCGCTTGGCCTTGGCCCGAGCCTTCGCCTTGCGCTTGGCCTGCCGGGCGGCCTTGGCTTCGCGCTCGTCCACCTCGGCGACAAGTTCCTCCAGGAGGTCGCGCAGCTCACCGCGTACGAAGTCGCGGGTGGCGGCGTCTCGCATCGCCAGGCGCAGCGAGGCCACTTCGCGGGTCAGGAACTCGGTGTCGGCGAGGTTGCGCTCGTCGCGGCCACGGTCCTGCTCCAGGGCGACGCGGTCGCGGTCGGCCTGCCGGTTCTGGGCGAGCAGGATCAGCGGCGCGGCATACGACGCCTGCAGGCTCAGGATCAAGGTGAGCAGGGTGTAGTTGAGCGACCGGGGATCGAATTGCAGTCCCGCGGGGCCGAAGGTGTTCCACAGCAGCCAGGCCGCCACGAAGACGGTCATCCACAAGATGAACTGCGGCGTGCCCATGAAGCGGGCGAACTTCTCCGACAGAACCCCGAACGACTCGCGGTCGAGTCCCTTCGGCGTGCGAATCCACGGGGTCGTCGCCTCGCTCGGTTGATCGAGGCGGACGCGGCGCTCAGCCATGGACACCTCCCGGAACGATGTCGTGGCGGTCCTCGCGCCAGTGGTCGGGAAGGATGTGGTCGAGCACGTCGTCCACGGTCACGGCGCCGAGCAAATGGCCGCCGTCATCCACGACCGGCAGGGCGATCATGTTGTAGTTCGCCAGCCTCCGCGCGACCTCACCGAGTTGCATGTCGGGCGAGAACGGGTCGATGTCCTTGTCGAGGATGCCCCCAACCGACGCATGCGGCGGCTCGCGCAGCAGGCGCTGGAGATGCACCATCCCGAGATAGCGGCCCGTCGGGGTCTCGTGGGGGCTGCGGGTGACAAAGACGGTCGTCGCCAGCGCAGTCGGAAGTTCCTCGCGGCGCACGACGGCCAAGGCCTCAGCGATGGAGGCCTCGGGCCCGAGGATGACCGGCTCGGTCGTCATCAACCCGCCGGCGGTGTTGTCGTCATACGCGAGCAGTCGGCGCAGGTCGGCGGCCTCGTCGGGCTCCATCCGCATGAGCAACTGCTCCTGCTGCTCCTCCGGAAGTTCGGAAAGCAGGTCGGCGGCGTCGTCGGGCTGCATAGCTTCGAGCACGTCCGCGGCCCGGTCGGTCTCCAGCGAGGCAATGATCTCCAACTGGGCGTCCTCGGGAAGCTCCTCGATGACGTCGGCGAGGCGTTCGTCGTCAAGCGCGGCCGCGACTTCGAGCCGGCGCTTGGGCGAGAGGTCGGAGATGGCCTCGGCCAAGTCGGCCGGCTTGAAGTCTTCATAGGCCTCCAGCAGGCGCGCGGCCGACTGCTGCTCGCTCTCCA
>Ga0075158_10002728_pt1 | contig 12706 bp, 6 predicted proteins | sample JI91814BDNA_FD_70968 | JGI IMG/M metagenome (GOLD analysis project Ga0075158, IMG submission 70968) | Wastewater effluent complex algal communities from Wisconsin, to seasonally profile nutrient transformation and Carbon sequestration -... | ecosystem: Engineered > WWTP > Effluent > Algae... | reverse complement strand
CATCATCATCACCGGCAGGGGCAGGTTGCTCTTCAGCTTCAGGTTCACTTACTGGAGCAGGGGCCTCTGGTGGAGCTGGCTGAGGTTCAGGTTGTTCAACCTTTCCCTCAGGTGCATCGTCGCCACCTTCAGGTTCACTTGGCGAAGTACCTTCCAAAGTACGACCACGTTGTTCCATCAATTGACGTAACATTTCCAACCGCTCAGGACTGAGTCGCAATTGCTCTCCTGGCTCTGCCCCCGCTTCGTTGCTCAGACCATTGGCTGTGCCCTCTGTAGATCGCGATGCTGGAGCGGGACTTCGACGACTCGATGGGACTTCGCCATTTACACTGCGTTTAGGCAAACCATCAGCTTGTCGGTCCGCTGGAGTAACTCGACGGATACGATTTTTGTTTTGAGTCGAGGTCCATAAAGTTTCGACTTGATCCAAAGCTCGTTCAGCAGCTCGGCCTGTGTAAGGCAACACGCGAATCTTGTCGTTGATCGATTCGGTCGCGGTTGAATTACCTTCTAACTGCGTTACCAAATTCTTGACCTGATCGATTTGAGCTTGGCTGCCCTTAACCCATAGAGTTCGGTTCAATGGATCGCCGTCAACAATCGGGCCAGTCTTGGAAGCTTCTTTACCATCGGAAGAACCACCAAAGAATTTATTGATGGCCAAGATCACTGTTTCAGGTTCTAGCTTAGTCAATTGGACGACTTCGAAAGCTTCGTTTTGACCAGAAATTTCCTTCAACGTTTTTTCTACTAAATCATGCTCAGACTTGCGCGCCTGAATAATCAATTGGCTTGAAGTCGCATCCAATGACATGAGTACGTCAGGCATACCAGCCAACAACGTTTGCATCACTTGATAAGCGGTCTCTGGATCGGTACCAGAGATGCGATGCGATTTGATGTAAGGGGTTTCCGATGCACCGACGGTCCCAGTTGAAGTTGAATTTTCTTTGTCGAGTTGATCGGCCAAGTCCTTCAACTTCTGAATGTTGTCAGCGGTTCCAGTGGCGAACAATGTTGTTCCGAATGTGTCGGTTGAAACACTGATTTTCTCTGAGGTGTTTGCCCCTTCTGACATGCCCAACAGAGGGCGAGCTACAGTCAAAACTTCTTCAGCTGAAATGTTCTTCAATGGAATCGACACAATCGCCGATCCGCGAGCCGTTGTCGGATCCTCAACTCGCTTGAGCATCGCTTGAATCGTTCGCAACTTGCCTGCCGTTTCAGTTACCAACAGCTGACCAGAGACTGGAAAGGCCACGACCGAACCTTGAGGTCCCAAGAGCTTCTTGATTTCCGATTCCGCTTCTTCAGTGCTCATTCGCGATACCACGAAAAGGCTCTTCAGCAACTCGTATTCGCCGCGTGAAGCCAATTCCTCACCAGGAACCAGTTCGGCCAATTCGCGAACAACTTCCGCCGAAACATCTTGCTCAAGATCGACCACAATCAATAGTCTTTCTCGGCGAACCAACGTGTAACCCTTATTCAGCAACACGCTGTTGCAGATATCCATCGCTTGAGAAACAGTGTAGGTGCGATAGACGTCTTTATAGGTGAAAGTACCTGTTGGGAAAGTATCAACTTGTAAACTTAGATCCGCTTCGTCCGCTAACCATTTCAAAACTTGTTGCCAAGGAGCGGCTTGAAAATTGATCGTCAATTCATTCTTAACCGATGGCACCGCATCGGTTGCTAAAGGAGCAGGCACCACTGGCTCTTTTTCTGCATCGCCTGCTGCGGCCACAGCCTCAGTCGCTGGCTTCGACTCTGGCATTGGTTCTGTTTCTGGCGTTGGCTTTGTCTCAGCAGCGACAGTTTCCGGTGGAGTTGGCATCGGCTGCACAGGAGCAACAGCAGCATCTGCCGTGCCTGCAACACTAGCAACAGGAGCGCTCTCAGCAGGTTTCTTAGCTCCCTCGGTGATTCCTGCCAATCGATTCCAACTTGCGAGCTGCTTCTCGTCCAACAATTTGTTCAAAGCCGCATTCGCTTCAACCAACTTGGTTTCGCGTTCGTCCATCGATGCCGTACGCCAGCCATCCACGATCTTATTGATTTCAGTTTTTTGTTCTGAGGATAAAGACAAACTCTCCGCGATGGCTGGCTCTGCAAGACTCAATAAGCCCTTGCGTGCCAAGCGAAACTTCTCGAGCTTGCTGCGTTGCTCAACATCCAACAACGCCATCACATCGCGTTCACTGACGGCCGTGAATTCTTCAACCTTGGCATGGCGAATCGCTGGTTCGCTTTGACGCAACTCGGCTGCCATTCCAAGCCACTCACGTTCGCGTTTCTTAAGCAACTCGCGAACCTTTTCGGTTTGCTCCGCATTCAGACCAATTGCAGTTGCAATTTCAGGTTCGACTGCGATACCCAATGCGCCCGTTAGAGGCCATTGGTCTCCCCATGCTGGAACATTACCCGCCAAAGCGGCAACCAACATGACCGAAGCGATCCAACGAATTTTCAATTTAGATGCCACGCCGATTCTCGTCATAATTACAGGACTGCTTTTGTTTCTAATGGCCCTATCGATTTGGGATATCCCATCGATTTGGGATACCCCATCGATTTGGGAAACTCATCGATTTAGCCGACTCAAGGTAGGCTAGGCCTACGAACTAACACTTCCAATTCAACGTAGTCCTTCACACATCATCTCCATCCGTCCAGTCAAACAGGTCGCATTTCGCCCCTTTTTCGATCGAACGGCACCGGTTTCGCGGCTCGGCCTATAAACAGTTACACCCGAAGCAACTAACCCGCTTTAAGAAACCCGAAACTACTGCAAAATCACGGCAAAATAACGTTTTTTTCAGCTTAACCAGGGTCTTCCTGGCCTACTAACCCGAACGGCTGGTGTAAGTTTCGACTTTCCGGAATAAATTCACACAGTCTCAGAATAGTTGGGAAGTCAGCCAAGCCAAACGGTGATTTCCTCTTGGAACGGGAAATAATATTAGGTACAAGTCCGAAAAATCGGGCTTTTTCGCACGCCCAAGCTTGGTGGAACCAAGCGATTTTGAACTATGCAGGAAGCTGGACCATGGCCCCACAATCAAATCATTGGCTCACCCGAACCGGCTTATGCCTTGGATTTCCCCTCCTTTTTTGGGCCAGCGGGTGCTCTAACAACGGTTCGTACACGCGAGTTCCACCACCTGGAACGTGGGGTTCCGCTTCCAACAGCTACTATTCCCTTCCTGGCAACGCTTGGACGCCAGCCGCTCCCGGCGCGATCGGCAGCGGGGTACCGGCTGCCCCACCTGCAGCGGCGACTCAGCCCACGGCCAGCAATCCGACAACCAACAAAACCACCTCGACGAATAACGGCTTTACCAGCGGCAGTTCCCCCTCGTCGGTCGTCACTGCCTCGGGAAGCAGCGTTTCGGGAACCAGCGAATCGAATCCTGTGCGAATCGCTGTCTTTTCCGATGAGAATGCCGACGAATCTCAAGTTGTCCCCGCTAATGCTCCACTGACATCAGGCACCACCACCGTCCCTTCGTCCCAATTGCCTTTCCGCGCACCTTGATGCCTGTCCCTTATCGAAGGAAGGCAAATTCGATGGTAGACAAACGACGCTGAAACCTCATTGGCATTTTCGGCACAATCGGTAAAGCCCGCCTATTCCGCATTGCTCCCCTGGAAGAAATGATCCATTGGGAGTTAAACCGAGCGCTCTCTCTGAACTTTGCCCTACTTTTCAGCAACTGTTGGCTCATCCTCCGAACCTGCGCGCACTCAGATCGCGGAGGGGTGGGCTTTACTTACTGCTTTGAGTTGCTGGAAAACGTCATGTCATTACCTCCCAATCTGGTTCGTCACCTTGGCAAGATCATGTTGCAATGGTCACCGCTTTGGTTAGCCACCACAGCAGTAACGACAGCCCTCGGTTTTGCGTATGTCACATTCGTCAAAGAAGAAGTTTGGGTTGCGTCCCAAGCGATGATCGTCCGCGATGAAATCGGAGGGACGATGAATCGGCAAGGGCGCTTCGACAACAAAGAAGCTCTCAAGGCCGCACTCGATACGATTTTAGAAGTCGCCCGCAATCCCCAAGTGGTCCAGCAAGCGCTGCTGACTCAGCTGCCCCCCGATTCTCCGCCACTTTCCGAGAAAGACATCAATAATTTTATTGGTGGCCAACTAGCAGTGCGCAGTCCGAAGGGTTCCGAATTTGGGACCACCGAGATCTTTTATGTGGATGTGCGCCACAACGATCAACAACAAGCCATTGAACTCAATAAGGCAATCTGCACGTCGCTAGAAAAACGTCTACAAGATATTCGCATGTCGCGCTACGATGGCATCGAACGCGAACTTGAGTATGCCTTGGAGATCGCCAAAGAGCAGCGGGCGATTGCTACGGAACAACTCAAGAAAATCGAGAGTGACGTCGGTGACAATCTAACGGACTTGCGCAGCCTCACTGATTCGCCCTCCGCAGGTGGCACAGCCAAAATGATCGTGGATCAACTCACCAGCGAACGTCGGCAAGTCGAAGTACAAAATCGTCAATTGCAAGAAGATCTGCGTTTCCTTCAGAACTTGGAAGATGATCCAGCTCGCGTGCTTGTTGCCCCCAGCAATGTGCTCAATTCTCAGCCTGGCTTGAAACGTTTATGCGAAGGTTTAGTCGACTCACAAATTCAAGAACTGCAACTCACAGGTCGCTACACCGATGAACATCCGGCAGTTCGCGCAGCCAAGTTTTCGCGGCAAGCCATTCGCCAGCAACTCAGCACCGAACTGCAACTCGCTCGCAACACCTTGGAAACGGAAATCAATGTGAGCGAACAACGTGTCAAGTTGCTCGATGATCAAATCAAAGCTGCCCAAAAACGCATTTCCGAATTGGCCGACATCCGCGCCGATTATGCAAACATCTTGGGTGAAGTTCGCAATCGCAGCACCATTATTGAACAAATAGAAAAGGACTTGGCAGTTGCCGAATCGAATCGCCGCGCAGCTGGCCAATCGAGCTTAGTGACTCGCATTGATGCTCCTGTCCTTAGTGACAAACCAGTTGGCCCCGGCACGAAAACCATTTTGTTAGCCGCCATGATGGCCGGCCTGCTATCGGGCATCGGTTTGATTCTGTTGATTGCCCCAATCGATCTAGGTATCAAACATGGCCGGCGTTGGAGCGACCATATCTATGCTGCAAATCAAGCGATGAACCGCAACAGCGATACCTCATCTGTGGCTTCCCCCAACCCACAGCAAACTAACCCGCAGCAACCCGACACACAGCCGGTCAGCCCAGCTGCGCCCAGCTTCGCAACGGCTGCTGCAGTAACTTCGGCACAGAATCCGTTCGCTAATGCCCTCGAATCAACACTTGCCCAAGCCCAAGCTGTGGCCAAAACAGTTAAGTCGGTAACGGCCGCTGCAACTCAGGCCATCAACTCCAAAATCGAGCCCATCACGCGGCGTGCAACGAGCATTCCTGCCAGCACGGCAACCAACATTGCAACTAACACGGCGACTAACACGTCGACCAACACGGCGTCCAGCGCTCCCGTAAATACACCTGCTCAGCCTACCGTTAAGCCAACAACCGATTCCGTACCTAACATCACTCCAGTTTCAGCAACAGCCTTGAAACAAGAAAACTTGGTACAGAAAAAGGCGGACACTCAGCCGATAGCGACGAAACCACCCACATCAAAACCGCCTACCCAAAAATTGCCCGCGCAGAATTCGCCAGTAAAGAATTCGCCCGCGGAAAACTTGCCAGCACAAAAATCATCAGTGCCAAATTCGCCCGCGCAAAAATCACCACCACCAAAACCACCAGTACCAAAATCTGCCGTCAACGCAGCGCCCATTTCGACCGCTAACTCGACTACTACTAACTCGACTACTACTAACTCGACTACTACTACTAACACGACTACCACTAACTCGTCGACAAATACGACCACAGCCAGTGCCCGAAGTTCCGAGTTGCTTAGCTATCCGATTTCGCCAGCTACACGTCCTTCCGAATTGGCGAGCGCGATTCAACCACCTGCCGCATTGGTGCGAGCCGTGCAAGTTGCCAACCAAGTTGGAGGCCCAATCAAGCTAGAATCTCCCAACAAGATCAGTGACACCACTCCCGTCGCCAGCCCAAGCGCCAAACCTGCAGCGAGTCCGTCGAAGCCTCGAAACAGTGACGAGCCAGCCTCGGATTCATCGAGCGCGTCGGAGCGCCGCACACGTCCTCGTCAACCGCCAGCAGCCATTTTTGCTGAAGCAATTGAAGGGAAAGTGTTTGGTTTCTCAGAACCATCCAAGATTGCGACCTAAGCCATGGGCTCACACGCCTGGGTTTGAAAAATCGCTGTAGGCTTCGAATTCGTTCATGCGATCGGGAGCTTTGTCGCCGAAGCGCGTGAAGTCCTTTTCCCAAATGACTTCGATTTCACCGATAGGCCCGTTACGCTGTTTGGCAACAATGATTTCTGCTTGCCCAGCATATTGAGCAGCCTCTTCACCACGATGATAATACTCTTCGCGGTGCACGAACATCACCACGTCAGCGTCTTGCTCGATCGCACCCGATTCACGCAAATGACTCAAACGGGGTCGATGGTCTTTACTATCTTCTGCTTGTCGGTTGAGCTGGGCTAAACAAAGTACGGGCACTTCCTGTTCACGAGCCATCCCTTTCAAACGACGAGCGATCTTGGCAACTTGTTCTTGGCGTGGATCTTTGGGATTGTCGGGTTCAATGAGCTGCAAGTAGTCGATAACAATCAAACCGATTCGACCTTCACGTTGCTTGATTCGTCGTGCGACCGCAGAAATTTCGCTCACCGTACGCGATGGTTTGTCGTCGACGTATAAAGGTGAGGCGGCAACTTCGCCTGCCTTTTGTACCAAACGCAAGCGATCTTCTTTGCTAATCGTACCAGCACGTAAGCGATGTCCATTGACGCGAGCCACCGAACACAACAAACGGTCGGCCAATTCGATACCCGACATTTCCAAGCTCACAAACAATACCGGGGCCTTATCTTTCATGGCCACGTTTTCAGCGATGTTCATCGCTAACGCTGTTTTTCCCATACTCGGACGAGCTGCCAAGATGAGCAATTCACCGTTATGGAATCCACCCGTTTGTTTGTCGAAGTCAGTAAGATGCGTTAACACACCACCATCGACGTGTGTTCCATCCATACGAGCATCGATACGATCCAACGCTCGAACCAAAATGTCGCTAATCGATTCGACCGATGCGCCGCTGCGTTCATCTTGAATACCGAAGATTTTCTGTTCGGCTTGGGCCACTAACTTTTTCGGATCAACAGATTCGTCATACGCTTCTTTCAAGATCGAACTGCTCGCTTCGATCAATTTGCGCAGCGTTGCTTTATCGCGAATGATTTCTGCATAATACTCTGCGTGTCCTACGTTGCCGACGCTATTGGCCAGCTTGGCCAAATACGCAGCGCCACCGATCAACTCAAGATCTCCCGAGCTACGAAGTTGATTGACCAAAAGGGTCGTATCAACTTTTCGCCCCGATTCGAACATCGCAATCATGTGTTGATACAACTTGCGATTTGCATCATCGTAGAAATCGTCGCTACGCAGAATCAGCACCAGATCATCGCAGACATCTGGGTGCAATAAGATACTTCCCAGAACGGCCATCTCGGCATCGGTATCCCAAGGTGGCGAACGCTCTAAAATCTCCGCCGGTGTCATCGCCAGCAGATCGTCTTGGCGGCTTTGGCCATTTTCCCCTTTACGGCCGCGTTTTCCACGTCCTTTGCCGTTCTGATCTCCCTTGTTGTAATCGTTTGAATCCTTGGCCACCTTATCCCACTCCTTTGACTCGCCCCGATCTCAACTTCGAAGCATAAACGAACAGCTTACTCTACCAACTCAATCGCTCTACCAACTCTACAGGCCTACCAACTCTACAGGCCTACCAACTCTACAGGTCTTGGCTTTCCCACACTCGACTTCCAACGCATTCACTCAAGTAACACATCGGCAAGAAGAATACACTACAGGTTTCTTCTTATGAATGTTGTGCACATTATTGCCCAGCATTCGCAACCCCCACATTCCAGGAACTACAAACCCCAAATTATTCCTAAACACCATTCCCAACAAGAACTTGTCGTGCTCGAATCAAATCGCGATTTTTTTGAATCGTCTATTCACCAGTAAACGCCTGAACGGTGACTTTGCTCATTAATACCACGTGTTCAGCGCACCTGAATAACAACCGGCTCACTGTTAAACGAGCGATTCCCGATGCGAGCCAACAACATGACTGGTACGGGACCGCGTCCCAAAGCTGCCGAGGGAACTGAAATTGTCCCTTTTTCGCCTTCGCATTTTCCCAACGGCTGGCCGTAACAATAAAGTTCTAGCGAAGTAGCCTGCGGATACCCAACCTGAACTTCAATTTCAGGCTGCGTGTCGCGCTCTATCTCTTTCGGCAAATCCAAAACGAAATCTTTCTTCGCGACGCGATAATAAAAGCCAATCCGCTGTTCGAATTGTCTGCGAACGAGCGAATCGTCCGTAGCAATCACGCTGATCTCATGATAACCGGGTGATAATGGCTCCAATCCAATCGAAATGTCTGTAACGTACGGGTTCTCGCGCACCAACTTCCCATCAAACATAAACTGCAAGGCACTCGGCCGACTAAATACTTTGCCGCTGGCATCGGCTGCTCCCGGTTCACTCAGCTTTAACTTCATAGCACCGATAAGTTCGTCGCCGGAGTTAAGCCCTTCCACGCCGAATTCGGGCGCTTTCAAAAAAGGCTTGCACAATGGATCACCGACAATCAGTAACTGATAGGGGCCTGTGACCGATAAATGAAAAGCTTCTGCCAACGTGGCACCTTCTGCATAATGAGCTTGAATCATCGGATGTGGAAATTTGGCTTGGATCGCATACGGTTCTGTTACCGTCCCGCTGCTGCCCGCTGCTCCTGCTTTCAAGAATGCGGTGAGTTTCGTTTGGCCCGCACCGGGCGTCATGATTCCACCCAAGCTCGTCAGGTTCTCAGCAATGGCGCCCGGCTTTAAGGAACTGCCGGAACCGGGCCAATCAAAATCAGCCGCTCCTATCATCAACCCAATGCAATCGTCTTTCTTGCTGGGAAGCGTCCCGTCCACCACTTGAGCTGTGTACCCCAACTTCTTCAACGCTCGAATTGCCAAATCAAAAGTTGGTTGACGCGTCTTGGTGCGGACATCTCCCGTCAACGTGTAATAGAAAGTCCCTTGCGGAAAGGTTCGGTCGGCATCAATCGATCGCTTCAATTGCGTAAGCGCGTCTTCTACCGTCGTCCCTTGTCCTCGCGTAACGGCCAACACGACCGACATCACGTGCCGTAATCCTTCGTTGGGTACCGAACTCGACACGCCATTAGGAGCCCACACCAGCCGTGACTCAAAACCGACCGTCGGTTGGTACTCGAAAAAGAATTCCTTGGTCTTCATCACCAACTGTTTGAAGCGTTCATCCTCACGAAGCGAAACCAATGCTTCATCGGTCTCCATTTTTTCGCGAAACACCCAGCCCGCATCAACCGCTGTTTCCAGTAAATCAATCGCGCTTTCTTTTTCACCTGCCAAGGCGTACTGCCGCGCTGCCAGATAGGCGACCGGAAATTGTGTGGGCAACTCTACAAAGATCGCCTCGTAAGCCTCAGCTGCCTCTTTATGCTTCCCTTCACCCTCCAACGCTTTCACGCTTCGCCACCGCTCCGACTTCTCAGCTGACAATGGGCTTACAAAATAGTGTTCACCTTTTCGACGCGCGTAGAGATTGCAGTCGAGCGCCAAATAGCTTGGATTCTTCTGAAAGACGAATTGGCTCATCATCGTCAATCCATTGATCGAGCCCACCGGCGTCACATAGATAGGCCTATTGGGAATGCCTTGCAGATCACGCTCCAACTGAATCGCTGTGGGAAAGCCGGCGGAGTATGCAATACATTTCACATCGTTCAGCCCACGACGATCGATCTCGGCAAATAGCGGCCGCAAAATCACATCGCGGAATTGATCGACCGTTATTGTTTCTTGATCGGGAATATCATTGAGCACAACAACATTCGAGCTGGGTATATTGCGCCAACTTACATAATGGTTAGCAATGGTGCGTGAATCGTCTGACGTGCCGTTGACCACCACAACCACTTGGCTCTCTGTCACTCCGCCGCTGAGGTCCGAATAAAAGCCCAACCACAGAATCAAGAGCCACACCGCGCTGCCCGACTGTCGCCTCGGAAGGAATTGTTTTTCCATATATCCTGAATATCCTGAATCCTGTGTCCTGCAACTAATGACTTGGGGCGTTCCGTCCCGCCACGGAAAGTGTATCGCGACTTGGCGCTCCCGGACTAGCATGCCAACCCCAACGGCCGCACTAGCCACAACCACCCCTAACTACTACACCACAAGAACTGCAAACAGTAATAGATTTGGCGTTGCTCGGAAATTTGGGAAAAAAAGATAAAGTGGATGGCCGTGGTTCGATCGAGACAATTTCGGTGGATAGATTCCACACTTTGTTAAATTTCGGCGGTAAATCGCCGATAGAACTTGGGTCCACTTTTCAGGAAAGTTCCCCTCATTCGACCAAAAATCGCATGCAAACGGGGGCTGAATCCCTGGAACTTTTGGGCAAATCATGCAAAATGTAGAGGAGATTCGAGAACCGCAAACCTTTCCGGCAAGGTTCTCTTGCAAGCCTCGCAGCAATCTTTATAATCCCAACCTCAATTTGCGTGACAGTATCGCAAATCTTACCGGTCTAATGATCCGGTGGGGCAAGCGAATGACCTGAAGTACGAAATTCAAAAGTACTGCAAGCGGGTGTAGCTCAGTTGGTAGAGCACAACGTTGCCAACGTTGTTGTCGTGGGTTCGAATCCCATCACCCGCTCTTAAGGTCATGCTTGCCCTTTGTTTTTTTGTTCCCTTGAACTTTCTGGATTCCCGGCATCCGGGGTGGATTACTGAGATGGTCGAGTCTGCTGCATCGTCGGAAAGCGTTGCTTTGGCAACATCTGAGGGAGCTTCTGAAGCTCTGAAGATTTCACATAAAATCGACAGCCCAAGCTCATGCGTTCGTCACGTCGTTGTGACTGTACCTCGCGAAGAAATCACCAAGGCTTTGCACAAAGCTTTTGATGACTTGCGACCTCGAGCTGACCTGCCTGGTTTTCGTATCGGTAAAGCTCCTCGCAAGTTGGTCGAGAAGAAGTTTTATCCACAAGTTGCAGACCAAGTGAAAAACAGCTTGCTCATGCAAAGCTTGCAACAAGTTACCGAAGGTGGCCACTTCTCGGCGATTAGCGAACCCGATTTCAAAATCGACGCCATCGAACTTCCTGAAGAAGGCGATTTCACTTACGAATTCACCATCGAAGTCCGTCCAGAATTCGATACACCGAATTGGAAAGGCTTGTCGCTCAAGCGTCCTGTTCACACATTCACCGATGACGAAATCGACCGGCACCTACACCGTACCTTGGAGCGATTCGCTCCAGCTACGGCCGTGGATGATACCGCGAAAATCGGTGACCAATTGTTTGTGAGTTTCACCTTCTCCAAAGACGGCAAGAAATTCAACGAACTCGAAGAAGTTCGCATCGATTTGCGTGAAACCCTTAGCTTCCCTGACGCCGAAATCGCAAACTTCGGTTCCGCCGTTGTCGGTGCCAAAGAAGGCGACAAGCGTTCTGTTAAGGCAACCATCTCGGCTGAAAGCGCTAACGAAGAATATCGTGGCCAAGAAGTCGACGTCGAAGTTAAGATCATTGAAGTTAGCCGTCTCGATTTGAATGAGCTTTCGGTATCGTTCCTCGAACAACTTGGCTTCAAAGACACGCCTGAACTGAAGACCTATGTTCGCATTGAACTCGAACGTCAGTTGGAATATCGCCAACAACAAGATTTGCGAAATCAAATCACCGCGGAATTGACCAAAGACGCGAATTTTGAGCTCCCATCCGATCTCGTTCGCCGTCAGTCGATTCGCGAAATTCAACGTCAAGTTCTTGAAATGCAACGCAGCGGTTTCGGCGAAGATGCCATTCGCGAAGCTTCCAACGTTTTGCGACGTAACGCTCAAGCCATCACTATCAAGGCTTTGCGTGAGCACTTCATCCTTGAAAAGATTGCTGAAGAACTCAAGATCGAGCCAAATGCGGAACAATACGAAAAAGAAATCGAATTGATCGCAGAACAATCCGAGTCCAGCCCACGCCGAGTGCGAGCTCGCTTGGAAAAGACCGGTCAGATGGACGCCTTGCGTAACCAGATCATCGAACGTGAAGTGATTCGCGTCATCACCGAAGCTGCTTCGGTAACTGACAACGAAGACTCCAAGCTGATTGCGGAAAACCCAACCAGCTATGCTCTTTCTTCAACGATCGCCCCTGAAGTCACCGCGATTCCAGAAGCGAAGTTCGAAGATTCGATTGATACCAAAACAGGTAAGGTAAGCAACGAATAATCGATTGCTTTAGAAAAATAGTCATCGAGACAGCCGGCGGAAACGTCGGCTGTCTCTTTTTACGGATAGTCGCAATAACTCGTTGTCAGCAATCGTGTTACGACAGAACACCACCGCCCATTGAGCCCCAGCAAGTCGAATTCCGACTGAGAAATGCGTGTATCGCCCTCCGGGGCTTGCGATCTCTAATGATCTACCAACCGTGGCTTATC
>Ga0075158_10002727_pt1 | contig 12708 bp, 17 predicted proteins | sample JI91814BDNA_FD_70968 | JGI IMG/M metagenome (GOLD analysis project Ga0075158, IMG submission 70968) | Wastewater effluent complex algal communities from Wisconsin, to seasonally profile nutrient transformation and Carbon sequestration -... | ecosystem: Engineered > WWTP > Effluent > Algae... | reverse complement strand
AATCTTATATATCATGTGGCGGTAAAGAGGAATATTTTCCACTTGGTGAAAATTTATAATTATCTTTTAGAACATTAGGACAAATGAAAACCTCAATCAAACATTTAATAAGTCTCAGATCTTTATCATCAGTTACTCTTCCTCCATAATTAATTTCTGCGCAGACAAAATTTAATACTTTGAAAGGAATTATTTTATATTCTTCTAATAAAGTTTCTAATTAACTTTAAGAAACATTAAGATCTTCGTCAGTAAATTAATAAGAGATATTCCAACCTATTGGACCAAATCTTTTTCTATTTTATACTACAGCGTGAAAAAAACACAACCCATAAAGCATCTTCTTATATGTGTTGGATTTTTAATTAAATTATTCTTCAGCAAAACCAGAGTAAAGTTTAATTAAAGTAGCTCTAACTCCTTATGGAGGTTCCATCGTTATTCTTACAGAATTTTGAAGGACTGAAACAGGAAAAGTAGCTACAGGGTTAGTGGTAAGCCACAATCTGAATTCAGGATGAATGTATTCTTATGAAATTCTATTACAAAACATTTCTAAATTTTCCATCCAACTTTGTGCCAAATGACAATTTTGCAATAAAACCCATCCACCAGTTTTTATTGTTTGATTTAACATTTTTTCTGCGTTTTCTCCTTATCCTTACCCTAATGATATACTTAAGACATTTAAAATATCCTTTTCTTTGGCTAAATTATCAAAATCAGTTTTAGGATCAGATCCTGAAGAAAGCAGTATTATTAATGGTGTCTTACAATTAGAGTCGTCATATATATCTGATAATTAAGCATTAGGAACTTCAACATATTTTTCTCCAATCATTTTTGAAATGAAATCTTAAACAACTTCCAAAAATTTATCAGATCTAAAGACTTAAATGAATAATAATTTGTAAAATGGTTTAGCTACAAATAAATCTCAGATATTGATAGGTAATTCATCTATTAAAAGTTATTGAGATAAATAAAAATTTTTGAAAGATTCTGGGACTTAAATGAAAAAATTTTCCAAGAAATTGAATTCTTCTATCAACGATAATTGATGAATTTTTTGATATATAAATTGCCATATATTCTAAGGAATGTAATCTGTTGGATTTTCAGGAATTTCTTTAACAGGTTCTGAAGATTAAAATAATTTTTCTATTTCTTTTTCACTCATCAAGTTATCTATTTTCAGCAAAGAGAGACAAAGTAAAAAAGAATAAATCAATTTATGTTAAGAAAATAATGATCTACTAACATTACAATATAATAGATAAACAAATTGGTTGCTTAAAAAAGAAAGTCTTTCATTCAATTCATTACTGATTGGAGTTTATTCAACTCCTTATTTAAACAAATTTTCGTACCACTCGAGAGAAAATTAATACATAGGTTCTATTTTTGAGAGATCATTAATGGTGAAATACAATGTGGCTACTTTGATTGCCAATCCTCTATAATCTTCTCTCGCTTCATCTATTTTTTTTTCAAATATTTTACTATCTATAACTCTTTAAATGATTAAAGCTGAAGTCTTTTTGCTTTCCGCAAGTTGATTTATGAGTTCTTCATTTTCCAAAAATGAATTTTAATCTGATTCTGAAAGAGTTTTTAGTATTCTATCCTCCAATTAAATTAGAGTTTACTTGTCTTAAGAATTTTTTTTAACAATCAAATTTTTTTAATCTTCCAATTTTCTATTTTCTAAAATAACAATTGTTGCTAACATTTGTTCGATTAAACCTTAAGGGGTGATAGAGAAATTTATTATAGTTACTTTTGCACAAGTTTCTGGTAAAAATAAAGGATTGGTTAAATTTGAATTCATAAACAATTTAAACGAGAGGGAATAAGGTATCACTTTATCTCCAATTGTTATTGAAAGCGAACCAGCAGTTTTAACGACATTTTATTACAAAATTGGTTCCAATGATGGATCAAGAGTTTCTGAACAATCTTCCAAAATAAGCCATTTACCTGATTGTAAACAAATTTCTAAGATCTTCATCAAATTTATATTTTTGGCTTTAGTATATTCAACACCTTCTTTTATTGTTTTGGACATATTAAACAAATACTTCATGGCTTATTTTTCAGGATCTATTAAATACGGCCATCTTAAACTATTTTAAATAATAATTCCATTTTCAATTGAAGTTTCATCATTTGGTAGTCCAGCTAAATTCCATTGCTGAATTTCAAGTTCATTTCCTAAAAATTTAATCATTCTATTATTTTCACTAATTGGAATTTATAACGATATTATTTTATTGTAAAGAGTATTTTCAATTTGATTTCGGAATTCACTAGCAAAAGGACCTGAATAAGTAAGCATTGCTGCAGAAAGTGCAGAATTTCCTTCAATTTCTGCAGTCTTTCCCTATAAGTGCTTTATTTCTCTGTGCCATCTAAGATTTTCATCAGATAATAAATCTGTCAATTTTTTGGCTCTTTCTAATTTATCTGAACATAGTTGAATTTTTGATTTTAATCCTTTTAATTCATTTTCTTTTTCATTCAATAGATTCTCTAAAAGAATGAGTTTTTATTCGATTTCTTAAAGATCTCTATTTTTATCATCCAACTCCTTTTGTTTTATATTGAGTTCTTCCAAAACTTCAGCATGTTTTTTCCTCAATGGTTCTGTCCTTTTGAAAAGTTCATTGTATTTAAATGCAGCATCGACAACTAAATAAATACAAAAATTTGCGAGATTGGAACTCTTCATATCCTCTCTAACCCACTCCTTTCCTCTTTTTGGATGTTTTATAATCATCTTTTCTATTCTTTTAATTTTAGCCTCTTCAACTTTTTCAAAATCAATACCCTTCAATTTAGATAAAAAATTCGAATCCTTGAATAATTTTTGTTTTCCAAGTTTATAGAAATAATCTTCTGTTTCTTCATCTGTCCAAGAATTTTTAACTACAATATCAGACTAATCTAACATTAATATACATGTTGCCATAAATACGTATTTAACTTTATTTGGAGGATTAGGAAAACTGTTGATTTCATTTATATGCCCTGAATGTAATTTATCCATTTCCTTTAGAGTTTCTTATAAATTTTTCTCTACTTCAGAAACTTCTTTTTGAACATCAGCAGCAATTTTTTATGCAATTTCTTTTTCCTTCTTAGCCTCTTACTCTTATATACCAACTATTTACTTTTTTTCATCTGCTATTTTTTTATCTTATTAAACTATTTCTAGCATTTTATGAACTTCTTCCTCCGTTTTTTATAATTGCGGCTTTTCTAATGATAATTCAACTTGCAATTTTTCGACATTTTTATTTGCCTCTTCCAATCTTAACACTCCATTTATTAATCTTTGAACTGCTTATTAATTTTCTTTTGATTTTTTCACTAATATTTCTTAAAAACTTTTCAATAATTAAAGAAAACTTGTCGGTGTCACATAATTGATTCTTTTTCGTTTTTTATAATATTCAATACATTGTGTTTCTATAAATTTATGTGTAAATTTGAAAAAATCAACAAAATAGGACTTCGAATTCAAGAACTAATAATCCTCTTCAAATTCTTCTAAATTTCCCATTGCAACTCCTTTCAAAGCATCTTCTGGCCATTCTTAAAACCAATTAATCGTGCAGCAATTTATGAGAGCAGGAAACATTCTTAATCTATTCCAAAATGCATCTCCAAGCGGAGACATGCAAATCAAAACATGAGTATTCCTTTTCACTCTATCAACTTGAACTTAGAATAAATTAATTTTGTTCGGAATTATTCCATTTTTTTGACATTCCAATTTACATATTTCATTCAAATTTTTTAATTCTTCTGAATTGAAAGGAAGTTATAAGAGAGTTCCAGTATTTAATAGACAATTAACATCCTCCAACATCTCTTCAGTTTTAATTTATTAGTCAGTTAAAATGAAAGTAATTTCTTTGTTATCAACAACAGCTCTGTATATTAAGTTTTTCATATCTTCTTTCCATTTTTACTTATTATATCCCTTAATAATTTCTATCTAAAATATTTAAAACTCTTAAATAAAAGTGGATAATTTTGATAGGGATTATTTTCCTGAACCACCAACACCTAACAATAATGCATGACCTTATGGTTATCTTAATATTCGACAAATTCTTGCAATATGTTCGCAAGCATCCATAAATAAAACCAAATTCATTTTCTATCCACCATTCAATTGATCTTGGTTATATTATTCTTAGTATTCATACAATTTATTTTAAAATTTGCTAAAATCCTTTACCATGCAATACTCTTTATCTGCTCCATCTAAATGAAAATCAGTAAAAATTAATTTTTCATCTGTTACATCAAGTTATTATTTTACCATAATTTCTTCTATTTAATCATTTAAATATTATTTGTCCTCATTATTAATCAATCGATCAGAAAAAACTCAATTACATTCATGAATCCATAGTCTCATTAAATCGGACTTTGTTTGAATGAATTTAAAAGAAGAGGAACTAATTCCCGAAAAAATTTTTGATAAGTCTCTCAAATTAAATTGATAATGACTTTTACCAGGTATCGGGAGCAATTATTTTTATATTTTATTGAATAATTAATAAGAAATCTCCACTAAATTATCAAATTGATCTTTAATCTCTGTCGAAAATCTATTCATAAATACTTTTAGAAGTGAACTAAAAATACTACAAATCGAATCTTTATCCAATTTTGTGTAGGCTAATATGTTAAAATGTCTTATTATTCTATTCGTTAATTAGGCTCTACCACCTCCAGGTGGACCCATTGCTCCTAACAAAACAACATCATCTATTTTAATATATTCTTTATTCAAATCCCAAATATACCATGCAGAATAATCCAGATATTATCAAAGTAATTCAATAGGTGGTTGAGCCCCAAACTCCTCTTTTTTTGGCATGTTTAAATCATCGATAAACAACAATAATTTTTTCCCTTAAGATGGACCATATATTCCTCTTTTTCTTTTGGTTATTTAATTAAAAACAGTTTCTTCTATTAGATCTGGTTTAGTTTATGCCGAAAGTACTATACTGGTAGAGTTAAAATTATCTTATAATTTATGTAACATAAAATGAATTGCATTTGTAGATTTTCCTGTACCTGTTTCTCCAGGAGTAAGAACATGATGTTTTTACTCGATCAAAATTTTCATTAACTCAATCATTCTAATTGAATCTTTAGTTGGAACTGAAACTTGATTGAATTTTACTGAAGGACCTACTTCCAATGGATATCTTTGATCTAACCATAACGTCCATTAACATGTTTCTAAATAGAATTTATAATCATAAAAGTTATCTTTTATTAAAATCAAACTACTTAAATCATCCTTCTGTAAAATTTATTCATAATACATCTACATTTTGATTCTTCCATCATAATCAACAGTAGCTCCAATGGTCCATATTGAAGCAAAGAAAAATAAATTAGAGAGTTTTACACTCATTGTTGGCTCATTTTCCACTAAAACTTTATCCATTACATATTATTCATTTCCTTTTATCAAACAATTAAATAATTTCATGAAAGAACTCACTAAATTATTATCAGGAGTTTAAATAATTTCAACACAATTAGTTCTCATAAAATCAATAGCACCAAAAATAAAATTTTCAGAAAGTTTCTTGAAAAGTACTTTATACTCCGTAATATATATTTCATCCAAAAAAGCTAAATAATTTTGAATCAAAATATCTTTTCCAAGAGACTATGGCTCCATATATATCATTCCACATCTTGAAACTGTAGCAGGACTTGCCTCATTCAAATCTTCAACTTCAAACATCATAATCATTTAAGAACTAAGCATGAGTACTTTACCAGAACTCAAACATAACTTTTTATTGTCATCCAAAACAGTATTCATACTTTCAATCCAAACTGCATCAACTGGTCCATCAAACATGATCCATCGACCATCAGATCCTTTTTATTCATCAAATTAATTTTTAATTGCCTTTTCAAAGATTATTTCTATTATTCCTTCCTACCAATTCATGTCCTTGTAAGAACCATATAACTAATTTAGTGTTATCGATTTCGGGTTTATTAATTCAATGTTTACCTTATGAAATTTTTAAGGGTAGTTTTTACTCAAATTTGTTAAAGCTTCTTAAAGAATTCATGAACAACATGATTTTCCAGCACCTGTTGGTCCTATTAACATGAGTCCATGTCTTACCAATGTGGTGTCATATAATTAAAGTACTTTATCAACAAAATAATCTTAATTTTATAGTCTCATTTTGAAACAGCTTTTTTCAATTGATTTAAATAACAAATCATGATCATAGACAGGTTTTTCCGTTTCTGGAAACAAATCTTTGATAATATTTTTAAATAAAGGAATATCATCTCTCAAAAATTTAGGTAAATTTACATCTTGTAAAGCTTTAAGCAAAATAATATCTTCAGGAGTATCCATTTTTTCTCTTTTTTTAATGTGTCCAGCTGCATTTATTACAGATGTCACTGCTCTCATACCATAATCATAATGATGTTAACTACTTAATTGTTCTGAACTAAGTCTAAAAGTCGCCACCATTTTTTTTGCCAAGGTTCTTGCTTAAACGAAACCAAAAGAATATAATTTTATTTCTGCAATTAAAGCATAATCAGGAACCATCATTGCTACTGGTCTAAATAGTGCTTTTAAATTATCAGGCAATTCCGTTCTTCCTGCATAACCTGGATTCATGGTTATAAATACCGAAAATGTCCATCTCATTTTAATGTCACTTCCTTCAAACATTAGTTATGTTTTTTTCATAGCTTTTGCATTGAAAAGTATTTGTAATTGTTAAGCAATAACACTTAATACTTCTAAGTTTATTCTATTAAATTCATCGAAACAACACCATGCTCCTGATGATGCCAGACCCTTGAAATATTTTGCAACAAATTGATAACCCATGGATTCTTGACAATTAAAAACCACACATTATTTTGCCAATGCTTTAGCTAAATCTTTAGTGGATTCAGTTTTACCAGTTCCTGCCGGTCCTGCAGGAGCTCCACCTAAATTAAGTCATAAAGCACCCATCAATGTCATGTAACATTTATCTGTTAAAGGTGTTATTACCAATCGTGGTGTATTTCCTAAATATTCATATCCATATGGAAAAGAAGTTTACAAACATTTTACCATACAATCGTCTGATTCCCAATAATATCTCAACTGAGAAATCCATTCAAAAGCCTATATAGAGTCAACTTCTTATTCCAATAATTTTTCAACTACATCTTTAGCGTGAACATCAATTACAATTAATGCTTCAATGGTAATAAAGTGATTAGGATTCAAAGAAGATCTATCTATAGTAACAAGTCTCTTCAATTACTCATTTAAATTATCTAAATAAAAAGATATTTACTTTTTTATAATTGCATCTTCAGTTTCTTAGGTCCAATGAACTTAAGAACCATTTAAAACAGATTATCCCGTATGATTCAATATCCATGAGTTTCTTGGAATATTTTTATAAGTTTCAATCGAATTTAATAAAGTATGTCTTACTGTATCTTACATTGTCTCTTCAACATCTCTCATCCAATCTTCAACTTACTTCATGTTTGGATCAACTTTTCAAATGAAAGGTACTTTTTCTTTTTCAACGGAACTCATTGATAATATCATTTTTTCTTCATCAAACTCTAATCTTGAAATGTTTTCAAAAACCTTTCTTAAATGATCTTAAACATTTTCTACATCTTTTGTTTAAGAAAGAATGGATAATAAATCATCATTTGATAAAAAATAAAACCTACCGAATTTGGATCTTTTTACTTCCAAGTAGCTTTTTAATTCATTTTATATTTTTTCAAAGGTTTAATTTCCGTCTATGAATTTGTCGAGACTTCCTTCATTTGTGCATATTTTAATAACTTTTTTTTGAACCTTAGCTTCCCCCAATGTTGTTCTCCAAATAGCATCAACTCTTTTAAAGAGAGCTGTCTCTTTTGGCAATTATCTGTTGATATCAGGAGAATCGAATATTGGTTATAAATAACACCATTAATTTTAAAATCTTTACCATTCCTCAATAACATTTGATATCATTAGAAGATTGTCTGACCATTAATCGATTTCTTATGAATAGGGTTTCTTAAATGGATTTACTAACAAAGTTTGAGTGTCTGAAAGATGTTAATCTAAAATATTTTCTATTTCTTCAAAATTAATAACTACATATGTGTTAGTTTCTTTAAATAATTACAGCTGAAAATCGACACTTTCCCATTTTTCTTACATTAGGTTCAAAGAATTTTTGATACTTTTTTCCCTTGATGCTTTTTCTCCAACCTCAATACATATTTGACTGTGTTCAAACAAATTTTGTCCCAATAGTTCTTCAAATGTCAAGGTATCTGTTATTTTTAAAGGAATTCCTGTTTTTTAAATGATTTCTTCCCAATGTCTTTCAGACATTCCTTCTTTTTTAAGTCCTACCAGTAAGGGTACTTTTAATTTGAATTCTTCTATTTCTTTTTTTATTCAATCCATATTAACTATAAGTTATTCGAATGTTCCAGGAACTAAAGATTTTATCTAAAAATTTTTCACCTGCTTTATAGACTGATTGAAAGTTTTCAAACCTTCATCCACAAATTTTTCTGCTTTCAAACTATTTATTTCAATCCAAGGATCTCTCATCCATTTAGGGAAGTTCAAAATCCATTCGTTAATTACATTCCATATATTGTAGTAATTTGTAAATTTTTTAAGCATCTCTCCTATATATTAATAGTCTGATAAATTTTCCACGCCGAATATTTATTCTTATGAATTGTATTTTTTACCTGTTTTTTACATTTCATGAAGACTCTCTAATAAATTTTCTGCATTTTACATGATTTCTTCATGATTTTAAATATTATTTTCTTAATGGAATGACTCAATTATCATATTCATATTGTAAATTTATTGTTTGAAATCTTCTTTATCAGTAACAAGTTTTTCTTCAAATCTTTTCAATAATTTATCCAAAACTTTTACCTTTTCACCAACTAAACCCATTATTTCTTTTGGGCCCTTAATTAGATCCCATCTCTTTTTCAATATGTCTTTGGGAAGTTTGTAATTTTATAATTCTAATAGATTGTATATTTCACCTAATTCTTTGTTTTCCTCTTACACTTCTTAAATCATTAATGGTAACTAATTTGTTATGAAATCCTGAATTTCTGAAAGTTCTTCAATATCAAGAGGCTCTTTTACGAGTTATTTTTCAATGTCTTATAATTTTTTTTGTATGTTCTAAGAGGAATCTTTAAGTTTTCAAAGCAACATTTCAATTAGCTTTTTGTTTATTTCTTGGTATTTTCCTTATAAAATTCTTATGGCTTCTTTGCAATTGATTGAAAATATGGATACCTAAATTTCTTCCTGAATAATTGTTTTTAATTTTTCTTCTTCCTATTACCATTTTTTAATTTCTTTTTTAATTAATGACATATCATTTCCACTATCCCCTTAAAGTGTTTCAATAACTTCCTCTGGCTTCATGTTCAATATTAATTCATGTTTGGAAAATATTTCTCTGTATTCTTCAATACATTTTAAAGGTTCCTCCAAAATATTTTGAAATTAATTGTAGATATCCCAAAGCCATAAATTTTCATCAGGATATCTTTTTGGTATCACCTTTGGATTAGGATTAATTGGTTATTCTTTTGGAAGTACGGGTGTTAACACATAAGTTTCATTTTTTTTGGCTTTATGAAGTTTATCTAATACTTTAGGTTCCAAATCAGGTATTTTTTAAAGTTCCTCAGTTACTTTTTCTAATAAAAAGACTAAATCTTATTTTATCTTATCTGTTTTGGATAAGTAATTGAACTCATTTTTATTTGCTACTTAAATCATATCTATTTGGATAATTGGAGATAAATGAAGATCATCTTCATAATCATTAATGACTTCGTAATCACTAACGATTTGAACTTTCTGTGGTAGATTATTTTGAAAATAATCGAATATTTATTTAAGACTTTTTTATAATAACTCCTTTAAAGAATCTTACATCATCAGTCACACTACGGTCAAGAATCTTTTTAGTTTTCCAAATTCGTAAGTTAATCTGTTAGTCTCATTCATATTAAACCATCCCTTTCCAACATCTTTAAAGTGATCTTTAATAATTTGAATTAACTGATTTACCCAATTTACTTTAAGGAATTTAATCATTGAAGAAATTGAGCTTTCCTAAATAGTTTTAAATTCATCTAATCTTTTGATTCCTTTTTTTTCATTTTTGAAAGAAAAGAACGAATGATTTTTTAATTATTGACAACAATTTCTAATTTCTTAAAGAGCTAAAATCGATTCTTTTTTAATAAATAGAGATGAAAAACAGAACTCTTTAAACATCTCATTGAAATTTTAAGTTTCTTTATACTCAAAATTTTATCCTTTTTTTACAAAAACAAATTTATCTCTTGGTGTTTTCATTTAAATCAACCCATTTTTTTAATTCATTATCATTTGTAAAGCCTTTTAATTTCTTTTATCATCTTATTTTATTTTGTGATTTTTAATGTCTTCAATCTAAAACGGGGCTTCTAATTTAAGAATATTGTTTTCAAATATCATTTGATTTGTTACTCGTTTGTAATCTGTTTTTACCTCCTCCATTAGCATCTCAACATCCATTTATTCTAATTTCTTCAAATTGGTTGCATTTTTTTTAATAATATCTAATTATTCTCCGTCCATTTCTAATAGATCTTCTAGACTCATTTTATCCATTAAGAATTAATATTTTAATTTTAGATTCATTTCATTTCTTAAATCAATTGCCTTTTTAAGTCATTAAATCCATTTATTTGGATCTTCTGCTTTGAAACAAAATTGAATTCAATCAAATCTATCGTTCATATTAGTTTCTTCCCAATATCCAATCCATTTTTGTTTTTCCCTATCATAGTCTGTCAATATTGCTCTTTTTACATCAAATGTTTTGTTTCTTAACCATAATGCATCAACTTCTATTTTTATTTACATACATTTTTCACAAGTATTGCACGGTTTGGGTTCTTCATAATATGGAATCGACGTTTAGACAACATTTTTTAATTCCTTTATTTGAGTTTTTTTTAAAGAAGGTTATTCAGGAAGGCGGTTTTCTGAGTAAGTTTTCTAAGTTTTTAAATTGATTCCTAACTTGTTGTCTTCTTCTTCATCATCAAGGATTTTGCTTCTTGTTAATCCAAAATTTTTAGACTTGCTGTTCATTAAAATAATTGTATTTCATCTGATACTCATATCTCTGGTAATGTGATTGATTTTTTATTAAACTTTTTCACAAACATTTTTACGAGCCTTTTCTAACCATTCTTCATTAGAGTAGTCATCATAAGTGGTGTCATCAAAAGTTTTCAAACTCATCCAATTTATTTTTTTATCCTCTAATCCCTCCAACAACAATTGACTTATTCCTTACTTTTCCATATTCTCTTTGATATTTACAGACTAATATTGGATTCTATTTCTTTCAATATCAACTTTTCTTGGCACTCTTCCAGGGATAGGATTATAAGAATTAATTACTTTTGGCTCGATTTCTGTATAAATTTTAAATTCCTCCATTTTTCAAACTATTTTGTCTTGATTTTTTTTGAAATTATTCAAATGATTATCAACCATTCCCATCAAGGCATCATAGTTTATTTCTATAATTTAGTTATTTTCTTTACAGTGAATTTGGGGGTTAATATACATTGATTTATTTGGTTTTCTAAGGATATCTGGATCCTCATCCAACAACTGGTTTATTTATGGGTTGTTGACAAGATATTCAGAGTAAATCCCGCGCTGTTTTTGATTTAACATTTATTCTTTAAATTAATAAATTAAATGTTTATAATGATATGATATTAACCAGTTATAATTAATGGGAAATTAAGTCACTGTAAGATAAAAAGCAACCTGAGGTTATTTTGATAAAAATGCATTTTGAAAAGGAAGAAAAAATAATTTAAAGAATAAGCGACTATCTAGCGAAAAACAAAGAACCAGATGCCATAAATCAACCCATAAATATAAACAAAGACACCATCCTTCATTTCGCCTATTATCATAAGAAATAAAAACTAGTTGAATGGTTGGAGAGTAATAATGCCGATCCGAATAGGAAAAACGAAATGGGTTTGGTGCCTAAGGATTTATTAAATATCAATGTAAATGACAACAACGAGCATCAGGCATTAGAACTTCAGTCGAAAGAGAGAATGTCAGAGGTTTAATTCAATTAATAATTGCACTCTTATAATGTAACAGTTTCTGGTGAATCAAAATGAAATCTAAATAAAAGTCTATGACTTTTTAGGTAATTTAATATTTAAAACGATTGCGAAAATTGGGATATATTTTGAAGAAATTTACTCCCTAAATTAATTGATAAATGATGATAAAATGTTGGAAAAACTAGCGAAAGGATTTCAGTATTATTCAGCAGGTAGTTAGATGTGGGTGTCTGTGGAGAAGCTTTCTAATTTAAGGAACGTCCTTATAATTTGAAGCGATTTCGAAGAAAATAAAAAACTGACCCTACGACTAAATAAGCAACTTGTTTATCGAAACATTCTTTCAGAATAAATTAGTAAATTAAAATCAAAAATTCAAAGAAAATATTTCCATTATTTTAAATAATTAGCAGGGGTTTGGGGTTTGGGGTTTGGGGTTTGGGGTTTGGGGTTTGGGGTTTGGGG
>Ga0075158_10002726_pt1 | contig 12708 bp, 9 predicted proteins | sample JI91814BDNA_FD_70968 | JGI IMG/M metagenome (GOLD analysis project Ga0075158, IMG submission 70968) | Wastewater effluent complex algal communities from Wisconsin, to seasonally profile nutrient transformation and Carbon sequestration -... | ecosystem: Engineered > WWTP > Effluent > Algae... | reverse complement strand
GCCATCGGCCCGCGCGTCGATGCCAACAGTATGATCGGCCAGTCGGACACCGGGCACTGGGTCCTGAGCAGCGCCTACCTCAACTACGACCCGATCACGATCACGGCGAGCCTCGAGCCGAGCGATCCATCGCTTGTCACCTACAGCACGGCGGACAATCCGACCACGGCTTCCGTTAAGTGCGTGCAAGACGCGACGCAGGTAAGCCCGAGCTGCTGCAGCGGTAAGGTCGGCACCGGCGGAACCGCGACCACCTGCATGGCCGGCGGAGTCACCTGCACCACGACGCGCTCGAACAACTTCACAACCGCCGACCTATGCTGTGACGGGGCTAAGATGAACTCAACAGCCCCTGACTGTGCGAGCGGCACCTCGAAGATCCAGCAGTAGCGGCGACAGAGCCTGTTGACGGTGTTGTGAAAGTAGGGCGGAACCATCGCCGAACATTGTGCAAGAATGCGGATTCCGGCGGCATCACCACGGCTCCTGCCATCACTTCAACTTGAAGTTGAAACAGGTGGTATTCTCATCACCAGGACAGGCTTCGCTCTGAAATCTAGAAGACTTGTAGTTCTTCAGCGTGAGCCAGCTCGGGGGAGCGTTGATTGCGCAGCTCGCCACCAGAATCGGCTGCACGATTCGCAGGTCGCCGACAACGAGCTCCGCAAGGTCGGTCCGCACCACTTCTATCAGCGAGTGGCTGAAACTCGTCGGGCATGCGGAGACCGGAGGCTCGGCGTCGAGAATTAGCGCAAAAGGCTGCTGCGTCCCATCTGGGTGGGTGAATATCGCCTTCTGCATCTGCCTATCTACCGTTAGCCGAACGGTGGAGAGCACACCGTCGACAGAAGAGGACCCCTGATACCCAGATACGAATGTCAGCTCACCCGAAGGAATCTCATCGACACCACTGCAGCCAATAGAAAAAAGCCCCAGCCAAAGGAAAAGTCCTATCTTCCACATTGATGCACTCCTAGATTAGGCGGTGCCGATTCAAGTCTTCAATCAGCCACCTTGCCACCTGCAAGAAGCAAGGGCAATGCCACCCATGCAGCAGCAGCCACCCGCGGTGGCCGCCTCGAAGAGGTAAGGCTCTGTGGTCTTCAGGATGCGGACGATTTCGGCCAGCCGGACGATAGTGGCCGGTCAGCTCCACAAATTTCCGGCGGCCGTGAACGCCGTTCAGAGCGGACGAGTTGGCCATCACCAACCGGCGGGGCGGTCAAGGTTGCAGGCTGTACTGCACGCTGCGGTGCATCGCTGGCGCCCCTGTTCTGCGTGCGGCCCGAGCAGCGCCGCTGATGGCATGGTGCCTTCGCGACTCGGGCAGATGCGCTTCGGATTGGCCGATCACTTAGGGCGCTGTGCCAAAGGTGTCTGCTGACGACGGCGGGTCTGTCGGTGCGGGGTGCAGGGTGACCGGAACGCCGCGGCGCGGACGCAGCGTGACGCTCGGTTCCGGTTCGCTGCGGTGGCCGGGGATGAGCTCCAAGCGGTAGCGCTGCACCACCATGGCCAGGATGATCTTGGCTTCAAGGAGGGCGAAGGCGTTGCCGATGCAGGTGCGCGGGCCGGCGCCGAAGGGCAGATAGGCATAGCGCGGCCGGTTCTTGGAGCGCGGCGGAGAGAATCGCTCCGGATCGAAGCCCTCCGGGTTGTCCCAGAATGCCGGGTGGCGGTGCAGCGTGTAGGGACAGATGCCGACGATGGTACCGCGCCGCACCGGCCGGCCGCCGATCGTGTCATCCTCCACCGCCTGGCGGTCGAGGATCCAGGCGGGAGGGTAAAGGCGCATCGATTCGCTGATCACCCAGCCCGTGTAGGTGAGTCGCTCAACGTCCTCCAGCGTCGGCAGGCGATCCCCAAGCACCGCCCGTACCTCCTGCCGCAGCCGGCGCTCCGCAGCCGGGTGGCGCGACAGCAGATCAAAGGTCCAGCTCAGCACCACCGTAGTAGTCTCGTGCCCGGCCAGTACCAGGGTCATGACCTCATCGCGAAGCTGGGAATCGGTCATGCCCGGTCCGCCGTCTTCATCGCGGGCCGCCATGTACAGCCCTAGGAGGTCCACGCCGCCCGCGGCGCCGATGCCTTCGGACCCCTGCCCTGCCGGTTTTTGCGGAAAAGGCCCCGCGATCGGCGTGACCGCAGCGGGTGCGGCGACGGCGCGGCGGCGCTCCGCGATGATGCGGTAGACCAGCCGATCGAGCGTCGCCCGGGCACGCTTGAAGCGGCGGTTGGCAGGGGTGGGCACCGCCAGCGGCCAGCGCCATAGAGACAGGCTGCGGTGATGGATGAAGTGGATCACCTCGTTCAGGGCGGCGCCGATGGCGTCGGTGTCCTCGGCGATCCGGGTGCCGAAGAGCGTGCCGCCGATGATGCGCAGGGTGAGCCGCATCATCTCATCGTGCGCGTCCAGCGCGGCGCCGGCCGGCAGCGCGCTCCAGGTATCGAGCAGCTCGGCGGTGGTCCGGACCATGGTGGCGACAAAGCCGGCCAGGGCCTTGTGGTGGAACGCCGGCTGGGCGAGCTTGCGCTGCCGCCGCCACAGCTCGCCCTCACTGGTGATGAGACCCTCGCCAAGGATGAGCCGCAGCACCTGATAGGAGGGGCTCTTGCGATAGTTCCCGGTGTTGTCCAGCAGCACGTGGCGGATGTGGTCCGGGTGGTTGATGAGCATGAACTTGTAGGGGCCGAAGGTGAAGCCGGCCCAGTCGCCCTGGCGGCGGACCCCGTCGGTAAATAGGCCGATCGGATCGCGCCACATGGCCGGCAGGTGGCCAAGTAGCGGCGTCGGGGCGGGACCGGCCAGGGCGCTCGGCGGGGCGGATGCGGTGGTCATGCTTGCTCCTGAAGGGGAATCGCCAGAATATGAGGCAAGGCTCACGTTTGACAAAATATGAGGGTTCACTCATGTTCTGTCAAGCAGATGGCGAGCAGACCCGCGGATCCCTCAGACAAGACGAACCGGCGCCGGCAGCCCTTGCAGGAGCGCAGCCGCCGGCGCTTCCAGGCCATCGTCGATGCCGCGGCGCAGATCTTCGCCGCGGTCGGCTTCGAAGCGGCGACCACCGAGGCCATCGCCGCCCAGGCGCAGACCTCCATCGGCTCGGTGTATCAGTTCTTTCCGAGCAAGCTGGCGATCTTCGAAGCGGTGGCCGCATGCTGCCTGGAGCGCTCGCGCCAGCTGGTCGCCAGCCTGTTTTCAACCTGGCACGCCGACCGCCCCTGGGTCGAGCTGGTCGATGCGGCAATCGACGGGATGTGGGCCTATCACCAGTCCGATCCCGCGATCCGGGCGATCCTGCGCAACCTGCACCTTTACGGCACCTTCGCCAAAGCCGATCAAGCGCTGATGCAGGAGTTTATCGGCCATACCCGGGAGATCCTTCTGGCCAAGAGCCGCGGCCTGTCCCGCATCCGGGCGACGCTCCTTGCGACCATGGTGGTGAACGTGATCTGCGCGCTCCTGCTTGTGTGTGAGCGGGAGGACGAAAAGCAGGCCCACAAGATGATCGCCGAGACCAAAGTCCTCTTGCGCCGCTACCTGGAAGGGGAGAAGGTCTTTATTTCCTGACGCTCTGTCGCAAACCACTCTGCGTCCGGTCCGCGGATCCCTTGTCTGCCCGCCTCACTGCCGAGAAAAAACGCCTACGACTTTGCCGCGGGCACTGTCCCCTTGGGTCCCGCGCGTCTGCACGCACAGCCTGCGCGGATTGAGAGTCCGCTGAATCGATCCGCAATCGCTCCCACGGTCCTCCAAGAGCTCTTAACAGCGACGGGAACTGACTGACGGGATCTCATAGTGCAGAATGGTCCCGCCATCGCCGACGGTCCACATGTCGGTGGCCGAGGCACCCCAGATGCCGCGCAGGGTCGCGGTGACTCCGCTCTTCACCACCGACCAGCTCGTGCCGTTATAGCGGACGATGGTCCCGACCGGGCCCACCGCCCAGGCGTCGGTCGCCGAGTTCGCCCACAGTCCCAGATAGGCGTTGCCCTGCGGCAGCGGGCTCACCCAGCAGAAGGTCGCCGGGCTGCAGCTCTGCGGACCCACCGGGGGCGGACACTCCCGCGTCGCCAGCGTCTGCATGGTCACCGCGACCTGGAACTGGTACGGCGCGCCGAGCGGCACGCTGACCGTTCCCTGGGCGACCTTGCACTGCGCGCTGTCGTAGGCGTTGATGCCCAGGCTCAGCGAGCCGGTCGAGGTGACGGGCAGGCGCACCCCGAAGCGGGTGAGATCGCCGGTGATGTCCTGGTTCTGCATCGCCGGCTTGCTGTCCAGCGTGGCGCTGACGACAAGCTTGCTCGCGGTCGAGGTCAGGCTCTGGACCTGCACCACGATGGCGATGGTGCTCGGATCGGCGCTGCCGCAGCCGGCGCCCAGGCTCACGGCCAGCGCCACGGCCAGCAGGCCGGCGACACGCAGCCGGGCTACCGCGCCGCGTGACAGGGACTCGGTCAAGGCGGGTGTACTTTTGCGCATCGGTAAGCTCTCAAAAAGTTGGGGTGTAAATCGTATCGCCAGGCAGGAAGGGCTCCGCCGGCGGCTTCTTCTGGCTGACCGCGGCGCCGGCGATTCCGCCCGCCACGGCGCCGGCGGCGACGACGCCGATGATGGTCCAGAACCACCACTTCTTGTAGACCGGCTTGCTCGCCGGGGGCGGCGTCCCCGACGGCTCCGTCGAGTTGGGGCTCGGGCTGGCGGTGAGCGTGCCGGTAGGCGGCGGGGTCGGCTCGGGCTTGGGCGGGATGGGCAGGTTGGGCTGCTCCGGGGTCTGCTCGAGCAGCGCCTTGGCCTGGTCGATATACTTGTTGACGCGCTTCTCGGCCTCGGGGTCGATGTTCGGCTCGGCCTTCTTGTAGCGCTCGTAGTAGCTTATCGCCTCCTGCGGCCGCCCCAGGCGCTGCACCGCGCGCCCGATGTTGATGAGCAGCCACGGCATCTGCCGCCGCGCGTAGGCGGCCTGGAAGCCGGCCAGGGCCTCGTCGTAGCGACCGGCGTCGTACTGGCTGAGGGCCTGCTCGTAGTGCTCGTGGCACACCGGATCCTTCAGGCAGCCGTCGGACTTGCCCTTGGGATCGGCGTGCACCGGCGGCGCGCAGAGGCCAAGCAGGACCACGACCAGGGTGCAGCGGCTAATCGACGATACGAGGCGCATCGTTGTCATTATTCTTCGAGCTTCCGCCTGGGGGGCGCCCTCCGGGCGAGCGCACCGACGGTCGCACCGCCGGGCGTGGAGGCAGCTTGGGTTTGACCGTCGCCGCATCGAGCATCTCCTCCCGGGACTCGTCTCCGGCGAGGTTGAGCCTGATCGAGCGCTCGGCATATCCACTGACGCGCAGCTTGACATCGAGCATCCCATCGCCGGCCGGGCGATCGGCGACCCACGGCGTGGTCCCCAGCACCTCGCCATCGGCGGCGCGGATGACCAGCGCGCCCGACGGGACGCTGCTGAGCGACCAGTGCACCTGCTTGTTCTTGGCGGCCGGCTTGTCGGTCTTGTCACCAGACGGCGACGACGGCGACGGCGGCGGCGGCGCGCCGGGATGACGCAGCCCGATGACGACCAGGGTGCCGAGCAGGAGCCCACCGGCGCTGACCAGCAGGAACGCCAGCACGCGGCGGTGGCGTCCCGCCGGCTGCGCCTGCCCCGCCGACAGACCCAGGGTCGAGGGCTGCCCGAAGGCCACCCCGCTGCTCGAGGTCAGCGACGGGTTGGAGTTCGGCGTCAGCATCATCGCCTGCAGCATCGGCATCGAGATCGCCTGCAGCATCGAGGTCGGGTGGGTCAGCGACAGCTGCTCGAGCAGCGCCACTACCTCGCGCATCGCCGGCCGCTCGTCCTTCTTCTTGGCGATCAGGCGGTGGACCAGCGTCGCCAGCGGCTCGGGCACGTGCGCCGCCAGCTCGCGCAGCGGCTGCGGCGGCTCGTAGATGTGCATCGCCAGCACTTCGCCCGAGCCACCGACGAACGGCGCCCGCCCGGCGAGCATCTCGTAGAGCATGATGCCGAGCGAGTAGACGTCGGCCTTGTCGTCGATCTGCACCCCGCCGCGGCACTGCTCCGGCGCCATGTAGCGCGGTGTGCCCATCACCACGTCCGTCGAGGTCCGCGGCCCGGGCCCCGTATTGGGCTGGTCGGTGGGCGGCTGCGCCACCTTGGCGATGCCGAAATCCAGCAGCTTGGCCCGCTCGCGCCCCGGCACCTCGGCGTCGACGTCGGGCACGAGCATGATGTTGTCGGGCTTGAGGTCGCGGTGGTAGACCCCCTTCTCGTGCGCCGCCGCCAGCGCCGCGGCTATCTGGCGCGCCAGCCGGAGCACCTCGGGCAGCGGCAGCATCCCTTTTTGCTTCTGCCGCTGGTTGAGGGTCTCGCCCTTGAGAAACTCCATCACCAGGTAGGCGGTGCCGTCGGGCAGCTGCCCGTAGTCGGAGACCTGGACGATGCCCGGGTGGTCGATGAGGTTCACGGCGCGCGCTTCGTTGAAAAAACGCGCCGTAATCTGCGGCTCTTGCGCGTACTTGGCGTGGAGGATCTTGACCGCGACGCGCCGCCCGATGGGCTCCTGGACCGCCTCAAAGACGGCGCCCATGCCTCCCTCTCCGAGCTTGCGCTCGACGCGATATGGACCTAGACGCTCCGGTGTCACGGTCAGGCTCTTACGAGCCACTATACCACTTTTACCTGCCGGCTGTCTGCCAGGGTATTTGCGCTTCGCCTTGGGGTAAACCTGCATAAAGCCCGAGAAACTCTTACGGCCGAAAAAGCCGATGCCCGGGCAGGTCCACGGTCGGCTTCGACTGAGCGGGCCGAGCGCTTGGGGCAAGCTCCGAGCGCCTTAGCTCTTGGCAGCTACGCGGCCAGTGTGGTTTGATCAGCGTGTCATGCTAGCTCCCACTTGCTCTCTCTGCGGCACTTACTCCCCTCCGCCTACACGCAGGGTGCAAGCGCGACGCCCACCCCGAACGACCGACTCGGCCCGCCACGGACTGCGGGCAGCGCCTGCGCCCAGGCAGGTCGGCCAGCTGCGGCCAGCGCTGAGGCTGGCGGCGGCGCTCTTCTTGGGTGTGCTCGCCGTGTTGGGCGGGGCCGGCGGGGCCGGGGCAGCGCCGCCTCCGCAGGCCGACAAGAAGCCCGCCCCGCCCCGTCCGGAGTCAAGCAGCGCAGCGACTCCCCCTGCCTCGCCCGTCCCCCCTGCGTCGCCCGCCCCCGCCCCGCCTGCGCCCGCCGAGGACGCCGCCCCCATGGTTCAGCGGCTCGTCACCAACATGACGGCGATGCAGTCCGAGCGCAACCAGGGCTCGCTCGTCGCCGGCATCCAGGCCGGCAAGTGGTCGTCGCTGCTGCGCGTGGCCTATCAGGTGATCGCCGCCCGCCCGCTCAAGGGCCACAAGGACGGGGTCACCAGCGCCGTGTTCACCCAGGACGGCCTGCAGATCATCACCGCCAGCGCCGACTACACCGCCCGCATCTGGAACTCCCAGACCAGCGCCGAGCTCTTGCGCCTCACCGGCCACGCCGGCGGCGTCAACTCGGTCGCCCTGTCGCCGAGCGGCGCCCAGATCGCCACCGCCAGCGCCGACTACACCGGCCGCGTCTGGGATCGCAAGACCGGCCAGGTGCTGACCTCCCTCAAGGGCCACACCGCGAGCGTGAACTCGATCGCCTTCTCGCCCGACGGCAAGAGCCTGGTCACCGCCAGCGCCGATGTCACCGCCCGGGTGTGGGACGCCCAGACCGGGCGCGTCGTGCTGACCCTGCGCGGCCACAGCTCGGGGATCAACTCGGCGGCGTTTTCGCCCGACGGGCGCAAGGTCGCCACCGCCAGCGATGATCGCACGGTGCGGCTCTACGATGCGCGCAGCGGCCGGCTCATCCTCACTCTCAACGGCCACGGCGCCGCGGTGAACTCGGTGGTCTTCTCGGCCGACGGCAAGCACCTGCTCACCGCCAGCGCCGACCAGACCGCCTGGCTGTGGGACGCCGCCACCGGCCGCGAGCAGCTGACGTTCAAGGGCCACACCGCCTGGGTCTACTCGGCGACCTTCAGCCCCGACGGCACCCACGTGCTCACCGCCAGCGAGGACGGCACCGCGCGCATCTGGGACAGAATGACCGGGCGCGAGCTGCACAGCATGACCGGCCACGCCGCCGGCATCCTCTACGCGACCTATTCCCCCGACGGCCGTCAGCTGGTCACCACCGGCCTTGATGGGACGGCGCGCATCCGCTACGTGCAGAGCGGCAGCGCCCTGACCACCCTGGCCGGCCACGAGAACGCGGTCTTCTCGGCGGCGTTTTCTCCCGACGGCAACCGCGTCGCCACCGCCAGCCTGGACGAGACCGCGCGGGTGTGGGACGCGCGCAGCGGGCGCCAGCTGCTCAAGCTCACCGGGCACACCGCGGGCGTGCTCACCGCGGTGTTCTCCCCGAGCAGCCAGCAGATCCTGACCACCAGCGATGACCGCTCGGCGCGGCTGTGGGACTCGCACACCGGGGCCGAGATCCGCATCTTCCTGCACGACAACTGGGTGAGCAGCGCCAACTTCTCGCCCGACGGGGGGCGCATCGCCACCGCCAGCGGCGACAACACCGCCCGCATCTTCGACACCCAGACCGGCCAGCTCATCCGGCAGCTGCGCGGCCACACCGGCGGGGTGCGCGACGTCGGCTTCTCGCCCGACGGCGAGCGCGTGGTGACGGCCAGCGAGGACGGCACCGCCCGCATCTTCAACACCCGCACCGGCGCGGTGGACAAGGTCCTCTCTGGCCACACCGACCGCGTCCGCTCGGCCGCCTTCTCGCCCGACGGCAAGCGCGTGCTCACGGCCAGCGATGATCACACCGCGCGCCTCTTTGATGCGCAGACCGGTGCGGCGGTGCTGACGCTGCGCGGCCACACCGACCGCGTCCGCTCGGCCGCCTTCTCGCCCGACGGCACCCTGATCATCACCGCCAGCGCCGACCAGACCGCGCGGCTGTGGACCCACAGCGGCCAGCAGCTGGTGGTCATGCGCGGCCACTCGGACGATATCCGCCACGCCGCCTTCTCGCCCGACAGCAAGAAGATCATCACCGCCAGCGAGGACTACCTGGTCCTCATCCACCCGGCGACCATCGCCGGGTTCTACGACTTCGCCTGCCGGGCCCTGCGCAACCTCGAGCTGCAGTCCGGCCCCGCGGCCGAGGTGCCGACCGCCGAAGTCCTGCTGCTGCTGAATAGCTGTCCCAAATAAAAAGCCCCGCCGGTCTCCCAGCGGGGCTCTCCCAAAAAACCTGCCCGGAAGCGAGCAGAGAGAAGCTACGGCGCTACTTCACACCGACCGCGTCCCACACCGCGGCCACCGCCTTGGCCTCGGCGCTCGTCGTCCCACCGTACAGATCCGCCGCCGCCTTGAGCGTCGCGGTGCGCGCCGCGCTGAAGTTGGTGCTGCTGGTGAAGTAGGTGGTCAGGGCGCGGTACCAGATCTTCTCGGCCTTGGCGCGCCCGATGCCGGTGACCGTCTTGCCCGAGGTCTTGTTGGTCCCGCCTTCGGAGAGCAGATAGAAGAAGTTGTTGGCGATGCCGCTTGAGTAGTGGACATCCAGACCGCTCTTGTACAGCGAGTAGTTGTCCACCGAGCGGCCGTCCGCCTTGGGATCGCTCATGCTGCGCAGGAACTTGTTGGTCCCCGACAGGATTAGCTTGTCGCCGATCAGATAGTTGCCCGGGGTCGCGGCGTTCTTGGCGAAGAACTTGACCGAGACGCCGAAGATGTCGCTCGTCCCTTCGTTCAGTCCGCCGGACTCGCCCGAGTACACGAGCTTGGCGGTCTTGGCGGTGACGCCGTGGGTCATCTCGTGTCCGGCCACGTCGAGCGCCACCAGCGGCGCCAGGAGCTTGCCATCGCCGTCGCCGTAGGTCATGCAGAAGCAGGAGTCCGACCAGAAGGCGTTGTTGTAGTTGGTGCCGTAGTGCACGCGGGTAAGCGCAGCCTTGCCGTCGTTGCCGATGCCGGTGCGGTTGTGGGTGGTCTTGTAGTAGTCCCAGGTGACCGCGGCGCCGTAGTGGGCGTCGACCGCGGCGCTCTGCTTGTTGGTCGTCGTGCCGTTGCCCCAGGCGTTGGTCGTCGAGGTGAACAGCTTGCTGGTGCCGCCGCTCATGTCAACGGTCTGGCCGCTTGCGTGGAGGGTGTCGACGAGCTCGTAGTTGGCGCCGTTCTTGTTGACGTTGAGGGTCACCGTGCCGCTGTGAATTCCCTTGCCGGTGCCGGTGGTGCCGGCGGTCTCGATCTCGTCATAGGAGGACAGGATGCGACCGCTGTGGGCATCGACAAAGGTGTGGAGCAGGCTGGGCGTCCCGTCGGTGGCCACCCCGGCCGTGGTCGACTCGTAGGCGAGCGCCGCGGGTCCCTCCACCGCGTAGATGACCAGCCGGGACTCGGTGGCGCCGGTGCGCTCGCCGACAAAGGCGCGCTCGGCGATGCGCGCCGCCGCCGCCGCGGTCAGCGTCGGCACGTTCGAGACCGGAATGGGCGCCAGGAGCTGCGCCGAGAACTGCTCTTCCTCCGCCGCGGCCGGGTGGACGATGAAGTCGCCGCCGATCACCGGCAGGCCGCGATAGGAGCGATCGAACCGCACGTGCTCCTGCCCGAGCTCGTCGACGAACGCGGTCCGCTGGCGCACGCTGTCGTTGTGATCGAGTCCGAGCACCGCCCCGCGCTCCTGAACCAGAGTCACTGCCGCCGCGTGCACCGCCAGTCCGTCATCGCTCTGTCCTTCTATGGCGATGACCTGGGAACCACATGCCGACAGGAGCGAGAGGGGGAGTAGAGAATAAAGGAGTCTCGTGCGCATCGTGTCCTCCGGGTTGCAGATTACGGGGGCTGGATGAAACAGGAATGGAATTAATCTGCCCAATTCCTTTCTTCACTACAACCCAAATTTCTACCCTTTGATGTCTTTTTCTTCGTCGACAAACCCCTGGGGTGCGAAGACCCCCGCATGGGTACTTTTCCCCCACGGTTGCGGATTGTCTGCGGCGCCGCGGCGGATTCCCATTGGCGATTCCGACTGTATTTCCCATCCCCTCCCAGGCCGCCGCGAGCGGAGCTTTTCCCTCCCTTTTCGCGCTGTGGGCTGGGGCCACCAACCCCGCGTCCGCGCGAGCAAATTCACGAGCCGCGCCCCTCCTCGCGCTCCGAGAGCATGCTTATGCCATGGACCCAGCCACCGAGCCGCTGCCCCCGACTCCACCCAGCAGCCCGCTTCCCGCGGCGCCGCCCCCGACGCGCCCGGCCGCGGGCCGACCGTCAGCCCGCTCCGCGCTCTGTCAAGGGCTGCGCGCCCTGCTCGTGCCGCCGGCCCCGGCCCCGAAGCTCACCGACCCGCTGCAGATCAAACAGGTGTACCGCAATAACCGCGTGCGCGTCCTCCTGGCGCTATTTATTGGCTACGCCAGCTACTACTTCACCCGCAAGAACCTCCCGGGCGCCATCGCGGCGCTGGCGAGCGATCTGCACTACAGCAACACCCAGCTCGGACTGCTCGGCACGCTCCTATACGTCACCTACGGGGTCGGCAAGTTCGTAAACGGAGTCCTCGGCGACCACGCCAACTCGCGCACGTTCCTCGTCGGCGGCCTGCTGCTGTCGGCGGTGTGCAACCTGGCTTTCGGGGCCAGCTCGTCACTCTTGGCGCTCGGCTTGTTCTGGGCGCTGAACGGCTGGTTCCAGTCGATGGGGTTTCCGCCGTGCGCCCGGCTGCTCGCCAGCTGGTACAGTAGCTCCGAGCGCGGAGCGGTGTGGGGAGTGTGGAACATCTCGCACCAGATCGGCGGCATGGCCATCGCGCTCGCCACCGGTACGCTGGTTGCGCAGCTCGGCTGGCGCGCCTGCTTCTGGCTGCCGGCGCTGGTCTGCGTGGGCATCGCGCTCGCGCTGTGGCCGCAGCTGCCCGATACGCCGGCCGCGCTCGGCCTGCCCAGCATCGGCGTGTACCGCGACGACGCCTGGCGGGAGGCCGACGGCAGCCCGCTGTCCGACGAGCCCGAGAGCATGCGCCACATCCTTTTGCACCGCGTCCTCAAAAACCGCGGCGTCTGGCTGGTCAGCATCATGAACCTGTTTGTGTACCTGGTCCGCTCCGGCGCCTTCGACTGGGCTCCCAAGTACCTCATCGAGGTCAAGCACACGCCCGCCGCCCTGGCCGGCGTCATCACCTCGAGCTTCGAGCTGCTTGGAATCCCGGGCTCGCTGCTGGCCGGGGTGCTCTCGGATCGGGTGTTCGGCGGCCGCCGGGCGCCGGTGTGCGCGCTGTTCATGCTGGTCACCGCGGCGGGTCTCCTGCTCTTCTATATGGTGCCGCCGGGCCACCCGGTGCTCGATACGGTGACGCTGTCGCTGGTCGGCTTCGCGGTGTATGGGCCGCAGTTCCTGGTCGGCGTCCTGGTCGTCGATCTGGCCTCGCCCAAGGCGGCGGCGACGGCGATCGGGCTGACCGGAGTGTTCGGCTATGCCGGCGCGGCGATGTCGGGGGTAGGCATCGGGTATCTGGTGGATCGCACCGGCTGGCGCGGCGGCTTTATCTGCTTCATCGCCGCGGCGCTGATCGGCGGGCTGCTCGCGCTGCCGCTGTGGCACGCCGGGCAGCGCTACGGCCGGAAGTCGACGAACCCGAGGTAGCCGCCGCCGCCGCCCGCCCAGGCGAGCCCGTTGCCGGCGGC
>Ga0075158_10002719_pt1 | contig 12723 bp, 10 predicted proteins | sample JI91814BDNA_FD_70968 | JGI IMG/M metagenome (GOLD analysis project Ga0075158, IMG submission 70968) | Wastewater effluent complex algal communities from Wisconsin, to seasonally profile nutrient transformation and Carbon sequestration -... | ecosystem: Engineered > WWTP > Effluent > Algae... | reverse complement strand
CCGAACGCTGGATGATCGAAGCTCGCGGCAACGGTCGCTGCAAGATTCAATACACCAACTCAGAAAAAGAATATTCCTTGACTTGGGACCAACCCGCAAGCGGCGGTATCAAGGTCCACTTGGAACAGAATGGAATCAAGAGATCCTTCACCGGGTTAAGCGCTTGGCATTTGCGATTTGAAGACCCAGAACTTTGCTCGCAGCATCTATTTCCGATGTTCTTGAAGATCGAGCCGAATTGGAATTTAGAGCTCATCGCCAAAGAAACTGAGAAACGAATGGAAGAGGTATTACAGATTCAACCGTTGGTGACCGAACGTAAAATTCAAGAACTGATGCAAGAGTTTTCGTCAAACAACGCTTCGACGCGTGATAAGGCTCATCGCGAATTGCGGTCCTTGGGCTTAGCGATCCTCACTCCACTGATGTCGCTCAACATGGAACAATTGGATCTTGAGCAACGACTCAGAGTGGAGAGGTTGATTCAAGCCATGAAGCCAACCACGGACGATACGCCCAATCGATTAGCAGCGTGGCTTTCCGGCGATTACGCAATTTGTCAGCGCATTGCATCGAAGCTGGAAGGTGATGCCAAGAAGCAGGGCATCGCCTATCTACAAGGTCTCTCAGGCATTGAATCGGGAAACATCATTCGATAAGCTCGCGAGCTTTCCATTGTGCGATTTGCATTCCATTGTGCGATTTGCATAACGAGCGGCAATATCTTTTCGACCAAGTCTAAAGAAGCCGCCTTTTCTTGATCACAGCCTTTCTCTATCTCGAGCAACAATTCGCTAGCTGCTTCGTCGTCGAGACGAATGGCGTGCCCCATCGGCGATCTGCGCAGCGATAGCGCTTCCTGGGCTTTGGCAAAATCGTTGAGTTGCCCCAGATGTTTTCCGAGAGCACTAACCAACTCTGGCATGGGGCCTGCGGCATGATGGCTGTATTTGCGCAAGAATCGCAATTGATACTCGAGTAACTTGCTGTTCTTGCGCAATTCGTGCCAATGTGCCAGGGGAGGGGAGTGCTGTAATTGCTCGCAGCGTTTTATGAACGCCTTGCACGATCGCTTCCATTGTCGCGCCAGATCTTTGCGGTGGATGCAGCAATCATCATCTTGAAGACGTTGCTGAATACGCGCGACATTGGCGGCCAATTGATTGAGAGGCTTGTGGAGGTCGAGCACTTCAAGTTGGAGTTCAGCCGAATACTGCGGCTCGGTATCAAAGGCATGAGCCGTATCGAGTCCAGCACCCAATTCTTGGATGTTTTGTCGAAAGAGATTTTCATCGCGGAGAAGGCCGAGTTGTTGAACAATATGTTTTTGATCGCGGACAATTTTGCGAATGGAGTGTTGGAATGAGGGTGGGAGAAGGGCGATGAGAGCCCGCAATTGTTTGGTGAGTCTGCGAGCACGATGGATGGATTCGTGTTGTTGGGTGGGGTCGCGCGAGAGGAGTGCGTATTGATTGGCGATCGATTTGAGTTTCCGTTTGATTCTTCTTTCCCACCGATTCATGGGTGAAACTCCGGGGGATTGGAAAGTGAAAAACGGGAGGAAAACGCGGCGCCAGGAGCCCCCACTCTGTTGGGGGCCGCATGGCAGATATTTTAGGCAAAATAGGCGCGAAAATCCTCATAAAATGAACCAAATCGGGGCCGGGAAGGTCGAATTTTTGATTGAAGGCCCGAGAAACGCCTCGACAAGTTTGGAGAGGGAGCATAAGTTAAGGGCTCAATTGCGGTCGTGGCGGAACTGGCAGACGCGCTAGCTTGAGGGGCTAGTGACCGTTTTAGGTCGTGGTGGTTCGAGTCCACTCGGCCGCACTTGCAAAAATCCCTCAAAACGACAGCGGACTCGGGTTCCTACCCCAGCCCGCTGTTTGTTTTCTAGAGCCCTTCGTTGATTCGAATAGGTGGAACCGCGAAAATTTCGAAAGGGGCGAAATCCGGAAACACTCATCTCGCGATAGGTTCATTCCCATCGCATCATCCGCGCACGCACCGCGTCGCAGATCAATCTCCACTCGCCCTGTGCGAGTGGGTTCACGACTGACCAGCTACCCACAGCCCGGCGCATTATTTCCAAACTGACCGCTTTGCAACTCATCCTCCACTCGCCTTGCGCGAGTAGGTTCAAGCCTAAGTCGTTTGGCATTGACCTAGCCTCACCATAACTTGCGAAGAAACGGCTAAAGCCATTTCTTCGCCAATAAGCCTTTTCCCTTTTCGCATCTTTCGCAATTTTCGCGGTTCCCAATGCATTGGCGTCGACCGCAGGAGCCAGACAATGCGGAGTAGTCACGAGACGTTGCGTTCGAAGGTGGGCGTGGCATCGAGCAATTGGCGGAGTCCGGCGACAAGACGTTGACAGAGTTCGATCTGATCTTGAATGTAGATTTTGTTTTCGGAGAACTCATTGCTCTCGTGAGATCGCTGCAACGCTAACTTGAGCGATTCCATCCGCATGTATACCTGCGAGATTGCGCCGACAATCGCTTCGCGCTTGCTCGCATGCAAGTAGGGCCACAGTATGCTCCAGGTCATGAAGCTGCTCAATCGCTGAACCGTTCGGTTTGGATCGACGATATAGGCTCCGACCATTTTCTCATTGAGCAAATCGGACGGTAGGAAATGTGTCCACCCTAAATAGTCGACTCGACCTTCCTTACTCATGTTCAATCACTTTACCCTTCACCACGCTAAACCAACCAATCCTATTCGCTCCGTCGCTTCAACAGTAACCTACAAAAGTGGGCGCATACTTTTTTTCCGTGCGATAACGCCCTCTTTCCGTTGAACAAAATCCACCTATGCCGAACGTTAAAAAACAGATCTCCTCCGCTCGTAGTGAGTCCTTCACCAGCAAGTGGGGATGTCGTTTTTTTCATCACACGCTGGCCAGAATTTGGGCAGCAAACCACCGACGATCTTTACTCGATTGATTCCCTCGGCGAACAAATCGCCTTTTGGACTTTTGACAAACTTTTCTATCCGTCCAGCGGAACTTTCTCCGCCATAGAGGGTTAAAAACCCACTGTCGATGTCTGACCGTGATACAGCAGTCGGTCCGTGCCGCTTCAGTGGCTTTTCTTATCCAGTGTTTCGTCTGTGGAGGTTCTCAACGAGAGTTCGTATTCATCACTTGTCCCGTGACTCGCAATTCATTTCACCTACGCACGGAATGCGTTCTCGTTGCGTCAACGTTTGGTTCTTCACCTTCGCATGCATAAACAAATACTCAACCAGATGCTTGGCCTATATGACGAGTATGTTGCCGCTCGTCGCTGGGAAGCGTTTGGATCATTGGAATCTGCTGGCGCGTTCGCCATCAAGTCGTATATTGAAAACACTGCCCATGAACTTTGCATTCATTCCAAACTGCGAATTGATGCGCGCTATTTTCTGTTGCTCACGTTGCACGAAATGATCTGGCTCCCCACTCGTGTGTCGCCGCAGGGAGATCGACTCAATCGAGAACTCTTACTGGCGATCAAAGACGATGTCCTGACACTGCTCAAACATTCCAAACAAGAAGCCGATGGCGAAGAGATAACGGGCGAACAGGTTTTGCATTCTTGCCACAAGATGTGGCCCGAGCTGAAATCGGTGGAACTCGCTTGCTGTGAATCATAAGCGGCCCAAATTGTCACCCATAAAAAGCTCGTGATGCCACCATCACTACTCAGTACAGCCCCCACAACAACCGCGTTGCCCCAGCATGAACCCAGCTTTCGAGAAACGATACCTCGCTCATTTCAATAGCTTCGAACGAGATGTTCGGCAAAAAACGGGCGATCCATTCATTACCGAAGGGGCTGCGAGTATCCGCGAATTCGCGCTTGCTGAAACCAAACGACTCAAGCTCAATGATCAGCTGCAAATCGATGCACTCTATTTTTTGGTGTCCACGCTCTACGAATGGGTATATCGCCCAGCCTTCACGACACCCGAAACCAAATCCGATATCGCCCCCGTCATGCAAGCGATTCAGAACGACATCACTTTTTTATTGACGAAGGCGATCGAACAAAACAAGAAACAAGACATCCGCTTAAAAGATATGGTGCAACTGGTCGCCAAACTGTGGGACGAACTCCAATCTCTCCAAATCCCTGAAGCACCATTGGCTTCGGATAACCATGGCTATCGTCGATAATAGAATGGCCACGTCGAGATATTCTTGCTCTAACGCGTCACATCCCTAGTACGTTCAACCATCGCACACACAGCCGAAGCCATTTGATGGGCTGCCCCTAAAATCTGCTTGTACGATTTAGCGGGGACATTCAACAATTGAAAGAAGACCACCAAAGTTCCATTGTCGATAACGAAGGATAACTTGGGGTTTTGATGAAACACTTGCAATAGCGCGGGTGTGATCACTCGTTGGGCTGCAGAAGGCTCTGCACTGCCAATGCGAAAGTGTCTTGGAAACTCGGGGGCTGTCGGGACCGGAACCTGCTGAAAAGCACCAAATACCTGGGTCAGTAATCGATCGCCAAAGCCCATCGGAAAAATAAACATGTCCGGAATACTGGGACACAGGTTGGGAAAAATCACCATCGATTCATCCGCTTCGAAGGACATCGCGCCGTAGTCGTACGAATAGAAATAATCGAGCGCGAAATGGGGTACGTTCTTGTCCCCAGAAATCAGCACGTTTCTTCCCTTCGCCGTGGTCGGATTCTCCATAAAGCTGATCGTTTTTAGCAAATCCAACATCGCGGGGGACGCTTTCAGCGCGAAATCCATCTGCAGTGACTCGGCCAACTTTGCTAGTTCGAGTCCGCGCCGGGCGTTTTGCCGGGCACCGCGCACAAACAACGCCAATACAACACCTGCTATGAGCCACAATGGTGAACTGAGCCCAATTGGTGCCGAGTAGTTGCTATTTTTAGTGATAGAAAAGACAACGGCTGCCACCACCATCGCAAGCACGGGAAACAAAAAGATCCCTATAATTCCTAACCAAAACAAACGATTGTACTTGCGATAGATGCGGGCTGCCGCTTGTGTTTGTGGGTTGTGTGACATGTTGTTGATGACGGAATTAATGATTTTGGTTTAAGAAGTTCAGCCTTGCCAGTGGGACCAGGCGCTGACCCGAGAGATAAGCCATGTGCCAAGTTTTACACGCCGGAGAATCAAGATCGAATAGGGGGCCACACCATAGCCTGGTAAATAGGAAGTTTTGACGCCTGAATATGCGCCAATTGATACTATAAATCGTCAAACGAGCAAAGATTCTTGGCGGCTTATCGACCACAATACGAACGAACCACGGTTGTTATTTCTAACCACAGAAGCTCCTGTATGCAATCTCCCAACCCCCTGCCGCATTCATCGTTTCCCAGCATCACTTGCTTGTTCGTCGCGGCTCTTCTATTTGTGGGAGCAACATCCACGGCCACGGCAGCCGACTTACCAAACGTCGTGCTGATCCTGGCCGATGATTTAGGTTACGGCGATCTGAGTTGCTATAACGACCAAGCGAAAGTGAATACTCCGCACATCGATACCTTGGCTCGACAAGGTATGCGGTTCATTGATGCCCATAGCCCTTGCACAGTTTGCACTCCCACGCGATACAGCTTAATGACAGGGCAAATGGCATTTCGTATTCCGAATGGCGGCACGGTTTTTTCGGGCGTGGGTGGGCCATCTTTGATAACCCCGGAACGTTTAACGTTGCCCGAGATGCTTCAAACTAAAGGTTATACCACGGCCTGTGTGGGCAAATGGCATGTTGGACTTACCTTCTTTGATGCAGCCGGCAAGCCCGTTCGCGACAATGGTGCGGAAGCCATTCCCAAAGTTGATTTTCAACGCGCGATCTTGGGAGGACCAACATCACACGGCTTTGATTCGTTTTTTGGAACAGCTTGCTGTCCGACTACAGATTGGCTCTATGCATTTATCGAAAACGATCGCGTCCCAATACCTCCGACGATTCTTCTCGATAAATCCACTTTGCCCAAACATCCTTATGCCAACGACTGTCGACGTGGTTGGATCGCCCCCAACTTTCCGATGGAAGATGTCGACCTCACATTTTTAGCGAAGAGCCAGGAGTTCTTAGAATCACATGTTCGGGAAAAACCCCAACAACCATTCTTCCTATTTCACTCAACTCAAGCTGTTCATCTTCCCTCGTTCGCAGCTAAACCCTTTCAGGGAAAGTCCTCAGCGGGGCCTCATGGCGACTTCATCCTGGAGTTGGACTACATCGTTGGCGAACTGATGAAAACACTTGATAAGCTTGGCGTTACCGACAACACGCTCGTTATCGTGACCAGTGATAACGGTCCGGAGGTGGCGAGTATCATCAACATGCGCAAAGATTTTCAACATGATGGGGCCCGTCCATGGCGAGGAATTAAACGCGATGCCTGGGAAGGTGGCCATCGAGTCCCCTTCATCGTTCGCTGGCCCAAACATGTTCCGCCTCAGACGGTCAATCCACAACTGTGCAGCCTAACCGACGTCATGGCCACGCTTGCGGCCGTCACCAATTCAGAACTTCCCAATGACGCAGCCGAAGATAGCTTCAACATGCTTCCCGCCTGGCAAGATCCCGCGCATGCTCCCATCCGCGATTTTGTTCTGATGCAGGCCTTCGCGGGGAAAAAAACGTTGTCGATTCGACGTGGCCAGTGGAAGTACATCGACCATCCGGGGTCAGGAGGCAATCGATATGAAGCCCCTTCAGAGTTGCAAACCTTTGCCGTTGACGAAGAGGCGCCCGATGCGCCAGGGCAGCTCTATGACCTCGCCCAGGATCCAGGGGAACGCCACAACCTGTATCACAAAAATCTAGCGATGGCGAATGAACTGAAAGCCCTTTTAGAAAAAACGAAATCGTCAGGCTACAGTCGCCCACTTCAGCGTTGATTCGATTTATTTCGAACGAGGTCTTCGTAGCACCTCAGAGCACAGGAAGTTTTATGCGTTCCTTAGTCACTTGTCTCGTATGTTGGGTCATCAGTACGCAATTCGCCTCGGCACAGGATCGGCAATTTGAGGCGATCGGCCCACTTCACGAACAGCGACTGCCGAGAAACAAACTTTTGGGGGCGGTCCGGGTTACATTCGATTTACTACCAACATCGATGTCTTTCGATCTCCCATGGCATTATTGTGCGGTTTCCGAAAACGGAATTAAAATCGCCCATTTTGCAGCGGAAACCTATGATCCCCGCAACTGGGATGGCCAAGGAGCGGACGCGTCCTTCGAAGCAGGCATGGACAAAGAAGCTCGCTTTGCACGGGTTTGGATCGAGCATCAATCCGACGCACGGATCGTCGTGCGCGTCCGTTACGCGCTGACCAACTCAAAATATGAAATCGCACATGATGACCTTGTATCAGATTCTCCATTCAACGATGGTAAAGGAGACTGGGGCGAAGAGCGGTTCACGATCTATCCAGATGGGACTTACGTTCGCCACATGACAATCCATTCGGGCCTCGCTGGTGTTAGCCAACCGTTTGGCTTCTATCGTGAACCTCCCCATGTGGTTCACGAATTCATGGAAGCGATTGTCATTGGTCCTAAGGGACATACGCCACTCGATGATATCGAAACTTCACCGACGCTGACACTCTTCAAAATGTTCGGAGCTGAACCAGGCGTGGTCTATCCGAAAGGTATCTACAAAGATATCGACTATAAGCTGCCGCAAGGTCCGCCAGCGCATTACGGCGAATTCCGGGACGCAAATATCATGCTTCTCCACTCAAAGTCGCAATACAAGTCCTTCACAATCGGCTTGCCCTATGGCGTCAATGTATCGCCTTATGGATGGGAAGCGAATCAAAGATTTCCTGTCGCCACTTGGACGGATTACGAAGAACCCTCGATAGGCTACGTAGCCGCCATCGGACACATGATCAATTGGTGGCACTACCGCCGTTCGGAAAAAACGATTGAACAGATTTATCTGCATGGCATGACTTCCGAAGCAAAACCTGCCGATCACATACTTCCGTTAGCATGGTCATGGATATCTCCCCCCCGAATTGCAACTACCGGGCGACAAACTTTCACCCAATGGAAGCACCGGAAAATACAATCAGTTCACTTACGATCCAACCCAGCGCGCATACGTACTGCCTCGAAACTCGCTGATCGATGGTAAAATCGAATTTAGCTTAGATGCCATTTATGATGACGCGCACCTAACGGGTACGATGTGGCTGGTCAATCCAGTTTTCGTTATTCCACAATGGGCTGAGCGCGCATCCGATATCCGTTTACGAATTGGGGACGAATACCTGCAGCCAGGTACCGATTTCCGCACAGGAATAGAAGACAAAGAGGGCGACAAACAGCTGGTAATTTGGGTTCGTCGCACTATCGACCTCAATTCCTTGGACGATCATTTTGTCCAATTTTGTGTAGAACCCAAACTCTTGCCAAGAAAGTAGTTTTATTCGCTATTCGACTCAAAATGCCCTTGGCCGATTGTCACACTTTCAACTATCTATCTCTTGTCAACGCACTACCGTAAAGAGCAGGTTAAGCCTTTCGTCTTGCCTCTGTAACGATGACGGACGAATACTCGGATTCGATGCAAAATCTCTAGTTGGTAACCGTATCTAACCTGATACAACCGAGGTCATCGCGAGCCAGTTCGCCGACACCTCATTTGCTAGCATCCAAACACACCTAGCAAGCCCTCACAGGAAGACTGATAAACTTGATGGTATCCGGCAACTTGTTCCGAATAACTTGTTCACACGTACAAATGTACGTCAACAGAATTCTAGAATGTTGTCGCGCAGCAATCGGAGTTGCAAGCGTTTGGCTGATCATAATTAGCTGTCTACCGACGGCCTCAGCACAAATATTGGCCCCCAATACTCAAGATTCTTCGGTTCAACTCGCACAACCTTGGCCCGATATTTGGCCAGAGCCAATGCAGCCTACCGAAATCGAAATAGCTGGACCACAAATACCTTATTCGCCCGTAATCACTCCGGCGTCGGTCATCATTCCAAATGAAAGTCTGAGTTCTGGAATGGAGCCTGCGACGCTGCCTCAAAAGCCTCGGGCCCCACTGCGAGTAGGGAAGGGGGGAGACCGAGCTCCATTGCGATATCGCGTTCAATGGCAACCCGCGCAGGAAGTGAGCGGGCAAAACCAAGAATTGGATGTCTTCGAACAAGACTTTCAGTTTGGTGCGCCCGTTTATATGCAGACGCCGCATATGTTGATCTTCTCGGGCGGGATTCGATATCATCAATTCAATACTGATGCACTGTTTCCCGACAGTGGCAATCCTTTTCCGGATGAGCTCTGGAACATTCGAATTGGTAAAAACTATATCTACAACTTTGCCAACGGCTGGACCGGCGGCCTAAATGTCAACATCGGCTCAGCGAGCGATCAACCCTTTGGCGATCTCCGCAATTACAATTTCGGCGCTATCGGTTTTGTTACCATCCCCGTCTATGATCGCGATGCTTGGAACTTAGCATTAGTTTACATGCCCATGTCGCAGATTCCATTTCCGATTCCATCTGTAGCTTATCAGTGGAACCCTTCGGAACAATTCAGCATGAACATTGGGCTCCCTTTCGAAATTTCATACCGTCCCACCGAGCAACTGAGCTTTGAAGCATCGTATATGTTGCTGACCACCGTGCATGCTCAAACCACATACCGTTGGACGGACGAGTGGAAATCGTATGTTGCATTTGACTGGGAGAATCAAAGTTGGTTTCTCGATCAGCGGGTCGACGACAACGAAAGACTCTTTTTGTACGAGATGAGGCTGCTGACCGGAATCCAAAAACGATTCAAGAATAACTTCACGATCGACGTGACCACAGGTTATGTGTTTGATCGCTATTTCTTTAATGGTGAAGGTTTCGACGATCGCAATAATGATCGCATCGACATTGGTGCGGGACCATTTATCGCAATCGAAGGTGCACTCCGCTTCTAGCGACACTTGATTGCAATTCAGCACCAGCGCTAAGCAACGACTTGAGCAGCACATTCTCAGCAAACGCCTGCGCATATTGTGCGCAATTCTCTACATTGAAGCGTGTTTGCTCCAAGAGTCCACTTGCGATTCGATTATACTCAGAGAATCCCGCCGCCGAGCCTCGATGATTTCCCCATTTGCATAGCTACAGGGAACAACATGCTGCTGAATAAAATCCGTTTCTCTTCATGCTTATGCCTCCTCATAGTGCTGTCTGGCGACTTGTATTCACAGGACTCGCTCGATTCGGTGGCGAATCAAACAGCCTGGGAATCGGCAACCGTTGAACGCATCCGCGATGTATTTGAACGCGGCGTGTGGCGGCCCGCCAATTTTAATGCGAAGTGGTTGCGCGATAGTTCCGGTTTTACCACGCGAAAAAACAGCACTGGCTCCGCAGGCGAGCAAACTGTCCAAGTCGACATAGATACCTTCGAAGAGAAGGTGATCTCGGAACCCACAGAGCCCTCGCCGCTGTTATCTCCGGATGGCAAAACGACCTTGGAATTTCAAGGTCCGAATTTAGTTGCCCGCGACTTGCAGAGCCAAGAGATAAAACAGCTTACTCAGAACAGTTCCGATCGTGACTTACATCTGCATGGCATCCAATGGAGTCCAGACAGTTCGCAGGTGCTCTTTATACAATCCGATTACAGCGACGTACGGGAACGTTCGGTTTTGGTGCCTGGCGATCCTTCGTACCCAGGTGTTCGCCAAGACCGATTCGCGCGGATTGGTGAAAAGATACCGACCATTAGCGTTGGTGTCGTCGATCGTGAGGGAAAGGTTTTAGAGTGGCTGGCGCTGGACGCTGCAGCGGACGGCATTTACTTGGGACAAGTCGAATGGGCTGGCAATAGCCAAGAAATTGTCGTCGAGAAATTGAGTCGCTTCCGCGATCGACGCGACATCCTTCTATTTCATATCGAATCGAAGAAGTCGACATCTATCTTCACGGAAACCAACTCTGCCTGGGTTACTGCGAGTCAGGGAACTGAATTGAAAGTGATGTGGCTCCAAGCGGGGAAACGTTTTGTCGTCATCACGGAAAAAGATGGCTGGCGACATGCTTATCTTTATTCGCGTGACGGAACCGAGATTGCCAATCTGACACCGGGTGACTACGACATTATTGAACGAGCCCATGTCGATGAGGCGAATGGGTGGTTCTATTTCTATGCGTCCCCTACCAATGCCACGCAAAAATATTTGCACCGTGTTCCGCTCGACGGGAGTGGAAAACTCGAACGTATCACGCCTGATACACTGCCTGGCACTCACGGCTACGATTTTTCGCCGAATGGCCAGTGGGCGATTCATACTTATTCAGCCTTTGACAAACCACCCGTAATCGACTTGGTTTCATTGCCGGACCATAAGTCAGTTCGAGTCTTGGAATCGAACACAGCCTTACATGAAGTGGCCCAAAAGTGGATATCGCAGCCGACGGAATTCTTCCCCATCGACATCGGTGATGGAGTTTCTGTGGATGCTTGGCTGATCAAGCCCAAGGATTTTGAACCTACGAAGAAGTATCCGGTTTTTGTTTATGTGTATGGTGAACCTCATGCGCAAACTGTGCTTGATAGTTGGGGTGCCGCACAAAGTCATTTCTTACGCGTGGTCGCCGATCTTGGCTATCTGGTCGTATCGATCGATAATCGTGGGACCCCCGCGCCCAAAGGCTCAGCATGGCGTCGAGCGATATTTGGGAGCCTTGGGCCATTATCGACCGAAGAACAAGCGGCTGCACTGAAGAAGCTTGGCGAAATGAAATCGTATGTCGACCTAGAACGAGTCGGAATCTGGGGTTGGAGCGGTGGTGGCTCAAATACTCTTAATGCGCTCTTCCGCAAACCGGATGTTTATCATGTCGGAATTGCCGTGGTCCCTAAACCACGGCCCCATTTATACAACGCTTGGTTCCAAGAAATCTACATGCGAACGCCAGCAGTCAATCCAGATGGCTACCAACGTTCTGCGCCTATCCATTTCGCTGAAGGACTAAAGGGCAAACTACTGATTGTGACAGGTTCGGGAGAAACCAATACGCATATTCAAATCATCGAAGGGCTTGTTGATCGTCTCATCGAGCTGGGAAAGCCGTTTGATTATTTTGTCTATCCCAATCGCGATCATGGATTGAAGGAAGGGAAGGGGACTGAAGTGCATGTTCGTATGCTGATCATTCGGTACTTGATCCAAAACCTGCCGCGCGGCCCACGAGCCGTGCAGCAGTAGTGCGGGTGCCCTGTCCTATCGGAACGCGGTGTCAAGTATGTTGGACGTGAACAAAACGGAATGATCAGCAAAGACCTAGCCTCCGCTAGCGCTACGGCTACGGGTTAAACGAAGTCTCGTCGAGACGAGCGGACCATTAGCCGAACGCGTTAGCGTCGGTTGGACTGTGCTAACGGTACAAGGTTGCAAACGCGTTGGACGCTGGCAAGATGGAAGGACCAGCGCGGACCATTAGCCGAACGCGTTAGCGTCGGTTGGAATGTGCTAACGGTACAAAGTTGCAAACGCGTTGGACGCTGGCAAGATGGAAGGACCAGCAAAGACCATTAGCCGAACGCGTTAGCGTCGGTTGGAATGTGCTAACGGTACAAAGTTGCAAACGCGTTGGACGTTGGCAAGATGGAACGACGAGCAAAGACCATTAGCCGAACGCGTTAGCGTCGGTTAGGCTGTGCAAACGGTACAAGGTTGCAAACGCGTTGGA
>Ga0075158_10002715_pt1 | contig 12728 bp, 13 predicted proteins | sample JI91814BDNA_FD_70968 | JGI IMG/M metagenome (GOLD analysis project Ga0075158, IMG submission 70968) | Wastewater effluent complex algal communities from Wisconsin, to seasonally profile nutrient transformation and Carbon sequestration -... | ecosystem: Engineered > WWTP > Effluent > Algae... | reverse complement strand
AGTTTCGGACGATCGAGGAGGGGCTGCTGGCGACTGGCGGGCGGGCGCCGTTCCTCGTGCCGGACTGCCGGGAGTTCGGGGTCGACGAGGCGAGGTTTCGCGGGCTGCTGGCGCGCGAGCAGGCGGAGCTGTTCGGGTACGACTATTACCGGGACACCGAGTACGCGATGCGGTACGTGGAGCCGCTCGCGGTGCTGGAGCGGCTCGCGGCGGGCACGCTGGACTTCGTCATCGTCGACGCGCCGATCTCCGGGGCGGAGGAGGTGCTGCCCGCGGCGCTGCGGCGCCGGCCGCCCGACGAGGAGGGGCAGCAGTACGCGTGCTGCTACGTGCTGACGGGCGCGGGCCGGGTCACGCCGTTTCACACGGACCCGGCGTTCGGCGGCGGGTTCATGCACCTGGTCGACGGCGAGAAGTTCTGGTGGTTCGTCGACCCGGCGGACGCGCCCACGGCGGCGCTGGTCGACCGGACGGTGACCCGCGTGCTGACGCAGGACGACTGCCATCTGTGGGGCAAGGTCCGGGTCGCGCACCTGCGGGCGGGCGGGTTCGTGTACACGCCGCCGGGGTGGTCGCACCGGGTGTGCACGTACGCGCCGTCGTACGGGCTCGGCGGGTACATCACGCCGTGAGCGCCGGGCCCGTGGGCGTGCGGGCGACGACTGGCGACCGTTCATCGGCGGGGCGCGACCGTTCGCCGGGAACGCGGGCAGGGCGGGTGTTTCGCGGGCGTATGAGCCTGCGGAGGGACCTGCCATGTGGACTGCCTGGCGCACACACTTCGAGGACAACGCGAGACGACCGCTGCCCGCCGCCGCGGACGGTACGGAGGTGCCGGAGGGCTGGCGCGAGGCGCTGGCGGGCTCGCTGGCGCGGTTCCAGCTCGGCGAGGCGGGCGAGGGGCGGGTCGCGAAGGAGATCGATCGCGTGGTGATGCACGGGGTCGACGCGGACTACCGGGCGTCGCTCAAGCTGTTCGTGAAGGAGGAGGGGCGGCACGCACGGATCCTCGCGGGCATGGTGCGCGGGCTCGGCGGATCGCTGCTGCGTCAGAGCTGGAGCGAGCGGCTGTTCGTGCACGGGCGCCGGCTGCTCGGGCTGCGCGTCAAGCTGCTGGTGCTGCTGGTCGCGGAGGTGGTCGGGCTCGGGTTTTATACGGTGCTGGCGCGGCGGCTCGGCGACGGGCAGATCGGACAGCAGCTGCGGGAGATCGCGAACGATGAAGAGGCGCACCTCGAGTTTCATGCGGCGTTCTTCCGCACGCAGATGCGCGGGGCGATGCGCCGCGGAATCTTTAAATTGGGGTGGTGGACGATCGGCGGGCTGGCCTGCGCGGTGGTCCTGATGGATCACCGCAGGACGCTGCGGGCGATGGACGTGCCGGTCGTGGAGGCGGCGCGGCGGTTCGTCGGGCTGATGCGCCGGGTCGACGCGGCGGTGCTGCGCGCGGAGCCGCGGGTGATGCGGGCGGCGGGGCCGTGGGCGGCGTGGTGAACGACCGCGATGGCGCAGCGGCGGAGATCGTCGGTCGATCGTCAGGTGAGGCCGAGGCGGCGGCGCAGGCGGCGGGCGGCCTGGCGGGAGATCGGGACGAGGTCGCCGTCCAGCATGCGCGCGGTGTAACCGCCGGTGTCCATCGGGTCGAGGCAGGCGAGCTTCTCGAGATTAATTAATGCCCGGCGGTGGACGCGTTCGAAGGTGCCGGCGGGCAGGCGGTCCTCGAGGTCCTGCAGCGAGAAGTCGGTGAGCAGGGGGCCGCCCGCGGTGTGCAGGGTGACGAGCTCGCCGTCGAAGAGGGCGTGGGACAGGTCGCGCGGGTCGAGCAGGCGGATGCCCTGGCGCGTGGAGATCGGCAGGCGCACGAAGTCTGAAGTGGAGGGGCGCGTCTCGTGGCCGAGGCGGTGGCGCGCGCGGGCGAGGGCCTTGCCGAGGCGCACGGCGTCGATCGGTTTTAATAGATAGTCGACGGCGCCGAGGTCGAAGGCGGCGAGGGCGTGCTCGCTGTGGGCGGTGGTGAAGATGATGTAGGGGCCGTCCTCGGGCAGCAGGGCGCCCGTCTCGAGGCCGGTGAGGCCGGGCATGGCGATGTCGAGGAGCACGACGTCGATGTCGGCGTCGGGCACGGCGATCGCGGCGAGGACTTCTTGACCCGACGAGCACTCGCCGGCGAGCTCGACGGCAGGGAGGTCGGCGAGCAGGCGGGCGAGGCGCTTGCGGGCCAGCTGCTCGTCGTCGGCGACGAGGATGCGGAGGGGGAGCGGGGGCATGTCCGAAGGGTCAGGTGTGCACGGCGGGGCGGGCGGATGGGAGCACGAGGGTGGCGCGGGTGCCGGTGGGGATGGCGGCGAGGGTGAGGGTCGCCTGGCCAGCATAGGCGAGGGCGAGGCGCTTGTGCACGGTCGGCAGGCCCTCGCTGCCGTCGCGCGGGCCGCGGTAGGGGCCGGGGTTGTCGAGGGTGATGGTGACGGCGTCGCCGTGGGTGACGGTGAGGTGGATGTCGCCGCGGTGGCCGGCGGCGGGGCCGTGCTTGACCGCGTTCTCGGCGAGCGGGAGCAGGATGAGCGGGGGGACGTGCACGTCGCCGGGGTCGGCGTCGACGGTGAGGGTGAACATGTCGGGGTCGCGGATGAGGTGGAGGGCGAACAGGTCGCGGCAGAGGGCCAGCTCGCGCTGGAGCGGCCAGGCGGCGAGCGGCACGCCGGCGAGGATCGTGCGCAGCATCGAGGAGAGCTGGAGGATCGCTCGCTCGGCGACCTCGCCGTCGGTGCGGCACCACTCGGCGATCGCGTTGAGGGTGTTGAACAGGAAGTGCGGGTCGAGGTGGCTGCGCACGGCGAGCAGCTGGGCGCGCTCGGCCTCGCGGGCGAGCGCGTCGGCGCGGGCCTGCTCGCGGGCGAGGCCGGCCTCGAGCTCGATGTCGCGGCCGAGGCCCCAGCCGCCGACCCAGAACAGGGCGAGGGTGACGACGATGCTCTCGCGGCCGGTGAGCAGGGTGGCGCCGACGCCGAGCAGGGCGGGGACGAGGATCGCGATGACGGCGATGACGGCGAGGCCGGCTGTCCCATAGGCCAGGAGACCGAGCGCGCCGCGCGGGGCGAGGGCCCGCCACAGCCACGGGGCGAGCAGGGCGAACGCGAGGCAGAGCACGACGCCGAGCGGCATGGCCAGCGGGTCGCGCGACAGGCTGTGCTGCGCGGCGACCAGCGGGACGCTGACGAGCACGATGGGGATCAGCCGGCGCGGGGCGGTGACGGCGGCGAGGGTGTGACGGAGCAGGCTCACGGGATGACGCGGTGGGGAGCGAAGCTCAGGAGGCCTGGGTGTGCGGGCGGCGGAGGGCGCCGCGGCGTTTGCCGACGAGGTTCATCCAGGTGGTGCGGAGGAGGATGCGCAGGTCGAGCGCGGCGGTGCGGGTGCGAACGTAGGCCGCGTCGAGCTCGCTGGTCAATGCGACGCCCTGGGCCAGGCAGACCTGGGCGAGGCCGGTGAGGCCGGGCGGGACGGCGAAGCGGGCGGCGAACGGCGGGTGCAGGGCGGTCAGGCGGGCGGCGTCGGCGGGGGTCAGCGGGCGCGGGCCGACGAGGCTCATGTCGCCGATCAGGACGTTGAACAATTGCGGGAGCTCGTCGAGGCCGCGCTGGCGCAGCCACTGGCCGAGGCGGGTCGGGCGGCGATCCGCGGGGTCGGGCTCGAGGGTCATGGTCCGCAGCTTCCACACGATGAAGGTGCGGCCGCCGACGCCGACGCGCGGCTGGGCGAAGAACACGGGCCGGCCGTCGACGACGAGCACGAGCAGGGCGAGCGCGCCGATCAGCGCGGCGAACAGCGGGACCAGCGGGAGCAGGAGGGTGAGGTCGAGCAGGCGCTTGCGGGTCACGGGGCGGTCTCCAGGACGCGGAGGTCGACGAGCGGGAGGATGGCCATGGCGAGCAGGGCGAGGGGCGCGAGCACGACGCTGGCGGCGGCGAGCAGGGCCACTTTGAGCAGGGTGGTCATGCCTGGAGTGTCCGCGGGGCCGGGCGGCGAGGCCGGGTCGGTGACGGCGAACGGTCGCGGGTGGTGGGCGAGCGGTCGACCGGCGGCGCGGGTCAGTTGCCGGGGAACAGGTCGGGGTCGCGCTTGGTCTTGCAGACGTACCCGCGGACGAACGCGGCGTCGCAGGGGACGTCGTTCCAGCCGGCGATCTCGTTGGCGACGTCGAGCTGGAGCTCGACGCAGATCTCTTGCGGGCACATGGCTTCGCCGCAGGTGCAGTCGGTGGTGTTGGACGGCTGCAGGGGGATCCAGCTGGTGAAGTCGACGGTGGTGCCGTCGGACCAGCGCCAGTCGGAGTCCTTGTCGGGCGGCGGGTCGCAGCCGGGGTCGGCCTCGCGGCGCTGGAGGCCGATCCAGACGCGGTGGAGGCCGTCCTTGTCCTTCTTGAGGTAGGCCTGCACGGCGGCGGCGACGGCGGTGTGCTCGGCGTTGGTGTGCACGCTGAGGAGGTCGACGGGGTAACGGTTGCTGAAGGCGCCGCAGCGGGCCTGGGCCTCGGACCACGGGATCGCGGGCTCGTCCTTGGGGACCGGGCAGATCCAGTAGACGTGGCTGGCGCTCGTCTCGATCTTGCACTCGCCGCACTGCGGGCCGTCGACGGGGCCGTCGCAGTTGTCGTCGCGTTCGTTGCAGATCTCCTCGGCGTCGGGGTTGACGCTGGCGACGTCGTCCTTGCAGTCGCCGTGGGTCTCGACGAACCCGGGCGGGGCCTCGCAGGCGATCACGGGGTCGGTGTTCTTGGCGCCGTGGCCGTCCTCGTCCTCGTCGGGGTACCAGGCGCGTGGAGGCTGTCCGTCGGGACAGGTCGGATCTCCGGTCGAGCTCGAGTCGCCGCCGGTCGAGGTCCCGGAGACCGACGTTCCAGTGGACTTGTAGGCGGGGTTCTCGATCAGGCAGGCGGCGAGCAGGCACGTCGCGACGAACGCGGGCGGCGAGCTGCGGAACACCGTGCAGACCATGGTCCGCACAGGGTAACGCAGGGGGCCCGGAGATCACCGCGCGGACTGTTCGCGGACGAGGCGCTCGAGCGCGAACACGTGATCGTCGACGGCATCGAGCTCTCGCAGCGCGTCGGCGAGGCGCAGCAGGTACTCGAGGTTGGCGCCGCTGGGTCCATGACAGCGGGCGATCTGGCGCGCGATCGCGGGGAGCGGCGCGTCGCCGAGGTAGTTCGGGTTGTCGGACGTCGCGAGGTACATCCGCGCGGCGGCCGAGGTGGATGCGCCGTGCGCGGACGCGAGGAAGTGCACGGGCAGCTCGATGCGCGCGTAGCCGCCGCGCTCGCGGTGGTCGAGGCCGGCGAACACGTCGTCGGCGGCCTCGGGGGTGACGCGGTAGGCGACGCCGTGACAGCGCGCGCCGGCCTCGGGGATCAGCGTGACGACGCGGCCGGGGTCCTCGGGCACGCCGCGGTGGTCGGTCGAGCCCTGCCAGAACCGGCGGGTCCAGCCGTCGATGAACGCGGGCCGGCGCTCGGCGTGCGGGAACTCGGGGCGCCAGACCAGCGAGCCGTAGCCGAACACCCAGATACCTGTCTCTCGGGACATGTCAGGCGTGGATGGGCGGGACGCGATCGTGCCACGGGCGGGCGCGCTCGAGCTGGCCGGCGAGGCGCAGCAGGGTGGCCTCGTCGGCGTAGCGGCCGACGAACTGGACGCCGATCGGCAGGCCCTCGGGCGACCAGTGCAGCGGCACGGACATGGCGGGCTGACCGGTGATGTTGAAGACGGGGGTGTAGGGGATGAACTCGTAGACGCGGTCGACGCTGGGGGTGAGCGAGAGCAGGAGGTTCATCGTGCGGCCGGCGCGGAGCTGGCCGAGGGCCTTCATGACGGAGGCCTCGGCGCCCTTCGGCTGGAGCGAGCGGTGGGTGACGGGCGGGCGGGCGAGGGTCGGGGTGAGCAGGACGTCGTGCTGCTGGAAGAACGGGGCGACGCGGCGGGCGGCGGCGTGGAGGGCGTGCTGGGCGGCGACGAAGTCGGCGGCGGAGATGCTGCGACCGAGCAGCTTGAGGGCCCAGGTCGAGAACTCGAAGTCCTTGAAGCGCGCCTTGCGGCCGAGGCGGCGCTCGGCGGCGGAGATCTCCGCGGAGACCTCGCCGCAGATCATCGTGAAGAAGGCGCGGGCGAACGCGGAGGCGTCGACGTCGGGGGCGGCCTCGACGACGTCGTGGCCGAGGTGCCCCAGCAGGCGCACGGTGTCGGCGACGGCGGCGACGCAGGCGGGGTCGACGGCGCCGCCGAGCAGCGGGCGGGTGGTGAAGGCGATGCGCAGCTTGCCTGGTTCGGTGGTGACCTCGGCGAGGAACGGGGTCGCGGGCGCGGGCAGGTGGTAGGGCGCGCCGGGCTCGGGACCGGCGGTCGCGTCGAGCACGGCGGCGGAGTCGCGGACGGAGCGAGTGAGCACGTGCTGGACGGCGGCGCCCTGCCACAGCTCGCTGTGGTCGGGGCCGCAGGGGGTGCGGGCGCGGGTCGGCTTGAGGCCGAAGATGCCGCAGCAGGCGGCGGGGATGCGGATGGAGCCGCCACCGTCGCCGCCGGTGGCGATCGGGACGATGCGGGCCGCGACCGCCGCGGCCGAGCCGCCCGAGGAGCCGCCGGTGATGCGGGTCTCGTCCCATGGGTTGTGGGCGTCGCCGTGGGCGGCGGTCTCGACGTAGGGGACGACGCCGAGCTCGCTGGTCGCGGTCTTGGCGACGGCGATCAAGCCGGCGGCCCTGTAGCGGCGGACGATCTCGCTGTCGGTCGTCGGGACGTGGCCGGCGTAGAAGCGGCTGCCGCTGCGCAGCGGGACGCCGGCGTAGGCGGCGAGCAGGTCCTTCATCAGGAAGGGGACGCCGCGGAAGGGGCCGTCCGGGAGCGGGCCGGCGGCGACGCGGCGGGCCTCGTCGTACATCGGCGTGACGATCGCGCCGAGCCGCGGGTTCGTGCGCTCGATGCGGGTGATGACCTCTTCGACGAGGTCGAGGGGGGCCACGTCCCCGCCGCGCACGAGCGCCGCGAGGCCGAGGCCGTCGTAGTTGGACATCTCCGCGAAGCCGGCCACGCCGCAGCTTTTACCAGGGCTACTTGGTGTTGGCGAGGCCGGGGGTCGGGTTCTTCGAGAGGACCAGGTCGGTCATCGCGTTGTTCTTGTCGTTGCCGTTGGGGAACCGGGCGATGCTCTGCAGGCCGTTGCCGGCGTCGGCGGTCGGGAAGGCGGTGCCCTCGACGAGGTTGATGCCCATGCCGAGGCCGGTGACGGTGGCGTTGGTCATCGAGCCCTCGTAGGAGATGGCGTCGAGCAGCTTCATGCCGACGGTGTCGACGAGGGCGATGCCGTCGGGGGCGCCGTTCTGGATGGTGTCGTTGTTGAGGTTGACCTTGAGCACGTTCGGCGGGACGACGACGCCGGGGTTGGCGACCAGGAGGTACTGGCCCTGCGCGAGGGCGACCTGGCCGGACAGGTCGATGTTGGCGTAGGTCGCGTTGTTCATGCCGTTGACGAGGGCGACCTTGACGCCGACGAGGCTGACGAGGCCGCCGGTGTTGTTGTAGATCTCGATGAACTCGAGGGTGTCGTTGCCGGCCTGGTCGTAGTCGACCTCGTTGATGATGAGCCCGTCGAGCTGGCACGGGGCGCACATCGAGCCGCCGCAGTCGACGGCCTCCTCGTCCTGGTTCTGGACGGCGTCGCTGCAGGTCGGGGCGACGCAGGTGTCGGCCTCGCAGACCAGGCTGCTGCAGTCGTCGGGGATCACGCAGCTCTGGCCGTTGTCGCACGGGGCGCACGCGGAGCCGCCGCAGTCGACGTCGGTCTCGTCCTGGTTGAACGAGTTGTCCTCGCAGGTCGGGGCCAGGCAGATGTCGGCGTCGCACACGCCGCTCTCGCAGTCGCTGCTGTCGGTGCACGAGTCGCCGTCGAGGCACTGCGGGCAGCTGGCGCCGCCGCAGTCGATGTCGGACTCGTCCTGGTTCTGCGCGCCGTCGTCGCAGGCCGGGACGGCGCAGAGCGTGTCGGTGCACACGCCGCTGCTGCAGTCGGTCGGCTCGCTGCACTGCAGGCCGTCGTCGCACGGCGAGCAGTCGGGGCCGCCGCAGTCGACGTCGGTCTCGCTGGCGTTCTGGAGGCCGTCGTCGCAGGTGGCGGGCGGGTCTCCGGTCGAGCTGCTCGACTCGTCGGTGGTGGCGGTGGAATCGGTGTCGGGAACGACGGTGGTCTCGGACGCGGTGGTGTCGGACATGGCCGTGGTGCCGGTGGTCAGGTTCGGATCCTCCGTGGAGCCGCCGGTCGGGGAGGTGTCCGTGAAGGTCGACGGGTCGATGGTGTCGGTGGTGTCGCCGAGCGAGGTCGACGTCAGCGGTCCATCGGAGGTCGGCGGCACGCTGTTGCTGTCGCTCTGCGCCGACGTCGATTCCTCTTCGGCGTCGCCGGTGCTGGCCTCGGTGTCCTCCGGGGCCACGGTGCTACAGGCGAGCGGGAGGGTGAACAGGAGGATCGACGAGACAGACCAAGTGATACGCATACCCGCCAGGGTAGCGAAAAACCCTGTTGCGGGGCGCGCGCTCAGCCCTCCGGGCTCAGCGGCCGGAGGGCCATGCCGCCGGGGTACGCGTAGGCGGAGCGGGCGGGTGCGCCCTGGTAGCCGAACACGTACAGGCCGAACGGGTCGTCCGACTCGGCGACATACGCCTGCGGACCGTCGCCATCGGGGAGCGGCCAGTCGGCGAGGCTCAGGGTGAGGGTCGCCGCCTGCAGGGTGCGCATGTCAGCCGCCGCCCTCGGGGTTGAGGACCTTGAGGGCCATGCCGCCGGGGTACGCGTAGGCCGAGCGGGTGACGTAGCCGATGACGTTGATGCCGAACGGGTCCTCGGACTCGGCGAGGTGGACGCCGGCGTCGCCGGTCGGGCCGAGGTCGACGTCGGCGACCTGGACGTTGAGGTCGCCGGTCGCGTTGATGTTGTACCAGCCCTCGACGGCGACGCCGTCGATGAACACGTCGGCGGCCTTGTTGCGGCGGATGACCTGGACGTAATTCTTCGAGTAGTTGGCGCCGGTGACGAACACGTAGCGATCGAGGTACTGATCGACGGGGATGGTCTGGTACATCGCCGGGTCGCCGAAGTTCTCGCCGGTGACCTCCTCGCCGCCGGCGATGTACTGGACCGCCATGAACGCCTTGGTCGACTTGAAGGTCGTGCTGACGCCGCTGGACATCACGATGTCCTTGAAGGCGCCGACCTCGGGGAGCGAGAAGTTGGGGACGCCGGCGACGGCGGGCTCGACGGTGAACTGCTGGTTGGAGGCGCCGGCGTAGACGCGCCAGTAGTGCTTCTCGCCGCCGCGCAGGGGCGCGTGGGCGGCGACGTAGCGGGTGCCCCAGTACTTGATGGGGAGGATCTGCTCCTGGAGGTGGTTGCAGCTCTCGGTGGCGGTGGTCGGGACGTTGGCGCAGGACGTCGCGCCCATCACGACGATCGGCTTGTTGGCGCGGATGATCGTGCCGGACACGTCGTGGGTCGTGTACTTGTCGTTGGTCTTCGAGGACGCGCCGATCTGGATGACGTCCATGCGGTTGAGCAGCATCTTGCCGGTCTGCTTGGCCTTGACCGAGAACACGGCGATCTCGTCGCCGGCGGTGTCGTACCGGGGGGTCCACTCGACCTCGGTGTCGTTCTCGGTGGCGATGATGTTGAAGTAGCTGGGGCGGCCGTTGGAGACCTCGGGGTCGGCGCCGACGCGCGGCGGGAACGAGTGGACCACGTAGTCGGTGCCGAGCGCCTTGATCGGCAGGAGCAGCGAGGCGTCGTTGCTGTCGCTGTTGGCCAGCGGCGAGTGCAGGTACGCGCTGACCGGGAAGTCGCTGACGACGTGGTACACGCCGCCGGCCCGGAAGCTCGAGTAGTTCGGCATGATGTCGTTGCTCAGGCGGAAGATGTAGCTCTCGCCGGGGCCGAGGGTGACGGTGTTGCCGACCGGCTCCTCCTCGTTGAAGTAGTTGGGCGTCAGGTACAGGCGGACCGTCGCGACCTTCTCGGTGTCGGTGTTGCCGACGATGATCGCGTCGTCGTCGGCCGGGTCGTCGCCGGCGTTCTCGCTGCGCATGCGGATGGCCAGGAACTCGCAGCCGATCGACGTCTCCTTGACGGTCTCGCACGGGCCGAGGCACTCGGCGACCGGCGGCTCGCCGGTCTCCGAGCACGTCTGGTACTGCGAGCACGGGACCTGCTGCCAGGCGAGGCCGGTGGCGGTGCACACCTCCTTCACGTGGTCGTCGGCGCACCGCTCCTGGCCGGGCGTGCACAGGATGTCGAACGTCGTGGTCGGCGGCGGCTCGGAGGTCGAGGTCGTCGCGGCGGTCTCGCCGCCGGACGAGCTCTCGCTGGTGTTGTCGAGGCCGAGGTTGGGGTTGCAGCCGGCGAGGCCGGCGAGGCCGACGAGGCTAACGAACGCGAGGCTGTGGCGCATGGGACAATCCAGGGTCAAGGGGTTAAGGACCGGCTCGCGGGCGGCGGTCAGGGCTTTGCGAGCACCAGGAAGTCGATGACGATGTCGATGTTGTTGCGGGCGACGGCGATGCCGGCCGCGTTGAACACGATGTTGGCGCCCGCGATCTCGAGGTCGGTGTAGTTGATGGTGATGCCGACCTGCTCGCTGAGGTCCTGGGTGAAGGTGTCGACCAGCTTCTTGTTCTTCTGGACCAGCTCCTCGTCGGTCGCGGCGAGCTCGCCGACGCCCTCGCCGCCGGTGACGCGCAGGTTGCCGGACGGGGTGACGTTGATGGTGTTGTCCTTGATGGACAGCTTGAGCTCGGTGATGGCGTCGGCGTAGCCGCAGTAGTCGTCGGCGGTGCGCCACACGCGGAAGCCGACGTCGAGCAGGTTGGACCCGGGCAGCTTGTTGGGGACCATCGACTCGAGGGTCATGCCGTAGAGGCCGTCCTCGGCGGGCTTGCCGGCGTCGTCGTAGGTGCGCGAGATGGCGCCCTCGGTGATCATGCGCTGGGCCATGCCGTAGAGCAGGCCGGGGTGCATCTGCACGAGCATCGGCACGGTGTCGGGCAGGCCGGGGGGGAGGTCGCTGGCGACGTTGACGGAGTACTCGGGGGGCAGGTCGAGGTTGGTCTGCAGGCCGAACGACAGGACCTTGGTGTCGTGGAAGATCTGGAAGTCGCGGGCGGCGAGCTTGACGTCGCCGTCGCCGATCGACCACGGGGCGAGGCGCAGCAGCTCGGTCGGCTTGTAGCTCGCGCGCAGCTGCTCGGTCAGCAGCACCTCGAAGGCGCCCTGGAGGCCGGGCTCGTCCTCCGACTTGATGCCCATGGCGGTGAACGGCAGGTCGTCGACGGTCAGCTTGTCGTAGTTGGCCATCAGCGAGGAGGTGCCGTCGTCGTTCTGGATGAGCGACAGCGGGATGGTGACGACGGCCTTGCCGAGGCCGGAGCCCTGGCCCTCGCCGTCGCTGTTGATCAGGCCGAACGAGAAGTCGACCTTGAACACGAGGCAGCGGCTGCAGTACGGGACGCGCTCGATGAAGATCTTCGGGTCGCTGGTGGCGTTGAAGTTGAGCGTGAGCGGGCCGAACGGGATCTCGCTGTTGAACGGGATGTCGGCCTCGACGGTCTCCGTCAGCAGCCGGTTCAGGCCGGACTCGGTCAGGACCATCGCCATCGGGTACGACTTGCGGTCGGGGATCTCCTTGAGGAGCTTGCCGTCGTTCTTGTACGACTCCTCGAAGGCCGCCGACTGCACGGTGCAGTCGAGCTCCTTGTCCTCGCCGCGGACACACGAGGCGGTGTCACACCCGGCGAGCATGCCGAGGCAGAAAGTTCCCAGTGCGGTCTTGACGTTCATGAAGATCCTTAACGAGGCGCCCCTGAGCCGGAGGCGCCCAGGTCCGTAGCCTCGCAGTATGGCCCGCAGCGCGAGGAATTGACAAGCTCGCGCTCCTGCGCGCAGACCCGCGAGGGACGGCCTGCGACGGGTATCACGACGAACTCGTCTCCCGGTCATGCTGAAAATTTGTCCAATGCGCTCCGGAGCCGATAAAAACTGCCCAGAGCCTGCTTTTGCGGCCGACGATCGCTCTTCTGGGGTCAGGCCGGGAATCTTTGGTGACCTGCGCGCCCCGCCTGGTATCGTGGGGCCGATGGCCCGGGCACTCCCTCTCTCTCGCGCGCACGCCGTGTTGGCGCTCGCACTCGCGTGCGCCTGCAACTCGGACGAACCGCTGGACTCGACGACGGAGATCGACCTGACCACCGGCGACGTCGCGACGATGGCCTTCGAGTTTACGACCGGTGAGCTGATGGAGGAGAGCACCGGGGAGCCCGAGATCCCCGATCAGACGTGCCGCATGGCGCTCAGCTGCATCGTCGGCTGCTTCATCGACATGCCGTCCAACCCGGGCGAGGAGGCGGACCTGTCGTGCTACCGCGAGTGCCTCGACGGCATGACGACCGAGGAGTACCTGGCGCTGTTCCGGCTCACCGTGTGCGTGTCCGACGACTGCTTCGCGCGGATGGTCTGCAGCGAGCACGGCGAGAACGACGACGCGATGTGCCAGGAGTGCATCGTCAACCAGGGTCTGCTCGGCCTCAACCCGCAGTCGACGGCGTGTGATGCCGAGAGCATGGCTTGCAAGTGAATCCCCGAAGGCATAGGAAGCCCCTGATGATCTGGACCCGCGCTCTGTTGTCCACTGCTGTGTTGCT
>Ga0075158_10002711_pt1 | contig 12741 bp, 13 predicted proteins | sample JI91814BDNA_FD_70968 | JGI IMG/M metagenome (GOLD analysis project Ga0075158, IMG submission 70968) | Wastewater effluent complex algal communities from Wisconsin, to seasonally profile nutrient transformation and Carbon sequestration -... | ecosystem: Engineered > WWTP > Effluent > Algae... | reverse complement strand
GTGCCCGGTCACTCTTGTTTGGTGCTCTGCCCGAGCCAAAAGACTGCCAACCTATTGCCGTACTGACAGCTGGTACCGCCGATATACCAGTGGCTGAAGAAGCCCTATTGGTGCTGCAAGCGGGCGGATATCCGGTCAGGCGTATCTTTGATGTTGGTGTAGCTGGTTTGCATCGTTTGCTTGGTCAGATGGATGATTTTAAATCAGCCCCTGTGGTAATTGTTGTCGCTGGCATGGACGGGGCTCTGGCCAGTGTGGTGGCAGGGCTGGTATCAGTACCTGTAATAGCAGTGCCTACATCCGTCGGCTACGGGGCTGGAGCGGGCGGTCTGGCGCCTCTTTTGACCATGCTTAATAGCTGTGCCCAGGGACTGACTGTCGTCAATATTGACAATGGCTTTGGCGCCGGTGCAGCCGCCCTGCGCATTTTAAATAGTGCTACCAGACCTCCCAATCCTTAGTCTAGCCCCAATCTAGTGCTGTAAAGTCTAGATGGCTTGGGGCAATTTCCTGATCATAGTCGCTGTTTTCACTGGCTTTTTCTTCATGGTCTCTGGTTGCCACTCTAGTATTTTCTCTTTCTGCTGCTGCTTGTGCCGCTGTTGATGTTTCAGCTGGTGCTGTTGTTTCTATTGCTGCTGATGCTACAGCTGCGGCTTCTTCAGTGCGAGGTAAGGGTCTGGGCGCATTAGCCCCAGGACTATTGGCGAGAGTTCTTGGTAAGTTTTGTGGTGCTTCTGCTGTAGCCAGCCGCGGTAGGCTTGCTGGTCCTGTATCCACGGGGCGCACGTCGGGGGCAGCTGGTCGACCTAGACCAAACACACCCTGATAGACGCGTCCTGCTGCACCAAAGCTGCCACCAGCTGCACCGGCTATTGCCATATTTTGGCTGAGCTCTCTGAATGTCGCTGGTCTGCCGTGCCAGAGTATTGACGCACTCTCTGTGCCCGCCAGCGCGCCAGTGGCGCCAGCGGCACCATTTAAGGCAAAGCTTTCAGCTGCAGAGCGTGACTCAGGGGCCCCAAATAGGCCAGAGCGTGACAATCTACCCAAAGCGGCGCTGGCGGTGCCAAGACTTATCGCCCCCACTGCCGCAGTTGATAGTCTATCGCGTCCAAAGTTTTGCTCCGCCGGGTTGGTCTCAGTAAGGATGCCACCATATATGGCCCCTGTGATCGCGGCAGTAATAATATCGCGAGCCGCCCCTGGTGCCATCCTTGCCGCAAGAGTTGGCGATACCCGACTGACAGCTGCCAGGCTTGCGAGAGTGCCGAGAAAAGTACCGCCCATGGTGCCCCAGCTGTTTCTTTCGGGTGCTCCGATGATATCAAGTCTTGGTAAGTGGCTGCCAGTGTATTGATTGGCAAGTTGCGTTGCCGCGTTTATTGGGCTCTCGAGTGCTCGATGACCAAGCGCTTGGGCAAAATCTAAAGCTTGCCCTCGCCAGCCCTGGCGCTCCCTTGGCTGCGCCTCCGGTCGATCTGACATATTTGGACCTCGCAAAGAAAATGGTATTTAGGCATGACCATAATCTTGCAAGTTTGTAACTCAGGTGTGACTGACTATTCTTCTTCTTCTTCTTCTTCTTTCTCATTTTGCAGTCTGGCTTTTTCGGCATTTACCGCATCGATAGTCTCTGCACAAAATTTAGAGGCTGTCACTACAGTATCTGACTTCATCAGCATTTCTTTGACGTTGCGAGCATTTTGCACGTCTAGCGCCAGAAGCTCTGGAATGGCACAAGCTTGTTGGACTGTTTGGGCTAATTGGCATTTTTCGTTTTGCTTGTCATAGATTGTGATGCTGCCGCCATTAAAGCCAGCCACTCTGGCATCGAGTGAAACCGAAAATTCACTACATTCGCTGCTTTCGGGGCCATACAACTGACGTACTGGAACATTGGCTGCCAGCGAGCGGTAGTCGATAGCGCCAGCGGCGGGAAGGTCAATCAATTGATCTTCGATACTTCTTTGTCTTTGTTTTTGCTTTAGAGGTGACGGCTCATTGCTGTCCAAATTTGACTCTTGTACGTCGGCAATTCTTTTCAGTTCGTCTTCAAGCATATAGCCAGAGATACGCTCACCTGGTTTTGGACCGGGCAAGATGTAGCCATCGTCAGTGATGTAGCTATTGGACTTTTTGTCATAAGTCATATGCATAGGACTTATTTGATCGTCTATTGCCGGTTTGTGTTTTTCGTTTTTGCCTGGCTCTGGTAGTTTGGCCATATCCAGATTTTGCAGCTCTTGCTCGCGTTTGAGCTTTGCTTCGCGTTTTTCTTCTGCTTCTTGTTGTGCTTTTTCTTTAGCCCACTCTTGGCCCATTTGACGCATGCGATGGCGCACTTCTCTGGGCGACATGCTATCTAGAGCTTCGTCAAAACTTGGCTCTTTATGTTTTGCTTCTTCCTTAGCCATGGCATGGATGCGGGCGCGCACTTCTTTTGGTGACATCTGATCGAGGATCTGGTCAAAAGAAAGATCATTAGGCGCGGCCGCAGCGTGGCTCGAGTGCTTGTCAAAGTTACGTTCACCCAACATACATGCTTCCCCTAAAAGTGCGCCCCAGGTGATTGATATACGCAATCACCCGGGGCGATGCCTTGAATCTTGCCTTATTTGATCAATGAGTGGTTAAAGGCGCGATTGGTTCTCATTGTTGATCTGTCCTCGGCATCTTTTACGTCTTGCTTGGTAGCCAAATTGGGCTGTGGCTGTACTATTACACGCTCGGCAACTGGCTGGGGTTGCTGCTCGGGCGCCACACCAGAGACACAGGCATCACTTTTACTGGCGACATTGTCGGAGATATGTTGGGCGTTGCGCATACCGTGTTCGACAATTTGCGCTCTCTGACCTTCATTGGCATACGGCAGCCAGCTTTGCATCGCTCTGGAGTTGTGCTCGTTGGCGGCACCAAGAGCTGCTGGGGCATCACATGTGACTTTTTCAGCTTTGGCTTCGATACATTTGTTGCTTGAATTGGACAGACCGACACCACCACCAGTGCCTAACATATAGCCATCAGCGCGTACGGCAAAAGTCTGGCAATCGTTGCCTGGTAGTGCTTCACCTCTGGAATTGAGGTAGCTCTTGCTTGAATAGACGTTATTGCTATTGCCACCGCTGTTATTGGCGGCGCTGCCAGATGTAACATCACCTGTTTGCACGCCGATTTTGTTTTGGCTGCTGGCATCAACTCCAATTTTATTTTGGCTGCTGGCGTCGACTCCAATTTTGGTGTTTACTCCAACATTATTGTCGATATCGCTTTTGACAGTGCCTTGGATATTGCCGTCGACGCGACCATTAAACTCTTGATTTTGCTTATTGATTTGTTCTTGTTGTTGTTGACTGAGCTGTTCCTGATTCTGATTATTTGTAGGATTATAGTTATTGGTAGGCTGCTCTACTGGAGGTGGGTTGTGGGGCTCATATGTACCGCCGCCACTGTGTGGCTCTAGAGGAGGCATGCCGCCATCGCTGGTAGTGCCATCATTCCAGGCCAGCAATACAGGTTTCGCTTCCTGTTTTGCCATTTTGAATGGGCTTTGACCGATGCTGTCAGCAAACAGGGCCTGGCTCGCATCACCTTGAGATTGCTTCAAATCTGCTGCAAGTTCTCTATTTTCAAAACTCATAACTATGATCTCCTTGTCATGGCAAAACTGGCTACTCAATTACGCGAATTGGTATGCATCAGGTGCTATTTGATAAACGGACTTTCGAATCGTCGGTGTGCGTTCGATGTGTTAAAGATAGTTCATTTGCGTGACCAAAATTGGACAACGCCTGACTTCTTGTAGCATTTGATTATTTTGCTGGGTAAAAAAGCACGCTGATGTTATCTTCTGCTGCTACTCGCCAGTCGCTCTTTTGTCTCAAGGCCTGAGCCAGTGGGCAAGCTCTGGGCACAAGCACATAGCTAAATTTGGAAGTTTTGAAAAATTGTTCGTAACCCGGTTCGGCTTCCAGGCAGGCGCGATAGACCACATTAAAGTCGACTGGATAAAAATCAGTTTTGTCATCAATAAAAAATTTGCGTTTGCATTTGATGGCGATATAGTTGCCCCAGTTGTCATAGCAAAAACCGCCTGCTTGCTTGCTAAAGGCGCCCTCTGGTGGATATTGTTTAAGATAGTCAGTGGTCTTTACCGGCATCTGGCTGGCGTTAAGCTCAGTTATTTTGTTGCTGATAAAAAGAGCGCTGACTATGATGCTTGCGGCCAGAGTGATTAGTGTCCATGACTTTGTACTTACCCTATCAGAGCTTGTACCTGAGGACGGCGGCAAACTAAATAACGCAAGCAAGGCAAAATAAGAAATAAATCGCATCGATATAAAAGCAGCAATTGCAAAGACGAGGGTTAGTGCAAGCCAGGGCCAGTCTTGTTTTAATGTCTGCCGTTTTACTGCATGGGCGACAATTGTGAGCACAAGCAAGGCAATAAAAGCATAACTACCGATGCCATAGATAAAGTCAAAGCTAGACCACTCAGAGCCCTGTCCAAAGATTTGTTCATGGCTGGTGTATTGCCAGAGATAGGCAAAGTAACCAGGTCCGCGCACATTGAGTAAACAAGCAACAAGTGCAGCCACTAGTGGACAAAAGGCCTTTAAGGATTTGTCCTTAAAGGTAAGCAAGCACTGTATAAAGACAATGGGCAGTCCCAATATCGCACTGCCGTGCAAGTTGACCCAGAGAGCAAAGATCAGAGCATAGAGACCGCTGCGTGAGAGTATCGAGAGTGGTTTTTGACCTAGATATAGGACAAGTGCAAAAAGCAGATAACTAAATAAATGGGGGCGAGCAGACCAGTGCAGCGAGGTTGCCACCACTGCCAGGATTAGTGCTCCAATTGTCAAAAACAAATTGGCGCCTTTTGCTCTTGCAGCACTGGCTGCTAGTGTCAGAGCCAGGCTGGTGCTAAGGGCCGAGGCCAGGATGATGTATTGATAGTTTTGACCTGCCAGATTGTAGAGCCAGGCAAAAACATAGTCAGACAACAGCTCAGTGGAGAGCCAGGGGGCGTTTTGGTCTACATACCAGAGGAAGTTTGTCGTACATATTGTGTGGTGCTCCAGCATGTAGTTACCACAGACAATATGTCTGACCGTGCCGCCATCTCGCAAAAAGCCCATGGGCGTGAGAAGTAGCATGTATGCAAGGATGATGACAAAACAAATATTCAACGGCTAAGTCTCAATTTGCATCATTGCAGTAAGGGATCCTCAATTTTTTTAACTGGTGTAACTGTCTGCACTCTCAGTACACGGCAGCCGCCAAGCTCCCCGACAAAGCCGGTGACAGTGACTTTGTCGCCGACATATGGCAATAACAATTCCTGGCAGCCTTTATAGCCTTGTGATTTGGCTGCGATGTATAGATTGAGAGTTTCGTCTTCGAGGATGCCTGGCGTGATACCGCCGCTGATACAGGCGATTGCGCAGGCTTTATGCCCGGGTCCGCGTCCTGGTCCCATAGTTTGTGAGGCATAACACCAGGCGTCTACTACTTCTCCTGTTACCGTGACTGCTTTCATCACTTTGAGCGGCAAAATGTAGGGGCGATACTTTGGGGTCCTCTGGTCAATAAAAAAGTAGGTGGCAAACAAGGTGCCAATCACAACAAACATCACCAGTACAGCTGGCAATGCTGATTTTTGTTTGCTGGAAGTTGCTTGTTCCATTATTTGCTTTTTTGTTTTTTCTGCTTTTCGCTCAGGGCTTTGATGCGCATTTTCGTTTCTTTGTCTTTACTATCCAGTGCCAGCGCTTTCTTGTAATTTAGCATGGCTCCCTCAAAGTCATTTTGGGCCATCTCTAAATCTTCGCCAAGGCGCAGATAGCCTCTAGCAAAGTCGGGATTAATTGCCAAGCCCCGACGATATTCCTGGATGGCGTCTTTGTAGCGGGCTTGTCTATCCATGATGTCGCCCATAGCAAAATGCATGCGGGCTTTGAATTGTTTGGCTTTAATCAAGCTTTCTGCAGCCTTCAGGCTTGCTTCGATTTGGCTTTGCGAGAGAGTTTTGATCAAGCCGCCAATGAGAGCTTTGCGCTCTTGCATTCGTTGACCGTTGTCAGCGGAGAGGATTATTAATGCTACTTCTAACTCTTTTTGTTTTTTGCCTAGTTTGTCCAATACGACCAAATAGAGCTTGTTGTTATTTAGGCTCTCAGGATCGGCTTTGTAGTTGATGTTTAGCTCTGCTGCTGCGTCGACGTAGCGTGAAGTATTGTTGTAAACTTTGGCTCTCACAAAATGCAGCAGTGCTTCTGCTGGTTTTGAGAGATGACCTAGTGCCTTTGCTTTATCCAGAGTAGCTAAGGCTTCCTGATATTTATTCATGGCATTGAGCAGGTCTGCCTTAGCCAGATAAATCTCGGCATTTTGGGGCTGGAGTGCGGCTGCTTTGTTGTAATAAATCAGTGCTTCATCTAGTTTTGATTGATTGTGCATGACATAGCCAGCTGTCAAAAAGACACCGTACTCGCGAGGAAAGAGCTTGACTGCTTGCTCAATCACTTTATTGCTTTCTACATAATCCTGGCTGCGCATGTAGAGCAAGGCTAGTTGTTTAAAGGCCTCTGACCCGGGATTTTTGCATTTGATTGCGCTTTTGAATTCATCCTGAGCCTGACCAATTGAGCCTTCTTTGAGATAAAAATGACCGGCTTTGAGATGGCTCTCATAGCTATTGGGGGCGCGCTTGAGCAGGCGCTCGATGGCGGCGGCTTGATCTGGCGTCGCCTGAGCCGCGTTAAAACCAGGCGCCAGCAAGGCCAGGGCAACAATTACTAGTATTGTCTTTTTGTTGTTGGCGAGCATCAGGGCCCGTTAAAGCTTATCAAAAGCGCTGTAAGCTGCTGCCCGGGCGCTTTTGTGCCAATATTGATTGAGCAGCTGACACCATTTTTGGTGGCAGTGATAATAGTGCCCTTTTTGTTTGTCGATGGTGGTGAGATCGAGTTCCAGCCATAGCTAGTTAGACTCTGGCGATACCAGCTGTCCAGTGCCGATGGTTGATTGGCAGTCATTACCCTGATATAGGTCATAGGCTTGGTGCCGTCGTATTGAGTTTGATAACCCGACATAAATTTTGCATCCGGCGGCATCGGTATCGGGATATTGCTGGGCATCTGTGAGAGATTGCGATGAAAAGACGGTAGAGGCGCTGGTCTTGGACCTCTTGCGGCGTTTTGTGCCGGCTGACTGCCATAGGGGGCCGGTTGGGCTATAGATGGGCCGCCGGCGCTCAGCATTAGGGCCAAGACCAGTGTCATAAGTGGAGCTTTCATAGCAGGAGACAACCTTTCGATATGGTGTTGTATTTGGCTCTATCTAGCAAGGACCGGTGTAGTCACAGGTTTGGGTGCCAGACTTACGGCAATCGCACTGGTTGGGTACGTTGATTTTGTCTCCGCCTACACCATAGTTGATGGTGAAGGATGAGGCAGGACTTGATCCTTCTGGGCAGCAGTTGGTGTTAGTAGCACCCATATTGAGCTGTCCAAGCAGGTTATTCCAACCGGTGGAAGGCGTGAAGGCAAACCAGTTCATGATGCAGATTTTGCCGTAGAAGTCATAAGGGTTTGGATAGCCCCAGTCTTCCGGTACGTTGATTTGACCGCCACCCATGCTGTCGGATGAGTTATGCAATACAAATGTGGTGGTCTCGGTAGGCGAGTTTGGTGTTTTTGCATCTGGAGTTTGCCCGATGAAGTCTTTGAGCCATGGGGCATCGGCAATTGCTGCTTGTTCGTTTTTGAGGACCAGTCCACCTTTGCCACCGCGGGCATTGGTGCTGTAGTACATATAGGCACGGCCGCCCATCGGTACATAATCTTGCTCCAGGATATAGTCTAGATAGCGGTGTTTTTTAGGGTCGCCACCTGGATCTTTGTAGCTATCTGGGACATAGGTAAGCCAGTTTGGATCGATCTGGAACATCCGCTGAGTGAGGAAATTCCACATTGTGCCACCAACTGCAAAACCTTCCTGACTCTGGCTCTTGAGCCAGACGCCCTGATCTGTGGTGATGCGGAAGTTGGGTGCTGTGAGTGGTCCTCTGCCTCCTGTGGGCACGTGGGCTATACCTGATTGATAGGTCTCAGGATAAAACTCACCACCTTTAGCGCGGTCGCTGAGTAGTTGCAGGTTGATACTGTCAGCGACGTTAACTGATGCACCGTTGCTACCTATAGGAGTGGGCGGGGGAATGTTATAAGCGCGCTCTATAAGCGGTCTGGCCCAGAGCATGCGATTGTCTGAATTGTCGTAAGCGTGCATGTCTGCGTTGGCTTTGCTGCTTGCGTCATCGAGCACAATGTTATTGATTGGACCAGATAGTCCACCTGAGGATTGTAGATTGGCACAATTGGATGGCGATACTTTGCCCAGACCGATACTATCTCCAGCCAGTGCAAAGCCTACAGAAAAGCCGCTGCAATCTGGTTGTTTGCCATTGTTTATGTCATTTTGAATGGCATTGAGATAGTCCTGAGGAGTCGCTGCCCCGTATGGCAAGCCTTTGTCGTTAAGACCAACAAAGTAAGGCAAGGGCTTGCCGAGTTTGTCGGTTGGATAAAATTGAGGATTGTTCATGGTGTAGACAAAAGCATCTTTAACACCACCGGCGACACCAGTAGCTGGTGAAGCTGCGCCGTTTTGCAGGCGGATAAAACCGCGTGGGATAGCCGCTGCAAAGCCTTGCTCATCGATGGGCTCGACAAGAGCGTAAGCAGTAAAGTCACCAAGGAAGCCTTGTTTGGATTTGGCTTTGCCTGCAATTGACAGTGAGTTAGGCACTGGTTTTTGCCATTTAAATGAATTAGCACCGTTGGCCGGATCGTTGTTTTGCTCAAATGGCATTTGACCGACAAGGTGAGGCTTTGTGCCTGGTTTGAGCGGCACAAAATAGGTGTTGGCAAAGGTGGGAGCAGGAGTCATGCCCTCTACATAGCCTTTGAGGTACTGTGTGTTGGGGTGTGAGCTGACGGTTGTCACCCAGCCGCTGATTTTATCGTTATATAGCTTGGAGCCCTGATCCGGGAAGACATAGTCAGGTACTTGTTGGGCAGTCATGTAGACATTGGATGCGCCGGTGCGATCCATATACGAAAACTTGGGTGAGCCCTGTGGTGCGAGGTCGTCCTCACCAAATTGTTTGGTGGGGTTGAGTTTGGCCAGTACGCTGAAAAAATCGTGTACTGAAGATGGCTTGGAAAGCTCCTGAGCCAGAGCGTCACCCAATTTTTGAGCCTGGGTGGAAATCTGCTGAGCGTGCGATACGGCACCAGCATCAAGTCCATCCTGACTGATTTTGTTGGCGTTGAGGGTGACCAGAAATGCCTGACCCATGACGCGGTTGATGTTGCGCAGGTTGATTACGCCATTGCCACCATTGGTGTGGTCAGATACTCCGCTAAATTGAGCAGCATCGCCAGCTAGAGATACTGGTACCGAAACTTTGACTAAAACAGATCGTGCCAGCGAGAGGTTACCGGCATCGGCAGCCCGTTGCATCTGTTGGCCACCGCCAAGCAGGGTGATCAGTGATACTGCCGCCAGTATTATCACGCCGAGCGCTAAAATTAGCGCTGCTGCCAGGCCTAGTGCCGCAGCTTTTCTGTTTCTAATTCTCAGCATGTACTCAACCTCTGTCGCATATCACGTTTACTAAGGGGATTTGATACCGATGCAACTGCCCGGCTATCTGATTATGGCGTATTTATTATACCAGTTTAATGTTGGTTGGCAAGCATTAATTGGTCCTTGCAGCTGGCGCCAGATGAGGATACTAACTCGCCCAATCCTCTCCAGGCAAGAATAAACGGCTCATTTACAGGGGGTGCGCGAAAAATATTACTCTCGGGGAATAATTTAAGTGGGGGAAACCACATTCCTGACTACCTCCTCCACAATTTGTCGCTGTTATTAACTGTCAGAATAGCCATAATAAGACAGTGATTGGTAGGAATTTTTTTGATGAAAAGACGGCGCGTTCGCTACACAAGAGGAGGAGTAATTGCTGAGTTTGCTCCAGCGCTCTTTGTATTGCTTATGGTCTTCTTCTTTCCCTTTCTCAATATGTTGGGACTGGCTCTATCTTATGCGGACTGTCTTTATCTGGACTTTTTGCTGATGCGTCAAGCAGCCCTCGAAAACGTACTGATAGTAGACAACAGCACTACTCCACCTGGCTACAAGGCGGACTTGACCTGTAGTACAGATCCCAATGGCACACTCAATCGAATTATTCAGGCCTGGCTCAATAACGGTCTGGGTAAATTTGCCAGCACTGGCAAAGTGCCTGTGCAAACTGTATATATAGACTTGACCGAAGGCACGCCAAAGGTTAAGTATATTCATCTAAACCTGGCTGTTGAGGTTCGTCCTTTTTTGCAGATACCATTTCCTCTTAAAGTACCTGGCTTAAATGCTCCTGTAACCTTTAACTACACTGGTCGCTCCGTCATCGAAAATCTCCCTAATTAAATGTCTAAAGCTAAGTCTACTAGCCGAAAAAGAAGTGGTCAGAGTATCACAGAGGTACTGATAGGCGGTATGATTTTGGTGCCTATTGTGCTGGCTATTATTGACCTGGCTGTTGTTGTTATGGGTGGTGAGTTAGTCAATGATCTCGCTAAGCAAGCGGCTCGCGGCGCTGCCAATGCCAAAGACAATGGCGAGGCGGCAACGGCAGTGGCAGATGTGCAGACGACATTTACCAAGTCGCCCACCTACAAAAATTTAGTCCTCAAGCTCGACAAATACGATGGCACTTATGATGGTCAAACCACAGTGCAGGCATCAGTGACTGTGGTCTTGCCTGTACCAATACCGTTTTTAAATGTTGGTCCTGAAATGGCCCTTAAAACACAGGCCACCGAGTCTATCGTGGGCATAGCGCCACCAAGACCGATTTAATTAGCTGCCAAAATGCACTCCTGAGCGCATCAACATAAACATCCAGATATTAAAAACCAGATAAATACCCAAGAGGAAGCTGCCCAAAATGAGCTGCCAGGTCAAAACGGCCTGTCTTGGTTGGAGGCTCTTGATCACGCCAAAGCGCAGCCCCAAAAAGGCTAACAGCACAATTGCCATAAGGGCATCGGCAAGCATCGAGCAAAGAGAGCGCTGGCTGGGCATAAGTGCTGCTGCCACCATGATCACTACGGCTAGAGCGAGCATCATCAGAGTAAATTTGTCACTCTTGCGTATCTTGATTACGCCTACTTCGGAGTGGGCGTCTTGCAAAAATTTGACTGAAGAAACGACGCTACCAAGCATACTGTCTCTTTGAGTCTGACCGGATTCTTTATTTTGCTCTGGCTCTGGTGTCTCGCTAGACATGGCACGTCCCTATACAGCTTATAACCAGATCATAACAGATATGTTTTTTACCTGGGCGTGATTATAAGCGGTACGCTCTCAACAGAAGTCTCATGGGGAGCGTTTGCTCGAGCGTTATCCTGGGCCAGTAGTTTATTTATATCGGACATTTTGACGCGTTCGTCGTAGATAAGCACAGCTGCATATGGCTTATAAATCGAGACCATTACCTTTTGCATACCAGGCAGTGCTCTAAATTTCTTTTCGAGCTTGATCAAGCAAGCTGCACAGCTGGCTCCTGCTATGTGCATATCGAGTCGCTTCAAATTACTTTTGGCTGGTGCTGCCTGACTGACCATAAGCAGCACCGTCAGTAGGGTCATTACCAGCAGTGGTTTGTAGTTACACAATTTAGATACGGGTAGCTGCATGAGTCCATTGTATAGTAGCCAGGCTCTGTTCAAAAGCACTCTGGTAGTTTTCAAATTGGGCTTCGCTTTCGGTCTGCAAAAAGACTTCTTCGATGCTGCAATTTTTGTCGCCGGGAGTGCCATCAAAAAAGATGCCCTGATAATAATAGTCAATAGTATCTCTGACGCTTATAAATTGCCCGCTGACATGGATGGCCAGTCGGCCGTTAATGGGCGCTACCTTAAAGGCAGTGAGGTTAAAGTGTTGACCGGTGTATTCGGTAAACTTGCGGCTGTACTGGTTATCTCCCACATTGCCCAAGATCAGACGTAATTTGAGAGTGACACTGTTGATATCGTTATCCACTTTGTTTTTTGCTAGATAAACAAAAGGTCCATTGTCCAATACAGATCTAAAAGTCTTGGTATCAGCGGCGTTTTCGGCTTTGCCGCGATAATAAAAGACAATCTGCACGGTCTCATCACCCGGCGGATTATATTGCTGCTTCCAGTCGAGCGCCATGCGCCCAAAGGTCTCATCAACCAGCACAAAATCTGGTGGTAGCTCAATTTGATCTAGCGCACCTAATTGTTTGACTTGCATTTATTGGTTTGATCCAGTAATGACAGAGAGGAACGAATTAAAATCGGGCTTTGGTCCGTCTTTTTTGCCTGATTCCCATTCGCGTATAGCTGCCGCATACTTCGCTCGAGCGAGTTCTTCCGGTGCCTGCGCCTTCTTCTCTTTGCCTTCTTCTTTTTTGTTTTTTTCGTCTGGATCTTTGAGTTGATCTTTTGCATCCAGAGGGTTTTGTGTGGCTGGATGATCGAGAGATTTGGGGAAATGCTCCGGTCTGTGGTTGTCGTAGTCGCGCTGATTGACTGTTTTGGGTTGTGGTTTGGCTGGGTCGTAATCGCGATCGCCAGGTACTGGCGCTGGTCTGCCCTCGAGGCGATCATCGCCCTGGGTGGCACGGATTACATCATTGCC
>Ga0075158_10002710_pt1 | contig 12747 bp, 10 predicted proteins | sample JI91814BDNA_FD_70968 | JGI IMG/M metagenome (GOLD analysis project Ga0075158, IMG submission 70968) | Wastewater effluent complex algal communities from Wisconsin, to seasonally profile nutrient transformation and Carbon sequestration -... | ecosystem: Engineered > WWTP > Effluent > Algae... | reverse complement strand
TGCGACCCAGTGACCTGGCTCATAACTGCCCGTCCGTTTTGCCCGCGTATGCAGTGCTGTGTGCGCAGACGTCCATGGCGCAGGTCACGACAGAAGGGGTTGAGGCCGTCGTGACTGCGGGGCAGTCTTGAAAGGTCAGACCCCGCGGGGCGCACCAGGCCACTAGGTTCGGCCACCGGTCACCACATGACCGTGTGCACCCCGCCGCTCCACCGCACCGCAGTGGTGTCGCAGGCATGTCGCCTGTGTGGAGCCGGTAACGATCACGAAGTTACGACTCGCGCCCTGAGGCTTTTGCGCGCTCGTGGTCGTTCTGAGCAAAGGGGTACAAGCGCATCGATGCCGCAGGCGTGCGCAGTCACGAGGAAACTAGATGAATCGCAAGGCAATTGCAGGGATCGCTCTAGCCACCGCGTTGGCAGGTCCCGTAAGTGGTGTTGCCGCAACGTCGGCATCGGCCGCTCCAGCATCGAGTAAGCAGTCCACCAGCAGCCGCAACCTTCAGGCGAAGACCTCGGTTGCGCAGTTGAAGTCCCCGTACCGCAAGGGCACCAAGAAGTACTCGCAGTGGTACGCCAAGCAGTACATGGAAATCCGCTACGGCTGGGGCAAGGATCAACAGCGGGCAATCATCAATCTGTGGACCAAGGAGTCCGGTTGGAACCACAAGAGTTCCAATGGCTCCTCAGGTGCATACGGCATCCCGCAGTCACTGCCGGGCCGAAAGATGGCGAGCCACGGTAAGGACTGGCGCACGAACCCAGAGACCCAGATCCGTTGGGGTTTGAGCTACATCAAGGGCCGTTACGGTTCGCCGAACAAGGCCTGGGCGCACTTCCGCTCACATAACTGGTACTAAGCCAACATTCCAACCTCTGAGAACTCAAATCAATGCGCCTCGTCGATCGTCAATCTCGATCGACGAGGCGCATTCCCTACTCTGGTCACGTGACGCCTTCGGTGAGCTTCCTCGGTCATGCCACGACATTGATCGAAATCGACGGTGTCCGCGTGCTGACCGATCCGGTTCTGCGCCCGCGAGTGACTTTTCTGCACCGCGTTGTCCCGCCCGCGCCGGAGGACATGTCGAATGCCATCGACGTCGTCCTGATCTCACACCTGCACCACGACCATTGCGATCTACCGACCTTGTCGAAGCTGCCCGACGCCGTTGTTGTGGTCCCGTATGGCGCTGGCGGCTATCTGCGCACGCGGGGTGGGCTGTCGAACGTCGTGGAACTCGCCGAGGGTGAGACGGTCGAAGTTCGGGGTCTGCTTGTCACTGCGGTGCATGCCGATCATGACGGACTGCGACCCCCGTTTGGACCGCGAGCTCAGGCGGTCGGATACGTCATCACCGGATCGAGCGGGACGGCGTACTTTGCTGGCGACACTGACGTCTACCCGGAGATGGCAACGTTGACGATGCCTGAGTCGACATCGCTGGATATCGCATTACTCCCGGTCTGGGGGTGGGGTCCGAACCTCGGTCCAGGCCACATGAATCCAGCTCGGGCCGTTGACGCCTTGGAGCTTCTGCAACCGTTGGTGGCAGTGCCAATTCACTGGGGCACGTACTTCCCCTACGGGATGAAGGCAGCTCTACGTGGAGCCAACCAGCTACTTGTTCGCCCGCCGGAGCAGTTCGCCGAGCTCGCCGCCGAGCGGGGGGTCGCGACGTCGGTGGTCGTGACCGAACCTGGGCATCGCGTGCAGGTGAGCCCATGAGTAAGCGGTCGGAACGAAAAGAACGCAAGCGGGCGCAGGCGCAGGCTGCCGCTGACGTTGCGAGGGTCAGCGTGACCGGTACGAACCAAGGTGCACAGGTTCGAGTACAAGCAGGTCGTGACCTCGCGAACGATCCGTGGGCGGAGCAACACCGCTTGCGGGGTGCATTCGGACGATTTCTGGTCGGCGTTGTTGTCCTGACTTTGACGATCGCCATCTCTCCGGGGATCAGTGCCGATGGCATCTGGGCAGTTCCGATCGCGGCATTGTTGACCAGTATCGTGGCCGCGGTATTACGACCGCTGATGATCAGGATCGCCGGTCCGTTCGGTTGGGCGGGCGCGCTGCTGCTGGCCTTCTTTGGGAACTTCGTCATCCTGTACTTGGCGTTCTTCTTGTCGCCGGGGCTGCAGTACAACCAGTGGTATCAAGTGTTCATTGCGAGCTGGGTCTACTCGATCATCATGGCGCTGACGCTGTGGCTGATGGCATCCGATGACGACGACGTGTTCCTCGTGCAGGCGATTCGTCAGAGCACCCGAGGTAAGACCTGGGGCACGAGTCTGACCCAGGACGACATCGCCGCGAAGGAAGCAGGTGGCGACCCGCAACTGGGTGTCATCTTCGTCCAACTCGATGGCATGCCTGCGCCGGTTCTGGACTGGGCGGTCAAGTCGGGCAACCTCCCGACACTCAGCCGATGGATTCGCAGCGGGGCGTATTCGTGGGATGAATGGCGCTCTTGCGTGCCCTCAACGACGCCTGTCGCCCAGGCTGGACTGCTCCACGGAACCAGCGACAACATGCCCGCCTTCCGCTGGTACGAAAAGGACTCCGGGCGACTGTTGGTATCGAATCATCCCCCGGATGCAGCAGAAATCGAAGAACGCATTAGCGATGGCAAGGGCCTACTAGCTGACACCGGCGTGAGTATTTCGAACCTATTCTCCGGCGATGCTTCGTCGCGTCTGCTCGTGATGAGCGGGATGAGCAAGGTTCGCTCGGGTCTTGGACCATCTAAGTCGTACGCGTCCTTCTTCACCGCGCCTTCCGGCTTCACCCGGGCTCTGATCCTCACTGTTGGCGAGATGGTGAAGGAGAAGTATCAGGCGCGGATTCAAGCCCGCCGGGGAATTGAACCCCGCATCGATCGCAAGGGCTCGTACGTGGCGCTTCGGGGAATCACCAACGTGCTGCTTCGAGATCTCAACACTGCCCTGGTCATCGAAGCGATGATGCAGGGGGCGAAGAGCATCTACGTGGACTACGTCGACTACGACGAGATCGCTCACCACGCCGGAGTGCAACGCCCTGAGGCACTTCGTGCACTTGAGGGCTTGGATCGAGTCTTGTCGCAACTTGAGCGGGTTGTCCGATACGCCCCACGGCCGTACAAATTTGTATGCGTCAGTGACCACGGGCAAAGTCAGGGATCTACCTTCAAGCAGCGGTACGGAAAGCCGTTGGAGGAGGTCGTCCGCGAGCTGATGGGCGTTGAGGTCGGCGAAGTAACGGCCGCGACCGGTGACGTGGAGTCCTGGGGTCCGGTGAATACCTTCCTGTCGCAGCTGCAGCAACAGGATTCGGTCACGGGCGGGATCACCAAACGAGCGATGCGCAAACGGTCAACGTCGGGTGCAGTGTCGCTCGGGCCAGACGATGGGCAAAGTGCCCTGACCGAGGGTGAAGAAGTCTCCGAGCGTCCCGAACTGGTGGTTGTGGGTTCTGGAAACCTCGGCTGTGTCTGGTTTGCACGTGAGCCCGGGCGGATGACGGCTGAACAAATCGAGGTCGCATGGCCGGGATTGTTGGCAGGTCTCGCCACTCACCCCGGCGTGAGTTTTGCTGTCGTGAATTCCACAGAACATGGGCCGGTGGCGATCGGAGAACATGGCGTGATCCACCTGAGCACAGGTGAGGTCACGGGGATCAATCCGCTCGCGCCATTTGGCGGTCAGGCCCGAATCGACATGTTGCGGGTTGCCGAATTCGACAATGCTCCCGATATCTACCTAAATTCGATGTACGACCCTCAAACGGACGAGGTTGCCGCCTTTGAGGAGCTGGTCGGCTGTCACGGAGGCGTTGGTGGTTGGCAAACCCGCGCCGTGCTGGTTCATCCATCGGATTGGACCGTCTGGCCGGAACTATTGGACTCGCAGGGACGTCTAGTAAGTGCAGAAGTTGTGCATCGGCAGATGGTCGGGTGGCTCGAACTCCTCGGACACCGCAAGAACCTAGGCCAGGCCGAAGGCGCGACATCTGTGGACGAAGGCCAAACGACGCATTCGTAGTGGCGCTGCCGGGTTGGCAGCGATTGCCGTGAGAAAGTTGCCCGATGAGATTCACCCGAGAGATAGTGGGGGTTGGCGCGGCAGCGCTTGCCCTCCTACTGGCCGCCTGCGGGACGGCGGCTCAGGCGGATCAGGAGAATTCGGTCGCGCAGCAGAATTCGGAATCAGCTGCCACCGCTAAGCCAAAGCCGAAGGCGAGCGTTCAACCGACCCCGGTGCCGTCGGTGAAGGCAAGCTGGTCACCAGCTTCAGGCGACAAGACGATCTACCTCACCTTCGATGACGGGCCGGGCCCGTACACCCAGAAGGTGCTGGACGTTCTGAAGGACAATGACGTCAAAGCGACGTTTTTCATCATCGGGAAAATGATCCGCACCCGCGAGGCGGACCTACAACGCGTTTACGACGATGGGCACGCGACCGGCGACCACACGTGGGATCACGCAGACCTCAGTCGCATGAATGCTGTGCAGATCGACCGTCAACTCAACAAGGCGGCTGTTGCGATCGGCCCGAAGATGGGCCCCTGTATGCGCCCGCCGTATGGGGCGCTCGATGCCGAGGCCCGCAAGCTCGCAGTCTCGTACGGCATGACGCCAGTGTTATGGACGCGCGACACGAACGACTGGAACAAGGCTTCCCAGACACAGATCTACAACGTGTTGATGGGCGCCAAGCCAGGTGATGTGATCTTGATGCACGACGGCGGCGGTGACCGAGCGAACACGGTGGCCGCGCTACGCGACGCGCTGCCCAAGCTCAAAGACAAGGGCTACTCATTCGCCAGCGTTCCAGTTTGTGTGTCGCACACCACCCAGTGAGCTGAATCGCCCTAAGCCCACGCCGAACTACTCGCTTGGTGGCCCGACCGGAATGCGGTTGGCGATGGGACGCATGGTTTCGGCAAAGAAGTCGTTGCCCTTGTCATCAACCACAACAAATGCCGGGAAGTTCTCGACCTCGATCTTCCAAACTGCTTCCATCCCCAGCTCGGGAAAATCGAGCACGTCTACCTTTCGGATGCAGTCATTCGCCAATAGTGCTGCCGGTCCACCGATTGAACCCAGGTAGAAGCCGCCGTTTGCGTGGCACGCATCTGTGACGGCCTGAGACCTGTTCCCCTTCGCCAACATCACATACGAACCCCCAGCCTTCTGGAACTGATCGACGTAGGAGTCCATTCGCCCGGCAGTTGTCGGACCGAACGAGCCCGAGGCCATCCCGTCAGGTGTTTTAGCCGGGCCTGCGTAGTAGACCGCGTGTTCCTTGAAGTAATCCGGGATCGGCTCTCCCCGGTCGAGCATCTCCTTGATCCGGGCGTGCGCGATGTCGCGGGCGACGATGAGTGGCCCAGACAATGAGAGTCGGGTCTTGATGGGAAGAGTCGACAGCAAGCGGCGGATCTCATCCATAGGCCTGCTGAGGTCAACCTCAACGACGTCCGAGACGTCGCCGTCTTCAAGGTGGGCGTCGGTGATTTCTGGGAGGTAGTGGGCGGGTTCTTCATCGAACTGTTCGAGGAACACGCCTTCCGGGGTGATCTTGGCTCGGGCTTGGCGGTCGGCGGAGCAGGAGACCGCGATCGCGACGGGGCACGAAGCGCCGTGGCGCGGCAGTCGGATCACCCGAACGTCGTGGCAGAAGTACTTACCCCCGAACTGCGCGCCGATTCCGAACTCCTGCGTCTGCTTGAGGATTTCGGCTTCCATTTCAAGGTCTCGGTAGCCGTTTCCATCAGGCCCACCGTGAACCGGAAGGGAGTCGTAGTAGCGGGTGGATGCGTACTTGGCGACCTTGAGCGCATACTCGGCACTAGTTCCGCCGACGACCACGGCAAGGTGGTACGGCGGGCAGGCGGCAGTTCCAATGGCCCGCAGCTTCTCGTCGAGGAAGCTTCGGAATCGGGTCGGGTTCAGTACGGCCTTGGTCTCTTGGAACAGGTATGACTTATTTGCGCTGCCGCCGCCTTTTGCCATGAAGAAGAGCTCGTACTCAAGTTCGTGTCCCGGTTTGGTGTCGGCGTAGATTTCGATTTGGGCCGGCAGGTTGGAACCCGTGTTGCGTTCATCCCACATCGACAGGGGTGACAACTGCGAGTAGCGCAGATTCAGCTTTGTGAATGCGTCGTAGACACCGCGAGACAGGTACTCCTCATCTCGACCGTTGGTCAACACATGACTGCCGCGTTTGCCCGAGATGATCGCCGTTCCGGTGTCTTGGCACATCGGCAGAACGCCGCCCGCCGCGACGTTGGCGTTCTTCAGCAGGTCGAGTGCGACGAATCGATCATTTGGGCTGGCTTCAGGGTCGTCGAGGATCTTGCGAAGCTGAGCGAGATGCCCTGGCCGCAGGAAGTGTTCGATGTCGTGCATGGCTTCATACGTCAGTAGTCGCAGCGCCTCGGGATCAACCTCGAGAAACGTTCGGCCCGCAGCCTCAATCGTGCGCACACCTTCGGTGGTCACAAGCCGGTAAGGGGTCGGGTCTTCGCCAGTAGGCAACATGTCGACGTAGGTGAATTCAGCCATGGGGTCAGCGTAGTTTGATGCCCTCGGTTCACCCCGCAGGTGTCCGCAAAGTCGGCGCAGGTGAGGATTGCCCCGTGGCGCGCGCGGATCGGCTTGGGATGACCATCGGTGGAATGGTCTTAACGGTGCTCTTGGTGTTCGGGGCAGTGCTAGTTGTTGCCTTCTTCACGTTCCGCCCCACAGATGCGAGCGTCAAGGTCGTCGACTACCAGCCGACGATCACGGCCGCGCAGAAGTCGGGGCCATTCCCACCCGCTTACCCGTCACCCGTTCCCGCAGGATGGCAAGCCACCTCGGTTCGATACCGCGTGTCACCGACCAACCCGAAGATCGCCACGTGGCATCTGGGTTTCTACATTCCGGGCGACGAATATGCCGCAGTGGAGCAGAGCAACGCCAACGACGACCAATTCATCCCCGAAACGACCGACAAGGGGAAGGCAGAGGGTGAGCAGTTGGTCAACGGCGTGCCGTGGACCAAATACGTGTCGCCCCAAAGTGGCCACCGTTCGCTGGTTCTCATACAGAATCAATTGACGACCGTTGTGACCGGGACGTTGACGTATTCGGCTCTCGGCGACTTCGCAGCGTCGCTGACCACGAAGTAATCGGGCTTCCGGGCAGCCAAGTCGGAATACTGGCGCCCGCGCACGCACGAGGAGTGCGTCGACGTTGTTGTCCGACTCACGAATGGCTGGCCGACCATGACTGCTGCAAAGCAGCGCGACACAGTGGGTGGATTCGCCCTGTACGTCGTTGCTGTTGTCGCCGGGGTCATCGCAGGCATCGTCGGAACGGCATTTCGCGAGGCGCTCGTCCTTGCCAATCAGTTCAGGTTGGACGTTGTTGCCTACTTCCACCAATGGCCACTTATCGGTTGGGTTGTGCCCGTCGGTGCAGCAGCGATCGCTGTCGCAGTCGCGAGGTACATCGTCGTGCGGGTTCCGGAATCCGCTGGCAGCGGCGTTCAACGTATCGAGGCCCAAGTGCGTCGGCAGGTGACGAACGATCCGCTGAGAGTGGTTCCGGCGAAGTTCATCGGTGGCGTGCTCGCTATTGGGTCAGGTCTGGCACTCGGTCGTGAAGGCCCCACAGTGCAGATGGCGGCAGCAATTGGCGGCAAGGTGGCCAGGTACGGAAAGCTCAACCATGATGATCAACTAACGATCCAAGCGGCGCTCGCGGGTGCTGGCCTTGGGGTCGCATTTAATGCCCCACTTGCCGGGCCGATCTTCGTGGTCGAGGAACTGACAAAGACGATTCAGTTCCGAGTGATTGTGTGTTCACTTCTGGCAACTGGTGCAGGCGTCGGTGTCATGCGGTTTCTCATGGGTGGTGCGCCGGATTTCCTGGTCGCGCACTTGGATCAGGTGTCGATTCTTGCTCTCGCCGTGTTCATTTTGTTCGGGCTACTTGTTGGGCTACTGGGTGCCGCATACAGCAAGACGACGGTCTACTTCCTGGACCTGTTTGAACGGGCCAAGGCAGTTCCGCTCCTCCTGCGAGCGGCGATCGTTGGTGGTGCCGTGGGACTGCTTGGTTGGTTCCTCCCCGACTTCGTCGGGCCCGGAGACAACCTGATTCAAGAACTTCTCATCGGGTCGACGCCGCTGCTCTTGGTCTTTGCCTATCTGGTCGTCAGGTGGTTCCTCGGCCCGATTTCCTACTCCGTTGGGACACCGGGCGGGCTCTTCGCACCGCTGCTTGTTGTCGGGGGAGCGATCGGAGCTGCGGTTGGCGGACTGCTCAACCTGATTTCGCCGTCGACCTTTGGCAACCCCATCATCTATGTTTTGGTTGGGATGTCCGCCCTCTTTGCCGCGGTCGTTCGAGCGCCCATCACCGGGGTCGCACTGGTGGTTGAGATGACAGCGATCACGAATCAATTCGTGCCACTGATGCTGGCAACCGGTGCGGCGATGATTTCGGCCACTCTGACCGGGACCGAACCCATCTATGACACTCTGCGCCATCGGTTGCTGGCCAACCATTCCCCAGCGGCCATCGAGTAGCGCCAGGCAACAACTAGTGCGACCACCGGCACCAGCGCGCAATACTGCGACGCGTGATGGACAGGCTGGCGGCTTCGATAGCCGTCGCGTTGCGTGTCGATCTCGGAAACTTGAGACTCATCGTCCCGATCAGGTTGGCGATCGCGGTTGTGATCCCGCTCGTCATCGGAATGACGTTAGACCGACTCTCATTGGGTGTTTCGGCAGCAATGGGTGCCTTCATCTGTGGAGTGTCCGATTCCGGTGACACATTCCCGGTTCGTGCCCGAGTGATGCTCGTGACGTCAGTTGCCTTGGCACTAACCGCGACGGTGGGCGGTCTGGTTTCCGAGAGCATGACGGCGGTTGTGGCGGTGTCCGCTGTCGTGGCGTTCCTATGTGGCTACCTGGCGGTGTTCGGGCCCAACGCGAGCCTTACTGGAACCCTCGCTTTGGTGATGTACGTCCTGTTCGCCGGGGCAGCGGTGGGTGAGGATGCCGCTCTTGCCCAGGGTGTCGCAGTGCTTGTCGGGGCGCTCCTGCAAACTGCGCTTTCGCTGTCTGCCTGGCCCTTCCGCCGCTGCTCGGGAGTCCGCGGCCAACTTGCGGATACCTGGCGCACGCTTGCGGTCCTCAGCAGCGGAAAACCCAGGGACCTCCTGTCACCCCTGCTGCCCGGCCAACTTGTGCACACCGCCACGGAAATCGCCTGGAGCGGTACACAAGGCAAGACCCGCGATTGGCTTCAGAACATTCTGGTTGCTGCGCAGACCTTGCGCCTGCCGTTGGCATCTATAGCAAGCCGACGCTTGGAACTCGAAGAACGCGATCCCGGTTGCCAGGAACTCGCTGACCTAGACGATTTCGCACACGCGGTGTCCCGTTTCAGTCGAGCAATGGCACGGGGCCTCGTCGTCCTGTATCGAAGTCGTGCACTCCCGGCGGCCTTGGAAGATGTGCGGTCGGCATCACGAATCGCACGAGCCTGGGCTCCGGCACAGGTCGACGCCGTCACCGCCGCATGTGAAGCAGCTGCGGAGCAGATGACCAAGCCGTACCCAATCGGCCGCCGTGGGCTCGTGACCTACCGACTGAACATGGGTTCTCCGAGGTGGAGTGAGGCGGTCAAGCGTGACTTCACATTGGATTCACCGATCCTGCGGCACAGCATTCGGATGGCGATCATCATTCCGGTCGCCTGGATAGTCGGGCTGTGGGCATTGACGGAGCACCAGTACTGGGTGGCGTTAACAGTTGCCTGGGTGACCCGACCCGGATACGGAGTCACTGTCGGGCGGGTGGTGTCGCGAACTGGCGGAACCCTGATCGGACTCGCCCTGGTGGGGCTAATCATCTGGGTCACGTCACCCGGTCCATGGGGATTGATTGTGATCTGTGCGATCTCCAGTTACATCCTGTTCGCAGCAATGCCGGTCAACTACGCATTTGCGGTGATCTTCGTGACGAGTCTGATCGTGACGATGCTGGACCTCAGCGGCGATGACTTGATTTCTTCTCTTTCGAACCGTGGGATCGGAACGATCCTAGGCGGAGTGATCGCCCTCATTGCGTCCCAGATCGGAGCCCAATGGGCTGGGCCGACGTTGCCGACAAAGCTCGTGTCCGTAGCCATTGGAATAAGGCGTTACGCGGACGCTAGCTTCGACAACCAAGATGATCTGCGTGCATCGATCATCGAACTCGTAAATGCCCGCCGCGAAGCCGCGCACGCGATTCAGGATGCCACGTTGGAGCCGAAGAAAGGCAACCTCGAACCCGCGCGGGCCGAACGTGTGCTCAATGCGCTGCTCGCATGCATCTTCGCGATCTCAGCCGTTGACTCTCCGGTGGAACGCAAGGCATTCAACCACCCGATCGACACCGCCGAGTTAGATCGTGAACTCATCGAACTCGGCAAACGCCTACACGCTATTGACGATGGCACGCAGCCGGAATCGGCTGGACCGATGCCGCAGGTTCCGATTACGGATCCGAGGTTCGGGTCGGATGTTGATCCTGCGTGCCTGGCGGTAAAGCGAGCAATCGCGTACCTGTGACTCGGGGCCGGAGGTCGCGCGGTGTCGACCCGAGCTCAGTCGTTGTTGGCGGCGGACTGCCGACGAACGGCTTCGATTCGCTCACGAGCGTTGTTGAGCCACTGTTCGCAGATGGCAACGAGTTGCTCTCCGCGTTCCCATAGAGCGAGCGACTCCTCAAGGGTGGTCGTGCCTGCCTCGAGTTGATTGACGACGATCGCAAGCTCGTCGCGAGCTTGTTCGTACGACATTGCTTCTGGCGCTGATTGTTCGGCCACTTCGCGTCACTGAGTCCCTTCGTTGACGGTTACGGGCACCTGGCCATCCGCGAGGCGCAGCGTGAGCAGCTCACCTTGGCTGACTTCGGCCGCTGTACGGATGACGTGATGGGTTTGGTTGAGCACAATCGCATAACCGCGATCCAGCGTTGCGGCTGGGGAAACTGTGCGCAGTTGCGCCTTCAGGCTCACGACTTTTTCGGATGCGAGCTGGAGGTGATGGGCGAGGGACTTTGCGAAGCGAGTTCGACTGTCCTTGATCTGCTGCAATTCTGCGGCGATCAGCGCACTGGGGTCAGCGAGTCCCGGGTGGGCAGCCCATCGTTGGATCTGACTTTGCTCGCGATCAAGGCGACCACTGACCGCCCGCAGACTTCGGTCACGCAGCCCACGAACGAGTTCGAATTGTTCTTCGAGATCCGGCACGATCCGCATGGCCGCGTCGGTGGGAGTCGACGCCCGAACATCGGCGACGTAGTCGAGTAGAGGTGCGTCCTGCTCGTGACCGATTGCACTGACGATGGGTGTCTTCGCCGAGGCGACCGCGCGGACGAGTTGTTCATCGGAGAACGGAAGCAGATCCTCAACGCTGCCGCCACCGCGAGTGATCACGATGACGTCGACCTCGGGCATCGCGTCGAGTTCCTGCAAGGCCTCGGTGACGGCGGTGGCGGCCGTTTGTCCCTGAACTGCGACCTGGCGCAGTTCGAACTCGATGCCGGGCCAGCGCCGCACGGCATTCTCAATAACGTCACGCTCGGCAGCACTGTCGCGCCCACAGATGAGCCCGATGCGCTTGGGCAGGAACGGCAGCGGCTTCTTTCGGTCCCTGGCGAACAATCCTTCGTTGGACAGTTCCTGCTTGAGGCGTTCAACTCTGGCTAGTAGATCGCCGAGACCAACCGCTCGAATTTCCCGCGCACGCAGTTGCAGGCGCCCGGAATTGATCCAGTACTCGGGCTTGATCAACAGGACCACGCGGTCCCCTTCACTCAGTGAAGGATTAAGGCCCGCGATGGTTGCCGATGTGGTGACCACCTGAGCTGACGCATTCTTCTCTAGGTCTCGTAGCCCGAGGTAGGCCTGACCGGCGCCGGTGCGGGCGTTGATTTGCGTGATTTGCCCTTCAACCCAGACCTCGCCAAGGCGCTTGATCCATTCCGCGATCTTGCTGTTGATGCTGTGCAGTGATGCGGGCTTCTCCGGGCTGGTCTCCAAACTCACAGCGGCCACCCTACGTGCTTCGCGCAAGACGTTGATGGTGCTCATCACCAGCAAGCCGCCTAACATGGACCCATGAGTGCAACGATAGGTGATGACATCGGCGAAACCACCGCTGCAACGGAACAGCCAAAGACTGTCCTGTTGGCATCACCGCGTGGTTATTGCGCGGGAGTCGACAGAGCCGTTGTCACTGTCGAGAAGGCGCTCGACCTGTACGGTGCCCCCGTCTACGTCCGCAAGGAGATCGTTCACAACGCTTATGTTGTGCAGACGCTCAAGGATCGCGGCGCGGTATTTGTTGAGGAGACCGATGAGGTCCCCGAAGGTGCGCTGGTCGTATTCAGCGCACACGGTGTTTCACCCGCGGTCCATGAGGAAGCCGCAGCGCGCAATCTCAGGACCATCGATGCAACGTGCCCGCTCGTGACCAAGGTTCACAATGAGGCGAAACGGTTTGCTGCCGAGGGCTACGAAATTGTCCTGATCGGGCACGAGGGTCATGAAGAAGTTGAAGGGACCAGCGGAGAGGCCCCGGAACGAATCACCCTGATTGAGAATCCGGAACAGGCAGATGCCGTTGAGTTCGCGCCCGACGCGAAGGTTGCGTGGCTGTCGCAGACGACGTTGTCCGTCGACGAAACGATGGAAACCGTCGAGAGGTTGCGTAC
>Ga0075158_10002709_pt1 | contig 12752 bp, 13 predicted proteins | sample JI91814BDNA_FD_70968 | JGI IMG/M metagenome (GOLD analysis project Ga0075158, IMG submission 70968) | Wastewater effluent complex algal communities from Wisconsin, to seasonally profile nutrient transformation and Carbon sequestration -... | ecosystem: Engineered > WWTP > Effluent > Algae... | reverse complement strand
CTTCATTAGTAACCATTAATATCTGCAACCTATCACCTATAATCTGCTACCTAATCCCTGCTACCTAAAAAAACAAAAAACCGTTCATTGCTGAACGGTCTGTATTTTAGTGAATATGTTTTTCTGCGTGGTAAGAACTTCTTACCAGTGGAGAACTTTCAACGTGTCTGAACCCTAAGCTTCTGGCAAAATCCCCAAACTCATCAAATTCTTCAGGCGTGATAAATTTCTTTACCGGAAGATGTTTTTTAGTAGGCTGCAGATATTGTCCAAGGGTGATTACATCTACATTGGCATTTCTGATATCTTCGATCGTCTGGAAAACCTCATCTTTAGTTTCCCCTAATCCAAGCATAACCCCTGTTTTGGTTCTTCTTTGTCCGGCTTCTTTCAGGTATCTTAATACTTCAAGGCTTCTTTCATATTTTGCCTGGATTCTTACTTCTCTGGTCAGACGTTTTACAGTTTCCATGTTGTGAGAGATCACTTCAGGAGCTACATCTACCAATCTGTCAAGATGTTTTGTAAGTCCCTGGAAATCCGGAATCAGAGTTTCCATTGTCGTTCCCGGAGAAATTCTTCTGACAGCATTCACTGTTTCCCCCCAAAGAATAGATCCCATATCTTTCAGATCATCACGGTCTACAGAAGTAAGAACGGCATGTTTGATCTTCATTAATTTGATGGATCTTGCTACTTTTTCAGGCTCATCCCAGTTTACGTCAAGGGGTTTTCCTGTTTTTACACCACAGAATCCACAGCTTCTTGTACAGATATTTCCTAAAATCATGAAAGTAGCTGTACCTTCCCCCCAACATTCTCCCATGTTCGGGCAGCTTCCGCTTTGGCAAATGGTATTTAATTTATATTTATCAACCAAAGTTCTCAGCTCTCTGTAATTCTTTCCGGTAGGAAGTTTTACGCGGATCCATTTTGGTTTTTGAACGGTAGTGTCTTGAACTGAATTTTCCATTTCTAAAATTGAAGTTCAAAGTTAAGGATTTTTTAATGGAAACCATCAACCGGATATATTGATGAAATTGATCATTCGAATTTCATTTGTATATTTATCTTTTCAAAATATTCTTATGAAAAAAATATTCTTCCTTCTTTTGCTTCCTAAAGCGAAAGAAGAGATTTATTTCTAAATAAAAGCCGTGAGATTCAAGTTTCGGATAAAGCCAATTTTGAATCCTGTTGTTCTGACGAAGGGAGAACCTTATTGATGAAAAATATTAGATTCTTCATTTCATTTCATTTTATTTCATTCAGAATGACAATACTGTTTCTATTGAATATTATTAAGCTTAATGATCATCAAATTCATTATTCTTCAACAGTTCGGCTAAGACTTTTTTGGCGCGCATTACCCTTACTTTGGTGTTGGCAACGGAGATTCCCAGTTCTTCAGCAATTTCTTTGATACTTTTTTCTTCAAAAAATCTCAGCTTGATAATGTCCTGATAGTTAGCATCCAGAGATTCTATGGTTTTGATAATTTTTTTTTGTTCTTCTTCAGAAATAAGAAGTTCTTCCGGTGATTTTGCGTATTGATTTTTGACCTCATCAAGGTTTTCAACAGCGTCTTCGTTATCACGATTCTTCTTTCTCCAGAAATCAATAACGGTATTCTGGGCAATGGTCAATATCCAGGTTTTAAACTGAAAATGAGGATCGAACATATCCAGTTTCGACAATACTTTTGAAAAAACATTGACTGTAATTTCATCGGCATCATTTTCGTCTCTTACCTTTTTCATGACAAAAGAGAAAACATCCACCCAAAAAATATTAATGAGTTTAGTCTGGGCCTTCTGGTCTTTGTCCTTGGCCTTCTGGATGAGCAGGAATAGCTGTTCGTCGTTCATTGATAACAAATATAGATTATTTGGGTCGAAAAACAAAGCGATAAAAAGGGAAAGCACCTCTATCTGCAAAGTAATGGGGTAAAAGTTTTGTCATATTTTTATTTTACATTTCTGCCCTTTCGTCCTTTTGCTTTTTTATCCTTAATACTTCTGAATTTACTATCTTTGCATCTTAAAATTTTAAAGTTAAAAATCAATGAATTCCTTTATAGAAGAACTGAAATGGCGTGGTCTGTTTGCCGATATGATGCCAGGAACCGATGAACAACTGAATAAAGAGGTAACTACTGCATATATTGGTTTTGATCCTACGGCCGATTCTTTACATATCGGAAGTCTTATCCAGATAAAAATTTTAGCGCACTTCCAGCTTCATGGCCACAAGCCAATTGCATTGGTGGGAGGTGCAACAGGAATGATTGGTGACCCATCCGGGAAATCAGCTGAAAGAAATCTTCTGGATGAGGAAACTCTTTTACACTATGTTGATTGTTTAAAAAATCAGCTTTCAAAATTCTTAAACTTTGAAGGAAACGAGCCTAACAAAGCTGAGCTTGTGAACAACTACGACTGGATGAAGAATATTTCTTTCCTTGATTTTGCTAAAAATGTGGGGAAAAACATCACAGTCAACTATATGATGGCTAAAGATTCTGTGAAGAAAAGATTCTCAGGAGAATCCGGTGCAGACGGAATGAGTTTTACAGAATTCACATACCAGTTAATCCAGGGATATGATTTCCTTCACTTATACCAGAATAACAATGTAAAGCTGCAGATGGGAGGTTCAGACCAGTGGGGAAATATCACTACAGGTACAGAATTGATCCGTAGAAAAGCTCAGGGTGAAGCATTTGCATTAACGGTTCCTTTGATTACCAAAGCAGACGGTTCCAAATTCGGGAAGTCTGAAAGCGGGGAAAATTACTGGCTGGATAAAAAGAAAACTTCTCCTTACAAATTCTACCAGTTCTGGCTGAATGCTACTGATGAGGATGCTGAAAGATTCATCAAATTCTATACTTTCTTGGGAAAAGAAGAAATTGAAGCTTTAATTGAAGAACATAAAACAGCTCCACACGAAAGAAAATTACAGAAGAAACTTGCAGAAGAAGTTACCGTTTGGGTACATGGAAGAGAAGAGTATGAAAAAGCACTGAAAGCTTCTGAAATACTTTTCGGACGTTCTACTGCTGAAGATCTTGTAAGCCTTGACGAAGAAACCTTCCTTGAAGTTTTTGACGGGGTTCCTCAGAAAGAAATTGCAAAAGCTGATGTTTTAGGAGTGAATATTGTTGATCTTCTTTCTGAAAAATCAGGATTTTTAAAATCTAAGAGTGAAGCTCAAAGAGAGATTAAAGGAAATTCAATTTCTGTGAACAAGCAAAAAGTGAATGATACTTTCACAGCCAATGAATCGGATCTTATCGATGGTACATTTTTATTGCTTCAAAAAGGTAAGAAAAGCTACTTTATTGTCAAAGTAAGCTAATCTGAAACACCATAAAAAAATCGGCGCTGAGATGAATCTCAGCGCCGATTTTGTGTCCTAAATAATTTAATATTAAAATGTATAGCTTGTAGAAGCTGACAAATACTGTCCGCTGGAAGTTCCTTCTTTTTTCAATTCTCCGTCTACCCAGATCTGAACTTTTAAAGTTGCAGAAGCATCCGGTCCGATAGCGTTTACGGCAACATTGGCACTGTATGCTCCCGCCTCTGATGTCACTTCCGGGCTGGACCATGTTGAGCCACTCAAACTTGATGCCGTAGTAGGGTTACCATCAATTCCGTACACCGCTACGTCTATATTACTTCCCGAAGAAGCAATCGCTTTAAAAACCACTTTATGACTTTTCCCTGCTCCATTCACGTTATCATCATTATCTTTACTGCATGAAGCCGTAAATCCAATAAGCATAGCTGCTATTACTGCCACCAATGCTCCTCTTAACAGCTGATTCATTCTCATTTTTTTCATAATCTTTTTGTTTAAATTTTAGTTACTATATTGAATATTCTATGATTCATGATTTGATGTTTGCAAAGCTATGAGCATCACCTACGTCTATCAATCCTTAAAAACCAGTAATTTTTTCTACCTAAATTCAGGTATTTTTTATGCTAAAATTTTTAATTAAATTGAACATTTAAAAAAATATTTTACAGAATTAATCCATAATGAAGAGATTACTTGTCCTGTTGAGCCTGTTTTTGTCTTTTGCATTACAATCCCAGCAGATCATTCCGCTTAATGAGAAATCTTATATAGACAGCTTACAAAACATTACAAAAGGAAATCATCCCGATACTTCAAAAGCAACGGCTTCTTTCCTTTTATCAAATTATTACAGGAACAGTGACTCTGTTTTGAGTAAAAAATACCTTGCAAAAGGAAAAATACTGGCTCAAAACAATGCTTTTATTTCAGCAAAATATTATTATTACGAAGGACAGTATAATCTGGACAGGAATAAGAAGAAAGCTGCTGTTTCCTATCAGCAGGCTATTCAATCTTTATCAAAGTTTAAAAATGAAGAGTCCGATTTCTTTCAGGCTCTTGCCTGGTACAGCTACGGAGTTTCACAAAAGGACAAAGAGGGCTACATTCCTTTGGTCAAGATAATGCTCGAAAAAAGTATTCCACTGGTTAAAAAATATGAAAACAGCAGGAATTTAGGTTTCCTATATACTCAGCTTGCGGTTATTCTTACTTATAATGCACAGTTTAAAAAGGCTGAAGATTACAATAACAAAGCAATGGATATCCTTGAAAAAAACTACCCGGAATCTGCCGAACTGTTTTTTACCTATCTCAATTCTGCCAACAATTTCTGTTATCAGGCCAATGGAGATGAAGCTGAAAAATTTTTAAATAAAGCTGAAAAACTCATCAAAGATTATCCGGAATCCTCATCTAATGCTTTTTATTATTACAGTAAAACGCTGTTATATATTACCCGTCAGAAAAATGAAGAAGCACTTCCTCTGATAGAAAAAGGAATTTTTTATACCAGAAAGTACAATCAGAACCTTCTGGCTCAAATGTTTTATTTTAACAAGTATGACATTTTAAAGAAACTGAAAAGATATAAGGAAGCCAAGACTACTCTGGAAGATGTTTTAACGGAAAAATCTCTGGCCATTGATCTTAATAACAGAAAAACCTTTTACAAGCAGCTTTCTTTACTTAATGAAGAATTAGGAGATACCAAAGAAGCTCTTAAATGGGAGCAGAAGTATTCCAAGCTGAATGACAGCCTTAATACAGAGAATGTAAAAATTGAAATCAACAAACTGGAATCTAAATTCAATACTGCTGAAAAAGAAAGAAAAATAGCGATCTTAAATGCCGAGAAAAATCAAAAAGATCTGGAAGTAAACAAAAAGAATTCTTATTTATGGGGAATGGGCCTTGTTTTATTACTAGCGTTAAGTCTTTTGATCTTCCTGTTTATTATTTTCAGAAAAAACAAAAAAATAAGTGAACAGAAACTCAATGATATTAAGCAAAAGGAAGAATTATCATTAACCAAAGCCATTCTTGATGGTGAAGAAAGGGAAAGAGAACGTATTGCAAGAGACCTTCATGATGGTCTGGGAGGAATGCTTGCCGGAGTAAAGATCAACTTTTCTACCTGGTCTTCCAACCATTTAAACCCTGAAAAAGATCAGGAGTTTTATAAAATTCTGGGCCAGCTGGATAACTCTGTCAGTGAACTCCGGCATGTGGCCAGAAACTTAATGCCTGAATCATTGCTTAATTTTGGTTTGGAAACCGCTATACTCGACCTGTGTGAATTTTACAACAGAAAAAACCTTGAAATTGATTTTCAGGCTATTGATATTGATAAAGGATTACCTTTGAATATCCAGCTTAATATTTATCGAATTGTGCAGGAACTATTGGCCAATGCTGTAAAACATGCGGAAGCCAGCAGTATTCTTCTTCAATGCTCTCAATCCGGCGAAAATTTCCTGATCACAATTGAAGATAACGGAAAAGGATTCGATAAAAATATAGAAAACACTACTAAAAGTATGGGACTTCGTAATCTGAAAAACAGAGTCAACTACCTGAAAGGAAAAATGGAAATCAATTCTGACAATCAGGGAACAGCAATTAATATAGAACTCAACATCCATGGAGAATGAAAAAATAAATATTGTCATCGTAGACGACCATCCTATTGTTATTGAAGGACTAAAAATGATGTTGAAAAGCCAGCCTTTCTTTCATGTGGCAAGAAGTTTTGCATCCGGTGCAGAAACATTAAATTTCATCCAGTCAGAAATAGCAGATATTGTTCTTCTGGACATTACGCTCCCAGATTTCAATGGAACAGAACTCTGCAGAGAAATAAAAAAAATATCGCCAAATACCTCTGTAATAATGTTCAGTAATCGTTCGGAAAGAAGTATTATTATGCAGTCTATACAAAACGGAGCAAGCGGTTATCTTCTTAAAAACACTTCCATTGATGATCTTGTGATAAGTATCAGAGGAGCACTTTCGGGAGATATCGTTTTCTGTAATGAAACCAAACAGATTATCAGCCTTCCTTCTCAGAGTAACCTTCCTGTTCCCAGACTGACTAAAAGAGAGAAACAAATTCTAAAGATGGTAGCACAAGGGAAAACAAGTAATCTAATTGCTGAAGAACTGTTTTTAAGCCCTCTTACCGTAGACACTCACCGTAAAAATCTGCTGCAGAAATTTCATGCAAAGAACTCAACAGAATTGATCAGCCTGGCTGTACAGCAAGGTATGATTGAAGAATAAAAAAAACCGCTTTGAAAGCGGTTTTCTTATATAATGTTAAAGTAATTTACGGTTCTAAGAAGCTGTAATCAATAGAAGCAACCAATACACCTTTACCTTTCTTCTTCACTGTTCTTGCCACCTCACCATCAATATAAAGAGTGATTGTTAATTCAGAATTATCATCCGGCATTGAAGCGTTAGCATCAAGGTTCAGCTGTGCCTGGCTGGAGTTCACAAAGAATTCCCCACTTGTCCAGGGTGAAGTTACAGGAGACTGCGGAGTATTGTAGATGGTATTCTGAGCTGTACCTACCTGTGTTACAACACTTATAATATTTCCTCCGGCAGTTGTCTTCACTTCGAATTGAACCACATGATCCTGAAATTCTTCATCGTCATCTTTTTTACAAGAATTAATAACGGTGATTACAGAAAATAATAAAACGAATAAAAAAGAAAGTCTAAGTAAACTTTTTGAATTGTAAAATTGCTTCATTTCTCCAAATAGATTTTTTAATGTTTCAAATATAAGTTTTTTATTAATATAAAAATAACTTTTATGAAAATTTTCCAATAAAGATTTCCAAATAATATCAAATCAATAAAAAGAAAAAATTCCCGAGAAATTCAAAAATATATCCTAAAGAATTAATCATTACACATAAACCATCATGCAACAGAAGTTCATTGTATGAATAATAAAAGTTAATATTCTGTAGGTAATTTAATTATCTTTGCTGTATGAATTTAGATTATCTAGTAAGAGAGCCGGAAAATATTACTTCCCAAACTCCCATTCTTTTTATGCTTCATGGCTATGGCAGCAATGAGCAGGATCTTTTCAGTTTTAGAGAAACTCTACCCAATGACTGGATCATTGTAAGTTTCAGAGCTCCGCATGATACTCAGTTTGAAGGATACTCATGGTATGATATCAATTTTAATGATCCCGAAAATTTCATCGATGTTCCCCAGGCAAAGGAATCTTTACAGGCAGTTCTGGAAAGCATGCTAAAGATTATCAACCACTATGGACTTACGGAAAGCAAAGCTCATCTTTGTGGCTTCAGCCAGGGAGGAATATTATGTTATGCTCTGGCTTTAAAACATCCTGAGCTTTTCAATCGTGTTGCCTGTATGAGCAGCTATCCAGAAGATAAAATTCTGGATGGTATTGTAAAAGATAAAAAGAAACTGGAGGGACTTCGTTTCTTCATTTCTCATGGTACTGATGATGCTGTAATCCCACTTGAATGGGGAAGAAAAGCGGCAGATCTTCTTTATGACCTTAGCTGTTACTTCACATTCAGAGAATATATGAGCGGGCATGGTGTTAATCAGAAGAATTATATGGATTTGATGGACTTCTTTTCAAAGTAAAAAGACTTCTTTAAAATAAATTCAACAAAAAACATTACTTCATTGTAGTTTATATAAACATTCCTGCTTTTGGAATGTTTTTTTATTATCATATAGATAAATTCACTAAATTCAGTAAATGAAATTTAAATTGCTTTTACTGGGATTATTTCTAAGCATTTTTGTAAATGCCCAGAATACTTTTGAGCTTATCAATACTAAAAAAACAGTTATTCCTTTTCAGTTTATCAACAATCTTATCTTTATTCCTATCAATATTAATGGTGCTGACCTCACCTTTCTTCTGGATACGGGAGTTTCTGAAACCATTCTTTTTAGCCTGGACAATAAAGAAGTGAAGCTAAGCAATGTTGAAAAAGTAAAATTTTCAGGTCTTGGAGGAAGCTTAAGTATTGATGGGCTAAAGTCTGAACGTAATCTAGGCAGAATAGGTGATGGGATAATCAATACCTCTATGTCTCTTTATATCATTATTGATGAAGAATTTAATATTTCGCCTCACGTAGGAATTCCCGTAAATGGAGTGATTGGCTATCATTTCTTCAAAAACCATCCTATTTATATTGATTATTCTTCCAAGAAAATAACTGTATTTGAAGATGCTTCTCTTTTAGAAAAGAAAATCAGAAAATTTGAAGAATTCCCCATTACTATTGAAAGAGATAAACCCTATCTGTATGCAGGCGTAGAAATGACGAATGAAAAGAAAGACTCAAAATTACTGATTGATCTTGGAAACAGTGATGCAATATGGCTCTTCCCCACGCTTATTAAAAATTTTGTTTATAACAGACCTAATATTGATGATTTTCTTGGCCGTGGTTTCAATGGAGATATTTATGGTAAAAGAAGTCGTATCCATAATTTTTACCTTGGAAATTTTAAGTTTGAAAAACCTCTTACTTCTATGCCTGATGAATTCTCTATACAACACGTCAATTTAGTAGAAAACAGGAAAGGATCTGTAGGCAATGAAATTATGCGCAGGTTTACAGTAATTTTTGATTATCCCAATAAAAAGTTATATTTGAAAAGAAACAGATACTTTAATGATCCTTTTCACTTTAATATGAGTGGATTGGACTTCAAGCAGGACGGGCTGGAATGGCAGCAAGATAAAATAAATATTGAAACTCAAAAATCAGCTAAAGTAGTAAATGAAGTTTATAAAGAAGCTTTTCGTTATAAATTCAGTCTGAAGCCTATATTCTCTATTGCAGGAGTAAGAAAAGACTCTCCGGCATATGAAGCAGGCCTGAAAAAGGAAGACAGAATTCTAAGTATTAATGGAGACCCTACTTCTGAGATGACACTGGAGAAAATTGTAGAGCTTATGAAATCTAATGAAGGCCGAAAGATTACTATGGTTATTCAAAGGAAAAATGAAAAACTCATATTAAGCTTCACCCTTCAAGACCCTATTCCATATCAAGAATAACAATATGAATACTGAAGAAACCACCTTAGACAGAATAAGAACCAGGCCCAGATTTAAAATGTTTACTCATCTTACCAAAGAAGAGTATGCTGAAAATCTGAAAAAATATATGGAAGAGCATAAAGATGAATTTTCGGGCAACATCAATAAAGAAGTGGCTACTATCTGGGTAAAAACAGAATATGATAATTACTGGAAACCCCGCCTTGCCTTAAGGATAGAAATGGAAGATGAGCATACGGCAATACGCGGAGTATTTGGACCAAGTTCTGCGGTGTGGACATTCTTTATGTTCCTTTATTTTTCTTTTTCTATTCTCTGGATGACTTTTTTCACTATGTATTACGTAGAAAAGCAAATAAAAAGCGCCGAATACCCTTGGGCACTGAGCGCTTCTTTTATCATGTTATTTTTTATTCTTCTTACTTATATCGCTGCAAGATTCGGGCAACATAAAGGTAAAGAGGAAATGCTTAGCCTTAGAAAATTTGCTGAAGAATCTACTTTACAGTTTGAAAAGAAAATTAATTAGACAGAGGTTCTACAGTCTTTTCATTCTGAATAGGGGCAGCGGATGCTTTTGCCGCTTTGATAGAATCCGCCACTTTTTCTCTGTTGCTTTGTTCTTTAAGCATTTTCGGTACGTCCGGTTCTAAAAGCTTTGTAAGTTCTTCAACGGAAATATTGTTGGCATTAGGATCATCCAAAAGATTTCTCCATGGTTTTCTTCCTCCCCATTTATAATCTCCGAATACCATTACAGCTGTACCTTTGGCTTTAGTGGTAGCACCACCGGGATTCAGAATCCAGGTATCTGCATAAGAATACAACCATTGGGCATCTTTTCTCAGCAATCGTAAACATGAGTGCGAAGCAGGATATCCGGGAAGCGTATATTCATGCCATCCGATCCCTCCTATATTGTGAATATTAAAGTTGTAAGGAAGTTTCCATTCGGTGCTTACGGTGGAAATAGCCAGTTTCTTTTTCCAGTTGGCAAAAGTAAGTCCCCTTGTGGTCTGGGCTGCTTTTTTACCCATACTTGTTGGACCCCATTTTACGAGACTTCCATTAGAGTATACGGCAAAAGCCTGTATAGGATATGAGAAAATGACAAACTTTTTTACTCCGCTTAATACATCCAGCTGCATTGGAAATGGCGAGTACGCCATCAGTGTTGTATCTATTTTCGCAGGAACAACCAATGTGTCGGCATTCCATTTACTTTTAGAATCCAATCTGTTTAAGGCTAAAATAGCTGTTCTTTCTTCTACACTATATTTCTTGCAAAATTCTGCATAAATAGAATCACGCATTTTTTTATCCTTCGGAAGAACAAAAGCATTATAAAAACCATTCTCCTGCATAACAGGCGGAACTGATTCTTTTTTCACGACAGGAACAGAATCTTTCTTTATAGAATCCTTTTCAACCTCCGGAACTTCTGAAGAAGAAACGGTATCTTTAAAAGTATCACTTATTTTTTCTATTTCCTTTTTACATGAAACAAGGGAAAAAGCGCATAAGCAGGCATAAAAAAAGGTTTTTTTCACAGATATGTTTTTCATAAATAAATCGGCCATTTAGTTTGGCTACCCAGTACAAATATCAGACCTAAATTTGAATCCTAAAAGACATTCTTAAAAATACCGTAAAAAAACGGAGGCTTTATCACTGTAAATGAGGAGTTATAGTTAAAATTTTTAAAGAAAACATAGATTTTAATCAAAATTAGAATCTTCAATAATACTCTGTCTGGCAAAAGAAGGTTTATCTGGAGATGGAAGTTTTATTGCTGTCTTTTTACCTAAGATTATTGTAAATGATTATCCATTACGCGGTAATCGTAAAACTTCATGTGAAAAGAAGAAGATGGACTGATAAGTCATCAGGAGAAACCCTTCAGAGAGACTGGCATCTTGTAACTGAAGGAACATTTATGGCTAAAGACTTTGCAGGCTTCTTAAAAAAATTAGCCGACACTAAAGCGATCCAGATTATCAACCGCTTCAATGTTCGTTTTTCCTATTTTGGAAAATTATTTAATTGGAGTATTATTTATTAAGAAATCTCTTTTCAACCAGGTGGTAAAAAATAGTTGTTAAAGGTATGATTAAAATAAAGACACCAATAAAGATAATCCATTGCCGTGTGTCATTTGTGAGTTCAAAGTTTTTTAATAAATAAAGATTTATAATTGCAAGGAGCGGCCCATGTATAAGATATAAACTGTAAGATATTTTTCCTAAAAATTCTAATGGTTTATTTTCAAGAATAAGGATTGGTTTTTCTGTTGATTTTTTGTAAGAGACTAACGAATACAACAAAAAAGAGAAAGTTATCCCTGTTAGTAATACCATTACAAAACCGTTAATATGTAATAATGCGAAAGCCAATAAACTTCCCAGGAAAATAGTTGTAGCTAAGGGAATTAATAATTTATTGACTGTCACTTTTTTAAATGACAAATAACAACATATAACTCCCATGAAAAATAGAATTATAAATTCAGGTTTTGCCATTGGAATCAGCTTTTTTAGTAATAATGCCAATAATACGAATATAATAAAAGATATGTATACATTAGTTCTTCTCCAAAACAGAAGCATGAAAGGAAAAAGCCAATAAATCTGCCATTCTGTAGCAATAGACCAATGCGCTCCATTTATCTTGAAAATCCATGAAGATTTTAAATTATGAAATAATCCAATATGGCTAATGACAGACCAAAAACTTACAGGTAATTTACTGTCCCAGGCCGTATTGTGCGGTGTTTGTAATAAAGGAAAAAGTAAAATGAGCAGTCCTGATAATAATAAAGCAACATAATAGGGAGGAATTAATCTTTTAGCTCTTCTGCTAATATACCTTTTAAACCCTCCTTTTATTTCCATATTATTGTTAACCACTGGAAGTGCAAGACAAAAGCCGGAAAGAACTATAAATATAGATACTGCTAAATGACCTATTGATGTTGCTTTTTGTATAAAAAATAAAACAAAATCATTAGACCATTTAATACTGTGACCTGTAGAATAGCCGTTAAATAATAAAGAATGATATAAAACTACCCATAACGCAGAAATTCCTCTTATTCCATCCAGAAACTCAAACCTTACCTTCATCTAGAAATTTTCCACAAAAATAAATAAAATTAATGGAACAGTCTCAAAAGTTAGGGTAATAAATAAAAGAGTCTTCTATTTCTAGAAGACTCTTTTGCGATCCGGACGGGACTCGAACCCGCGACCTCCGCCGTGACAGGGCGGCATTCTAACCAGCTGAACTACCGGATCATTAG
>Ga0075158_10002706_pt1 | contig 12756 bp, 9 predicted proteins | sample JI91814BDNA_FD_70968 | JGI IMG/M metagenome (GOLD analysis project Ga0075158, IMG submission 70968) | Wastewater effluent complex algal communities from Wisconsin, to seasonally profile nutrient transformation and Carbon sequestration -... | ecosystem: Engineered > WWTP > Effluent > Algae... | reverse complement strand
TGCAACACCATCCTGACGGCGATCGGCATCTGGATGATGGGCCTGCCCAACATCCTGGTGCTGTCGGCGATCGTGTTCCTGTGCAGCTTCATCCCGGTCGCAGGAACGTTCCTCAGCTCGACCCCGATCTGCCTGCTGGCACTGCAGTCGGGCGGCGTCTCCTCGATGCTGCTGGCGATCCTGCTGATCTGCGTGATCCACGCCCTCGAGACGTACGTGCTGAACCCGCAGATCTACGGGCACCACATGCACATGAACCCGGTGCTGGTGCTGATCGTGCTGACGATCGGCGGCAAGCTGTTCGGCGTCTGGGGCCTGATCCTCGGCATCCCGATCGTCAACTACGTGTTCCGCCACGCGATCCGGCGCAACGACGGGCCCCCGCCCGGACAGCTGGCCAGCGGCTGACGGTCACGAAGCCGGCGCGTCGGCGAGCTGGAAGCGCTCGACCATGCCGCGCAGCGAAGCACTGTGTTCCGAGCTGACCGAGGCGGTGGAGGCGAGTTCCTCGGCCCCGGCGGCGCTCGACTGGATCGTCTTGTCGACCTCGGCGAGATTGTCGTTCAGCTGCTGCAGTTCGGTCGACTTCGCCGCCGCGATCGCGCACACCTCGGACAGGTGGCCGTCGACCTGCTCGACCGCCGCCACGACCTGCTGCAGCGCCTCGGCCAGCGTGCGCGCCACGCCGGAGCCACGCTCGGCCCCTTCGCGCGACCGCAGGATGATCGTCGACGTGTTGCGGGCCGACTCGGCGCTGCGCTTCGCCAGGCTGCGCACCTCTTCGGCGACCACGGCGAAGCCCTTGCCGGCCTCGCCGGCGCGCGCCGCCTCGATCGCCGCGTTCAGCGCCAACAGGTTGGTCTGGAAGGCGATCTCGTCGATCACCGCCGCCACCTTCTGGGCCTCCTGGCTCGCCTCGCCGATCTCCTGCATCGCCTGGCTGAGCACCTGCATCTGGTCCCAGCTCGACTTGGTCTTGTCGCGCGACTCGGTGGCCAGGGCCCGCGCCTTGGTGGTCGACTCCACCGTGCGCGTCATCTCGCTGCTGATGTCGCCGAGGTTGCGCGACAGCTGGTTGATCGCCCCGGCCTGCGACGCCGACGACTCGGCGATCACGCAGCTGGTCTGGCGCAGCGAACGGCTCTGCTCCTCCATGTCGCGCGCCGAGCCGCGCACCTGCTGCAGCGAGGCGCGGAACTCGGCGGTCAGCGTGTTGATCGCGCTCCCGAGCTCGCCGAGCTCGTCGTTCGAGTGCACCGGCACGCTGGCGGTCAGGTTCTTGTGCTCGGCCACGTGGCGCACCACGTCGGCGACCCCGAGGATCGGCCGCACGAACCGTCGCGACATCAGCGACGCGAACGACAGCATCAGTGCGGCCACGACCGCGAACGTGATCCAGCCGACGGTCGCCGGCAGGTCACGCACCGCCCGTTCCTCCGCCACCGCGCGCTCGATCACGCCGCGCATGCCCGCGAGCATCTTGGTGACCGAAGCACCCAGCGTCGCCAGGGCGTCCTCGGCGAACGCCGCGTGCTCCTCGATGCCGTCCGCGTCCTTCGCCGCGGCACTCTGCCGGGCCGCCGCGAACTCCTTGTCCACCTCGCCACGCAGCGCCGGGGCCTTCTCGCCGAACTCGCGCAGCGCCTCGGCATCGAGCTTCTCGGCGCAGGCGAGGTCGAGCTGCCGCCCGACCTCCTCGAGGTAGACGGACACGGTGCCCAGGCGCCCGTCGGCCTCCCCAGGCTCCGCGACCGCGACTTCCTTCAGCCCCTTGCGACCGGCCTCGACAGCCTCCACCGCAGCCGTTCCGGCCTGGCTCACCGACACGGCCTGGTCGAGCACTTCGATCGCCACGACCATTCGGGACACGTAGTGCTGGGTGACCAGCATCTGGCCGAGCACGAACACCAAGGCGGCGGTGAACGCCAGGAACAGCTTGCGACGGATCGTCACGGTTGCACTCGCGAAGTGGATGGCAGCCCGGCCGGATCAGAACTCGAACAGGATCTTGACGCCCTCGGCGCCCTTCGCCGCGTCGAGCTTCACGACACCGAACGCACCGTCGCTCTTGGCGATGTACTTCAGCAGCATGCGCTCGCTGTCGACGTCCTTCGGCGGCGTGGTGCCGTTCTGGTTCTTCATCTTGAGCCAGTGGCGCGCCAGTTCGGCGTCGGACATGCCCAGCACGTCCTTCAGGAACGCGACCTGTTCGGCGGCCGCGGCCTCGCGCGCGTAGGGCTTGGCCTCGACGCCGCCGGGCCACTGCGTCAGGTCCTTGAGGAACAACTTCTTGATCAGGGCCCTGGCGGCGTCCCCGGTCTCGGTCGCCTTGCAGTTGGCGTTGACGACCAGCGCGTACTGGACCTTCTGGTCCTGCGGCTTCCCGTCCTTCGGGTCCTGGCCAGGCCCGAGCACCAGTGCGGTGAGGGCTGCGAAGATTGCGAGCTTGCTCATGGTGTGGGGCTCCTCAGAAGCTGGCCGACCAGCTGAAGTTCACGAAGTCGACCGTGTCGTCCGTGTTCGGCAGGTTCATGTGGTGCAGGTCGAGACGCAGCCGCACCGAGTTGTTGGGGTTGAAGTTCAGGCCGACGACGTGCTCGGTCACCCAGTTGAGCGACTGCACGCTGGCGGCGAACACGTTGAGGTCGCTGCCGCGCTCGTAGTAGTCGAAGCGGTAGGTCACGCCCCACTTGCCCTGCCCGAGCCACCAGGTCCACTCGGTCGACGCGGCCTTCTGGTCGAGGAAGCCGTCCTCGCGGCTGTAGTAGGCCTCGGTGCGCATCATCAGGTCGCCCGAGCGCAGCTCGAGGTCGAGGCCGCCGAACTCGTAGTCGCGGCCGAGATTGAACTGGCCCGAGTACGGAGACTGCAGCGCGCCGAAGTTGGTGAGCGTCAGGTTGACCGGCGTGGTCGGCAGCGTCTCACGCGTGCCGCGGCCGTAGTTGCCCGCGACCGTGAGGCCGGCGTCGCTCATCACGTAGGCGAGGCGCGCTCCGTAGACGGCATCGGAGGCGCTGTCCGGCTCGGTTCCGTAGTAGGCGTCGTACTCGACCGTGTCGTTGCCGACCCCCAGCTTGCCGGACAGCTTCACGCCCTCGAGCAGCTGCGGGTAGAGCTGATTGCTGAGGAACAACCGCGTGTGCAGGTTCGCCTGGGCAACCGCGCGCGAAGGGATGAAGTACTCGCGGTTGGCGAGGCCGTGCGGCGAGCCGACGATGCCGCCCTGTACCACCAGGGCGTCGCTGTACTTCCACTCGGCCTGGATGCGCGACAAGAACGTGTCGGAGGTCGCGACCTCGTCCCGGACGAACGAGGGATCGCCCGCGGTCGCCGGCGTGGCCGGGTTGTCGAGCAGGCCCCCGTTGAAGGTGTAGAACCCCGGCGTCGCGAACAGCGACCACTGGTCGTCGAGCTTCGCCTTCAGGTAGAGCTCGACCAGGCTGACCTGGTGTCCGACCTCGGAGTCCGATTCGCCGCGGATGTACGAGAACAGCGACGTCACGTGGCCGCCGACGTCGAGGCTCATCGCCGAGTAGGCCTGCGCCAGAGCGCGGCTGCCGAGCTTCTCGGAGGTCTTGACCTGCTGGTCCTCGAGTTCGTCGAGGCGCTCGCGCAGCTGCTTCAGTTCCTTCTGCACTTCGGGGTCCTGTGCCACCAGGCCGCCGACGGCGAACAGGGACGCAGAGACGAGGAAAATGGTGTTCTTGCTCATGATTCCTGGGTTGGCACGAGGCGGCGCGCGCCGGGTGCCGATCGGCACCGCACTGCGGCAGTCCGAAGGCAATCCGGCGCGCGATCCGTGATCGCAGTTCACGGCGGACGAAGGCCGTGCTTGAGGTCGGGGAAGTCCCCGACGACGCGATGGACGCCCACGAAGTCGCGCGAGAAACAGCCGAATGGAGGCCGCCGCACGCCTTCGCGCGATGCGCTGGGCGATTGCCGCGACGACTCTTGGGTCTTCCCTGATGCCGCGAATCCGGACGGCGCCAATGCGACACTCGGGGACTTCCCCTAGGCGGAACGCCTCAGGAGATCGCGATCAGGCCGGCGATGGTGAGCGGGAGTTCCGCGCAGTTCATCGCGAACTCCGGCGACGACACGAGCGAATTGCCCTGCTCGTCGGCGATCGGGCGGCCCGGATCCCTGGATCGGGAACCGTCACATCACGGTGAACGGGTCGCGATCGCTCTTCGCGACGCGCACGTCGAGAGCGCCGTCGAACGCGTCGGCGAGGCGACGGCGCAGCACCGGCAGGAAGCCGCGTTCGGTGTTGCTGTGGCCCGCGGTGACGATCGTCGTGCCGGCGGCCGTCGCGGCGAGCGCGTCGTGGTGCGAGACCTCGCCGGTCACCCAGACGTCGGCGCACGTGCCGCGCAGCACGCCGGCACCGGCCCCAGCCGCGACGGCGATGGTGCGCACGACGGCCTTCGCCTTGGCCGGGCGCGCGACCGCGAGCGTGCGCACGCCGAACTTGCGCTTGCAGCGCTGCAGCAGCGTGCGGAACGGCAGCGAAGCCCCGAGCGTGACCATGCGGCCGAAGTCCCCTTCGCCCACCGCGCGCAGCTCCTTCGGCGTGGCGCCGCCGAGCACGCACTCGACCAGCCAGTCGGCGAGGCCGTTCGGCGCGGCATCGAGAGCGGTGTGCGGCGAATGCACGCACAGCCCGGCGGCTGCGGCGCGCAACAGCGCCTCGGTCACGCCACCGTCGGCGCACAGCCGCTTCAGCGGCTTCCAGATCGGCGGGTGGTAGGCGACCACCAGATCGGCCTTCGCCGCGATCGCCTCGTCGACCACCGACGGCAGAAGGTCGATGCACAGCAGCACGCGCGCGACCTTGCCGGGGCGGACCTTCGGCTGCAGCAGCAGGCCGGTGTTGTCCCACTCGGCAGCGAGTTCGAGCGGAGCGATCTCCGCGAGGATGTCGACGACTTCGGCGAGCGAGGGGGTGGGCATGGGCGTTCAGGAAGCGCCGGCGCTGATCACCACCAACCGATCGGGCTGCAGGTGGCGTTCGGCGGCCTCGCGCACCTGCTCGGCCGTGATCGCGCGGATCAGTTCCGGGTAGCGCTGGATGTAATCGAAACCGAGACCGAAACGACGGGCCCGAATCGTGTAGGCGGCGAGGTTGCTGTTCCGCTCGAGGGCGAACACGAAGCTGCCCGTCAGGTAGTCCTTCACGTCCTGCAGCTCCTGCGCACTGACCGGTTCGCTGCGGATGCGCCGGATCTCGTCCAGGAAGCCGTCGATGGCGCGCTGCCGGTGCTCGGGGCTGGTGCCGATGTAGGCGGTGAACATGCCGGGCTCCTCGCCGGCACTGGCGGTGATACCGGCGCTGACCGAGTAGCAGAGGCCTTGCTCGTCGCGCAGCTTGCGGGCGCAGCGCGAGGTGAAGCCCGGACCCGTGCCGAGCACGTGGTCCATCACCGACAGCACGTAGAAGTCGGGGTGCGTGCGGCGGATGCCGACGTGTCCGAGGAACACGTGCACCTGCTCGCGCGGCATCGGCAGGTGCGCGTCGCGGCCAGCCGGGCCGAGGTCGACGTCCGGCGTCGGCGCATGCTTCGGCGCCTTGCCACGGAACCCGCGGAACGCCTTCTCGAGGCGATCGAGCTGCCGCTCCGGGTCCTCGGGACCGGCACAGGCGACGAAGCCACCGGCCGGACGGAACCAGTCGTCGTGGAAGGCGCGCAGGTCCTTCGGCCGCAGCCGGCCGACGCTCTTCGCGGTGCCGGCGGTCGGGCGACCGAGCGGGTGCTCGCCGTAGACCTCCTTGCGGAAGCGGCGCGCGGCGACGGAGCGAGGGTCGTCCTCCTCAGCCTTGATCTCGGTCAGCACCTCGGCCTGCACCCGCCGCACCTCGCGGCCCGGGAACACCGGCTCGAGCACCAGTTCGTGCAACAGCGCGGTGGCGGCCTTGGCGGCCACCGCTGGCGCCATCACGACGCCGCCACGATGGTTCGCGTCGATCATCGCGCCGAGGCTCTCGACCGCGGTCGCCAGCTCGAGCGCGTCGTGGCGCTCGGTGCCTTCGTCGAGCGTCTCGCCGACCAGGTTGGCGAGCCCGCCTCGGTCGGCCGGCTCGTCGCCGGGTCGGATGTCCAGCGAGACGACGCACGCGTACGTCTGCACCCCGGGGTTCTGCACGGCCTGCAACGTCAGGCCCGAGTCGAGCTCGCGTTCGCCGATCGTCAGGCGGAGAGGAACGGTCATGCGCGCTTCCCGCCCTTCCGGGCCTTCTTGCGGGACTTCTCGGTCGGCTTCTTCTTGGCGACCGGCGGGTGTGCCTTCGCCTTCTTGCTGCGCTTCGGCGCGGCCTCGCGCTTCTGCACCTCCGGCCGGCGGCTCGTCTTGCCGGCCTTGCGGCGCGCGCCAGGCTTGTCGCCGTCCTTGCTCGCCGCGGGCAGGCCCCAGACCACGGCGATGCGATCGAAGTCGAAGAACTTCGCCGCGACGGTGCGCAGCTCCGCCGACGTCAGCGAGTCGTAGGTCGCCAGCACCGAACCCAGGGTGCGGAAGCCACCCGGCGTGCCGGCCTCGAAACGACCGAGCTTCATCGCCATGTCGAGCACCGCTTCGTCCTGGAACAGGAACGACGACCGGATCTGCGTGAGGATGCGCGCCAGGTCCTTCTTGGCGACGCCTTCCTGGACCTGGGCCCGGATCTCCTCGCGCACGATCGCCTCGACCTTCGCCGGTTCGACGCCGTCCCGCAGCTCGCACATCAGGAACAGTGCCCCCGGATCCTGGCGCGTCTCGTTCATCACGTGCACGTCGGTGACCAGCTCGTCCTTCAGCACGAGCCGGCGGTAGAGCCGGCTGTTCTTGCTGTTGCCGAGGTCGTGGGCCAGCACGTCGAGCGCGTAGTCGTCGCGCTCGCCCATGCGGCAGGTCGGGAAGCCGAAGCACAGCCGCGTCACCGAGTGCGGCGTGCGCAGCACGGCGCGGCGTTCGCCCTGCGGGGCCGGTTCGGTCAGCGGTTCGCGGCGGTCCTCGACCCGCGGCAGCGGGCCGAACAGTTCGCGGATGCGCTCGGCGGTGCGGGCCCTGTCGATGTTGCCGACCACCACCAGGAAGGCGCGGTTCGGGCCATAGTTGCGGTGGTAGTAGTCGCGCATCTGCTGCGCACTCAGTCGCTCGAGATCCTGTCGGTAGCCGATCACCGGATGGTGGTACGGGTGCACCTGGTAGAGCAGCGACTCGGTCGCCTGGTAGAGCGGGCGCCACGGGTCGTCCTCGCCCATCGCCAGCTCCTCGAGCACGACGTTCTTCTCGCTGGCGAACTCGTGCGGATCGAGCAGGCAGTCGCGCATGCGGCTCGCTTCGATCTCGAGCGCGGTCTCCCAGCGATCCGACGCCATCGTGAAGTAGTAGGCGGTGCTGTCGTTGTCCGTGAAGGCGTTGTTGCTGCCGCCCATCTTGCTGGTCTGCAGGTCGATCTGGCCCTTCGCGAACCGCTCGGTGCCCTTGAACATCATGTGTTCGAGGAAGTGCGAGACGCCGGTCTCGCCGGTGCGCTCGTCGCGCGAACCGACGCGATACCAGAGCATCGACGCGACCACCGGCAGCGGCCCACGTTCGACCAGCAGCGCCTTGAAGCCGTTCTCGAGTTCCACCACCTCGACGTCGGGCAGCATCGTCATGTCGCTCATGATCCTTCCTCCAGCATGTCCGCGTCCGCGTGGGCGCGCGCCAGGGTGCGCAGCGCGTCGACCTCGTGCAACTGCAGGAAGCGCCAGCCGCCGGCCGAGAGGCCGTGCAGGTTGAGCTCGCCGATGCGCACCCGCTTCAGGTCGATCACCGGGTAGCCGAGCTTGGCGAACACGCGACGGATCTCGCGGTTCTTGCCCTCGCGCAGCGTCACCTTCATGTAGGTGCGGTCCTTGCCGGTGCGCTCGATGCGCACGTTCATGCCGGTGGTCGGCCCTTCGGCGAGCCAGACGCCGCCACGCGCCTTGTCGAGGTCCTTCTGCTCGATGCGGCCGCGTACCAGCACGGCGTAGAGCTTCGGCACCCCGTAGCGAGGATGCGTCATCTCGAGCGCGAACGAGCCGTCGTTGGTCAGCAGGATCAGGCCTTCGCTGTCGAGGTCGAGGCGACCGACCGTGAACAGGCGCCCCTTCACCGTCGGCAGGAAGTCGATGACGCGCTTCTTCTGCTCGTGACGCGCGTTCGTGCAGACGACGCCCTTCGGCTTGTTGAACAGCACGTAGGTCGGCCGTTCGGGCTGCACGCGGCTGCCGTCGCAACGCACGTCGTCCTGCTGCGGATCGACGCGCGTGCCGAGCTCCGTGCACAGGGTGCCGTTCACCTCGACGCGGCCGCCGCGGATGAAGCCGTCGGCGGCGCGCCGGCTGCACACGCCGCACATGGCCAGGAAGTGGTTCAGGCGGACCTTGCCGTCCTTGGCGCCGTCGTCCGGCGCTCCGGCCGGCGTGACGACGAGGCCCTGCGCGCGGCGCTTGCTGGTCCGCACCGGCCGCTTGCCGCGGAACGGCGCTTCGCCGCCAGGTTTGCCCCCGGGTTTGCCGCCGCGGGTGCCGCGGGCGAATCGCCGCCCCGGCTCCCGATCTTCGTGTCGCTTCGCCATCAGCTTGTCCCCGGGTCACAGATCATGAAGTTCACGTGCTCGTCCGGCACCAGCGAGTACTTCGGCACGCAGGCCGGCACGACCGCGGTGTCGCCTCGCCCGAGCGGCAAGGCACCGAAGGTGCGCTCGCCCGGCCACTGCAGCTTCGCCTTGCCGGCGATCACGGTGATCGTGGCGAAGCGTCCCCCGGTGGTCATCTGGATCGGCTGCCGCAGCGAGTAGCGCCGCAGCCGGAAGTCGCGCGTGCCCAGCAGCAGGGTGCCACCGTCGGGCATCGTCTCCGGCTGCACGACCGGCCGCTCGTCGTTGGCGGCGTCGGCGCGCAGCACCTGCAGCGCCTTCTTGACGTGCACCTCGCGCCCGCGGCCCCAGTCGTAGAGGCGGTAGGTCAGGTCGCTGTTCTGCTGCACCTCGAACACCACGACCCCCGGCCCGATCGCGTGCACGGTCCCCGGCGGGATGTGGATCGTGTCGCCGACCATCGGCTGGAACGACAGCAGCAGGTCCTCGACCGCCTCGGTCGCCGCGTTGGCGACGAAGTGCTCGCGACTCACGCCCGGTCGCAGGCCGCGCACGATCCGCGCCTCGGGCCCCGCCTGCAGCACCACGCAGCACTCGTTCTTGCCGGTGTCGCGGTCGCGCAGCGCCTGCTGGTCGTCGGGATGGACCTGCACCGACAGGCCGTCGCGCGCGTCGAGGAACTTCAGCAGCAGCGGGAAGCGCCCGCCGTAGCCGCGCGGCACGCCGCGGCCGACCAGGTCGTCGCCGCATTCCCGCATCAGCTGGCCGATCGTGCGGGCGCTGTGGCGCAGCCGGCTCGAGCCCTCCGGCCGGTCGTAGAGCTCCCACGTCTCACCGATCGACTCGCCCGGCGGCAGGGCGATCCCCAGCACCTGGGTCAGCGCTTGCCCGCCCCAGACCTTGGGCATGAGGATGCGTTCCACCAGGAAGGGCTCGAGCGACGGCATCAGGGCGGCGGATTCGGACGGTGCGGGGCCTTGCGAAGCCCGCAGTTCTAGCAGGGGCTGCCAGCTGGCGCCAATGCAGCGAATCGACCCACGCCCTGGATCGGCCCACGGTCACATGCGCCGCGCAGCTCCCAGGGTGCGAACGTAGAGATAGACGACCAGGGCGGCTGCCACGCTCAGGGCCGCGATCCCACCCCACGACGGCGCGTGGCCACTGAGCAGGGTCGGGGAAGCCACCATCACCGCCGCGATGCCAACGCTCATGATCGCCTCGCCCGTGATCAGGCCGGACGCGAGCAGCATGCCCGAATTCTCCAGCGCCACGTGCTCGGTCTCGGTCTTCGGGGCGAACCGGCGCTTCACCACCCAGGCCAACAGGCCACCCAGGAAGATCAGCACCGACAGGCCGAACGGCAGGTAGATGCCCACCGCGACCGCCAGGATCGGGGTGCGGAAGGCCGCCTTGCGCCGCTTCAACCACTCGTCCAGCGCGATGACCCCGACGGCGAGAATGCACCCCATCAGGATGAAGTTCCAGTCGACGTCGCCGCTGCCGAAGATGCCGGTCGACAGGTCGCGCATCAGCGACGCTTGCGGCGCCGAGAGCGGCTTGACCCCTTCCTGGACGGCGCGGCCGATGCCCTCGGCGCGGTCCAGCAGGCCCAGCACCAGCGGGATCACCGCCGCCGACGCGATGGTGCCGATCACGAGGCACAGCTGCTGTTTCCAAGGCGTCGCCCCGACGACGTGACCGCACTTCAGGTCTTGCAGGTTGTCGCCGGCGATGCAGGCGCCTGTGCAGATGAACGCAGCGAGGTAGATGACGGCGGCCGGGCCGACCTTTGCGGCGATGCCGTCGGTGCCCATCAGCTGCACGAGCAGCAGCGAGCTCACGACGACCGTCGCCATCGTGACTCCGGACACCGGGTTGTTCGAGCTGCCGACGAGACCGGCCATGTAGCCGGCGACGCTGGCGAACAAGAACCCGAAGCCGAGCATCAGCACGGTCAGCACCGACGACACCAGCAGCTTGCCGTCGTAGTCGCCGAGGGCCGACCAGAAGGCGAAGAAGAGCGGCACGGTCATCAGGCCGGCGACCAGCAACAGGTATGGCAGGGGAGTGTCGAGCTCGGTGCGTGGCGCGCCGGCGCCCTGGCCGCTGCGCTGTGCCCGGAAGGCCGCGAGGCTCGCGCGCAATCCGTTCCGGATCGGTCCGATCAGCGAGATCAGCGACCAGACGCCACCGACCAGCATGCAACCGATGCCGACGCGGCGACACTGCTTCCACGAAGCCAGGGCCAGATCGGCCCATTGGTCGTCGGTGAACGTGGTCCACGGTGTTCCGGCGGCGATGCCCACCTTGGCCAGCAGGGCCTCGCCGTTGAGCGCCCAGTTCAGCGGCACCCCGATCAACGTGCCGAGCACGGCGCCCGACATCATCAGCGTGCCGATGTTCGGACCGACGATGAAGCCGATGCCGAGAAGGCTCGGCGTCAGCGACGCATCGGCCATGAACAGCCACTTGCCGCCGAGGAACGACTTCACGGTCGCGACCTCCGCGGCCAACAGCTTGAACCCGCCCTCGAGCAGGCGCAGCAACGCGCCGATCACGCTGGTCTCGAGCAGCAGCCGGAAGCCGATGCCACCCGCAGCCGTGTTCGCAGCAGCATCCGCCGGCGTGGCGTCCTCGCCGCGGGCGATGCCGCCGGTCTTCAGCACCTGCGCGGTCGCGAGCCCCTCGGGGAACGTCAGGCCGGCGTCCACGATCAGCGCGCGGCGCAGCGGCGTGGTGAAGACCACCCCCATGATCCCGCCGACGCAGACCATCAAGAAGATCGGGCCGTAGTCGTAACCTGCCCACGCTCCCATCATCACCAGCGCCGGCACGGTGAAGATCACACCCGACACGGTCGACGCGCCCGCCGAGGCGATGGTCTGCACCTGGTTGTTCTCGAGGATGTTGCTGCGCTTCCACCAACGCAGCGTGCCGAGGGCGATCGCCGAAGCCGGGATCGACGCAGCGACGGTCATGCCGACGCGCAAGCCGAGATAGGCGTTGGCGGCGGCCATCAGCATCGCCAGGATCACCCCGAGCACGACGGCCTTGAGGGTGATCTCGGGGAGCGAACGTTCGGGACCGACGAGAGGACGCTGCGGAACGGATGGCTGGTTCATGGCGGAGCGCCGCGAGGGCTGCGGCAGGGTCCGCGTTCGAAGCCATGGATTCCAGCGCGGAGTCGCCGCGAGACCACGAACGCCCAGTCACGCTCCGGCGGCGAGCTCGCGTTGCAGAACCTCGACCGCGGCCGCACTCTCCGGAAAGCGCTTCGCCACAGCCACGCCGCCGCGCGCGACCTTGGCGACCACGCTGGGCCCGGCGGCGCGGAACGCAGCACACGCTTCTTCGAGGTCGTCGGGGCGATCCTCCGCCAGCACCTCGAGCAGCAGCGCTGCCTGCTGCAGGTCCTTGACCACCTTGGTCTGCTGCACCATCGAACGCGTCTGGCTGACCAGCAGCTTGTGCAGCGCGAAGGCCGCCGGCTGCGGCACGGCGACCAGCACCGCACCGCCGTTCACCGCCGCCGCCGGCACCGGCTCGTGCAGCAGCAGCGACAAGAACTTGATCGGCGCCGCCGCGGCGCGGAGGCGCGGGATGTAGACAGGCTCCTGCTCGCGATCGGATCCCGGCGTCAGCAGATCGACGCGCAGCTGCCGACCACGCACCTTGAACGACGTGGACGGGTGACGCGGATCGAACGCCGGAACCGGCACGAAGCCCATCTGCAGGTTCTCGAGCGCGCTCGGCAGGTCCGCCACGTGCCGCGGGGTCGCCACCTCGATGTCGATCTCGCGGCCGGCCTCCGCGTGGCCGGCGACGTCGATGTCCTCGGTCGCCCAGGTTCCTTCGGGCCACTCGACCCCGAGCAGATCGCCGAGCAGACGGAACGCGTGGGTGCCGACCAGCACGCCGCCGAGCCGGAACACGCCGGCATCGGCCAGGGCCTTCAGCACCCGCGCGGCCGCGTGCGACACCCGGCGGTGCCCCGCGGCCGCGAGCATGCCCGCGAGGCGCTGCAGCCGCTCCTGGTCGCCGGCGCGCGCGCCCTGCCCGGACCGGTACGCGGCGACGATCGCATCCACTTCCGTCGAGGCCGGTCCAACGGCGACCTGCACCTTGCCGCCACCCGGCTGGCTGTACTG
>Ga0075158_10002704_pt1 | contig 12756 bp, 9 predicted proteins | sample JI91814BDNA_FD_70968 | JGI IMG/M metagenome (GOLD analysis project Ga0075158, IMG submission 70968) | Wastewater effluent complex algal communities from Wisconsin, to seasonally profile nutrient transformation and Carbon sequestration -... | ecosystem: Engineered > WWTP > Effluent > Algae... | reverse complement strand
AAATGCATGAGCCATCATCAATAGTGGCATCTGGGTTATAGTTCAAAGCATCTTCATCTGTACAGCCATAAATGGCACCAGCAACATCACAGTTTTCCGACATTGGTTGTGAAGTAAGTAAACAGTCAATTGAATTGCTAGTTACTTGAATTACAACAGGGGTGTTATTTGGGAACGGCCCCATTACAACTGATCCCATCAGATTCATCACCTGTTGTTGATTGTTGTAACTATTCGTAATAGTGTATGGTGCACCATTTCCAAGTGCTGTCAAATCAATATCAACATAGAAGTTCATCAAGTCGCCAGGAGAGCAATGAGAGTCATATGCAACTGTTGGCCAGATACAAGTGAAAATACATGAACCATCATCCATCGTTGCCAAAGGATCAAAGTTCAAAGCCAAAGGATTCGTGCAACCTTCTATTTCAACATAAATGCAAGATCCATCATCAACTGTTGCTGTTGGATCGTAATTCGAAGCAGTGTCGTCTGTGCATCCCACGCAAGAAATATATTCACAAGAACCATTATCAATTATAGCGAGGTCATTGTAGTTACAAGCGTCTGAATCTGTGCAACCTACTTGCAAATTATAGATACATGAGCCATCGTTAATTGTAGCGTCAGGATTGTAGTTGATGGCTGTTGGATCTGTACAACCAAGCACTTCTACAGTTTCAATACAACCGTTGAATGGAGGCAATTGTCCGTCACAAACGTTGAATGGATCAAATGAAGGTGCTCCTTCAATATCACCACAATCATATCCCCATGTGGCACAGTTGAAATTAACGTATTCGCCTGCCCACTGATAGAAGTTATTGTCCGCAAATCCATCTCCAAGCCAATCTGTAACGCCAATTGAAAGTTGTGTACCATTGCAGTCACAAATGGTAATTTCATTCAGACAGTTGCCTACTGAGTAATTATACAAGTAGGACGAAGCACCATCATTTGTCGTGTAATAGAGTGTGTATTCAGTATTTGGTGTCAGATAGAATAATGATCCTTCATCACCACTGATCCAGCCATTCGCAGAAACATCTAACTCAGTAAACTCTCCGCCATTTTCAGAAAAGAAAAGTGAAGCTACGGTACATGGACCGCTAAAGTCAAAAGTGTAATTCAATACCGGAAGCAATTCGCCTGTGCTTGCTGGATAGCAGTCAGCTTGTGTAATGGCGAGTTCGAGGTTTGTACAAACTGTTTGAGGACCAACACAGAATTCACCAGAGTAAACATCGAGGTATGCATCGCCCTGAGCGAGCACAACGTAAGCCGATTGATCATAATCGTAAATACCTGCGTAACCAATTGTAGTGCAATCGCCGCCATTCAATCCATCACCAAATTCGTCTGTGATTTGGAATAAGTAACAATCCGCAGGCAGACACATTTGGAAGGTGTAAACAAAATCAGCATCCACAATGAAGTCAGCATTACCCGCGGTGAATACAAGGTCTCCATTTGAGTTGAAAACATATACATTTATATCTTCAGGATGACAATCCGTAACTACGTCTAAGTCGATCGTATAACAGAATTCATCAACACATCCATTTGATGGAGGAATTTCTCCGCTGCATACTCCATAAGGATCATATGCGAAAAAGCCAGGTTCTAGTTCGTCACCACAGTCAAAACCCCAAGTAGCACAATTGAAATCTACTGGCAAACTTGGATCGCCATTCCAGTTGAAAGATCCGTCATCCAATGATAGATCGCCAAGCCATGCTGTTGCTTCAATAGGCAATTGAGTTCCAGCGCAGTCGCAAATCGTTTCTCCTGAGTTACATTCTTCTGTTGTAAAGGTTGTTGTTGGAGATGCGCTGCCATCGCTCAGAACGTAATACACGGTGTAGTTTGCATTCTGAACATTGAAAAACAATCCAATTGGATCACCGCTGAGAAGGCCATAAGCGCTGAGATCGAGGTATTCGTATGGACCGCCGTTTACTGAAGTGTAAATTCCTTCAACTGAACATGCTCCATTGTAAAATGCGGTGATATCTCCAGACGGTACATCACCAGTTCCAGGGTTGATGCATCCTGTGTCAGTGTAGTCAATAAAGAGGTTGGAACATGTTGTAACTACATCACAAACGTCTGTCGTGTATGTAAAGTTTTGACTTGTTGTGCCATCACTCAGTTCGAAGTAATAAGTGTAGGTCGTATTGTCTAAGCCAAGCAAAATGCCAATCGCCTCGCCAGAAGTATATGCCATAGCACTTAAGTCGAGTGTTTCCCAACCAAGTTCACTTGAAAAAAGATAGAGTGTTTCTACTGTGCATCCCCCTGTGAAGTAAGCGTAAAAGTCCACATATTCCGCTGTGCCTTCGCAGCCTTGGTAACTTGCAAGTACGTTCGTGAAATTACAAGCAACGACATCGCATGTGCCAGTTGTATAAGTGTAAATCGGACTAAGAGTTCCATCACTCAAATAGACTTGGTATTCATAGATGGTGTTGTCTAGTCCTAGGTTGATACCTATCGCATCGCCTGATATAAAGCCGTCTGCTTGCAAATCAATGTACTCATAGCCAAGTGCGGTTGTATAGAATTCAATGGCTTCCACTGTGCATCCACCCGTGAAAAATGGAGTGAATTCAACTGTTTCAGATGTTCCATCACAACCGATGTAGTCCTCGAATACGTTGGTAAATTCGCAAGCAACTGCACTACAATTACCAGTAGTGTAGATATATGTATCGCTAATGGTACCATCACTCAATGTTATGTAGTAGAAGTAATCAGTGTTTGGCAGTCCCAGATCAAATGTAATGTCATCACCCGACTGAAGATTATAAAGCGAAAGATCAAAATCTTCCCAGCCAAATGTGTCGCTGTACAAGGAAAGCATGCTCACCGTGCAACCACCAGAGAAATAAGGATAAAAAGTTACATTCTCGAATTCACCATTGCAGCCGTTATACAGATACTGCATGTCCAGAAATACACATCCTCCAACACCACATTCACCAATCTGGGTCACGGAAAGAATCGCACATTCTTGATTCGTCATGCAATCATACTCATTTACAACGATACGGATGCTACCGTCAAAAGTAGAAGTCCAAGTCAATGTAGACGTGTTATATTCATCACCTGTTCCATCGTCATTGTAGGCAAGATATGTACCTGTGGAGCTATACAGGGTAATTTGTGTGTCCCACAAGGTACCCGCAGTTGTAATGTAATAACTCACACCTGCGCACACAGTGGCAGTGCAGTACTCGCTTCCCCAATTGCACGTCACAAACGATTCGTCACCATCGAAAAATGTTGATAGATCGGTGTAATAGGTGTTGTTGTTTGGACATTGAGCGTCCAACCGAGTTGTCTGTGTCAATGCTGCAATGACAAGCATTATAGCAAAGACATGGTTTTTTAATGTAGAAATTTTTCTCATGAAGTAGTGTATTGGTTATACTAAAAAAAGCGGGCGAAAATAGCTCATGGCAATAAAAAATAATTAGATAGATTTCATCTTTAACATGTTGAAATCCCCTGATTCGGTTGAGAATCCAAGCTAATTATTGTGCAATGGTGCTTCAAATGCCTTGATGAGAGTTTATATTGTCTATTGCCTGAGACACTACATTTGGCAACTTCTTTTTTTGAATACACTCGACAAAATATCGTTGCCTATCGCCTCCGAAATGGAGGAGTTTGAAAGTTATTTCAAAAAGGCCATGAAAAGTGATGTGATGCTTTTGGATAAAATCACGCATTACATCATTAAAAGAAAAGGCAAACAGATGCGCCCGATGTTTGTATTTCTTTCAAGTAAATTGTGTGGGGCAATTACACCAGCCACCTACACGGCGGCTTCTCTAATCGAATTGCTGCACACGGCAACTCTTGTGCATGATGATGTTGTCGATGTCGCAAACACACGACGTGGTTTTTTCTCGATCAATGCTCTATGGAAAAATAAGATAGCTGTGCTTGTTGGCGATTATTTGTTGTCAAGAGGATTGTTGCTCAGTGTGGACAATAATCAATTCGAACTGCTGCGTATCGTTTCCAAAGCGGTGAAAGAAATGAGTGAAGGCGAACTTTTGCAACAAGAAAAATCCCGACTTCTCAATATTACGGAAGAGGTGTATTACAACATCATCCGCCAAAAAACGGCTTCGCTTATTGCTGCATGTTGTAAAAGCGGTGCTTCTGCTGCTGGAGCAAACGAGGAAACCACAGATAAGATGTATCACTTCGGACTCAACTTGGGTTTGGCTTTTCAAATCAAAGACGATCTCCTCGATTATGGTTTTGGTGAAGACATCGGAAAGCCGACAGGAATCGATATCCAGGAGCGCAAAATGACGTTGCCACTAATATACACTCTTCAGAATTCTGAGAAAACAGTCCGCAGAAGATTGGTTGAAATTGTGAAACGACACAATACTGATAAGGTAAAAGTAAAAGAACTAATAGACACTGTGGTGGACGCCGGTGGTATTGATTATGCGCGTAAAAAAATGGAGGAATTTCGCGACTTGTCTCTTGAAATACTCTCTACTTTTCCCGATGGTGATGCTAAAAATTCACTTACCGAATTGGTTCACTTTACGATCAACAGAAAAAAATGAATCATTATATTAAATTCTTTATTTTGTTTTTACTCATTTCCTTTTTGGGGATGTCATGTAAAGATTCGCCAACTGCCACGACGGCAACATCTACAGTACAGTTTAGTATCCCAAATTCAACAGAACAAGTTGTGATGACTCATCCCGATGGAGCGCACAAGTATTCCGTTTTTACAGATGACTCTACGAAGAAAAAGGTTGCCGAAATAGAATTCCATCCGAACGGCCAGCCCAAAATCCACAAACACTTTGAGAATGAAGTGCTGAATGGTGAGTCGTGGTGTTATTACGCCGATGGAAAGCCCTGGAGTTTGAATACGTTCAAGGATGGCGTCTATCATGGGGCCTATAAAACATGGCACGACAACGGACAACTAAATATCGATGGACATTATGAGAACGGCAAAGAGTCTGGGGAATGGTTCACTTATTATTCGAATGGAATGCTTAATACACGCGGAATCTACAGCGAAGGACAAAAAACAGGAGTGTGGTCCTCCTACAATCTAGAAGGAACCCTTCGGAAAGAGCAAGATTTTTCAGTCAAAAAATAGTTGTAATTGGTCTGATAATAATTCAACAATGCTTTGTTGGCATTGCGCTTATGTGACTGCTATTTGCACGAGACAGAAAAATAATTTTGGGGTTGGCGTTGTTATCGCCATGCAATCATGTTTCGTTTTCATTTTCTGCTTTTGTGCAGCTTCATATATGTTTCGTCCCATGCAGCGGAAAGCACTGCTGCGCGTGATGCCTACATTCAAAAATGGAAGGATGAAGCGATCTATCAAATGGTCGTGAATAAAATTCCCGCAAGCATAACGTTGGCTCAAGGCATTCTGGAAAGTGGAGATGGAAATAGCCGGCTGGCAAGAGAAGGAAATAATCACTTTGGAATAAAATGCCACAATGACTGGACTGGCAAACGTATTTACGAAGATGATGAAACGAAAGGTGAGTGTTTTCGCCAATACAAGTCCGCCAACGAGTCGTATGAGGATCATTCCTTATTCCTAAAAAGAAAAAGATATGAATCGCTTTTCCTGCTTGATACAGATGATTACAAAGGCTGGGCAAAGGGGCTGAAACAATGTGGCTATGCGACGAATCCCAAATATCCTCAATTATTGATTGGCATCATTGAAGAATTTCATTTGGATGAATTTGATAAAGTTGGAATGGAATACATCCGTAAAAAACAAATACCTGGTCGAAGCGTTGTTTCAGATACTCCACCAGCGGTGATTGCAAAAGGCGGAAAGTCGAAAGACAGTCAGAAGAAACAAAAAAGAACCAAGGAAGAAGAGGATAGAACCACGATCACAATCAGACAGAATCGTGAACTTTTAGTAAGTGACAATAACATTAAATACATTCTTGCTAAGGCGGGCGATACTCCGGAGTCCATTGCCGCTGATTTTGATTTGCATGAACTTTTTATTCGAAAGTACAATGACCTGAAATCAGGTGAAAGGATCAAAACAGGCGAGAAGATTTACATTCAACCCAAACGCAATCATGCTTCTGAGGCGACATGCATCATAAAGGCAGGCGAATCATTGAGAGATATTTCTCAACGTTACGGTGTGAAGCTTAAGAAGCTTCGTAAATACAATGATCTCGACGAGAAGTCACAACCCAATGCTGGATCAACCATTCGATTGAAGCGTTGATCAAGCGGATTTTTTTTGAAAGAAATAAAAAAGCCTTGAAGGATGTTTCCTACAAGGCTTTTTGTTTTTGTTGCCCGACCAGGGTTCGAACCTAGACTAACTGAACCAAAATCAGTTGTACTACCATTATACTATCGGGCAAGATGCGCTTTTCATTCAAAGCGGGCGCAAATTTAATCATGCATGTGAACTACGCAAGTGTTTTTACCTTCGCTCGCACAATCTTCACAACAAGGTGAAAAAAATTCTCAACTACATTGACGGCAAACTGACTGAGCCGCAGTCTGGTAGCTATCTGGATAATATCGATCCATCACGCGGAAAAGTGTATTCACTTATACCGGACAGCGATCATTCGGACATCGATCTTGCGGCAATAGCCGCACGTAATGCATTTCCTGCCTGGAGTGCAATGCCTGCGGCAAAGAGATCTGCAATACTTGTGAGAATTGCAGATCTCATCCATGAAAATCTCGAAGATTTGGCCATTGCTGAAAGTGTGGACAACGGCAAGCCTGTCTCACTTGCCAGTTCCATGGATATACCTCGCGCAGAAGACAACATGCGGTTTTTTGGCACTGCCATACTGCATTGGTCTTCGGAGGCACACATCATGGAAAAATCGGCGGTGAACTATACCAATCGAAAGCCAATTGGAGTAGTTGGTTGTATTTCGCCATGGAACCTTCCCTTGTATCTTTTTACATGGAAAATTGCTCCTGCACTTGCTGCTGGCAATACTGTAGTGGCGAAACCATCTGAAATTACCCCAATGACCGCTTTTCTATTCTCTGAGATTTGCATTGCGGCCGGATTGCCTCCTGGAGTGCTAAACATTGTGCATGGTCTGGGCCCAAAAGCAGGTGAATCAATCATTAATCATCCCCACATCAAAGCCATTTCGTTTACGGGCGGCACGTCCACCGGCGCGCGCATAGCCGCTGCAGCTGCTCCGAAATTCAAGAAACTGTCGCTGGAGCTAGGTGGAAAAAACCCAAACATCATTTTCGCTGATTGCGACTTTGAAAAAATGCTGCGGACAACGCTGCGTTCGGCTTTTACCAATCAAGGCCAAATATGTTTGTGTGGCTCTCGTATTATCGTAGAACGATCCATCAGTGAAAAATTTATTGCCGCTTTTGTAGAAAAAGTGAAGCAGATGAAAGTGGGCGATCCATTAAATACCGAAACAAAATCTGGCGCGGTGGTGAGTGAATTGCACATGAACAAAATTCTTTCCTACATAGGGCTTGCAAAAGAAGAAGGAGGCAAAATACTTTGTGGCGGTGAACGCGTGTTTCCAGGTGGTGAGTTGGATGGTGGATTTTTTATACAGCCAACGGTTATTGTCGGACTGAGTGACCAATGCAGAACAAATCGCGAAGAAATATTCGGACCGGTAGTTACAATTCAAATTTTCGATACTGAAGAAGAAGCGCTGCGACTGGCAAATGCAAGTGAGTACGGTCTCGCAGCTTCATTATGGACCTCAGACGTAACAAGAGCGCACAAATTTTCTGCGGAGATAGAATGCGGGATCGTATGGGTGAACTGCTGGTTATTGCGCGATCTGCGCACACCATTTGGTGGCATGAAAAGTTCAGGTGTCGGCAGAGAAGGGGGCTGGGAAGCACTTCGGTTCTTTACCGAAGCTCAGAATGTTTGTATAGAAATGAGCTAAGTGTTTAGCAGCTTATGTCGAGGCCTGTTATTACTTCTCTTTCGATTTAAAACCATTGGTGAAAAACCATCCGATTTTACGGTTGAACCAATTTTCTAGTGCAGTGAGATAATTCATAATCGTTATGATAATGGTGGTTAGTTGCCAGAGTGTAAACCACAACGCACATCAAATTGTTGTACAGCCGAAGTGCAATTTTATGTGAAAAATTACACGTCAGTGAGACATGGGTTAGGAGAACACCAATCGTTAGACGTGTTCTGAAATGAAAAGGTTAGCTCAATTTCAATAAGTTGAGTTCTATTGTTGAAAACCTGAGTATAGAATTAGTCAATAAGATTCATGTTTAGATGAGTTCAAATCGTTTGCCTGGAAGGCTTTTGATAATACCGCGGAATTCAAGGTCTAGAAGCACATTCGATAATTTTGAAAAGCCAATGCCAGTTGTATGGCTCAATAGATCTATCGAAATTTTTCCTTCTTGAGTGAGTAAATCCACTATCAAAGTTTCGTCTGGATTGAGTTCTTGAAAGAGTGGAAGTTGCTTTGACTTTGGCTTGAACGTGTCATCCCAGTTCATATAATCAATCAAGTCTTGAGGTGAGTTGATAATAGCAGCTAGATTTTTTCGGATCAATGCATTGCATCCTGCACTGTATCTGTCATGATATCTCCCCGGCAATGCAAAAACTTCACGTGCGTAAGAATTGGCCAGATGCGCAGTAATGATTGATCCACCTTTGAGATCTGTTTCCACCACAATGGTGCAGTCCGATAATCCCGCGATAATTCTGTTTCGCATAGGAAACATATCAGGGGTCATTTTTGTGTCACTTGGAAATTCGCTCACCAATCCGCCATTGCGCATCATATCATTTGCAACCGGAATATGCATTGCTGGATAAACTTTGTCCAAGCCATGGGCAACACAGGCAACAGTCTGTAAATTTAGCATCACAGCATTACGGTGACCGCAGATGTCAATTCCATATGCAAGTCCGCTTACAACCAATGGTTTTAGGTGTGTGATACCTTCCAGAAGTTCTTTGCAAAATCGTTTACCGTAGCTTGTTGAGTTCCTGGTTCCAATAACGCTGATGACGCGCTTTTCAGAAAGATTCATCGTGCCTTTGGTATAAATCAGTGCAGGTCCGTCTTCGCATTGCTTCAGACGATCAGGATAGTTGGAGTCTGTGAAAAAATGAGTCACAATTGAGTTTGCTTCAATAAAAGCAATTTCTTTTTCGGCTCTTTCCATGACGTTAGAGTGCCTGATAGTATGCGCTATCATTTTGCCAATATCCGGAATCTTCATCAGGGCCTGCTCTTTTTCACGAAACACTGCCTCCGCGCTACCGCAGTATGCAACAAGGTTTTTGGCTGTAATTGGGCCAACGCCGGGAATCAGCGTTAGAGCAATCTGAAAAACGAGCGTGTCGTGCATTTTTTTTTAATGCACAAAACAAAGGGAAGAGAAATTATCTGTTCGCCATAATATATTGCTCAATCGCCATAGACATAGACAGGGCCTTGGGTGTAGGCGCCATAACATCAACTTTTAACTTGGCATCTTGCACTGCTTTTGCAGTGGTTTGACCAAAGGCAGCAATGCGTGTATTGTCCTGTTTGAAATCAGGAAAATTTTTGAATAGTGATTCAATATCTGACGGTGAAAAGAAAACCAACATGTCATATTTCACGTCGGCCAGATCAGAAAGATCGCTGCATACGGTCTTGTACATCACTGCTTTACTGAAAGAAATTTTCTCTTTGTTCAACGTGTCCGGAATACTTGGTTTAAGAATATCAGAACAAGGCAAGAGATATTTTTCGGTACGATGTTTTTTGATTGGCTCCATCAATTCCTGGAAAGTACTGTGACCAAAGAATATTTTTCGTTTGCGAAACTGAATGTACTTCTGCAAGTAATATGCAATTGCCTCAGACATGCAGAAGTATTTCATCGTTTCTGGAACGGTAAGTCGCATGTCTTTCGCGAGCCGGAAGTAATGGTCCACCGCATTTCTACTCGTAAAAATGACAGCGGAATGCTCCAGGATGTCTACACGTTGTTGACGAAAATCCAATGACTCCAACCCTTCAACGTGAATAAAAGGACGGTAGTCAATTTTGAGCTTGTGCTTTTTAGCCAAGTCAACGTATGGATTTTTATCTGCACCCGGGTCTTGCTGGGTGATCAGTATGGTCTTTAGCTTTTCGGCCATAGTGTTAATCCTGGTAAATAAGTGATTTTCTCCCTGCTAATACCTTATTCTGATAGAATCGCCTTAAGGCAAACTACCAGGGGTAAAATTTCAAGCGTGCAAATGTAGAAAAAGATATAGAAAACAGGTACGCCTGATGACGCTGCGTTGAAAAGTCCTCGAAGCATGCGGTAAATCATCATGGAAACGAATAGAATCAAGGCAATCAGAACGAAGGGCTGTATCATTTTCAGCGGTGAGTAGGCTAAAAATGCCGTCACAGGAAAAAGAAAAAGTCCAATAACCCGGTTAATTAGGAAAAGATTGTACTCATATTCTGAAAGTCCATAGTCACCGTCAGACATCAATTGAACGACCCGAATTCCCGCCGTTTTGAGCGCGTAGGCAGCAATCACACCGCCAAGTATTGACATGTACAAAGGAAACCCAATCAAACCGTATGGCCGTAAGTTGAAAAACTTGACAGCTAAGAATATCACCAACGCAGTAAGCAAGAAGAATGAAACGTTGAACAACAAATTGGCGCGTGGAGTATTCGGCTCTTCACGAATGGCTTGCCGGAGAATGCGCACATTCCAGGTGCTATTCCACAATCGGCTGATTCGAAGAGGGTGAAATCGACGGGTGTACGCGACTGTAATAAGTGCAAAAAGAAAGACGAGGATCATCCAATCCTCGGCAAGATTCACCGCTGGGCGAAGCATGGCTTCATTCATAATGCAAATGAAACGGAATGTGCAATCTGCGCTCACTGCTTGCGCAAAAGCTTTCAACGATGCTGTGTCATCTTCTTAATGTGTTTGTGTAAACCACATTGTTCCTTGAAGTGCAAAGACAATGGCCCCATCCCATTTTAAGGCAATGCACTCTAAAAAATCAAGGCGAATAATATTAATAGACGATTACAACATTTGAAGGAACGCGAGTTCTTGCTCAGTTAAATGCCTGCAACGTCCTCTTGGCAAATCCTTTTTAGTAAGACCCGCAAACATCACACGGTCAAGCTTTTTTACAGTGTAGTTGAAATGTTCAAACATGCGTCTTACAATTCTGTTTCTGCCCGAATGAATGCGGATTCCTATCTGATGAACATCGTTATTTACAAAGCTGACCTCGTCCGCTTTGATGATTCCATCGTCCAGTTTAATGCCATTGCGCATAGCATCCAGATCTGCGCCTTTCACTTTTTCCAACGTTTCAACATGATATAACTTTTGTATTCCATGCTTTGGATGTGTCAGTTTTTTTGCCATTTCACCATCATTTGTGAAAAGCAGCAAACCTGTTGTTTGTCTGTCCAAACGACCCACAGGATAGATGCGTTCCTTGCAAGCATCTTTTACAAGCCACATCACTGTTTTTCGTTCTTCAGGATCTTCCATGGTAGTGATATAGTCCTTTGGCTTATTCAACAACACATAGCGGAGTTTTTCAGGCTTCAAATTTTTATCGTCGTACTTCACAGTGTCCTTTTTCGGGTCCACTTTGTATCCAAGTTCAGTCACCACGACATCGTTCACCTTTACAAGGCCGAGTTCAATCAATTTGTCAGCATCACGTCGCGATGCGATTCCGGCATTGGACAAGTACTTATTAAGTCGAGTTAGCCCGTCATGTACTTTCGGCTTCCAGCCTTCAGGCTTTTCCCCGGAGTATTTGCTTGTGAAAAACTGTTTAACTTCCCCTTGACCAGGTTTTTTCTTCCCTTTGGGAATTCGTTTGTCTTCTTTGTAGCCGCCTTCTTTGCTCTTCCCATATTGCTTTTTATCGCCATATGATTTTTCACTATAAGGTTTGTCACTAAATTTCTTGTCGCCAAATTTCTTGTCGCCGTACTTTTTATCACCAAATTTTTTATCTGGCGCATTTTCAGATGATCTGGTATCGGTGCGATATTCCATATCCCGCTCACGCGATGAACCACGTTTCCCGCGATTAGAATCTTTTTTGGTTGCTGCTGGTTTTTTACCACGAGATGTGGAACCCGTCTTTTTTGAACCTGCCGCGGTTTTTTTACCCTTACTTTTTGGAGCGTCGCCTCTGCCTGCCATGATATAAAATGTTTGGCAGCTAAAGTACGATGTCATTGGAAGTACATGTAAGTGCACTTCTAATAACCTTTTTGATGACGTGTGGCGGTTAAACTCATCGAATTGTGAAAGTGGTTCGTAGAAGTGCGCTTAAGCCATTGGCCAGAATGCGCCTTCAAGATGAAGTATTTGAGTGCCGCCATTCATTTGGAGAATGGAAACAATATCGAATCTCGGCTCTTTTTCACTCAACTTTTGCCGGATATATGCATCTCCACTCATACAAATTTTATTTCTTTTAGTTTTGTTTACGGCCTCCCACGGTTCTCCATAGACATTGCTGTATCTGGTTTTTACTTCCACAAAAACGAGGTGCGTTGCATTTTCCGCTATGAGATCCAACTCGAATCGCGAAAATTTCCAATTGCGTTCGATGATTGTATATCCGTTTTTTTCGAGGTAGGCTGCTGCCAATTCTTCGCCTTTATCTCCTTTTTCTTTGTTGTTGGTTTTTGAATTCTCCATGTGTTCTAACTTTACTCAAAATTCAAC
>Ga0075158_10002703_pt1 | contig 12757 bp, 12 predicted proteins | sample JI91814BDNA_FD_70968 | JGI IMG/M metagenome (GOLD analysis project Ga0075158, IMG submission 70968) | Wastewater effluent complex algal communities from Wisconsin, to seasonally profile nutrient transformation and Carbon sequestration -... | ecosystem: Engineered > WWTP > Effluent > Algae... | reverse complement strand
GAAGTAATTTCAATTGACCGTGAAGGTTGGAAAGGTGAATTACTATTACACGAAGAACTCTTTACTAAACTCTATGACAAAATCCCTAAAGAGTTTATCTGGATTCGTGAATTATTACTCTCCGGTCTCTGGCGCTCTCCCGAGAAATGGGAATTAGCCTCCGAGAGATAAATATCTAGTAGGGATCGTGTAAAAGCATGAATTTCTCACAGAGCGCACTGAGAACACAGAGAAAAGAATCAATAAAATCAATACTCTTTGTGAACTCTGCGTGCTCTGTGAGAAATATTTTCTCTGTTTTTACACAACCCCTACAATGTATTCGATTTCATTGCATGACTCAATGACTGAATCTCTTTTGATAAACTTCTATCTTTTTTAAGAAAGGGGGAAATCTTTCTTATCCGCTTAACAAGCTCCATAGAATTCTGACTAAACCCACTCTTCTCTGTAAAGCCACCTTTCAACTCAAATGCTTGAGACAAAACAAGTCCCTCTACTGCTAAAATATCAAAGACTCTATCGATACATTCAGATGTCTTAAGAGCAGCAATTGTTCCCATGCTAACAACATCCTGGTTATTTGCGTTAGTCGAAATGGACTGAATAGACGAAGGCGTTGCATTGCTTCTTATCCAGGCTAGAACTGCTGTCGCCGTCACTTGAGCTCCCATAAATCCACTCTGTAAACCATTTCTATCTCCCTGTAAAAAAGGAGGTAATCCGTTGTTTAATTTTGCATCTGTAATACGAGCAATTTTTCTTTCGCTATGAATTGCGATATTCGTCAGAGCATTATACAAATTATCCGCAGCTAGAGCAATGGAATGACCTTGAAAATTTCCTCCGTGAAGAACAATTTCTTTCGGTAACACAAAAATAGGATTATCCGTTACGGAGTTTAGCTCTATCGTTACCGTTTTGTTGTGCGTTTCAATTACATCTGAAACTGCTCCCAGTATTTGCGGAATACACCTTATAGAATAGGCATCCTGCAAAAGTTCATTGTCATAAGAAATGCCTGTCGTAAGATTCAGTTCTTTTCTTTTTTTAAACCTCGAACTTCCTTTTGCTCTACTATTAAAACTTTTTAGAATTTCTTTCATACCGGGGTGAGGCTTTACTTCTCCAATCAACGGATGAAATGCTTCCTCTTTTCCTTCTAAAATTTCAGCGTAGATTACCGATAAAGAAATAGCAAGGTTCAATGCTCTTAGCGACAAAATACCATTTACCGCAGATATTCCTGTCATAACAGAAGTCCCATTTACTAAAGCCAGACCTTCCTTCGGACCCAAGTCGATAGGCTTTAATTTTAATTTTTGTATTACTTTTTTAGAAGAGAGTTTCTTCCCTTTGTAAAATACAAAAGACTCACCCATCAAGGCTAAAGTCATATGGGCTAATGGCGTTAGATCTCCACTTGCCCCCACTGTTCCGAGCTTTGGAATTACTGGAAAAATTTCATAATTATAAAAATCAATCAGTGTATTTAAAGAACTAAGGCTAATAGCAGAAAACCCTTTCGATAAACAAATAATTCTAGAAAGCATCAATGCCTTTACATGAAGTTCAGAAAATGAATCTCCAACCCCAGTTGCAAGATGATAAATTAAATTTCTTTGTAATTCCTTTGAATCACTAAGCGGTATATGAGTAGTAGCCAGAGGACCATAACCGGTGTTGATACCATAAAGCAAGACGTTTCGCTTTAGTAGAGAAGCAAGAAACTTTTCGGATAACTTAACTCTCTTTTTACAATCATTCGCCAGTTGAATCTTTGAGTTACTTTCTAATATCTCTTCAAATTCTTCTAAAGTAATATTTCTATTTTTAATTATAAAATTTAATTTTAAAGCTTGATTCATGCGAATCGAATCGGTGCTCATCGGTATCCACGCATTCGACATAGCTTAGCGCAAGTCCGTGCGATTCTTATTAGTTCCCTCCAAAAGTATTTTTTCAACAACTTCAGGAAAACAAGATTTAGACAAATGGCTAGTATCCGCAAAATAATCACAGGCTAAAGAGCCAGGTTCTTCAAAGTCATAAAATGGAATTGAATATTCTTTTGCTAAACTTTTAACATCCTCCAACCATTTTGCTTCTCCTTTTGTAAAGCGAGTCGTTTCTGATTTTAATAATTCATGCGTGCGCGGACGATATAAAACTAAATTTATATTTTTCTCTTTTGCTTCTCTTAAAACTTTTTTAAATAAATTCGTAGATGTTAAATCCAATTGAAAATTTTGAAAAAAAGATTGAATTACCCATTCGTTGTATTTGCTATTTATTGCGATTTGTTCTTTTGATTCTTCGCTTTGTTTAAATCCCTGCATCCAACCTGCATTTTTATTTTCTTTCATTTCCATTAATTTTTTGGCATTGATCACAAAATCCAATGTTGCATTCACATCCTGTTTTGCATTGCCTCCGGAACGAATTAAACTTTTCCAACTAATATTCGATCGGTTCAAAACAAAAAACATACTTGCGATATATTCAATTTTATCCTTATTTGACAATTCACTTTGAATTTCTAAAAACTCTTCCCAGGTAAAATCATAAATATCTTTCTTTTCGCGGAAAACATTATTTTTATTAAAAGAGATATAATTGATTTCAAGCACTAACATTCTAGGTCGTGGATGTGTTTTTAGGAAATGAGAGTATATCTGGTAGATATGAATGAACGGTGCTGCCCTCACTGTCCAGGAGGTAACGGGTATTTGCTCCAGTGCTGCTTGATTTTTAATGTATGGATTTTTTTCGAAGACTGATTTAGTAAGATTCCCATATTCAACGCTTCTAGAAGTTCCCATAAACATGACGGTTTCTTTTTCTATTTTCTCAGAGGTCCATCCCAATTCTTTCTTATACTTTTCGATATGCTCTTTGTAAAGTTTATCCTGAAGCGTATCTAAGACTTCGTAAGAGTTCACATGATTTTGAACTACTAAGGTTCTAATTTGTGGAATCAAAAATATTTTATCAAAAAGAAAAATTAAAATAAGTAAATGTAATGGAAAGTATTTTAGTTTCATAGTTTAAAATTGGAAGTAGAAAAATTGAACTTGTCGATTGGAAAGTGCTGTCATCATAAATAAAAACAAAATCGAGCTGACTACGATTGCGGTTACCGGTCGTTTAACTCTTGTTGTAATGTATTCAGGTTTATACTCAATAGCATGAAGAATAAAAAATAAGATACATAGGTAACCAAATTCTTCGTAAAGAATTTTTTCTCCGGCGCTCCATAAAAATGATCTTTGTATCATCAGTCCTAAATCACTTAGCTTCGTTACTCTAAATATATCCGCAATTAAAAACCAAAAAATAGAAATAGTAAAAAAACGAACTACAATCGCAGGCTTCGACTTGCTTTCACTCCAAAACTTAGATCGACTTAAAACATTCCTTTCAAACATCAAAGAAAAACCGATTATAATTCCCCAGATCACATAATTCCAATTAGCCCCATGCCATACTCCTGCAACAAACATTGTTATAAAATTATTTATATCAGTTCTGAGGCTTGTTCCTTTACTCCCACCGAGTGGAAAATAAACATAATCTCTTAAAAAGCTAGACAGTGTAATATGCCATCTAGTCCACATTTCTCTAAAGCTCTGCGCAAAAATTGGACCAATAAAGTTTTTTGGCAATTCAAAACCTAAAAGCTTTCCGCAGCCCCGAGCAATATCGCTGTATCCAGAAAAATCACCCCAGAGCTGAAAGAAAAATCCAACTAGTGCGCATACTATCGCTTTACCAGAATAAGCAGACGGATTTGCGAATACAGGATCAAGAAGCCTGGCTATTGAATCTGCAAGAACAACTTTTTTTAATAACCCGAATCCAACGAGTCCAATTCCTTCTACTATTTGCTCATCAGAGAGTGTTCTCTTAGAGTTAAGCTGTGGCATGAATTCTTTTGCGCGTAGAATCGGTCCTGCAAGTTGTTGGGGAAAAAATAAAATAAAAATTGAAAAATCAAGGTAGGAAGTTTTATTCTCAATAGTTCCTCTATAATAATCAACGAGATAAGCGATGATCTGAAAAGTATAGAAGCTTATCGCTATCGGGAGAATAATACTGATTTTCTCCATTGCTTTGAGTTTTAATTCAGGCTCACCTATAAATATTCCTAAAATTTCTGCGAGAAAATAAAAATACTTAAAGAAGGCAATGTTTAACACATTTAAAATAACTGCAATCGTGAGAGGTATTTTTTTTTCTGCCTGTGTCGCACAACGCTCCATCCATTTTAAAAAATGAAAATTAACTGTTATTACAGTCATGAAATGAATTAGAAACTTGGGTATTAAAGAATCAAAAGTAATAAAATCCCAGCTTCCATAAAAAACAATGGAACTTACAAATAAAATAGGCTTACGAAATTTTTCAGAAGTATTATGATATAAAAGATAAACTATAAGAAAAAAAATTAGAAATAAAAAGGAATTGAACAACATATTATATCACCTTACGCAAGGTGATTTCAGCTTTCCCGCGCTGAAGGACGGGTTTACACCTAACGGTGGGTTCGCTTCCGCGGGCTGACCACCTGTAATTTTTAGAAATGTATCTCATACTTCATAGTCCGTGGCGTTTTTTTAGTTCATCTTCTATCTTTGACAATGGAATATTTTTTTCTACGAGTAAAACTTGTAAATGAAAAACTAAATCAGCAACTTCATGGACTAACTCGTGCTCATCAGAATTCTTTGCGGCGATAATCACCTCACCTGCTTCTTCCCCAACTTTTTTTAATATTCGATCTACGCCTTTTTTAAAAAGATCTGCCGTGTAAGATTTTTCAGGTAGTTCTTTTTTTCTCAGTATTAATATTTGCTCTAATTCTTCTAAAAATTTCATCCGGAGGTATATTCCTTTTTAAAATGTGAAACTGTAATCTAAGCACAGTTACCTGTTAATTCAATAGGATTTTTTAATAGCATAAAAACTGCTAGCGAAAAATTCAGAAAGTCAATTTGAAAACTCCAACGACTACCAACTGAATAAATTCCAACCACTCCTTTATGATTTTAAGACAGAATTGAAACTAGTAATCTTTAGGCGTATTCCATATTTCAAAAACTTTTTTCTGTTTCTTTTTAAAAACAAATCTCTAATATAGTAGTAGCTACGTAAAAGAGGTATTATCTATGAATCGTATTATTCTAATTTTTCTAAGTCTATTTTTTACTATTCCTATCCTATCAGAAACAAAATGGCTCACCTCACTCGATCAAGCACTTTTAAAAGCCCAGGAAGAAAACAAACCAGTGATAGTTGATTTATATACTGACTGGTGTCTCTATTGCAAAGACTTAGAAAATAAAATCTTTCCTGCAAAAGATGTAGCATTAGAATTACAAAAATTTGTTGCTGTCCGAATTAACGGGGATGAATCAAGAGATGTAGTCGCAAAATTTTCTGTGAGAGGTTACCCGACCATTTTACTTTTAGATAAAAATGGAAACTTCATTGATAAAATTACAGGATTACCGAATAACGAACTGTTAATCACCAAACTACAAGAAGCTTATATTAAAAAAGATATTGAGGAAGGACTCCTCACCGAACAAAAAGTTTCGCCTAACAGTGTTTTGCCAAATTACAATCTCGGTCTCTTCTATTATCGAAATGGAAATTTTAAAAACTCATCTGAATATTTCCTAAAATCTTACAAGGCGACCGAAAAAGAAAACGAAGATAAAAAACCGGAAGCGTTATTTCTTTTAGGTCTCATTCAAATCCAGGAAAAGAAATTTCCAGAAGCTATTTCTATTTGGAATAGTTATATGGAAAAATATCCTGAAAGTAAAAAAGGCTCTGTCTATTATTGTAGAGGTATTTCTTATTATTTTTCGGGAAAGAAAAAAGAGGCTAAGGATGATTTGCTGAAAGCTAAAGATTTAACTAACAGCAAAGATCAATTGGATAAAATAAATATGTTTTTATCGGAATTAGAAATTTAGATATCACCGTATTGAACTTTTACCATGATATTATGCATCTTTTCTAGTTCATCTTCGGGAATAAAAACTTCTAATTCTCCAATCATTCCCGAGATAAATGCAGATTGCATAACGCTCACCGGATCAGCGGTTCCATTCATAACCATATTGTAGTTATTAATCATATTGTGGCGAATCCATTCTGTTCTTAGTTCAAACCAAAAATTTCGAATTGCAGAATTAATTTCTTCAATATCTGAATCTTTGTGAATCGAAATGATAGCGCCTAACGCACGATTCTTCAATTTCGTATTATACTTCAACTGAAGAACCTGTTTCTCGGTTAACTCGGGATTATCCGCAATTAAGTTTTGAATTACAGAAGGATCCCGATACTTATCGTAAAGCGCTTTTAGACTGTGAATTATTGGTAGCAAGGGTTACTTCTTTTTTACAAAAATCCAATTCGTAGAAGAAGCCTGGTCTCTATAAAGTTGGATGATCACATTGGTAGGTTTCATTTTATATGTGAATACATAATTAAACGAAACATCTAAATGTCCACTTGCAACTCCATCTTTAAACTTTCCAAAGAACAAACGATTATTTGTGCAAATCGCAACTTGAGTAAAGAAATTTTTCCCTTCCGCACTTGCAACAGGAACTCCGGCAAGCTCTGACTCATAACGATTGTAAAGTAAAATCTGACCTTGATCATCTACTTTAACGATTCCAAATTGTGCCGCATCTGCTTGGTCACGGGACAAATATCCTAAATTATATAATATACCTTTTGCAAAATCTTCCATTCTAATTTCTGCTCCTTATGCTGTAATTTCTGCTTTTGTTTCGTTATCACGCTCGCTGTATAACGATTTCAATTGTTCTTCCATACCTTTCGCAAGTTTAACCAAATCGGAAATGGAATTTACACCTTCAAAAGAAAGAATAGCTTCTTCTTTTTCCTGGTATAAATCTTCTACTTGTTCCTCTAACGATTGAATGTAAGCGGCTAATTGCTTTATATCGCTTGTTTTTTTTAAGAAAGGTTCAATGTCTTCATACATTGATTCAAGTTGTTCAGTAACATTCTTTGAATAAACCACAAGAGATTGAACATCAGAAGCTCCCGAAACGCTAGACGCAATGTATTCATTCATCCAATATACGGGCGAATTCTGTGCCTTTAACTTTTCTAACTTCATTCTTTCTGATAAAGGAAAATGAGTTTCTAGTTCTTTATTTGTATATAACATAGCCTTACGTTTGTATGGAAAATACGTTTTAAAGCAAGCAAATTTCTAAAATTCCTAAGATTCATACAAATAAAATTATGCCCTATCGTAAATCCTGTATCGTCCTAGAGCATAATTCTTGGTAATTACGTTAGAATTACAGTTTAAAGCCACTTACAATACTTAAAAGCCCATCAGATTGTGCCTTTAAATTTTCTGATAACATTTTTAATTCTTCTGATTCTTTTAATAAAGATTCAAAGGATAGAGTAAATTCTTCAACAGATGAAAGCATCTGGTTTGTAACTTTTCTTTCTTCGTTTACATTCTCTATTACCATTTCTAAAAATTCTGATAATGCCTTTGAGTTCTTAGAAATCTTTATTGTATTGTCTTCTTGTTTTACAATTTGAACATTTATCTTTTGAGTAGAAGACTGAACTTTTTGAACATTCTGTATTAATTTTTTCAAACTTTCAGAGGATTCATTTACGCAAGCATAACCATAATTAACCGTCTTTATAGTATCATGAATCAATGCCTTTACTTCTTTCACACTTGTCATTGTTTTTTCGGCAAGCTTTGTTACTTCCATTGCAACCACTGCAAATCCCCTCCCATATTCTCCCGCCCGAGCAGCTTCGATACTTGCATTTAAGGAGAGTAAATTTGTTTGATCGGAAATTTCGGAGATAATCGATGTAAACTCCGTTATCTTATTTGTTTTTAATTTGATCTGCTCCATGGCGGACATGGCTTCGTTAATGCTTTTTTCTCCAATTTTTCCTTCGTCAAATGACTGTTTCGCAATATTGGAAAGGTCATCCATTCCATGAAGAATCTTTGTTCCTGACTTTGCAAGATCCTCTAAGTTGGAATCAATGTTTTTAAAAGAAGAAGATGAACTTTCAAAATTAACGCTAATCAAATCAAGAGAGACGTTCATTTCATCTAAGCCCTGTGCTATCTCATGCGATGCGACTGATTGCGAATCAACTGACTTAGTTAATACTTTGGCAGATTTATTGAATATTTTTCCAGCTTCTCCAATCTGCTCTCCTGTAAATTTTATGGACGTTAAAATTCCACTAAATCCTAAAATCACATTGTCTATCGAATTACTAATTCTGCCAATTTCATCGTTACGTTTTGATTCCAATAAATCGACCTGCAAATCATTGTTTGCAACTCTAGCAAGCAAATCTGAAATATCCTCGACCGGACGGAAAGTTTGCGCCAAAACATAATATACCGCACCAATACAAAAAGATGCAACAAAAATAAAACTTATTCCAATCTTTAAGATAAACGAAAAAAAATTATTATCTTTGCCACCGAGTAAATTGGATAATCTATTTACTTCATGAATGGATACAATAGATAAAAAAGTGAAACCGATTAATAAAGTAAGGGAAACTACACTTAGAATTTTTCTTTTGGCGCTGAGAGATTTATAAAACTGCATAAGTAAATTCTACCTTGATAGGTTTTAATGCAAGCAATTTAAATAAAATAATCAAACGGACTTTGAATAGAATCCAAAATTTTTCCAAATCGCTCATCCACTTGTTTTACAATTTTCTCATCCGATACTAATACTGGAGGATACCAGTCTTTTAATCTACAATCAATGACGATTGGATTTTTATAAGCGATGTGATTTCGCAAAACAGAATAATTTCCCGATACATCTCCGGCAGGTTCAAAACGAGTAAAAATATTCCAAATAAAATCATGATCTGATTTGCATGTATCTTTCGCATCATCCACTAGGAATACAAATAGAAATTTTTGAATCGCTTCTTCTTTTAGTAAATCCTCAAGCGCTTTGTCTTTCGCTTTATACTTAGGACCCGATACAACTAACGCTCCTGGACAAAACACAGTCGGCGAATGAAACTTTTTATTTTTAAGTTTACCATTAAATGAGGGAGTAAGATCATTTTTCTTCTCACCGATTCCAAGTAGAATTAACTTACTACCGGAGTTTACTTTTGGTCCGGTATAATCAAGAGTATCCTGTGAGATATTAGAAAAAATATGAACATCCGTTTGTAAATTAATTCGTTCTAAAATAGTAATAAAGGTTTTCTTAAAATCTTTTAGATTAATTATTTCATTTGTAACGAGTAGACATTTTGATAAAGAAAGATGTCCTTCTCCTAAAATGCGAAGTGCTGCGGTAAATGCTTCTTTGTGATAACGTTCTTTCACTACAGTAGCGGCTAACGCATGAACGCCCGACTCCTCATATGCCCAGACAGAAATTGCTTTAGGCATAACGAGTGGAAACATAGGAGAAAGTAAATCCTGTAAAAACTCGGCAATAAAATGATCTTCCTGTGGAGGTCTACCTACTACCGTTGCAGGCCAGATAGCATCTTTACGATGATGAATTCCATGCACTTTCATAATTGGATAATCATGCTGTAGCGCATAATAGCCGTAATGGTCTCCAAAAGGTCCTTCCGGTTGTCTTACTTTGGGAGGAATTTCTCCAATGAGTAAAAAGTCAGAATCGGATACTATCGGTAAGCTGCTAAATTTTTTATTGCGGGTAATTTTTAGTCTTTCACCGAGAAGCAAAGAAGCAATAATTAATTCACTCAATTCTTCTGGCATAGGAGCCACAGCGGCTAACGTCATAGCAGGAGGTCCACCTACATAGATATGACAGGGAAGACTCATATTTTTTTCTTCTGCTTCGAAATGATGAAATCCACCTCCCCTGTGAATTTGGATATGCATTCCAGTTGTATGGCTGTCGTGAAATTGGATTCGATACATTCCAAGATTTCCTTTTCCATTCACGGGACTTTCTGTATACACAAGAGGCAGTGTAATAAAACGTCCTGCATCCATAGGCCAGGATTTAAGAGCGGGTAATTGCATTATATCCACAGGAGTAATCGATGAATCTAAAACTCTAGGAGAGCTTTCTTTTTTTAATCCAACTTTCAATGCTTCGAACGCCAAATGTCTTGCCTCCCAAATTTTCTTAGGAGTCGGTGGCATTATATTTTGTGCGGTATGTGCAATCTTACGAATTAAATCAACAGGACGCGAACCAAAGGCAATATGAATTCTACGCGCAGAGCCATACAGGTTAGTAGCCACAGGAAACTTAGAGCCCTTTACATTTGTAAATAATAACGCAGGTCCACGTCTTGCAACTACTCGCCGTTGTATCTCTGCAATCTCTAAATTCGGATCTACCGAATCTTCAATCACTAAAAGTTCTTTTTCTTTTTTTAATTCTTCTACAAATTCGCGAGTGGAGTGGAGAGGTTTATGATTCATAGTTTTCCTTTCTTTTACCACCGATTAAGACGATGAACACCGATGGTTTTTCATTTCTGATTTTCTTGCTAGTTTCTTTTTGATTTAAGTGCATAGATTAAACAGACGCTACTATATAGAATTGAAATGCTTCAATATATTTCAACTTTTTTAATTTTGGGATTTTATAATATTTTTATTGGCAAATTCATATTTATGCTTATCGTTATTGGTAAATAGACTTGAATAGAGTAAACAAAGTACAAACATAATTCACTCTCCAAACGACTAATCACAATTAAGCGTCATTGTTTTAATTTTTATCTAAATTTACATAACAGTCAAATTTATCATTCTTGGAATTAAATTCTTTATTTATTTCCTTACATTTACTTAATAAATTTTCCATTTCCCCGCTTGCAATTATATTTTCTCTAATAAAAATTTTAATATCCTCATTCATTTTTTCGAAAGTAATTTCCTTTTTAATGAATGCAATAACTAAAGGATAGTCTCTTCCTTCAGTTCGAGTAGCGTCTTTTAGACAATTATTTCTGGCTTCTTTTCTACTTATATTCTTATTAAGACCTGGATAGATATAATAAATTCCTTCCTCATCGTTCATTTCTAGTAATTCCCAATTTTTTAAATTGGATTTATTAAAGTATCCAAAAAAAGTACCATTTAAATTTAATGCGACTTTCCTTTCAGGTTTAAAAATCAATAAATTATTATTCTTAGAAAAATATCCAATTTCAAGGATAACACCGTCCATCATTGGCGGAGAAGGTCCGAGAAAATATTTATCAAATTTGAAATAAATATCCCCAATTAAGAATAATGGATATATACCGGTTAATTCTGCTGATTGACAAGGCATGTGAGTAGAAACATTCAATTTTGCAATTTTTGAAAATTCTAATTTCGAGATAAGTAAATATCCACCAAATGCCCAGCACTTATTATTCTTCGAATACATCCATCTATCTTTTAGATTATCTAAAGTTTCTTCATTTTCACTTACTCTATCAATTATAATAGGAGTAGCAAATAGAATTGTCTTAATTATTGGTGAATTTACATTAGGTTCTTTTCTACATCTTAATTCAGACGCATTAATAAAAGCAATAGCGGGAAAATTTATTGCTTCAACTTTTTTAAATTCTTTTTTTTCTTGAAAACAAGAAAGTGCATTAACAAGTAATATTATATTTAATATTTGATTCAATAATTTCATTTTTCCTCACATTCAAATTTATCATTCTTTCGTAAGTAGGTATGAATCATGAGCTTGTGAATATCAATCTATATTTCTAAAAAAATTACTTTGAGCATTCAGAATAATCTGATTTTTCATATAGAACTTTATCATTATCTTCAAATTTTATTATAAAACTACTATTAGTAATATTAATTAGATTCCAATTTCTTTGTTGGTTTATTTCTGCATCACCGACATTATAATGCAATTTTAAAATAAATTCTTGTGAATTATTTATAATCAAATCATCAACAATAAACCCGCCGGGACAACCCATAGTTCCCCCAACTGTTCCAGAAATGGGAATATCAAGAAATGAAATCGCAATTTTATCTTTCTTGCTTAAGAAAAATCCTTTGAGTAATTTCAATGAATCAGGAGGATTTATTAAATTTTCAAAATAAACCCACCCTTGACTATGCGGCAAATTTATCTTAACCCAATACTCGGTAGTATTATTGAAATAGTCTTTAATTTCCGATATCATTTCTACTTTAATTATAATATTTTCATTTAAATGGCCAACTTTTTTTGAAGTGTGGAATGGAGTTTCTTTAATTTCTATTTGTTTTGAACTCATTAAGTAAGAACCAATTGGAGGTTTTACTAATGATTTATTGCAAGCAAAGAGTAAAAAAACAAATAAATAGACACAAATGTTTACTTTTTTTAAAATCATATATTTTCATCCATATTTTAAGTGCATTTACGCCTAATTAGCATTATTCACATTTTTTAACACCACTTATTTCTAATCATAATAAACTTTTAGAAATTTTAACTCGGAGTAACATCTGGTTAATAAAATTTAGCCATTATTTGCATTCGTTTTGATAAGTCTATTATATTTAGAAACCGAATTTACTGGGCACATAATTTTAAACGATGTAATATCACGTTTTTTTAATTTTCATTATTAAGTGGATACTTCCAAAAACTTATTATTGAATTATCTTTATCATGCCATTTAAATCCAGATGACCCTCCTTTATAGCCTAACTCTGCATAGCTTAAAAGTT
>Ga0075158_10002701_pt1 | contig 12760 bp, 8 predicted proteins | sample JI91814BDNA_FD_70968 | JGI IMG/M metagenome (GOLD analysis project Ga0075158, IMG submission 70968) | Wastewater effluent complex algal communities from Wisconsin, to seasonally profile nutrient transformation and Carbon sequestration -... | ecosystem: Engineered > WWTP > Effluent > Algae... | reverse complement strand
CCCGGCCGGCGCCGCCGACCTCGCCGACCTGCTGCGCGAGCGCGCCGCCGTCGGCCACGCCGCGCTGATCGCCACCAACGACGCCGCCTTCGCCGATCGCCTCGGCGGCGCGCGCCACCACCTCACCGACGCCCGCCTCCACGGCCCGGCATGACCTGCCCTTTCGGACAGCCCGTAGTCGGCAGCACCCGAAAGCCAGCCCACACCGCGCGACTCCGCGTGCCCCGCCGCGCCCCGCGATCGGGTACCCTCGCCGACGCGATGAAGCAGCACATCGACGTCATCATCCAACTCCTGCTCGGAGCCGCCTACGCCGACAAGCGGCTCGAGGGCGCCGAGGTCACCCGCATCCGCGCCATCCTCACCCAGATCCTCGGCGGCAACGCCCTCGACCCGCGCCACGAGGAGGCGCTCGCCAGCTTCAGCCCCGCCGCCTTCAACGTGCACGCCGCCGCGGCCGCCCTCCGGGACCTCGACTCCCGCGACAAGCGGACCCTGCTCGAGCTCATCGCCAGCGTCAACGACGCCGACGACGAGCTCGACCTCGCCGAGGACACCTACCTCCGCAACGTCGCCCTCGGCCTCGGCGTCCCCGAGTCCGAGTTCGCCGACCTCGCCCTCGAGGTCCTCGCCACCGACGAACTGCTCGGCCTGCTCAACTAGCTCACCAGAGCTTCCACCACGGCTTCTTCGCCTCCACCACCGCAGCAGCAGCCGCCTGCTGCGCGAGCGGCGGCCGCACCTCGGAAGGCTGAGATTCATGACTCCACGTGAATCCATGCAGCTCGAGGCGCGCCCCGACCGGCTCGAGCGTGCGCCGCAGCTCGAGCGCGTCCGCCCGCATCGCCCCTTTTTTGATCATGCAGGGCGCGTACCGCACCCATGACGCGGCGTCCCGCGCCGACGCCCCGAGCAGCGGCCGCAGCAGCTCCGCACAGTCGCCGGGCTGCGGCCCCGGTGACACCAGCTCGATGTCGATGCGCCCGATCCCCTGATACGGCGGACACGCCGATCGCCGCGGCGCGTCCCACCCGCTCGGCAGCCGGTCGATCACCGCCGTCAGATACGGCCCGAGCTCCCCGGCGACCGGCGTATCCCTCGCCGCCTCGATCGACGCCTGCACATCGGCCCGCTCGACGAATTTAAAAATTCGCTTGGCCGCCGCCCGCGCGCAGTCACCCCCGAGCTCGCCCGCGATCGCGTGCCGCAGCAGCGGCACGTACAGCGGCGCCCCGCGGTCCCCGAGCACCATCACCGCGCCCATGCGCTCGCCCTCCGGCAGCGCCGCGACCGCGTCGGGCAGCACGCGCTCGTTCACCAGCAGGAACTCGATCATCTCGAAGATCTCCGCGTCCGCGAGCATCGGCTGGCCCGGCGCCTCCGGCAGCTCCTCCAGCCATTTTTTTGTCGTCTCCGCGTACCCCGTGCCCGCGATCACCACGGACCCCCGATTGAACACCTTGCCGGCCCACAGCTCGAACGGCCGCCGCACCAGCCGTCCGCGGCACTGCATCAGCGCCGACCCGAGCCCGCACCACAGCTGCGCCGACGACATCCCGCCGCGCGCCAGGTCCGCCCACACGATCGCCGCCGCCAGCGGCTGCCCCCCGCGCATCAGCTCCATCCCGATGTTGAGCGCCTGCGTATCGCTGTCCAGCAGCATGCGCGCGCAGCTTACCGCAACCCCGCCAGCTCGAGCGACAGCGTGCAATACGCGTCGACCTCCCCCGGCCGCACCAGGAACTCGAACGAATAATCCAGCCCCACGCCGCCACTCTACCGACAAACAAATCCTCCCGCGTCCGCTTGACGCCGCGCGGTCCCGCGCTAGAAGTGCGCATGCTCCCCGCGCTCCGCCTGTCCACCGCCAACGACGCCCCGCTGCGCCCGGACGGCTCCCACGTCCTCTACTGGATGACCGCGGCCCGCCGCACCACGCATAGCTACGCCCTCGACCACGCCCTCGCCCGCGCGCGTGAGCTCGGCAAGCCGCTGGTCGTGCTCGAGGCCCTGCGCTGCGACTATCCGTGGGCCAGCGACCGCTTCCATGCATTCGTGCTCGCCGGCATGCGGGACAACGCCGCCCGGTTCGCCCGCGCGAGGATCGCCTATCACCCGTACATCGAGCCCGCCGTCGGCGCCGGCAAGGGCCTGCTCGCGGCCCTCGCCGCCGATGCGTGCCTGGTCGTCGGCGACGAGTTCCCGTGCTTCTTCCTCCCGCGCATGATGGCCGCCGCCGCAGCGCGCCTGCCCGTCCGCTTCGAGCGCGTCGACGGCAATGGCATCATCCCGCTGCGGGCCAATCCCCGCACCTTCACCACCGCCAATTCATTCCGCCGCCACCTCTTCAAAATTGTCCAGCCATTCCTCGACGAGCATCCACTCGCCGACCCGCTCGCGCGCAACGACCTCCCGACCCTCGAGATCCCCGCCGATGTCCTGCGCCGCTGGCCCCGCGCCGACGAGGCCCTGCTGCGCGGCGACCTCGCCGCCCTCGCGCGCCTGCCGATCGATCATTCGGTCGCCCCGTGCGGCGAGGGCGGCAGCGTCGCCGCCGAGAGATTGCTGACAGCCCACATTCACGAGCACCTCCAGCGCTACGACGAGGACCGCAATTCACCGAGCAAGCCGGTCACCAGCGGCCTCTCGCCGCACCTGCACTTCGGCCACATCGGCGCCCACACGATGTTCCGGGCGCTCACCGGCCCGCACGTGGTCCGCAAGAAACCGGCCAAGGCGCCCGCGCGGGGCGACCGCGCCGCCTTCTGGGGCGTCCGCCCCGAGGCCGAGGGCTTCGCCGACCAGCTCATCACCTGGCGCGAGCTCGGCTACAACATGTGTTTTCACCGCCCCGACGACTACGATCAATACGACTCGCTGCCCGGCTGGGCGCGCGCCACCCTGGCCGCCCACGCCGGCGACCCGCGCAAGCCGTTATACACGCTCGATCAGTTGGCCGCCGCGAAGACCTACGACGAGCTGTGGAACGCCGCCCAGCGCCAGCTCGTCCACGACGGCGTCATCCACAATTATCTCCGCATGTTGTGGGGCAAGAAGATCCTCGAGTGGTCTCCGTCCCCGCAGGCCGCCCTCGCCGCGATGATCGAGCTCAACAATCGTTACGCCCTCGACGGCCGCAACCCCAACTCCTACAACGGCATCTTCTGGGTGCTCGGCCGCTACGATCGGGCGTGGGGCCCCGAGCGCCCCATCTTCGGCAAGATCCGCTATATGAGCAGCGACAACACCGCCCGCAAGGTCCGGGTCCGCGAATACATCGCCCGGCACGCCGCCTGATCCCCCCGCCCACACCAACATGAGACGACTCTCCGCCCTGCTCACCCGCGCCCTCGCGTGCGACGGCGACCCCGCCGCCTGGTGCGCCGCGCGCCTGGAATACGCCGCCGCCAATATGGGCACCCCGGGCGCGGCGAATCCGCCCTGTCGCTGAAACACCACGACGAGCCGACCCGGGCCTCCGCATCGGAGCCCCGGGTCGTCGCTGCACTCACATCAATCAGTGGCCGTGGTGGTTGTGGCCGTGGTGGTTGTGACCGCCATGGCCGTGGTCATTGCCATTGCCGTGGTGATTGCCGTGGTCGTGGTGGTGACCGTGATGATCATCGTCGTCATCGCCCTGGCCATTGTCGTGCGTGCTATACATCAGGGCGCGGTCGTTCTTGAGCGAGCCGCAGTCGCCCGTCTTGATCTTCTTGCCTTTGTTGTTGAGGAAGCAGGTCGGCCACAGCCCCTGGTCCTTGAGGGCCTGGTTGCGCAGGTCGTCGAGGCAGTACGCACCGTCGGGGTTCCACTCGGCCTCGATCTTCCAGTCGGTGGTCTCGAACTGGACCGGCGGGTCGAGGATGTCGCGCACGTCGATCGCCGTGCCGTCGACCGTCCACGGGGTGCCGTCGCCGCAGTAGTCGGCGCGGGCCATGCGCGTGCAGGTCTGGTGGTAGGGCGCCAGCGACACCTGCTCGCACTTCTTGTTCTTGCCCTTGCCGGTGCACTTGGTCGAGGTGTCCCACGGCTTGTAGCCCCACAGCACGCACTTGGCGAGCACCGCGTTCGTGCAGGCGAACACGAACACGTTCGGGTCGTCGACGCGATCGCCGGTCTCGAGGTTCCAGTAGCCCGTGAGCGGCATCGCCGGCGCGCCCTCGGGGGTGCCGTTCGGGCAGATCGAGGTCCAGTTGCCGCCGCTCTTCGGGCGGTACACGACATCGTACAGGAACACGTCCTCGTCCTCCTCCGCGGCGTACATGTCGTCGATGCGCAGGACGAACTCCTCGATCTCCTCGTTGCCCTCCTCGTCGAGCTGCGCGAGGCGCAGGTCCCACTCCGAGCCGATGAAGTCCTCACCGCTGATCGGGACCTCCTCGCCGTTCTCGAGGACGACGCCCGAGAACACCGTCCCCTGGACGATCGGACCCTGCACGATCGGACCCTGCACGATCGGCCCGTTCACCTGGACGCCCTGCAGCACCGGGCTCTGGACGATCGGACCTTGCACGATCGGACCCTGCACGATCGGACCCTGCACGATCGGACCGTTTAGAATGATGCCCTGGATCACCGCGCCCTGGACGATCGGGCCCTGAACGATCGGACCATTGAGAACCGGACCGTTGAGGTCGACGTTTCGCATATCCGCGCCAGCGCCAATGGGGGCGTCGGACCCCGAGTAACACGCGCCGCTGAGAGCCAACATCGAAACCAGACCAGTGATGCGATTCATTGCAGCCATGTTCCCCATCCCCCTCGTGTATAACGTTAGTGACTGTGACAGCCGTCATGGATCACGAGAATCGCCGCTTTTTTCCGCCGGCAAAAAGATTTGGGAGTAAAGCGGCGAGCGTGTCGTACACCGCCGCTGTCGTGTCGCACATCGCCGCAGCGCCGGCAACGACCGCTCACCGATGGTTCGTCCCACTCATAAAACCGCGAGAACGTCGTTCATCGAACCGGAGGCCATGTCGCACATACACGCAGGCCGGCGGTGGTGATCCGCAAGACAGCCGGTATCTCGAAGCGATTGGCGATGTTCGAGCCGAACACATCGAAATAATACGCCCCGCCGCGCAAGACCATCTGTGACGGATTGTAGGGCGATACGGTCACTTCGTAGGCATTGCCGACAGTGTCATATAGCCCGAACGGGCTCTCGGACTGGGGGTATGAGCCCACAGGATCGGGCCCGTACGCAGATGCGATTTTGCCATAGGATGTGCTGATGTTCGCCGAGCTCGGATCGACCCGATCACCGCTGGCGAAGCTACGATTGTCAGCGCCCCGGGCCGCGCGCTCCCACTCGTGCTCGTTGCACATACGCGCCCCGGGGACTCGACCGGACAGATCGAGCCACGACATGTACTCCTGCGCCTCCAAAGGCGTGATTCCGGTGACCGGGAGCTTCTCCCAGTCGACGGCCGCTCGGTGCTTGCGGCCCTCATAGGTCAGAATCTCGCCCCGCTTGGCGCTGTACACCCTGTGACCCTGGTTGAGATCCAGCTGCCACACGCCCTCGGACAATTCTTTGAGATGAGACGAATCGGCGCTCTCGTTCCCCGCAAGCAATGCGTTGCGCCGCTCGACCGGCAGCGCCTCCAGGTAGGTCAGATATTCGTTGTAGGTGACCTCATAACGGCCAATGAGGAATGGGCCGGTCTGGACCGAATGCAGAGGCTCGGCATTGAAGGACAGGCGAATCTCCTCCGGACCATCGGTGCCGTAGAGCACCTGCCCCGCCGGGATGTAGATGAAACCGTCCGGCACCGACGCGGACTGCGGCAGCGCGACCTCGATCGACGCCGACTCACCCCGCCGCAGTACGATCGGAAACAACACCGGCGTCCGCCCCGGCAGATCGAAGCGCAGCCGGTACGACCCGCGCTCGAGCGTCTGCGGCGCGAGCGGCGTGGTCCCGAGTTCGTCCGCCCGGGCGATCCGCCGCTGGCCGCCGTCGTTGACGTAGCGCTCGAGCACGACCCGCGCGCCCGTCGGCTCGCTGCGCACGTGCAGCTGCGCCGGCGCGTCCCAGCGGGTGAGGTGCTCGCCGGACACGTCGTAGAGCTTGAGGCGGTCGAGCTGGTCCTGCACCGCGAGAGGTCCACGACCTGTCTCTTCGACCAGGAAAGCGCGGCGCAGCAGCGCGTCGAGCAGCCGCTCGCGCACGTCGTCGCGCCAGCTGGCGAGGCTCAGCCCCGTCTCGAGCTGCTGGGCCGCGCGGGCCATCCCGGACTCGATATCGGGGATCATCGCGATGTAGCGGAGCCACTGCTCCTCGCCATTCGCGGTCTGTCCGCTGTCGTAAGAGGCGAACGCCGCGGCCCGCAGCGCCGCGGCCTCGGCCTGCAGCTGGTCGACGCCGGCGCTCTCCATCTCCGCGGCGGCCATGTGACCGTCGACCTTCGCCCCCAGGTCCGACTGGCCCTTGAGCCACAGGCCCCCGTAGATGAGCAGAATGACGACGGGGATCGACGCGGCCCCGAGCTGCTTCATCAGCCTGGTCCGCGCCGCGATCGCCTTGGAGGCCGCGATGAACTCGCGCTCCTTCGGGCGCAGCGTCGCCGGGTCGAGGCCCGCGACCTCCAGCAGCGGCGCGCCGGCCCACAGCCCGTCGCGCCCGCGGCCGAGCCGGCCCCAGTCGGTGACCGCCATCTCGAGTCGGTGGTGAATCGCCCGGGTCTCGCGCTCCTCCTCGAGCCACGCGCTGAGCGTCGTCCACCCGCCGAGCAGCGCCTCGTGGGCGATCTCGAAGACCGCCATGTCGGCGACCTCGCGGACCACCACCAGACGCGCCTTCACCAGCGCCTTCAGGGCTGCCTCGGCCGCCGGCGACCCGCTCGCCAGCTCCTCCTCGGTCCGCACCGCCCGCGTGTCGTCGACCGTCACGAGCCGCATCAGGACCCGCCGCGCCGCCAGCCGCTGCTCGGGGATCAGGTCGGCCAGCGCCGCGTCGGCGTGCCGCGCCAGCGCCCCGGTGACCCCGCCGATCTTCTTGAGCTCGCCCGACGTGATCACGTTCGCGTTCTGGTCGCGGATCTCCCACAGCTCCGCCAGCGCGAACTGCAGCAGCGGCAGGCTGCCCTGCGAGCCGGCCTCGACGAGCTCGCCGACCAGCGCCTCCGATTCGAAGCCGACGCCCTTGACCCGCGCCGGCCCGACGATCGCCTCGCGCGCGCCCTCGCGGGACAGCGGCCGCAGGAAGTAGATCGCCCGCGCCAGCTCGTCGCCGATGCCCGGCAGCTGGGCCACGCGCGTCAGGAAGTCGCCGCGCACCGTCGCCAGCACCCGCAGCCCCGGCAGCCCCGAGGCCACGCGGGCCAGCAGCGGGCCGACCACCGCGACCTCCGCCGACGAGGCCAGCGTCACCATCTCCTCGAACTGGTCGATCACCAGCAGCCGCCCGCGCGCCTCGCCCAACTGCTTGCGCAGCCCGCGGGCGAACTCCTCCGGCCCCGAGTCGATGAGCGCGCTCATCGTCTCCTCGGACATGTCGAACAGCGTCGCCATCGTGGTGACCAGCGCCTGCCGCGGGTAGCGTCCGGGCGTCATCGTCGCGCTGGCCCACTGGCGGGCCGGATCGACGTGGCCCTCCTCGACCTGCGGGGCCACGCCGGCGCGGCACAGCGACGACTTGCCGACGCCCGAGTCGCCCGCGACCACCACCAGCGCGTCGGCCCGCAGGCGGGCGAGCACCGCCCGGATCTCCGCGGCCCGCCCGAAGAACAGCGCCCGGTGCTTCGACTCGAACGCCTGCAGGCCGCGGTACGGGTTGCCCTCGGGGATCGCCAGCTCGCGACCCAGAGGTTGCAGCGACTCGAGCGCCGCCAGCAGGTCCTCGCCCGACGCGTAGCGCTCGAACGGGTCGCGCCGGACGCAGCGGTCGATGATCGCCGCCAGCCGCGGGTCGCAGCGCGGCGCTCGCTCGAGCAGCGGCCGCGGCTCGTGCTCCTGGACCCGCGTCGCCAGGTCGATCGTCGACTCCGCGTCGGTCGGCGGCCGCCCCGCGGCCAGGATGTACATCAGGGCGCCGAGCGCGTACACGTCCGATCGCCGCGTCGCCGACTCGGTCCGCCACAGCTCCGGCGCCATGTAGTGCGGCGTGCCCAGCAGCGTGCCCGCCTGCGTCAGCGACATCCCGATCATCGACGGCGAACCCCCGAGCATCGGCAGCGTCGAGTCCGACACCATCGGCGGGATGGAGTCCCTGTGGATCCGGCTCGACGTCGACGGCGCCCACTGCCGGCGCATCACCTCGCCCGACTCGCCGCTGCGCGAGTTGTGGCGCTCGATCGCCGACGTCGCCGCCCGCACCGCCTCGTCCGCGCTCGGCGGCCTGGTCGCCCGGTCCGCCGCCGCCGGGTCGAGCAGCTTGGCCAAGCTGAAGTCCAGCAGCTTGACCTCGCCGGTGTCGCTGAGCACCACGTTGGCCAGCTTGATGTCGCGGTGCAGCACCCCGTGGCGGTGCGCCGCCGCCAGCCCGCGCGCGAGGCCCACGCCGAGCTCTAGCACCTTGCGCCACTGCACCGGCAGCCCGAGCTCGCTCAGGCTCTTGCCGGCGATGTACTCGGTGATCAGGTACGGGTGCCCCTCGAGCTCGCCGACGCGGTAGATCGTCACCACGTTCGGGTGCTGCAGGCGGGCGACCGCGCGGGCCTCGACGAGGAAGCGCTCGCGGTCGTCGGCGTCCGGCGCCACGTTGCCGATGAACTTCACCGCGACCGGACGGTCGAGCACCGTGTCGCGCGCCAGGTAGACGCGGCCCATGCTGCCCTGCCCGAGCAGCCGGACCAGCACGTACTCGTCGAACTGCTGCAGCGGCTTCCACGACCCGCTCGCGGCGGGGTCGTCGAACCGCAGCGTCGAGCTCGACTTCGACGCGCGGGGGTGCATCCCCGAGGCCGTGCTGCCGCTGCGCCCATCGATGCGATGGACGCTAGCGAGACTCCCCGACGAGCTGGGAGATGGTCCGGAGCCGTCTGTGCTCACCGCGTGACGCCTGTCCGTCGGTACATCGGGGATCACGGTGACACTTGCGCGGAGCGGCCCGCAAGGGGCCCTCCCCCGTACCTCGCCGTCGGTGTAGGGCCACCTGCGCGGCCGCTTCATGGGCACACGCCGCGCTCGCTTGCTCGCTCAGCGCGCGGGGATCGGCGTTCCGGCGACGCGCTTGCGGTAGTCGACGTACCCCGCAACCAGGGATCGATACAGCATCCCGCCGATCACTTTGTGCCCGTGGTGTGTGACGTGGGACAGGTCGCCAGCCCCGAGCGCAGGGCTGCTGCGGACCCATCGCCCCATCGAGCCCTCGCCGCCCATGGCCATGTACGTGTCGAAGAACGCGCACCCCTCGGCTCTGGCCACTTCACGCTGGGCGCCCACGATCTTCGGCACGATCGGACGCGTGATGATGCGGTTGCCGTCGCGCTCTCCGTGGTCCAGCGGCGCCATGATCAGGCACGGCAGCGGGTCCTTCGCGCCGCGGAACAGCCGGATCACCGCCGTCAGCTCCTCGCGGTACTTCGCCATCGTCCCCTGCGTGTTCATGTCGTTGCCGCCGAACATCAGCACGAGGAGATCCGGGTCTCGCCGCTGCACCTGCGAGTGCAGGTGCTTCTCGTCGAAGTTGCTCAGACGTCGCGTCAGGGCGCCTATCTGACTCATCTCGTCCCACACGATCCCGGGGACCGTCCGCTCCATCACCACCCCGTACGCGCGGACCTTCCCGCCGCCCGCCGCCCGCACCGAGAACGTGTGCTCGCCGTCCTCCGCGGTCGCCTCGTACCAGCGGTCCTCGAGCGCCTCGGCCGCGGTCTCGAGGATCACCGGCTCCTGCGCGTCGAGCTGCACTTTGATTTTTCCGCCCTTCGGCATGCCCGCGTACCACAGCTCGAAGCGCGAGGCCCTGCGACCCATCGCCCCCTTGTTGGCCGTGCTCAGCCGGATCTCCGCGCCGCCCGTCGATTCGAACGTCGTCCCGCCGAGCCCGTAGTGCCCGTCCTTGCGGCAGTCGAAGATGATGAAGCAGTTGCCCCACGGCGTGCGCTCGTCGAACCGCACGCCCTGATGGCGGTAGCTCGCGTTCGGCTGGCCGAGCAGGTGGAACCCGTGCCCGGCGTCGCCGAAGCGGGCCTGCATCCTCGCGCGGATCGCCCCGGGGATCCCGTCGTTGCCGATCGCCGAGTCGCCGTAGTGCATCACCCGCGTGATCGCCCCCGCGTACCCGAGCTCCGTCGCCGTCAGCGCCGCGTAGAACGGGTCCAGCGTCTCCGGGTTCTCGAGCGGCATCTCGACCTTGTCGGCGTCCTCCGCGTGACCCGCGTACGCCGGCATCTTCTCGCCCTCCGGCGCCGGCGGCAGGACCACGCGGTCCACGAACGGCTCGGCCGTCTCCTCCTTCAGCAGCTCCTCGCGGGCCAGCGCCTGCGCCTTTAATAATTCTTCGTTGGCCGCCGCGACCGTCTCGCCCTCGCCGAGCAATTCGCGCCCGATCAGGTTCCAGAACGGCACGTAGTCCATGTCCGCCGTCCACGGCCGGGCCCAGTGCAGCTGCGGCGCCGCGTACGTCGCCCCGATCGCCAGCACCAGCGTGATCATCGCCGAAACGATCTGGCGGAACGTCCCGCGCGGGTACGACGCCCCCGCGCCGTCGCCGTGCAGCTCGACGTGCACCTGCCGCTCCTCGCCGTCGAGGAGCCCGTCCGCCGCTGTGTCGTGGTTCGTCATGGCCGTTTAAAATTGGAAGTAGATGTTGGCCCGCGGCCCGCCCGACAGCAGCATGTGGACCCCGAGCGCCAGCGCCGCGAACAGCAGCCCGATCAAGATCCCCGGCAACACTTTGAACATTCGCAGCGCCACGACATCGACCCAGCGCTTCGGCGTCATGTGGTACGCGATCCCGCCGATCAGCGCGGCCCACAGCCACGGCGTCAGCAGCCCCGGCCGGACCAGGTGCGCGTCGAACCGCAGCAGCCCGGCGATCATCCTGCGCGACACGTCGAGGTCGTCCGCCCGAAAGAACACCCGCGACAGCACCGTGAAGTGGAACGTCAGGAACACGTGCAGCGCCGTGTTGAGCCGCCCGCCCGTCTCCGGCAGCCACGCGACCACCAGGAACATCACCACCGCGAAGCCCGCGAGCCCCAGCGCCGGCTCCCACGCCAGCTGCAGCACCGTCAGCCCGAGCCCCAGCACCGCGCCGAACAGCAGCAGCAGCCCGACCACCCACGGCGCGCTGCGGGCCACGGTCACCGGCCCGCGCGGGCGCAGCCGGTTCCACCGGTTGAACACCATCGCCAGCGCGTGCACGTTGCTGTAGAGGATGAAGTTCCAGCTGGCCCCGTGCCACATGCCGACGAGGAACATCGTCAGCCACAGATTAAAATACACCCGCCCCGGCGACCCGCGGCTCCCGCCCAGCGGGAAGAACACGTAGTCCCGCAGCCACGTCGACAGCGTCATGTGCCAGCGCCGCCAGAACTCGCCGAGGTTGCGCGACTGGTACGGCCGGTCGAAGTTCTCCGGCAGCGTGTAGCCGAGCAGCAGCGCCACCCCGATTGCGATGTCGGAGTACCCCGAAAAATCCGCGTACAGCTGCAGCGTGAACCCGTACAGCGCCAACAAGATCTCGGTCGACGTGTACGTGTCCGGCGCCGCGAACACCGCGTCGGTGAAGTTCGCCGCGATCCAGTCGCCGAGCACCGCTTTTTTAAACACGCCGAGCAGGATGCGGAACATCCCGTTGCTCATGTTGTCGCGCGACAGCTGCGGCGGTCGGTGCAGCTGCGGCAGGAACTCGTGGGCCCGCACGATCGGCCCCGCCACCAGCTGCGGGAAGAACACCACGAACAGCGCGAACTTGGCGAACGACGGCTCCGGCGTCAGCCGCCCGCGCCACACGTCGATCGTGTAGCTCAGCGTCTGGAACGTGTAGAAGCTGATGCCGATCGGCAGCATCAGCTCGAGGTACGGCACCGTCACCGCCAGCCCGAGCGCGTGGGCGATGTCGGCGAACGCCCCCAGGAAGAAGTTCGTGTACTTGTAGTACCCGAGCAGCCCGAGGTTGCCGATCAAGCTGACCGCCAGCCACGCGTTGCGGCGCTGCCGCGCCCCGTCGTCCCCCGCGGCGAACTTCGAGCGCTCCGCCGCGATCCTGTGCGAGCACACGTAGTCGAGCACCGTCGACAGCAGCAGCAGCCCGACGAAGTAGAACGGCGGCTGGATCGGGTCCGTGTGCGGACCCGCCATGTAGAAGAAATAGCTCGCCGCGATCAGCAGCCCCGTCCGCAGCATGGGGACATGCGCCAGCGCCCACGAAAGCAGGAGCACCGGGATGATGAACAACAGGAAGTCGAAGCTGACGAAGAGCATCGCGCCGCGCGGACTGGGGCCGGGACGCTACCCACCCTGGTCCCCCAACGCGAATCTTCGACATAAATTTCCTTCCTCCCGTTATTTGCCCCACTCTCCGCGCTGGCATCCGCCCGGGCGGGTGCCGTACCGTCGCGACCATGTCTGCCCACCGCGGCTCCTTGACCCTGGCCTTCCCGCTGGTCGCCACCGCCCTCGCCCCCGACGAGGCCGACGCGTGCCCGATCGAGTACGACTGCGACGCCGTCCCCGCGTGGGTGGGCCTCGACCTGCGCAACGCCGCGACGATCCCGGTCGATGGCGTCCTCGTGTTCGACGGCCAGCGCCTCGGCGAGGGCGACCCGCTCGCCAACATCACCGTCGAGGTCACCCGGGACGGCCAGCC
>Ga0075158_10002700_pt1 | contig 12764 bp, 8 predicted proteins | sample JI91814BDNA_FD_70968 | JGI IMG/M metagenome (GOLD analysis project Ga0075158, IMG submission 70968) | Wastewater effluent complex algal communities from Wisconsin, to seasonally profile nutrient transformation and Carbon sequestration -... | ecosystem: Engineered > WWTP > Effluent > Algae... | reverse complement strand
AATTATAGATTGGATTAACGTCTTTGGACGCTCAACAAGGAAAGTGCAAAAGAAAAATAGAGCGATTTTGAGTATGTTTGATCAAAGTTTTTACGAATGAAAACCCTACTCTTTACCTTTTTACTCTTTTTTACTACGCTATCCACGTTCTCTCAACGTCTGGTTCCTGTGCTTGATGTCGATGATGCATATCCATTTCATTCCATGGATCGCGAAGTGCTTGCATTCACAGAATGGCAATCACAACTCATCGTCGGTGGCACCTTTACCAGCTTCAATGGCCAACCATTCAACAAGCTGCTTGCTTGGAATGGTGAACATGCCATGGATCTTGGTTACGACGGGGGAAGTAATTCAAATACTTATGTTACTGCTTTGGAAGCAACGGATGAATTGTTGTATGTGGCTGCAAAAATGATCGCCAATGATGTGGTTAGATCATACGACGGAACAACATGGAATCAACTGGGTGCGTCGTTCGATGATCGGATAACAGACCTCGCTTTTTTCAATGGGATGCTCTATGCCTCTTGTTTAGAAGATAACAGTTTTTTCTTTTTTGATGGTTTAGATTGGGTGTTAATTCCCACGCCTGGACTTACTGAAATTTTCGACATGCAAGTATTCGAAAATAAACTGTATCTCATGGGGGAAAATGCCTCGGATAATGTCGTCTATTCTTATGACGGAAATGACCTTGTTCAAATTGCGATTTCTCATACTGTGTACGACATGGAACACTTGTGTGCGACGGATGGTGCACTTTATATCTGTGGCGAATTTGATGATGGCGCGACTCAAAAGGGTGTTCTTCTGGTGTCAGATAGTGCTGCTTCGATGGTCGATTTTGACTGTCCGAAAAGTGTTGATTCATTCGTGAGACATCATGGAAAAAATTTGTTTGTCGAAGTCGAAGCCGGCTTCTTTCAACTTGTCGCTGACAATCGCGTTTCCACACCTTTTTCTGAATCGGAAAACGGAATTCCCCCTGGGCTTTCTGCACCTTTGTATGTATTCGACGATAAGGTGTTCGCAGCAGCGTCGAATGTGAAGTCCTTTGTTCGGGATGAACTTTTGAGTTATAATATGGATGGATTCTTCGAAGTGATGGATGGTTTTGATCATCAGTTTTTTCAAACACAAGGAGTTAAAACCCGACTTAGTTCTTTCGGTACATTTTTTCAAAATCTACAAAACAATTTTGCCGCTTTTCAAATACCATCAGAATCGAGTGTCTCTACTATTTTTTCTTCTTCATTGTGGGCTTGTGGCGTTGCCAACGCTGATAGTCTGGCTTCAGTTGGCACATTTGAAAATGGAATAGATGCCTGGGTTTTCGGACCGGTTTCAGATGCTGTGGATCAAGAGTATTCAAGAAAATATTGTCGCACCTGGATGGTCACTTCTCAAATGATCCTCGATCATCAGTTGCACTACAATGACGTGGGTTATGTTGCTCCAATTGGTATCTCTGACTGGCCTGGCAATGGCAATTTTTCGAATGGTGAGGCTCATATGTTGGCTCCTTTTTTTGATGCCAATGGCGACTCGTATTATGTGCCATGGCAAGGTGATTATCCAATCATCCAAGGTGATCGTGCGATGTTCATTATTTTGAATGACCAACGATCAGCTTATCCTACGTCGAACTTTACTCCTATGAATCTCGAATTGCATGTGATGTATTATGCGTTCGATGACGTGAATCAAAATGTGAGCAATACTCTTTTTGCGAATGTCAATGTTTTTAACCGATCGGAGAATGATTACGAAGATTTCAGGTTGGGTGTATGGAATGATTGGGACCTTGGTTTTGCTCAAGATGATTACGTCGGTTGCGATTCTTTGTCGGGATATTTTTTCGGTTACAATGGAGATAATTTAGATGAAATGGGAACAGGCTCTTTGGGCCATGGCGAAAATCCTCCGGCGCAGGGTTGTGTTTTTTTAAATAAAACAATGGAAATACACACCGCATACAATGGCAACTCGAATCCTGTAACGGGTGATCCTCAAACAAAGCTTGGAGCGTTTTATTACTTGCATGGAAAATATATGAATGGTCAGAATCGTCCGGGTGGTGCGTTTATGTATTCTGATTCACCTTGTGGCACTGAACCGGACACAGAGTATGCGGCAGGAAATCTGCCCGGTGATCGAAGATCGGTTGCCGGAACTGCTCCCGAAACATTGCTCGCGGGTGAATACACATGCTTTGATTATGCGTATGTCTATAGCCGGAATGAATTGCAGAACAATTTTGAAAACGCATGTGCTTTAAATAATGAAGTGGAAATTATTCGTAGTTTTTATGATGCTCAGGGATTGAATGAATGCGCTCTGATTACGTTTCAAGAAGAAAACGAATTGGATCAAAATCGTTGGGATTTATTTCCAAACCCAACCAATAGTGCGCTAACGTTGGTTACCGGTAGTCATGAGTTGACCATTGAAAACATCCAGATGTATAACACGCTGGGTGAGTGCGTCAAATCAATTCAATATTCAAATGCAAAACCTGGAACGAATATTTCAATCGATGTGAATGATTTCGAATCCGGCGTTTATTATCTCGTGGTAAACTCAAAAAATTCGACTTCAACCAAAAAGTTTTTGAAGAACAATTGAATCCTTTGAGTAGCCCGAACTTATGATTTTAATGAAGACGGTGAATGATGCATCCACCACTTGGAAGCAATTCAACTTGTTTTGAAATTCGTATTCAGCGTGGCTTGATGAAGCAGGTTTCTACTTCAACCCAAAATGTTTCTCAGCCATTTCACGCACATTGTCACCAATGGCAAGCGCAGCAGTGGCAGCAGGTGAGGGCGCATTCAATACATGGATGCTGTGATCTGTGTATTCGATCCGGAAATCATCACGTGTGTCGCCATCTTGTCTCAGTAATAGAGCACGAACTCCTGCGCGACCGGGATGGATGTCGTCCATCGTAAGCGATGGTATCAAACGTTGAAGCGTTTGTAGAAAAAGTCGTTTAGAAAATGCTCGGCGGTATTCATCAATGCCGAATTTCATATTGTTGAAGAAAAGCCTCCATGTTCCAATGTACGTAAGCGCATCGATGGTATCGGTCAAACTAAAATCGGTTTTGCCATAGCCTTCACGTTTAAATGTGAATACCGCATTTGGTCCGCACTCAATCTCGCCATTCACCATGCGTGTAAAATGAACTCCTAAAAAGGGAAAGTCAGGATTGGGAACAGGATAGATGAGGTGCTTGACTTTGTGTTTTGCTTGCTCAGTGAGTTCATAATAGTCGCCGCGAAATCCGACTACTTTTTCTTTGAGTTGAACACCATCTTTTTTCGCAAGTCTGTCTGCTTGCAAGCCTCCGCAAAATATCAACTTGCCTCCACTGTAAACGGCTTTGTTTGTAATGACGCGCATGTGTTCGCCATTGCGTTCAAAGGCCATCGCTTCCTCACCGGTGTGCACTTCACTTGCCGATTGTTTGGCCTTCGCTACTTCTGCCATCTTTTCTGTGGCTCCTCGAAAATCAATGATGCCAGTGCATCCAACATGGATTCCGGCCACGCCAACACAGTGTGGCTCAATCTCACGAATCTCTTGCGCATTGACACGGCGCATATCTTCAATGCCATTTTCAATTCCGTGATTCCATATTTTTTCCATGTGCGGAAATTCGGTACTGTCCATCGCTACAATCAACTTCCCGCAGATGTCATGTTGGATATTGTACTCTTTGGCAAACTTCACCAACTCGCGGCGGCCATTCACGCAATTCACTGCTTTTTGTGAACCGGGTTTGTAATAAATACCAGAATGTATCACACCACTGTTGTTGCCTGTTTGATGATCGGCAAGTCCAGATTCTTTTTCCAGAAGTAATATTTTCAAATCGGGATATGCGATCTGAATCTTGTACATGGTAGCCGCTCCTACGATACCGCCGCCTATGATGATGATGTCGAAATGTTTTTCCACGGCACGAATATACAATTCGAATTCTGCTGCGAAGTGCCGCTTTTGTTCAAGATTTGAGTGTAATTCTATTTTCCTTTTCTTACTATTGTCAAAATTATTTTTATGTCCAGATTTCTACTTCTCATCATTTCAATTGTTGTATTTACTCACCAGACAAACGCCCAAAAGGAACTGGATCTTGTTGGTGAAGATGGTTCTAAACACAAACTTCAACTCAATTGGGATGATCCTGATTTTGCTCCGAAATGGCGTGTGATGCTCATATCTCCTGGTTTTTTGATTGGAGAAGATGTTGCTTTATCAAATCGTTTTGAAGTGTTGGTAAAACCAATAGATAAGCTAGATATTCAGGGGCGCGTTACCATTCCGTATACTAAAAAGGTCGACTTTGGTCGTGAAAGTCCTGTTGGTTTGGAAGATCAGACTGTTTCAACTTTGCAATACACACTGAAGGCTGGCTACTCTCTTTTCTCGGGTGAAACTGAAAAACTGAGAAAGACTCAGGTGGGAGGAAACGGCAACATTGCTTATGTCGCCGAAATACCACGCACGATTCGCAATAGTCTGCAAGTGGTTGCTGGCTATGATTTTTATCGGTCGCCTTCATCCTTTCAAGTAGGATTGGAGAATGCCAGTACAAATGTTTTTTCTGGCTCTGATGACTATTACTGTATGAATAGCGCAAGCAGCAGTATCATCGGGGGTCTCGCTTTATCCAGAGAACAATCGTATGGTGTAACTCTCGATGATGAGACATTTGCTTTTGGCGGCACGTTGAAGGCATATTTTCTTGTGGCAGCAAATCTGAATCACAGCGCGGATATTTATGTAAATAAATCGCGACTCGATTATAATTCGCAGATTGAAACAACGACGGTCGAGCTGAGCGATAATGATTCTGTCAATAGCCTTGTAACGCTTCAGGAAAGAATGGGTATTCGCATGGGTGTAGACTATTTTATTTCCCGACCGAATGCCGCACTGATGAATACATTTTCGTTTGGATTTGAAATTGGCACGTTACCATACTATCAATTAAATGATAATATCGGAATGAACAAAGGTTATGCTTCAGTCCATTTTGGATATGGCTTTGGTCAGCGACTCGATAAGAATAAGGTGCCGAAAAAAGTGAAGCCAAGTGATGGCAAATAGAGCATTAGTGCTTCTTCTCTCGGCATTTATTTTTCGGATCGCTCCTTTTCGGATCGAGCTTTATACTATGTTCGCTCAATGCAAGAAATGACACTCGATGCTCCGGTAAAAAGGGGAAATAAAAAAATGCAGAATGCCTGGGCTATGTATGACTGGGCAAATTCTACATACAATCTTGTTATAGGTACAGCGATTTTCCCCATTTTTTATAGCGCTGTTACAAAAGGAGATGAGGACGGAGCTGCTGGTGATGGAGTGTTGTTTTTCGGACATGTATTTAAAAACACCGAGGTGCTGTCTTATGCATTGGCAGTTGGTATGTCGCTTGTTTGTATTCTCGCTCCGACACTCGCCGGTGTTGCGGATTATCTGGGAAGAAAAAAATTCTTCATGCGCATGTTCTGTTATCTCGGCGCTGTGTCATGTGCATCACTCTATTTTTTCGATGTGCATCATTTGGAGTTGAGTATGCTGAGCATCGTTTTGGCATGTGTTGGATTTTGGTGCAGCTATGCATTTGCAAATTCGTTTTTGCCTGAACTTGCCGAACCCGCGGAGCAGGATAAACTGAGTGCAAAGGGTTTTTCATTTGGATATACCGGAAGCGTGATTTTACTTGTCATCAATCTTGTGATGATTCAAGTATTGGATATTTCTGCACGTTGGTGTTTTGTTACAGTTGGTGTGTGGTGGATTGGTTTCGCTCATTATACATTTTATCATTTGAAAGAGGAACGCAAGAATACCACCTTTGATACAAGTGTCATTGGAAAGGGTTTTCGAGAATTGCGCGGTGTGTGGAAGGAAATGCAAAAGACATCACGACTCAAAATGTACTTACTGACGTTTTTTGTTTTTTCCATGGGCGTGCAAACCATCATGCAAATGGCATCTTTGTTTGGAACAAAAGAAGTAACGCGCATTGATGAGAATGGTCAAACTGTTATTGGTTTGGCCGATGGACAACTTATTGTTGCGGTGCTGTTGGTGCAGTTGATCGCAATTCCAGGCGCCATGGTTTTTTCATTTTGCAGTAAAAAATTCGGCAATTTGAATACCTTGAAAATTGCGTTATTCGTTTGGTGCGGCGTATGTCTGTTTGCTTACTTCGTGGTGCACACGCCACTCGAATTTTACATCGCAGCAGGTGGTATTGGCTTTATCATGGGCGGAACACAAGCGCTAGCACGAAGCACTTACTCCAAGTTTTTACCGGAAACAGATGATCACGCTTCATTCTTTAGTTTTTATGATGTCACGGAAAAAGTTGGTCTTATTATCGGACTTCTTTCTTTTGGTTTTTTGGAAGGTGCGTTTGGAAGTATGCGCACATCGATTCTTGCATTGATTACCTTCTTTGTCGTTGGTTTGATCTTGATTTTTATTGTGCCGAAGAAAGAAAAGGAATTGGAGGGAAAAGTTTTTCGGGTGTGATGTCGAATGTGAAGATGTTGTCGTTTTAACTATAAACACATGAACTTTGAATTATGTCGAAGTAATGGAAAGACATCACAAAGTTCATTCATCAAAAGCAACAATCACAGCTCTCCACTCCGCGCACTCTGCAAGCCGAAGGCTCTCTTATCTGTTCCCAACTTAATGGGAGGTTTCAATGAGAACAAAAGTTCTTTGTGCACACACCTTCAGTGTCTCTGCGTTTTCTGCAAGCCGAAGGCTCTCTTTTCTGTTCCTATCTAAATGGAAGGATTCAAGGAGAATAAAGGTCCTATGTGAACATACCGCCTGTCTCTCCGCGAGAAAATCTTGTCATTGCATGACATGCCAAAGTCAACTCAGTAATATGATAATAGTTGCTATGCCCATCACCGAGATGAACTTGATCCACTTGCTAATACGATGAAAATCTTGTTGCATTGCCGCCGTTGAGATAAAGCGTATCATAACTATGCTTGGCAGCAACAGAAACATGGAGATAATCGAAAGGTCAATGATGGAGTGCATTTTCCACATTACAAGACCAACGCCCAGAAGGAATAAGGTTGTTAGAACATACAGATAAGTTTTGGTTTTTTGTATCCCATAAACAATCGGAATCGTGCGGTAGTCTCCTTGTATGTCTCCCTCCATGTCTTCCATGTCTTTTACGACCTCGCGCAGCAGTGTGAGTATAAATGCGAAAAAACTCACTACCGCAATGCGAATCCACAATTGGAAAAAAAATGTTTCGCCATTCATCAGCATGTCGCTGTAGTTTTTCTGCAATTCGTGCATTTCGAAAAGAGCTGCCCAGATGGGAACACATGCGGTACAAAATGCCACGGCCAGATTTCCAACAAAGACTTTTTTCTTCAGCACCGGCGAATACCACCAAAGTATGGTGGCTATTAGAACCGGCAATAGGATTGGCCACCAAAAATTGGTTCGAATGCAAACAATCAAAGTTGCAAGCACTGCGAGAATATTCAGACCTTGATGCAGCACGATGGCAACTCTGCGTTTGACCGTGCGGCCAACAATGACTTGTTCTGGTTTGTTTATTTTATCAACTTTCTGATCAAAATAGTCATTGATGATGTTTCCAGCGGCTGTCAGGGCCAAAACCACTGCAATTAACAAGGCAAATTCGAAGGTGCTGAGCTGAAACTTCATCCCAATGCTGCTGCCGGCCATCCATTCCAGCATGAGGAAATAGCGAACAACCACCATAGTGACCACCACGATCAGTAAGTTTAATGGTCTTGTTAAGAAAAAAATGTGTCGATATGCACTCAATTGTTGAAATGTTTGATGGCAAAGATGAGAAGTACTTTTAAATTAGCACCCAAGAGAAAAGGGTATGGAAGAAAATATTCAGGAAAGTCCGGTTACAATATCAGTAAAGAAACACATTGTTGTTTTTGGGAAGCACGATTATATCTTAAAGAACGTGGAAGATTTGCTTGCGAAAGCTGACTTTACTACTTCAGGTTTTACGGCACTTCCTGATGCGCTGGACTACATCAAAATGAATCCGTTGGATGCTGTGTTCATTGGTGGTGGCGTTGATCCGCATGATCGAATGGAAATTCAAAAACTCGTTTCAACGGATTTTCCACATGTGAAAATGATAGAACATTTTGGCGGTCCTGCTACCATCATCACCGAAGTGAAGTCGGCCTTGAGCGCTTAAGTGGTCCATTTCGAAATTGCCTCCGGCTTTAAGAAATGATTATCCTTTTGGTGGAATCAAACTTCCCGATTTAAATAGTTCGTTTTTCCCGTTTTTGTAAAGTGCATAAGTAAATCCCGGTTGAACGGAGTATGCGCCTACTTCTCCCGCTTTATTAATTGCCAGAAATCCCACTTGAAAATCTTTGAAGTTGCTGTGTTTTTTCTGAATACGACGGACTGCTTCTTCGCATGCTTCCTGCGGAGTGGATCCATTCCGCATAAGTTCTACTACTAGAAAAGAACCACATGTGCGCACAACTGCTTCTCCAAGTCCTGTGGATGTAGCAGCTCCAATTTCATTGTCTACAAATAGTCCGGCACCGATAATAGGACTGTCACCAACACGGCCGCGAAGTTTGTATGCCATACCGCTAGTTGTGCAAGCTCCAGATATGTCTCCCTGCAAATCCATAGTGAGCAACCCAATGGTGTCATGGTTTTCAATGTTGACTATTGGCTTGTATTCACTTGTCTCCAACCATTTTTTCCAAGCCTTATTCGCTTCTTCACTCACGTAGTCATCATGTGGAAAACCTTCACTAATAGCAAATGTGTATGCGCCCTCACCAACAAGTTGCACATGCGGTGTTTTTTCCATGACCCGTCGTGCTACAGATGCAGGATGTTTGATGTGTTCCAGGAACATAACACTGCCCGCCATGCCTTTGCTATCCATGATACACGCATCCAAGGTAGTATGTCCATCACGATCAGGCAATCCGCCAAGTCCAACGGAAAGGTTGGAAAAATCAGCCTCCGTATCATTCACTCCTTTTTCGGCCATGTCCAATGCATTGCCTCCTTCTTGCATTGCCTTCCAGGCAGCGTCATTGGCTTTTAATCCGGCGTCCCACGTGGAGATGACTAGTCCCGTTTTAAAATCGGGCAGAGGTGTTTTTGGAGATTCTTTGGGTGTGTTCTCATTTGTTTTACCAGCGCAGCTATGCAATCCGAGAGAGAGTGCTGCACCACCGATTGCTGATGTTTTGAGGAATTGTCGTCTATTACTCATGAGGCAATTTTTTTAATGAAATGACACATGATTAACTGGTCATTTCACGCTGCAAGGTTTCTACAGTGTCTGGCGGTAAATTGAGAAGATCCAGATACATCAAACCATCCAAGGCATTGTTGAATTTAGGATCACAGTTAAATGCAAAGATTTTGGCGTTTTGTTGCAAATACTTCTTCAACAATACCGGCATCGTATATGACGAAGGTTCGATGTCAGAAATAATACGATCCATTTTTTTGACATCAGCTTGTGATGAATTCACCAACGCTTCCGTATCTACATTCGATACCTTCGGACGAAACGCATTGCGCGGTTCAACCAATTCTGCTAAAGTGTGATCGTAATAATGTTTGGTGATAAATTCTATGATGAGTTCTTTCGAAACTTCCTGGTAATTATTGCTGATTGATACTGGCCCAATGATGTATCGAAAGCTTGTGTTCGAAATGAGATAGTACAATATGCCTTTCCAAAGAAGGAAAAGTGAAAGTCGATGTTTTTGGTATTCTTGAACGATAAACGATCTACCCAATTCAAGTGATTGTGCCAACATTGGATCCATGCGTTTGTCCATGCGGAAGAGAGATGAAATGTAAAATCCTCTTCTGCCATATTGCTGCAATATTTCCTGGCCATTCCCTACACGATAAGCACCGGCAATCTTTTTTGCTTCACGATCCCAAAGAATAAGATGGTTGTAGTACAAGTCATATTCATCGAGGTCAATGCTTTTGTTTGTGCCTTCGCCAACTGCTCTGAAAGTAACTTCACGCAACCGACCAATTTCGCGCAACATATTCGGGATGTATGTGCTGCTTACTACATAACAATCGAAATTGTCATAACTCAGTGTGCGGAACTCTGCAATGTTTATGATTTCGGCATCAATGGCTTCTTGTGAAACAGGAGGAATAATTTCATCAGCTTTTTTCTGCGTTCGAAACAAACGAAAATAATCGCGCTTTACTTCGAACGAACTACCAAGTGCATATGTTTTTGCCCGGATGTATCTACTGTATTGGTCCAGGTTACTGAACATTTCTGTGTCTTTTGGCATGATGGGTTTGCCAATTTTCAAACGAATGATTTTGCCTTTTTTCTTCAACATTTCTGATGGCAACGCTAATGTTCGCAAATTGGCATGTATCAATCCGAGGAGATGAAAAATACGTGAATTGGTGCCATCAAAGTATACTGGAACAACAGGTACATTGGCGTTTCGCAAAATCTTCACTGCTGAGTTCGCCCATTTTTTATCTGATATGGTCCTCAGATCTCCTTGAAATGTGGATACTTCACCTGCGGGAAACAATCCAAGTGGATGACCTTGTTCCAAATGCTGCATGACCGCTTTTAATCCAGTAACATTGGAATAGTATTCTTTGTTCTTTTCGAAAGGATTGACAGAAACAAAATAGTCTTTTATCGGCTCTACGTTTTGTAAAAGAAAATTCGCCATGACTTTAAAATCAGGCCGAACTTTCGCAATTGCATACAATAAAGTCAAACCATCCAACGCACCGAATGGATGATTTGCAACTGCGATAAAGGCACCCGTTTTTGGAATATGATCCAAAAGTTTTTCATCTATTTCAATTTCAAGATCGAGTTGACGAAACAACTCATCTATGCACGAAAGACCTGGTGAATTGTACACTTTGTCATACAGGTCATTTACCTCGTCAATGCGCGCTACACGCGTCAACATGGAGACAATCAGATTGTCTTTTGGCAATCGTGTTGCAGATGCAATCGCATCTTCAGATATAAGTTTTTTTGATTTTTGTTCTTCCATTATTTCACAATCAACTGCTGTGTATCTACACCGCTATCTGTTTGTAAAAGCAAATGATACACGCCTGCTTCTAAGGAGGCTGCATCAAAAAAGAATTTGTTGATTCCTGTTTTTAAATTTCCGGAGTGAATGTCTTGTACTTTTTTTCCCATCATGTCAATGAGAGCGATATTTCCATTTTGCGAGATCAGATTATTGATTTCAATGCACGTAATGGCATTGGCAGGATTGGGATATATTTTACTGAATGTGCTTGTTGAAATTTCATCGATGGATGATATGGTTCCAAGCACTTTAAAGGTCCAGAAAGCGTCAGGCGCAGGCATTGGGCGAGTCTGTATTTTTCCTGTTGTCGCTTCGCCTTCTACATAATAATGAATGATTGTGCCAATAGCTTGCGCAGGAATGTTTGCCTGCCAGTTGTTGTTTGAAATCAATTCCATAGTTGCTTCTGTGAACGCAGTTTGCGTCGAAGTTTTCCAAAATAGTCTTCCTGAACCAATTCCATCGCGGTGATTCATATAGGCTGAAACGATATACGGATTCAGATTGTCATACGTATCATTCAATGGTTGATGTGAAATGAGCAGTGGATCTTCTACTCCGATGGTGTGCGTGATGCAATGGATAGCGCCACTTTGCGAAATTATGTTGTTGCCTTGATTGTCACAGTCTATACCAACAAGTGTGTAGCCGGGACAAATTTCTCCCCAAATGCGATATGCAATTGTATCATATTGTTCACGGTAAGTTGGGAAAATGATGGTGTTGTTGACGAAAACGGCATTCGTGTAAGTGCGATAAGAGCCGCCATTGTCTGGATAAAGTCCGCTTTGACTATTCGGCATTGGAATGCGCACTACTTTATATGGTGTACCGAATTTGCTTTCATAATTGCTGAGCACATATTCAATATTCGCGTTGATTTGTGGTCCATCAGCAATGTCCTCAGGATATTCTCCAACCAGCAACGTTTCTTCATCAATCAATTTCATGTGCATATCGATGTGATGAATACCATCGAAAGGTAGTGTTGGCATTTTGATGTACGTATGAATGCCCATGAAATCCTCCAGAATGTTATCTATTTCGGTTTCGTTATGATTTGGATAGGTGATGCTGAAATCTCCATCTCCATCATTTTCTTCCAGAATTAATTCAGAGGCGAAGGCCGTTCCGAAACCATCGCTCATGTAATTGCCTCCTGTGTAGCGCAGATTGTATGGCGCGTCTGTTGTGGCATACAGTGCAAGTCCAAGTTCATTGGCAATAATTTCAGGTGAAGCGTCATCATTTGGTCTTGGCCGGTTATACATCCAATCAACCATGATCAATGAATCAACTTCATTACCATAGACCGGATTGCCAGCATAGTCGCGCATCCAAATACTATCGTAATTGCCATCAACGAGAGTGATATTGTCCATATTGGTAAATGCAGCACCTCCGGTATTTGAGCTCATCAAATAATCTTCTGTTGATGCCGCGTCATCTGTGATGATGATGACTTGTGTTTCAAGTCGCGCAGCCGCTACAATCTGTTTCAGAATTGCTGGAAAATCTGTCCAGGCGATGGTGAGCGCCTGCACCTCTTCCCATTCTGCCATCGATCGCAAATGAGAATGCTGAGGTGGCGTGGTAATTATTTGCGCAGAAGAATAC
>Ga0075158_10002698_pt1 | contig 12765 bp, 9 predicted proteins | sample JI91814BDNA_FD_70968 | JGI IMG/M metagenome (GOLD analysis project Ga0075158, IMG submission 70968) | Wastewater effluent complex algal communities from Wisconsin, to seasonally profile nutrient transformation and Carbon sequestration -... | ecosystem: Engineered > WWTP > Effluent > Algae... | reverse complement strand
CCAAACTCAACCACCCTAACATCGTCTCTGTCTACGACGTTGGCTCTATTGGCGGCAAAGAGCCTTATCTGGTCATGGAATACATCAAAGGCGAAGCGCTAGCAGACAAAATCCATAATAGTGGTGCTCTTCCTTATGCCACCACTGCCAATATCATCATTCAGATGTGCCGTGGTCTACAAGAAGCTCACAGCATGGGGATTATTCACCGAGATCTCAAGCCCGATAACGTCCTTTTGCAGCATAAGTCTGACAGACCAGACTGGGTCAAAATCGTTGACTTTGGTATCTCTAACCTGGTGCAAGGTAGCAAGCGTCTCACCAAAACCGGTCGTATGGTTGGTACTCCTGAGTACATCGCTCCTGAGCAGCTCAAGGATCGTCCCATCGATATCCGCACTGACCTCTATGGCATGGGCATCATGATGTTTGAAATGCTCACAGGCAAAGTACCATTTGAAGGTGAAAGCGCTGAATCTATCTTGATGAAGCACTTGCTTGAAGATCCACCGCTTATCTCTGCAGTCAAACCAGAGCTTGAGCCCGGCAACCCATTTGAGGCCATTATCGCCAAACTGTTGCGCAAAGAACCAGACGAGCGCTATCAAACGGCAACTGAGTTAAGATTGGATGTAGAGCAAGCCTTAAACAATATCTTGCTCAAGCGCAATTAGTCCTAATAAACCGTGCTGGTCAGTCATACTGACAAGCACAGGACAGATGGCAAATGGACAGAGCAATAATCAAACTTACTCTCTTAACCGCTCTAGGCGCACTCTATGCGCTCAGCACAGGCTCTGTGGCAATGGCTCAATCGAGTTTTTCTACTCCATCTGTGCCCACTCCCACCTATAATCCTCCGCCAGTGATGCAACCGCCTCCTACTGTGCCGCAGGTCAATTTCCCCATTTTTCCTGTGATTCAGACTATGCCAGTGCGCGATACTCTGCCACTGATACCCACTGACTTTACTAGACCATTTATGGGCACTCCCAGCCCGCTTAATTTTCCTACTCTACAGCCGGGCAATGCTGTTAAAAAACTCTCCGAAAAAGACTTCCCCGCACCTGATGACTCGCAGAGCGATAGCGGCATCATCGTCAAATTTATTCCTGGCTCTGATTACACAAGACCCAGCCCCTCGACTGTAGATTTAACTGAGGGTGCACTCTTAGTCAGTGTGCGCAAGCCAGCCACCCTGGCAGTCATCTCCACCCCTCATGGCTCGGTGTCGCTGGCTACCAATAGTGACGTCATAGTGCGCTACCAAAATGGCGTGTTGCGTGTGATGAATCTCACTGGGCTTGGCGAATCAGTCAAAGTAAAAGTGCACAGTGCTGAAGTATCAGCCACCGTTAACGGTAAATCCTATAGCGAGCCTGTCAAAAACTTTGCTATCACACTAGCTCTCAAAGTCGGTCACGAACTGGTCTCAGCCGATCATGCCCTGACCAATCGCGATCTCCATCCCCATGATGGTATCGGGCGTCGGCAGTTTGCTCTGGTGGAGCAAAGCGTCATGGCAGTCAGTGAGTTTAGCCTGGAGAGTGCCCTTAACGGAGCTGATCTCTTGCTCGATTTGCAGCAAGCCACAAGCGGCGTCAAAGAGCGTCGGGTGCTAAATGACATGGCTAAAATGGCATCGGTGCTAAACTACCTGCACGGTGCTGGTGGTTATACAGCATTAAAATAGTGCGATGAGGATGAGTTATGGCGCTCTGGTCTGACCTGACCATTGGTTTAAGACGTGATAGCAAAATTAGTTGCAGTAGCAAAAACAAAAGTGAGACAGCTGTCTTTAAACGGTCAGTAGTCCGCTGTTTGCCGCTTAGAGTGGCATTAGGTCTCAGTCTGGCAGCAAGCCTTACTCTGGGCAGTGCACTGCCTCAACCTGTATTTGCAGAGGACTTTGATAGTCTGCGTAAAGCTGTCGAGCTCAGCAAAAAATCCGGCAAAAAAGAAGAGCAAGCTCTTAACCTCTATGCCCTTGGTCAGGCTCTGGCTGAGGCCAGGCGCCTGGACGAAGCACTCCCCTATCTGCAAGAGGCTCTGGCTAAAGATAGAGAGCTTAACCGGCTCAAAGAAGTGTTTGATGACCTGGTAGCAATTGGTCTGGTGCAAACGCACAAAAAAGATTATGCCGCTGCCGAGGCTACTTATCAGGAAGCTCTTAATTTTGCTAAGTCAACCAAACAGGACAAACTGGCCAGTCGGGCCTATAGCGATCTGGGCGCTAATGCCATTTATAGCAAGCAATACGACAAAGCACGTGAGTATTATCAGAGTGCTCAGTCACTCGCTCACGGTCAAAACGATTTTGTTACCGAGGCTCAAGCCAGACTCTCAATCGCCATGCTCTTTAAAAGAGAAGGCAAATTAAATGAAGCCATCGCCGAAGCTGAGGCATCTGCTGCTTTGCTTAAAAATATATCGCAAGAGCCTATGGTGGCAGAAGTGGCAACTCGTCTAGCTGAACTCAAAGAATACAGTGGCGATACCAGTGGTGCTATCGCTGGCTATCAGCAGGCTGCAAAAATTTTTAAGGAAGCCGGATCTGCGCACCGAGAAGGTAATGCACTTTTATCTCTGGCTAATAACTATCTCGGTCAGGGTCAGCCTAAACTGGCTCTATCGGCCTTAAATCAGGCACACACAGCCTTTGATGAAGAAGGCGATCAAATGATGCTGGCTCGCGTCATGGTGCGTGAAGGCTGTGCTCTCGCTGATATGCGCAACTTTGCCGAAGCTGAACGGATGCACAAAGATGCTGCCAATTTAGCTAAGACACTTAAAGATAATGATGTGCTGGCTCTGGCTCTTTATGAGCAAGGCTACGACAATTTTATGGAGGGTGCGGTAGATAAGGCTCTGAACCACTTTATGGCGCTCTCTGATTTTATTAAGTCTGGTGCCAATCTCTCAGATCAAGATATAGAAGCCGAGGCTCTGATTGGCGTGGCACAGTGTTACAGCGCAATGGGTCAACAGGCCGCTGCTATCAAATACTATGAAATGGCAGTTGAGAAATACAAAAAAGTCGAAAATAAGCTGGGAGAGATTAGTACCGCCAATAGTATTGCTTCTACTTATCTAAACTTTGGCAACACTAAAGCCTATCTAGATAAGTATCAACAGTTAAAGACTATGCTTGATGCCGTAGATCCGGCTCAAAAGGCTACCAGAGATTTTAAGTCTCTGGCTGGTGCAGTAGCTTTTAACAAAGCACAGCACGAGCTAATCAGCAATAAATACCAAGATGCTATTGGCGAGTACAAAGTTTGTATCAACTATTTTGAACAAAGTGGCAACACAAAAAAATTGCCTGGTGCATATAGCGGTATTGGTTTTGCCTTGCTAGATGAGGCTATATTAGCTGCGGCAAAAGAGCCAGCCAAAAAGGACGAGTTGCTCAAACAGTCCATTAGTTATTTCGAAAAGGCCTTGCCTATAGCAAAAGAATCAGGACTGCTTGAACAGCAATGGGATTGTGCCATTGGTCTTGGTTCTTGTTATCGCATCATGGGTGATAAAGATAAAGCCGAGAGCAACCTGCGTAAAGCCATTAGCCTATTTGAAAAAGAAAAAAATCTCCATTCCCGAGATGATTCTAAGACTTATACACTTGACTTGAGAGGCAGTAGCTTTCAAGAACTAGTTGCCCTTTTAGTGGACCAGGGCCGTCTTGATGAGGCCCTTGAAATTGCCGAAAGAGGTCGTGCTAGAGCCTTTCTCGACTTATTAGAAGGCCGTCGGACATCTCAAGCTAAAGGTCTTATTGCCCAGAGTAGCACTAACATAAAGGCACCAGAGGCAGTATCGCCCAAGAGTGCACCTGCGCCAAAGCCTGATCTAATTGCTATGGCTCCAGCAATGCCTGGACCAAATGGTGTGATGCGCTCAGTCGAAGTCGTACCTCGTGTATCTGGCTATGTGCTGGACTCTACTATCAGTGATGTCTCGGCTAAAGCACCAGACATAAAAGAGATAAAGGAACTCGTTAAACAGTCCAAAAGCTATGTCGTAGAGTATTTTGTCACTGGTCCGCGCCTGTACATCTTTGTCATAGATCCCACAGGTGAGATCAAAGCTGCTAAGCCTGTGGAGATAAACAGAACTGAATTGACTCAAAAGGTAGTCAATGCCTATCAAGCTATCATCACTCCACCAAAGGATTTGAGCGATCTAAAGGCATCTAACGAGCGTCGCCAAAAATACCTGACCGATTTACATACCATCCTGATTGACCCAATTCAGTCACTCTTGCCAAAAGATCCTGAGCAAGTGGTGACCATCGTCCCCCATGATGCTTTGTATAAAGTCCCTTTTGCCGCACTCACCGCTAAAGACGGTAAGCTCCTCATTGAGGACCATACTCTGGCTGTAATCCCAGCTGTGGGTGTGTTTAGAGCAACCCATCAGCTATTGGATCAAGCCAACACAAGCAATGCCCTGCTCGCTTTTGGTAATCCTACTCTCAAGCAAGTTGGTGGTCTTGGCGCCTTACCCTTTGCTGAGCGCGAGGTCAAAAAAATCTCCGATCTCTTTGGTGCAGCTAATAGCACTGTACGTGTCAAAGATGATGCTAGTGGTGTAGCCCTCAGAGATCTTGCTCCTAAGGCAGCCATCATCCACCTGGCTACTCACGGTCTAATCGACGAAGAGCGTCCTATGGACTCTGCTGTCCTGCTTGCGGCCTCTGGTAGTGACGATGGTATCCTCTCGGTGCGCGACATCCTCAAGATGCCCCCGCTCAAAGCCAAGCTCATAACCCTGTCTGCCTGTCAAACTGGACGCGGCAAAATCAGCGGAGACGGTGTGGCTGGACTATCCAGAGCCTTTATCCTGGCAGGTACGCCGTCAGTACTGGTGAGCTTGTGGAACGTCGACGATGTGATGACTGAGTATCAAATGGGTGCCTTTTATCAGAGCTATCTAGCTGGCAACAATAAAGCCAAAGCCCTCAGAGAAGCTCAGATTAAGACTCTTAACTTTATGGAAAAAGGGCTGGCTGCCACACCACCGGGCGCTCTCAAGGTGCGTGCTAATCCTCGTTACTGGTCGGCCTTCCAGCTTGTCGGTGAGTACCGCTAAAAAGCGGGTAAAACAAGAGCAGGACCGGTTTAGAGGAGTCAGTGATGAAAACTCAGCTATCACTAATTGCTTTTAGTCTTGCCTTAGCTCTAGGTAGTGCTTTGCCTGCTTATAGTGAGTCTGAAGCCAGTCTTTCGTGTTCTAGTGAGGCCAGTCTCAGTGCCAGCTCAGAGGCCAGGCGCGGTGGCAGCTCTGAGGCCCAGTGGGGCACGAGCAGCTCCGAAGCCCAGTGGGGTACCAGTAGCTCAGAAGCCAGCCTCAGTGCTAGCTCTGAATCTGGATTTGCCAGGCAGTATGGTCAAATGTACGGCAACCGTGGCTTGATGAATGGTAATGGAGCCTACGGTATCCCCAAATTTAGAAGACGTACTTATCCGGGCGGACCGCCTCAGGTGGGCTATCAGCCTCCCGATCCCTCTAGCCGCTATGCCACTCTCAATAGAATCAACCAGGATACTGCCGCTCAGATTTATCATGAAGTGCACCTGGCCAGCGAGCCCACCAGTGATTTTATAAAGACCTACGGCTCCACTCCCGCTCCTCAAACTATCTCCAGTACAGATCAAGCAAATCCCGGCATCACCACCAGCGGTGCGGGCTGGACTCCATACAACAGTGCACCGGTGGCACCGTCTGTACCCTATGGATATGCATATGGTGGCACAAGTTTTGGCTCGGGCTCAGGATATGGTTATAGCTCAGCGCTACCCAAAAAGCCCTATGGCTCGGGTATTATCGAGACTTATCGCCGCAATCAACAGCGCAACTGACACCGCGGTTTTGTTTGACTTAATTCAGATGTGTGGCAAAAAGGCTCTTAATGAGGTAGGTCTCTTTTCCTTCGCGGGGTTGCGTGAGAAAAACCCAGGGAATTTCTCATATCAAACAAGTATTTAAAACAGAGACAGCTAGCTGAATGTGTTTTCTTCTTTGAGTCAGGATAGAAGCAAAATATCAAAAATCAAAAAGTTAGTGAGGGCGAATAGCCAATTCAATTCAGTGGTGCTCTAGCTTTGCTGCGCTTTCTCTGTCTTTAGAGGCTTCTTGTTGCTTGCTCCAGGTGTCGTAGACGAGAGCACGCTTACGGTATAGATCTGCTGATGGACGCAGTTTAATGGCCAGAGTGTAGTCATTAACGGCATCTTGTAATTTAAATAGTGTCAAATTGGCATCGCCTCGCTTAATCAGGCTGTCTACATCTGTGGGTGAGTTTGATATTTTGCGATTTGATTCATGCCATGTTTGTTTTGTCTGATCAAGTACCTGCCTTTGCCAGTGAGTGGTCAGTTTGTCACGCATCGGTGACCCTACAAATATTGCTAGACCGCAAAATATTATGAGAAAAATGGGTGAACGGAAAAGAGCACCAATATCCAGACCCTGTCCCGATACTTTTGGTTTTACCCAGTTATATGCGGTGCCGCAAAATCTACAAGTCGAAAATTCAGTCTGGTCGACCTTTTTACAACGAGTACATTGTTTGGAGTGAGAGCCTGGATTTGGTGACATTTTGTCCTGCCTTATAAGTGTGGTTGTTTGTATGGGACTACTTTTTGTAAAAGCAAAGTAGTACAAGTACAAAGAAAGCCACATAGAGGTAAGGCAGTATTTGCTTCATGTTTGGATCGTCGATAACCAATTTGTAGCTCCTTTTTTGATTAGTTAGTTGGTTTGTCAAGCTCAGTGCTTAAGGACCACCGATAGCAGTGGGTATTCCATACATTGGTCCATAGGCAGCTACTGTGTCTGATACACGGTCAAAGGAACTGCCCTTACCACTAGCCGCCGAGCCCATAGCAGGATCGAAGTTGAGTGTTGTGAGGGTCTGGGGCACAAACGTAGCTACAGTGCCGGCAGCTTGTAGCGTGTCTTTGTCAACAAAGTTGGGATCGGTCATCTGTGCTGCTAGCGCTACTGTATTGCCACTTACTGCATATTGGATGTTGTTGCCAGCATTGAGCACTTGTGTGGCTGGCACTTTGACTACGCCGCCATAAATGATTGAATTGCTCACCTTAACATCGGCACTGCCGCTGGTCGCGATGGTGTTCTGTGTCAAGCCACCAACTGCTTTAGGTACGATATTGCCGTCTGTAATTTGCTTCTGATAAAAGGTGCAGCCCGCTACGCGCACCGAAGCTGGTGCATTGCCGGTCACATTGAGGTTGGCTATACGTGCATTGAGGAAGAGTGAATCTGAAATTAGCAGATGGTTATTGCCTTGATCGATGCCGTAATTGACAAAAGGACCAAAGACACAGTGATGAGCGTAAATTATGGACGGTGCTCCAGTGGCTGTTTTAGCTCCGACTATGCAGCTTCCGTCTTCGCCCCAGTAACCATAACGGTTTGAGCCAAAGGTGCAGTTGTTAAAGACAGTCAGATTGCGTGCACCAGCAACAGGTTTTTCGACTGCGCCATAAACACAATCGCGGAAATCACAGTTAATGAATTGATTGTTGAAGCCACCGAAGGCAACACCACCAATTTTGCCAGATCCGTAGGGTTGAAAACCTGTAATGCCATTTATCTCTACATTGCGCAGTGAATTGCCGTTGGTTTTTAGGCTTACAGCGAGGGCTGGATAGTTCTTGAGCACTATGCCTGAGCGCCTGGCTGCAACTATATGTACATTTGAGCCCAATACATTGATGCCAATGCTGTTCAGGTTTCTTGTCGGGTAAATTCCCTTAAGGGTTACTTGTCCCCCGTGAGCTTTGTCGGTTGCCTGTCTTATGACTACGCTGCTTGCTGGTACGGCAAATTCGGTTACATAGGTGATGCCGGATGTGCCGCCGTCCAGGATTATCTGGTCTCCAGCTTGCACTTTTGACCAGTCGATTTTTGCCGGATCTTGCCATGCCGATGACCAGGACGCCCCATCAGTGCCGCTACCCGATGGAGAGATATAGAGGTTTTTAGCACTAGCAGCAGTATTTAGAGCAATACCTGTTGATAGCGCGCAAATTAAGCCAAGTAGTGATTTCAGTGTGCGTCTTTTCATACAATTTCACCATAGCTGTAGCCGCCCAATTACTGGGAGCCAGGGGATTAAGAGGAGAACTGACCTCACTGTACGGTTAGTACGTGAATTGGTTGTGAGGCTATTGTGAATGTCGCGTGAAGTAGTCGTGGCTGAACTCAAGACCTACAGCCACGCCTGGTTGCTGGATGTCTCTAATTTTTTGGCTTCAACTGTGTCGTATGGCAATAGACAATGACGTGCCTTTACGGCAGTGTTTCATTAGATACAATAATATCGGCTCCAACTAGCACTTGATAGAGATGCATGATGAACGATAAAGACCTGGTTGCTCCCCAAAGCTCTGCTGTAAGAGTGGCACTATGGCGGGCTATACATGTGCAGGTTGATAGTCCACCACATGTGATCAAAGACGAGGTAGGGTATAAACTCCTGGCTCCCGATGATAGCTGGCGCCAGCGTCCTGATATGGACCCTGATGGTACGCGCTTCTTCCGTGCCTCGATTATTGCTCGGGCTCGCTATATAGAGGATTTGATTTTAGAGCTATCCAGGCAGTCAATAAAACAGTATGTCATTTTGGGTGCCGGTCTCGATACTTTTGCTCAGCGCAGACCAGAAATAGCTAGTCATCTCAAAGTTTTTGAAGTCGATCAAGCTGGTCCGCAAAAGTGGAAAGCCCAGCGACTGATTGAGCTAGGTTATGGTATCCCTGAGTGGCTGCGCTTTGTGCCGGTAGATTTTGAAGTCAGTGGAGACTGGTGGCAAAATCTCATCCAGGCAGGCTTTGACATCAATGCACCAGCTGTGGTGACCTCTACTGGTGTCAGCATGTATCTTACTGTTGATGCTATCAGTGCCATGATGCGTCAAGTGGCAACTCTTGCTCCTGGATCGACTCTTGCTATGACATTTCTTTTGCCTCTGGAGATGGCTGCCCCCGAGATACGTGAGGGTATGGAGCGCTCAGCAAAGGGTGCGGCTGCCAGCGGTACGCCCTTTATCAGCTTCTTTAAACCGGAGCAGATTATCTCACTGGCTAAAGATGCTGGATTTAAAAAGGTTGAGCACGTCTCTGCTTTTAATCTCAATACCAAATATTTTGCAGACAGAAGTGATGACTTGCGCCTACCCTCTAACTCAGAGGAAATGATTATCGCCTCAACTTAAGGTATTAGCCTTTAAGTTTGATTGGGAATATTGGTGGCTTCGATACTTCAGCACGGATGCCACCAAAGATACGGAAGTTGAATCCAGAGAAACCAGGTGTTGTATTGGCACCCATGTTAAAGATTGGCTCTGCTCTGACAAAGGCCGTGACAGGTAGATGAGGGTGGATGCGACGCCCGACTTCTCCAGTCAAGATGATGACCTGGTTGTTTGGACCGCCACGCAGATTGCTATTACCAAAGTTGGTTACTAGTGTTGAGTCTCCCAGGAAGCTCCAGGCGCCTTTGCGCCAGATACCGCCGAGAGAGTAGAACTGGTCACCCTCCTGGAAGTTTGAAAATGGATCGCGGAATCTCAGCTGTCCAAGAACGCTGCCATACACGACACCATTCATGCCAGCTCTTCTGGTGATGGTGGCAGATGGGATGATGTCGTAAAAGTCTATGTTTGGTGCGTTAGCAGTCTGGATAAACAATGCCCGCGAAAATACGCCAACGCTGAGCATTGTTTTTTCGTTGATGGGAATGTCGTGATCAATGCGTCCACCAACTGAGTGGATATTGCGCGAGAGTCTAGATGCCCTGAGATCGTATTGATCGCGGAAGAAGAAATAGTTAGCAGCTACTCTGGTCTTTTTAGTAAGAGCATAGCCAGCAGTGACGTTAGGCAAGACACGATAAATCATGTCTGACAGATAGTGTCTATTGGTCTGGAATGTGTTGGCTTCAAATCGCAGTGAGTTTTCGACTGAGGCGTTAAAAAACACGCGGCCGGGCAATTTATATAGAGCCTGAGCTTTGAAGTTTTCGTAGTTGTTAAATGTACTGACGCGCTCCGGCAATCTAACTGGAGTCAAGTCGATTGGTACAAAGTCGTTGTCTCGACTGATAGGACGACCTTGTGCAATTGCTCTTGGTGCGTCGGCAATATTCTGGTCTGGTTTTTGGGCTGAGGCTTCGAGAGTTTGAGATATAGGTGTATCACCACTCACTGCCTGTGGTGCCCCAGTGCTGCTGCTTGCAGCATTATCTGTAGCACTGCCTGTCTGGTCCCATGATGGAGCCGTCTGCGCCTTTGTTCTGGCATTTGCCTTAGCTTCTGCTTCAGCTTGTGCTTCTGTTTTGGTGTCTTCGATTGCCGGTCTCAAATTGATAGGACTGGTGACGTCTTCGCTTGAGACTTCTTGTACCGAAATCGCTTGAGTGTTTACTGGCACATCAGCCAGGGCCGGATTTGTTAGCCCAAAAGAGAGCGACAACAAACCCGCTAAGCAATATCCAGTGGATTTATTGCGCAGGCTAAAAGCTTTGAGAGTAGTAAGTGGTGCCGTTATTTTCAAGGTTCTCAAGTGAAAAGAGCGGTTGCCAATAGAATCATGGGCAGTTAGAAGTAGATTGGATTATAACTTGCAATTGTCATAATAAATAGGGAAATGTTTTCATTCACCAGCACACTCAGATTTAGGAGCAATGTATTAAGCCTGGGCAGCGTTTCTCCTGATACTATTTTGTATTTATAAGACAAATTTTGGAGTGAGTGTTAGTTGGCGGCAGAAGAAAAAAAGATCAGGAAAGAGGATGCTCCAGAAGCACGTACTCTCTCCACTCGCGACCGAGATCCCGCTATTAGAGTGGTCTTGCAGCCCAAGGATACAAATAATCAGGGCACCATTTTTGGCGGCATCATACTTAGCTATATAGACCTTGCTGGTGCTGTTGAAGTTAGTAAATATACTCGTCAGCGCATAGTTACTGCCGGTATCAAGGAGGTCAACTTCCTAGCTCCTGTATATATCGGCGAAGTAGTAAGCTTTTATACCAAGCCCCTTAGATTTGGGCGCACTTCAGTTACTGTCAGGGTTGACGTTGAATCTACTCGGGGACATGAAGAAGTGCATGTGACTACTGCTGAGCTTACTTTTGTCTGCATCGATGACAAAGGTACGCCCGTTGAGATAGTCAAGTATTGATAATTGTTCTGGCGTAAACCGTCAACAGCTTTAATGAGTTATTCGCAAGCATTCACCAAGCACCATTAAGGAATACAAATGACTACCCTAGATCCTGTGTTTGAAAAACCGAGCAGTGAAAAAATCAGGCTCTATTTAGGCACTGGCTGTGGCAAGACTACTGCTGCCTTTGGTCTGACATTAAGAGCGCTCAGTAAGGGTATGAATGTGACCCTGGTGTTTTTTGATAAGTTAGAAGAAAACTCATCGGAAGGACCAGCCTTGAGAGTCCTGGCCAATAGCAAAGAATCGAACTTTGGCAAATTGACGATGCACTACACCGGTGTCAATCGTCTCGGGACAGGTCCAAAAGGTAGCTTTAGACTCTATAGCTCACCAAATGGTATTTTGCCTGAAGACAAAGACGCTGCCAGTCAGGGACTGCAATACATTGTCCAGGGTTTGGAGCGCAAAGACGATCTCGTCATTGGGGATGAGTTGCTTGATGTAGCTAGAGTGGGGCTGGTCGATTTTGATAGTGTCAAACAAGCATTGCATCATCGAGTCGATCCCAGCGTACTGGTGCTCACCGGACGTCGCGCACCAGATTGGCTGATGGCAGAGGCCAGCACCATATCTACCACCACCCAGTTGCGTCATCATGGACGCGCCATCGAAGGTCTGGACTGCTAGAGCTTTATTGTCTGTTTGACTATTGAGTTATTAAAACAAAAGAAGCGGCAGTCTAAAACTACCGCTTCTCTCAATGTGTCCAAATAACAAATTAGTTTTGATATTTTGGTGCGTTGTTGCCACCTGCTGGCACTACCGATGCTTTGGGGGCATTAGGAGTGTGCACTTTTGCGATTTCATCGCGCAGCACTTCTTCGGCTTTGAGCAATTGCGCATCTTTACCGTCTGTGGGACTGCGTTTCTTGAATTCCTTCATTGAGTAATCAATCCACCAGGGACCACGGATTTCTTTTTCTTTGAGGTCTTTGGCTTCTTTGATGTCTTCTTCACCGGTTTTGACTGGATAGTCAGGCAAGATACCGGTCTTGTGGATATCGGTGTCATTTGGTGTGAGGTATTTGGCGATAGTGACGTTGATACCAGAGCCGTCTACGAGGCGGTTTATAGCCTGTACAAGACCCTTACCAAAGGATTTCTCTCCCACTAGTTTGGCGCGACCATTATCACGCAGTGCACCAGAGAGGATTTCGCTAGCACTAGCACTGCCTTTGTTGATAAGTACCACCATCGGCAATTTGCAGACTGGTTCGCCCTCTACAAAAGATGACTGCTTGTAGCCATCAGAGTCGATTGTGCTCACAACCACGTTTTTGCTTGGCAAAAATAGACCAGCAATTTCGATGGCATTGGTGAGCAAACCACCCGGGTTGTGACGCAAGTCAATGATAATACCGTCGGCGGTATTGAGCTGTTTGAGGGCGGCCTTTACTTCTTCTGTGGCTTTATTGGAGATAAAGCTCTCCAGGCGGATATAACCTATATTGCCTGGCAAAAATTCTGCCGTCGTAACCGCTTTGATTGGGATTTCAGCCCGTTTTAG
>Ga0075158_10002694_pt1 | contig 12773 bp, 11 predicted proteins | sample JI91814BDNA_FD_70968 | JGI IMG/M metagenome (GOLD analysis project Ga0075158, IMG submission 70968) | Wastewater effluent complex algal communities from Wisconsin, to seasonally profile nutrient transformation and Carbon sequestration -... | ecosystem: Engineered > WWTP > Effluent > Algae... | reverse complement strand
CAATATCCTAATACCTAATATCCAATACCTAATATCTACTTCTTAATTCACAATCCTCCCAATCAGCAATTTCCCTTCCGGTCTCACACTTAATAAACCGGTGACCACAACTGTATCACCTTCTTTCAATCCCTGTGTGATTTGTACCCTTGCGGAATCTCTTTCCCCCGTCACCACATCTGCAAAAACAGCTGTTCCGCCTTTAAATAGAATTACTTTTTTTCCACGGGCCTGTGGCAGGATGGCCTGTGTGGGAACAAGGATCGTATTGGGATCCGGATCAAAACTGAGCAGCACTTTGGCAAAAGCTCCCGGCATCAGTGCATCATCCTTTCCCATCACAGCTGCCCGGACCGTTAAGGTTCGGGTTGTTTCCATCACATTGGATTCAGTGGCCACCACTTTGGCGCCAAATTCTTTTTTAGCTCCTTCAATTGTAAAACTCACTAATTGGCCGATCTTAATTCTTCCGGAATATTTTTCAGGTACTGTGAAATCAAGCTTTAACTGATCAGTCTGGCTGATGGTGGCAAGAACGGAAGCCGGACTTACATATGCACCCGGACTCACCTTATTCAACCCGATTTTTCCGCTAAAGGGTGCCCTCACCACTGTTTTGGCAATACTGGTTTGAAGGATGCCAATGTCTGCATTAAGATTATTCACCTGCAGCAGACTGATATCATAATCCTGCTGACTTATCCCCTGTATTTTTAATAATTGTGCCTGTCTTTCTTCGGTTTTTTTGGCCAGTGCCAGTTGTACCTGCACTTTTCTTAACTGTGCCTGCAGGTCGCCATCATATAATTTGGCGAGCACAGCTCCTTTGCCAACATAACGGCCTTCCACCAGGTTTAACTGTACAATACGGCCCGATACTTCCGGATGAATTTCGGTAACCTCATTGGCAACAATGCTTCCTGGCATTTCGATAGTGGATTGGAAAGCTTCCAGCCTGACAATATAACCGTCCACTTTTGACGGGGGGGGAGCCTTCGCTGCCCCTCCACCGTTTTTAGGTGCCTGAATCTTATCTTTTTTGCCCCCGCATGAAACCAGTGAGAGGGAACAAACTGCAACTGCGAAAAAAAATAGTCTCATAAAAAATGAATGGTATGAGGTAAAAATTCCGGGAATAAAGATAATGGTTTCATCCCAAGGCTTTAGACGCAGGAATAAAACGGTACCTGCACTGATTCTCAAAGAAGTATCAACGGCACAGGGCTGGGATAAATGGCTGATCAGGTACGGGCAATGAGGGTGTGTTTCACCTTATTCGACTGGAACATTAAATCCTGCTTTTCCCGGCTCAGGATGGTCACATGTCCCATTTTCCGGCCGGGTTTGGTTTGCTTTTTACCGTAGAGATGTACAAAAGCATTGTCAATTTTCAGTACATCTTCCAGCCCCTGATATTTTACATCCCCGCTAAAGCCCTCGGCTCCGATGATATTAACCATAATGGAGGGAAGGATCGCATCCGTATTTCCAAGCGGATAACCAAGGATGATCCGCCAGAGCATATCAAACTGGGAACTGTAGTGCGCTTCAATGGTATGATGCCCGCTGTTATGTACACGGGGGGCCGTTTCATTCACCAGCACATCATTGGCTGTATCCACAAACATTTCAACCGCAAAAAGGCCGGGCGATTTGAAATTCCTGGCTACGGAAAGGGCAATGGCTTCCACTTTCCAAAGCGTTTTTTCATCCAGATTGGCCGGACAAAGCTGGTAATCCAGCAAATTCAAACGGGGGTCAAAAAGCATTTCAACTGGTGGGTACAAGGCCGTTTCTCCTTTTTCATTCACCGCCACCATTTGCGCAATTTCTTTTTTAATGGACACCATTTTTTCCAGCACAGAGGGGGCATCAAATCCTTTGCTGAGATCTTCTGCTGAGCGAAGTAACTGTACCCCCCGGCCATCATAACCACCTTCCCCGACTTTATGAACAGCAGGTAAAAAACCGGCTTTTTCTTTTAAGGCCGCCAGGTCATTGGTAATGATGAATTCAGAGGTTGGAATCTGGTGCTGCCGGTAATATTCCTTCTGTTTTATTTTATTCTTGATGGTTTCCAGCACTGCGGGTTTCGGGAAAACCTTTACGCCTTCCTGTTCCAGTTGCGCCAGAGCCGCTACGTTTACATTTTCAATTTCAATGGTAATAGCATCCAGTCCTTTTCCAAACGCATATACCGTATCAAAATCACGGATATCACCCAGTGTAAAATGGTGACAGAGATGTGCAGCCGGACATGCCGGATCATTTTCCAGTACGTAGGTATCAACCGGGTAATTGGCTGCCGCCTGTAAAAGCATTCTGCCCAGCTGACCACCACCAAGGATACCGATTTTTGGAACTGATGAATTTTTATGCATGCGGGCAAAGATAATCAATCAAAAAGGGATGAAAAGCATGCGATTAACGGCGCAATGCTTCTCTCGATAAATTCAGCCACTGGCGGTTGCTTCTTTTTTCCACCGCACTTAATTGCGGAATTTCCTCTGCTATCAGATGCAGAAGGTTCAGACTTTCCTCCTGCCTGTTTTGTTGCCGGAGAAATAAGGCATAGTAATACCGGGCTTCAAAATTGCCGAAGCGCCCATTCATTTTTTTGAATTCAGATTCTGCTTTTTCCGGCTGTCCGCATTGACCCAGAGAAGCAGCATATAAAATATGCGATTTTGATTTTGCAAATTGGGGGAGTGAGATGATCCGGGGCGTAATCTTTACCACATCCTCAAATCTTCTTTCCTGGTAATAAGCCAGGATCAGCCGTGAAATCCCGAGTTCGTTTTCAGAAAAAGCCCCTTCCAGTCCTTCTTCATACAAGTGGATCGCACGCTGGGTTTGTCCGGCTGCCAGGCAGGCATCGGCCAGCAGGATCCGGTTATTAAAAGTGTCAGAAAAACGAAAATTTTCTTCCAGTTTTTTAAGTGAGCCCGAGGGGTTAAACACTTCCCCCACACCGGCCTTTACATTCCGCATATCCCTGCGGGTAATCACTTCGGAAAAAAGATAAACCAGACTGCCGATCAATGGTAAAAAGATAATCAGGTAGATCCAGTTTTGCTGGGTCCTGGAGCGAACACAATGAATCACACAAATAGCCTGCAACAGGATGGTGATGGTATAAAATGCCGGATGCGTAATAAAAGGCAGCACGGTTATTGGTTTTGGGTTCACTCAAAAATAGTAAATTGAGTGTTGTTTCCATCTCCTCTGACAGGAACTATTTACCTTTGTATTATGCGCCCCGATTATCCTCAGAAAAGATTCAGTGACCTACGCAGCCAGTTCAGTTTGCTGATGGTGACACTGGCCATGGACCACTGCTGATCCTGAATACCTTTTCAGGCACAGGATCACCTTTTTCTAAAGCTTAAAATCTTAACATCATGGCGACAGCAACAAGTACCAACCCATCATCAACTACTCAAACAGATTTTCTTCCATTGCAGGGAACCGATTATGTGGAATTCTATGTCGGTAATGCCAAACAGGCGGCCCACTTTTATAAAACCGCATTCGGGTTTCAAAGCCTGGCTTATGCCGGACCGGAAACCGGTATAAAAGACAGGGTCAGTTATGCGATCCGGCAGAACAAACTCACTTTTGTACTCACCACCCCGTTACGTAGCGGGAACCCCATTGCCGATCATATTTATAAACATGGGGATGGGGTAAAAACCCTGGCCCTGATGGTTGATGATGCCCAAAGCGCTTTTGATGAAACCACCAAACGCGGGGCCAAAGCTTATATGGAACCCACTGTTCTGAAAGATGACCAGGGAGAAGTGGTGCTGAGTGGAATCCATACTTACGGGGATACCGTGCATGTGTTTGTAGAAAGGAAAAATTATCGTGGTACTTTTATGCCCGGCTTCCGGGAATGGAAATCAGAATATAATCCCAATGAAACCGGACTGCTTTATGTAGATCATTGTGTTGGAAATGTGGGCTGGAACCAGATGAATCCCCGGGTGAAATTTTATGAAGAAGTGATGGGCTTTCGCAATATCCTGAGTTTTGATGACAATGATATCTCCACTGAATACTCTGCATTGATGAGTAAAGTGATGAGTAACGGAAATGGCTTTGTAAAATTCCCTATCAATGAACCCGCAGAAGGCAAAAAGAAAAGCCAGGTAGAAGAATACCTTGATTTTTATGACGGCGAAGGATGCCAGCACGTGGCCCTGGCGACAAATGATATTGTGAAAACAGTTACCCAGTTAAAAAACAGGGGAGTGGAATTCCTTCGCGTACCCAATACCTATTACGATGACCTGTTGGACCGGGTAGGAAAAATTGAAGAAGACCTTGAGCCGCTAAAGGAATTGGGTATCCTGGTGGATCGGGATGATGAAGGCTACTTGCTCCAGCTCTTTTCCAAACCGGTAGAAGACAGACCAACCCTATTCTTTGAAATCATCCAGCGAAAAGGCGCCAAAAGCTTTGGCAAGGGAAATTTCAAAGCCCTGTTTGAAGCATTGGAAAGGGAACAGGATTCGAGGGGGAATTTGTAAAACGGAAATGGGTATTAGATATTAGGTATTAGATATTAGGTATTAGATATTAGGTATTAGATATTGGATACTAAGTATTGTTAAAATAACGTCGGGTTATACGGCAATATCCAATTCCCAATACCCAATACCTGATTTCTCTCTATCTTTACCATCATCACCACACTAAAATCCGCCACCCGTCGTTCATCCTAAACTGATTAAGATGAAGAAACTCATTACATCCATTTCCTGTGTAGCGGTTTTTACCGGTGCAATGGGGCAACCCTTTGCTTCCAAGAGCGGTAGTAATTCCTATTCTTTTATTGATTACCAGAAAACATTTCCCCGGCCCAGTGAAGCACTGGAAAGAAAGGAAGACACCCTTCAGAAACAATTTGAAGCCAAAAATCTGGCATGGCCGGCTAAATACATTTACATCCGTTCTTTTAAGTATGACAGTCAACTTGAAGTATGGGTGAAAAATCAGGTGCAGGAGCCTTTCAAATTATTCAAGACCTACCGGGTTTGTGCTTTGGCCGGAACCCTCGGCCCCAAAAGAATGGAAGGTGATTACCAGGTACCCGAAGGATTTTATTATATCAACGTATTTAATCCCAAGAGTAATTACTATCTCTCCCTCGGATTAAATTATCCCAATGCATCCGATAAAATACTGAGTGATTCCCTGCGGCCCGGCAGCGAAATTTATATCCATGGCAGTTGTGTCACCGTGGGTTGTATCCCTATCAGGGATGAACAGATTGATGAATTGTACATTATTGCCGCCCATGCCAAGGACCAGGGACAGGATTTTATTCCCGTTCATATTTTCCCGGTTCGTTTTAGCGTGGAGAAAAGTGTAAAATACCTTGAAGGACTGACCAAGGATGACCAGGGGCTTAAAAAATTTGCAGACCGGATGGAAGATGCCTATGACTATTTTGAAAAATACAAACAGCTACCCGTAGTCATGGTCGGCGAAAAAGGCGAATATATCATCAATGATGTACCACCCAAAAAAGTGAAGCTGGTAGCCGAGGAAAAGCCCAAAAGGCAACCAGTTCAGCACCTCACAAGAAATATTACCAATATTGCAGATGCCGTACACCAGTGGCCACAGTATCCCGGAGGCGGTGATGCCCTCATGAAATACCTGGAAACATTGGGAAAAGAATTAACCAGCATTCTTCCTGAAGGCGTGAAAAGAGCTTATATCCAGGTTGAATTCATTGTAGATAAAGATGGGGTGCCGGTGAATTTTAAAGTCATGAAAGGCGTGAAGAACGGAGAAGAGCTGCATGATATCCTCATCAGCCGCTTGGAGAAAATGGGAACCTGGAAACCAGCCCTGCTCCACGATAAACCAGTTGCCAAAAAGATGGTTCAGACTGTTGTGCTCGGTGCAGCAGAATAATTACCGGATCAGTAAACTGGTTCCCTTCTGAAATACTCTTTGCTTTGTTTCCTTATCAATATAGGTAAGTGTCCAGGCATAAACACCTGTAGCTTGTTCCTGTCCGTTTACCCGACCATCCCATTTTTGGGTCCAGTCTCTCCCGGAAAATATGATTTGTCCCATTCTGTTATAAACCCTGAATTCCAGCTGATCGGCTTTTAGCGCATTCAGGGGATATAAATAATCGTTTTTGCCATCCGCATTGGGAGAAAATGCCGTAGGCACAGCTATATAACAGTTGGCCAGTACCCTGATCACTCTTTTACTGGTATCGGAACATCCCAATTGCGTATTGCTGCCGATCAGACTTACGGTGTACAATTGTTCTCTTCCCAATGGCGCATAACGGTAAACGGCCGGGTCTTTGTCTGTACTGAATTGGCCATTACCAAATTCCCATCTCCATTGATCCGCATTCCCGGTACTCTGGTTTTCGAGGTGTACAGTGTCACCCGGACAAACCACCATTGGAGCCATGAACTGTGATTTCATCATATCCCTGATAATAATATCCTGTACTGCAGTATCAATGCATTGACCGTTCGTGGTGATTAATCGGATCGTTTGTTTACCGGTACTTGCAAATGTGTACACAGGACTTTGCAGTGTTGAACTGCCACTGGCCCCAAAATCCCATTGCCAGGAACTGGCACCTCCGTTTCCATTATGTGAAAACTGAATGGTGGTGGCATTACAGGATGGAGGAATGATAAAACTGAATTGCGCTGAAATCGGATTTGTAATCGTAAAGCTGCCTGCTTGTCCGGCGGGAGTTATGATTCCACATTCATCGGTAACAGTATTCCCATCACTACCGCTCACAATCGACAGCTGGTAATTGCCACCGGTATTCCAGGGAGATAAGATGTTTAGTCTTACCAGGTTGGTTAATCCCGACCTGCACCCTGAAAAAGTAGAAGCGGCCACGCTGACCTGAACGGCCTGTGGTCCATTGATGACAAAATCACTGCCATCTGCTGCCAGGCTCGCACAACTGATCGGTCGGCTGAAATGGATATCAATCCATTGTGGCGCACATCCGGTTTTACTGATACCGGTAACCGTCGCAGGTTGAAGGGCAGATACATTCAATGCAATTGATTCACCCACCGCAATATCGCTCCCACAGATATCCGTAATTGTATTGCCATCTGTTCCCGTTTGAATGGATAGGGTATAGGAACCGTTAACGATCGGACGGTCAAGCCGGATAAAAACAGAGTCAGAGCCAGACACTGCATCACAACCCAGGGTATAGGCACTGGTGATGTTTGCTCCGGCACTCAGTATAAAATCAGAACCATCTAAAGCAACGCTACCGCAATTGATCTTCTTATTCATCCGCACCAGTATTTCCGTTCCCCTGCAATCAGGTCTTGCCTGTAACATCCTGGGCAATGCGGGTTCAGTGATCACGGCCGTACCACCTGAAAAATTAAGTTCAAAACCTTCCGCCACCGGAGTTTGGTTACAGACCATCAGCAGATAAGTGCGACCCTGCACGATATCCGGCATCTTACTAAACAGCGGTTGTAGACCGGAACAAACGACCAGATCGGTCCCTAAAGAAGAAGCACCCGTTTCCCCCAGGTCGGCCGACCAGTTACAGGCCACCAGCAAGGCCGGATTGGTGAAAATATCTACAGGATTGGTGGCAGTGATATCAAAAAGCTGCCAGTTAAAATCACCAATGGGATTAGCGGGCGTAATGGTGAATCCCAGTGTGCCACTGGTATAACAGGCCATGCGGAAAAAATTGGGGTTCTGGTCACGGTAGGGAAATCCATCTCCGCAGGGCGGGGGAATGGGTTTAATACCGCAAAAGATCGGAGTGCTGGCGAAGAGGGAAACGGAACCGCAAACCAGGATGGCAGATTCAGGAGTTTGTCCGGGTAATGTACAGGCCGATTGCCCCCCGGCTTTCAGCGTGGCGCTGAATAAAACCAACAGGAGCAGCTGTTTCATTTTCCGGACCGTTTTTGTTTCCATGTCAGCAGACTGCATGATACTTCTAAGTTACAAAACAGTTGGCTGACAAATAGGAATTTGTGAGAAGCCTGTCTCTTATCGTTGAGCTGATTTTGACCTGATCAGGATAATAATAACTGAATGGTTTCCGGAGTTTGTTGCCGGAGCAGTATTTGTTTTCCTTTTGTCAGTTGATCCACAACGGACTGGTTATAATGCCGGATCGTGAGGAGCGATAAACCTCTTTTCAGTTGTACATCGGCCAGTGCAGCGGCTTCCTGTGCCAGCTTACCGATCTTCTCCTGTTTATCATCCAGTACACAAAGAAAACTGATGGCACCATTCTGCGTGAGGTTGGGTTTCAGATGCCATTTTTCAAAAAGATGATACAATTGTCCAACAAGATGTTCTCCAATAAAAGAAAAATCCCTGGACCGTATTTCCAAAAGAACCTGTTGTTCTTTAAGAACAATGATAGGAGGGAGATGAGGTACTGGTTTGTTGTGGATCACGGTACCCGGCAGGGAGGGGTCGATAAAACTTTTTACTAAAAGTGGGATGTCTTTATTCTGCAGTGGCTTGATGGTTTTCGGGTGTATGATCTGAGCACCGTAATAGGCCATTTCAATCACTTCATTGTAATTCAGTTCGGGTACAGACACTGCCTCCGGGAATTGTTTGGGATCCGCATTCATTACACTCACCACATCTTTCCAGATGGTCTGGCTCTCTGCATCCAGCATATTCGCAAAAACAGCAGCTGAATAATCACTGCCTTCGCGTCCCAGTGTGGTGCTTTCATTTTCATCGGTGGATCCGATAAAACCCTGGGTCAGCACAATATTATGATTGTGAAACAGGGGCATGATATCCTCCCTAACTCTTGCTGAAGTATATGCCCAGTCGATTTCGGCATCCCGGAAATCATCATCGGTTCTGAAAATATCTCTTACATCCACCCAGTGGTTAGGGATACCTGTTTCAGCCAGATAGGCACTGACAATGGCAGTAGAAAAAAGTTCCCCGGTACTCACCAGCTGATCGTAATAGTAATCATATTCCCTTACCGGCTGATCGTGTAGTAACCATTCTGCTTCTGTAAAAAAATCACGGAGTTGTCTTTCGCAGGCCAGATAACCGGTAACCAGCAGGTATTTGGCCGTGGTCAGGTGCTGATTTTTTACCTGTTCAAAAAGTGCTAATGCTTCTTCTTTTTTGCCGGCAAAAAAAGCTTCCGCTACTTTTTCAAGGGCATTGGTGGTTTTTCCCATGGCCGAGATAATCACCATGATTTTTTCACCGCTGTATGGTTGCAGGATACGCGCCAGGTTCTGGATTCTTTCCACTGTATTGACCGACGCTCCTCCGAATTTGAAAACTTTCATACCCTAATTTCCATTTGATAAAGTCCCGGAATAATGGCTGCAAATGTCGGAATATTCCGCCCAATTTATCAACCTCTTTGCATCCGGCAATCCCGTACTTTTGTTGGGCTTAATACTGCCATTATGGATGTAAACCGGAAGATTCAGACACTCGATGAGTTCACGATCCAGCAGCTCCGCGATATACCCCATGCCACCGGGGAATTATCACACCTGCTGCGGAATATCGGCCTCGCCGCCAAAAGGATTAATGTAGAAGTAAATAAAGCCGGATTAGTGGATATCCTGGGGGATGTTGGCACCATAAACGTACAGGGCGAGGAAGTGAAAAAACTGGATGTATATGCCAACGACCAGTTTACCGGGGTATTGCAGCATGGAATTGCCTGTGCCGGTATCGCCAGTGAAGAGCTGGATGATTTTGTAGCCTTCGATGATGCGAAAAGTGTACGGTCAAAGTATGTATGTCTGTTTGATCCGCTGGATGGCTCCAGTAATATTGATGTAAACGTTTCAATCGGTACTATTTTTTCTGTTTATAAAAGAGTAACCCCAATCGGCACGGTGGTAAAGGCGGAGGATTTTTTGCAGCCGGGTAACCAGCAAATTGCTGCGGGTTATGTGGTGTATGGATCATCCACAATGCTGGTCTATGCCACCCGCAGGGGGGTGAATGGTTTCACACTGGATCCTTCCATCGGAGAATGGACCCTGAGTCACCCCGATATCCGTTGTCCTGAATCAGGAAAAATGTATTCGGTGAACCATGGTAACTTTTTCCAGTATGAAGAAGGGGTCCGGAAATATATTGAGAGATGCCAGCGGAAGGACAAAACCAATGGAGGTCCCTATACCCAGCGTTATATTGGCAGCATGGTGTCAGATGTACACCGCAACCTGATCCGCGGAGGGATTTTTATGTACCCCGGTACCATTGATAAACCCAAAGGGAAACTCCGGCTCCTGTATGAATGCAATCCTTTTGCCTTCCTGGTCAGCGTGGCAGGTGGCAAAGCCACCAATGGCAAAATAAGGATATTGGATGTAGAACCTACCGAATTACACCAGCGTACTCCCATGTTTATTGGCAGTAAACTGATGATGGAAGAGCTGGAATCCTGTTTGAATTCTTAATTTTACAAATGAGTAAAACGATCATATCGGTCCAGGACCTTGTAAAGAATTATGGAAATTTCCAGGCAGTCAAGGGAATTTCCTTTGAAGTAAAAGAAGGGGAAATTTTCGGATTACTGGGGCCCAATGGGGCGGGCAAATCCACCACCCTCGAAATTATTGAAACGCTGCGCCCCAAAACCAGCGGTACTGTTTCAGTGGACGGACTTTGCCTGGATAAACAACCTCACGAAATCAAAAAAATTATCGGTGTGCAGTTGCAAACCAGCGGGTATTATCCCGGCCTGAACCTGCTGCAGCTGATCGAACTCTTTTCCGGTTTATACAACCGTGATGTAGACCCGATGGAGCTCCTGGATATGGTGAACCTCCGGGAAAAAGCAAAGTCAAAAGTGAAGGAACTCAGCGGCGGCCAGAAACAACGTTTCTCCGTAGCCACCACATTAATTAACCAGCCCCGTATTATATTCCTGGATGAACCCACTACTGGTCTGGATCCGCAGGCCAGGCGCAGTCTTTGGGAGCTGGTCAAACAGATTCGTGATAAAGGCACCACGGTCATCATCACCACACATTATATGGATGAGGCGGAATACCTCTGTGACCGGGTAGCTATTATTGACTCAGGGAAAATTATCGCCATGGATGCTCCCGATAAACTGATAGATGAGCTGATTGCCACTGGTTTTGAAAGGCCAAAAGAAATGAAGATGGCCAACCTGGAAGATGTGTTTATCAAACTCACCGGTCATTCCCTTCGGGAAGGATAAACAATAAAATACCCAAGCAATAATTATATGAGAAAACAAATCGCAGCAGCTAACTGGAAAATGAATCTTACTTATCAGCAGGGAGAAAAACTGCTGGATGAAATTCTGAAAGCAGGATTTGATTTAAAAGAACACCAGTATGCCCTGTTTGCCGTACCCTTTCCTTACCTGCTGATGACCCGGAGTGAAGTAGAGGAGGAGTTCAGTTCGCATTTTGCTGCTGCTGCACAGAATTGTCATCATAAGAAGAGCGGTGCTTTTACCGGTGAAGTGTCTGCAGAAATGCTGCATTCAATGAATATCAATTATTGTGTTGTCGGGCACAGTGAAAGAAGAGAATACAATGGAGAAACCAATAGTATCCTGGCTGAAAAAATAAATGCCTGTCTCGACAATTTCATCACCCCGGTTTTTTGCTGTGGTGAACCCCTTTCAATCCGGGAGTCAGGAACACAAAACGACTACGTAGCCGCCCAGCTTAAAGAATCACTTTTTCATCTGCCTGCTGAAAAAATCAGCACCCTGATTATTGCCTATGAGCCGATCTGGGCTATTGGAACCGGAAAAACGGCTTCCACCGCACAGGCACAAGAAATGCACCAGTATTTACGTTCTGTACTGGCTGACCAGTATGGAAAGGAAGTGGCTGACTTAATCCCTATCCTCTACGGAGGAAGTGTAAAAGCGGCCAATGCAAAGGAACTGTTTGCCTCCCCTGATGTGGATGGCGGACTGGTAGGTGGTGCTTCCCTGGTGGCGGCAGAATTTGTGGAGATTATCCGGGCATTGAAATAATCAGATCCTCTTTATCGCATCCGTTTTTAACATAGTAATCCAGCGCAGGAACCAGGTGCTGCTCAGCTTCCTGAAGATAAGGGCCGTTGTGAACGGTCGCCAGATTTTTCCCCTGGATACCACAGGGCCGGTACTGATTTCTGTGGACCAGAATAATCCCCGCATTGTAATCACTGATGGGTATCATATTACCACCCCGCTGAAGCTGGTGTACAAAGACGTGAATACTTATTTTTTTAAAGTGAGTTGTGCGATCAACGATACCGAATTGCTGGTTGGATTTTTGATGCTGGCTGCCTTTTACCTGGGAGGACTGTATAGCGGTCTCCTGATCCTGAAAGTATTCAGTTTCCTGCCCCTGGTGTACCTGCTGCTGTTTTATTACCTGAACCGAAAAGATTTTCTGAAACTGGTTCCTGTTATCCGTTAGCGATTGCCGGTATGACCGGCGGAATATCCACAAGGTCAAATTCATTCAGCTTATTAATGTGCAGCACTGTTTTCTTTTTATCATTGCTGGGTTCATACATCATACGGAATTTACCACCCCAAACAATTTCACTGCTGATATAAGAGGTTCGGCTGACCACGGTATTGGAAAATACATTGTCGAAGGCTTTTACAAAAACCATGATTTCAATATCAGTATTCCGGATATCTTCTTTGGACATACCCACAAAAGGACTGTCTTCCGTAATGGGATGCACCAGGGTCCAGCTCAGGGCCAGTCCGTCAATCTTGGCCAGTTGCA
>Ga0075158_10002691_pt1 | contig 12780 bp, 15 predicted proteins | sample JI91814BDNA_FD_70968 | JGI IMG/M metagenome (GOLD analysis project Ga0075158, IMG submission 70968) | Wastewater effluent complex algal communities from Wisconsin, to seasonally profile nutrient transformation and Carbon sequestration -... | ecosystem: Engineered > WWTP > Effluent > Algae... | reverse complement strand
AGCAGAGTCAACAATTGAAGTTGTATTGGATGCGAAATCACGATCACCATTAGCATCGACACCAACGATGAGTTCATTGGCTGGTCGAAATTCCATCTGAATCTTGACTTCGTGGTATTGTAAAGCAATCAATGGAAGAGAAAGACCTGGATTTCGGTTGAACCAGAACATCAATGGCAAGTAGTAAATTCGTGAAGTTTGGGCATTGACAGTTAAACTCAAGTTGGTATTGTAGTGTCCAATCATGTGATCATAACCATCGACCTTTTCAGAAACCTGAGTCAAAGCATTCCAAATTTCCAACCATTCACCATAGTGAGTATCAATCTTTTGACCTCCAACTTCAATCATAACTGACTTGACCAAAGCATGCATCAACGAATTGGTCCATCCAACAGCAGCTGGTTGATTAACTGCGTTTGCTGGGTAAACACTTCCCAAGGATAAAGCTGGGAATTGTACTTGAAGGTACATCTTGTTAATCAAATCTCCATTTCTGGAAATAGTGCAAGTAACTTTCTTTCCAAAGTCAGCAGTTCCTTGAAATGTTTGTTCAATTGCTTCAATTGCAAAATTGGTGTGTCTTCGATAGACAGTTTTGAAAAATGTGATTTGTGGACTACCAGTGAGATAGACATCTTGAGCTCCGTAAGCGACTAATTGCATTAAACCTCCTCCCATTCTTTTTTGTTTAAATAGTTTTAGAAAATAATTTTGGAAGAACGGACCGTAAAAAATGATTCACTTAAGAATTTAACTTATTATTAATTAAAATGGAATATTTACAAAACTGCAATGTCGTATACTTAACAACTAAGATTAACGAAAAATTATTGTTCGGGAAAATAGTCGTTTCTATTTTTCCTGAACTCGATCCCCTATTTAGTAGACTTGGAATTGTTCATATTGTGAATTTGGATCAAACTAAAATACCCCTTGTAGATTGTATTATAAGTTCTTCTAATGAATATGAAGAACTTGTAATTAAATCTGGACTTGAAATTCCCATAGTTTATTTAAATAATTCAACGAAATGGTGTGGTGTTTGTGGTAAAATTGATAATATATATTCCAATATAAGTAAATATTGCTCTGAAGAATGTATGAATAAGATTTGTAATGATTCCAAAGATATTAACCATGAAGTTTATATTAATGTTCTGAATTCTTCCATGAATAATTCAGCCAAAAATGAAAAATTTCATAAAAGTGTTCTCAAGGATGCTATTCGCCTAGATTATGCTATGAAAAGAGAATCCTATAAAAAAGAAATGAGACAACCAAGCCTTAGAAAAATTTCAAGTGTTAAAAATGAAACTGTAAAACTTTGTAAAAGTGTAACAAAAAAAGGTGTCAAATGTAAAAATAAAGTAATTGGAAATTCTGATTATTGTGGAATTATAAGTCATATGTCTTCCTAAGATATTTTTGAGTATCATTATAACCCCTCATATATAATGTTATTTTATCGTCTATCGTTTGTTTAAAATTTATTAAATCAAAATCATTACATACTATATTGATTATATTATTGTTATCTTCTAATTTTTGAAATTTTGATATATGTGCACTTATCAATTGATAAAGTTTATTCGTATATGTTCCTGGACTTTCAAATATTGTGTCTGTTTTGACACTCCTTGAATTTGTTGTTATTCCCAATCCTTTTTCTGAATCTATTAAGTCCATTGGAAAATTACTCAACAATCCACCATCTATAAATTTACATGATTTATATTCTACTGGAGGAAATACATATGGAAATGCCATAGTAGCATATATTGCTGTTAATAATGGCATATCTGGAGTTGTTTCTTTTGAAAATATTTGAAGACCTTCTTCAAAATCTCCTGAACCACCTATACATATTCCCGTAGTTACAAAATCAACTCCTGTTTTTTCATATAATTTTTCAAATGTTGTATCTATTTCCATTTTTTGTTTTAATATATCATGTATCCATAATCTTAATTTTTCTCCCTTTAATATGGCACCATCTTCATATAAACTAAAATCAAAAAATTCATGTGTATTTTTTTGAATGATTATGTCTAATAATTCTTCTACAGAAAACCCAAGGATAAAAGACAATCCTATTAATGCACCAATACTTGTTCCAACTATCTTTTTTATCTTTAGAATTCCAACTTCTTCTAATTTCTTTAATGCTCCTAAGTAACATACACCTCGACTTGCACCCCCTGCTAAACATAGGTCGGTAATTTCTGCCATTTATAACATAATACAATAATATAATGAGAAATAAACAAATTCTTAGTGATAATGATATCACAAAATTTATGGTTTTGTTAATGGTTTTTGTTAATATTTATAGATTTTATAATATGGATATTATTTCAAACAATGAAATTCTTATAGACGATGTTGATTAAATGATTTTTCTCTAAGGATTATATTCACCTTACAAACAAAATCAACGACAATGTTGCAATTGTCATATATGATAATACATTCATATTAGGGACAAAATCAATAACTATGTTCTTAACGATATTTTCTTTAACGATATTTTCTTTAACGACATTTTCTTTAACGACATTAATTTTGGTTATATCATCAAAATCCTTCATAAGTTTTTTAATGTCTTCATCAAAGGTAGTATAATTAAAACGTTTACAAATCTTTTTAAATCCTTCTTCTACATTTGATACGCCTAATGTCATTAGATATAGGGCAACCTCATAATTTCCATTTTCACATGCAATCAAAAATAATTCGTCAGAATTTTTTATTTCATGTTTTGTTTTTAACATATTTAATAATTTAATATCTCCACCAACACAAACAGATTTCATTGCTTCTTCATAATTTGATGCTCCACATGTAATCATTAATTCTGAAAATTTATATTTATTTGTTCTGCACCCATATTGTAATCCTACATCCGTTAATTTATATTGTGTGTTTGCTAATGTAAGTGTTCCTAATACAAATATACTAGTTCCAAAAACAATAGTTGTCTTATTTTTAATGTTATGAACAATTCTTCTATTCATTTTTTTGTTATATTCTATTCATTTTTTTCTTAAGAATTTTTAATTTTTGAATATCGAACTTGATTATATTTTGTTTCTATTTGTTTCTATTTGTTTCTTAGATAGAATTTCAATACAATAAAGTTCATCTACATATGTTATGAAATAAACATGGATATATTCCAGTATACTTAAAGATAGCAATAATTACGTTATTATCGGGAAACGCTGAATCTCCAACTATTGAATCTCCAATTTGAAGATGTTTTACCTTTTTAAATGTATTATCTTCCATCTTTATTTTTGAAAAATGTATAATTTTCATAAGTAAATAATCCTACAATTGCAAATATTCCAAATTATTAAAAGAATTTCTAAAGAAAAAATAATTTATTCAAATAAATTTTTCGAAATAATCAATAATGTATAAAGCAGCTAAAAATGGAAATATGAATTTACTTGAATTAATATTTCTTGACAAAAATGCAAATTATAATGTTGGCCTTGAAGCTGCATGTGAAGGAGGCCACTATGAAATTGTTAAATTAATGATTTCTAAAGGTGCAACAGATTATAATTCTGGACTTTTAGCTGCATGCAGAAAAGGTGATATATACATAATTAATTTAATGTTATCACATGGTGCAACAGATTATAATGGAGGACTTAGAGGTGCATGTTTAGAAGGTCATGAAGCGATCGTTAAAAAGATGATTAATCTTGGTGCAAATAATTATAATTCTGGTTTTGAATGTGCATGTAGAAAAGGTCATACTGCAATTGTTAACTTAATGTTATTATATGGCGCAAATAGTCATACTGGATTATTTTTTGCATGTATAGGAAGTCATATCGAAGTTATTAAATTATTGATTTCTAAAGGTGCATATTTAGATATTGAAAAATTTTATTATGTATGTAATGTAGGTAATATTGAGGTTGTTAATATGATTATTAATTCTCACAATTATGAACATTATGAATATGGTCTTAAAGGTGCTTGTAGAGGAGGCCATCTTGAAATCATTAATATGATGTTATCTAAAGGTGCCACTAATTATAATTGGGGACTTGAAGGTGCATGTTTAGGAGGTCATCTTGAACTCGTAAAAATGATGTTAGATCTTGGTGCAAATAATTATAATAAAGGACTAGATAATGCATGTCTTGGAGGCAATATTGCAATTGTTAATATAATGATTAATCTTGGTGCAAATAATATTGATGAATCACTTAATTCTGCATGGGTAGGTGGACACTTTGAAATATTTAAATTATTATTATACAAAGGTGCTACAAGATTTGAATCATTGTATGATGGAGATATAGGATTTAAAGTGTTGTATAGTAGAGTTACTAAAAAAGTTTTGGATTTGCCTATAAAAAGTAAATATTTAGAATATCATTTATTGAATTTTTATCGATACAAAATACAAGATATCGATAGAATAATCAATAACTATTTGTATTAAAAAAAATTTTTTGTTTAAAAATTTTTATGAAAAAGATTATTACAATGAATAAAGAAAAAATTCAATTAATGATTTTAAATGGAGAAGATAACAATAAAATTTTTGGATTGGCCTGTAAATATGGTTATGTAGATATTATTGAAGAATTATATCCTACAAATAATGTTGATTGTGCTCTTGGATTTCAATCTGCATGTCAAGGTGGACAAATTGATATCGTTAAATTTTTTATATCAAAAGGTATACATAAATCTAAATGGGGATTTCAACGTGCATGTAAAGGTGGACATTTAGAAATTGTTAAATTATTATTGTTATCAGGAGAATATAATTATAATGAAGGATTTAAAAATGCATGTATAGGTGGTCATATCGAAATAGTTAAAATGATGATATCTCTAGGTATAGATAATTATAACGATGGATTATATTATGCATGTATGAATGGTCATGTAGAAACTGTTAAGTTATTGTGTCCATATATAAGTGATTTTAATATGGGATTTTATATTGCATGTATACATAGACATAACGAAATTATTAAATTGTTGATTTCAAAAATTTCAAATTATAATTTAGCACTTCAAGGTGTATGTACTTATGGAGATAAAGAATTCGTGAATAAAATATTAGATCTTGGCGCAGATGAGTATAATTTAGGACTTGAAGGTGCATGTGAAGGAGGCCACGACGCAATCGTTAATATGATGTTAGAACTTGGCGCAAATGATTATAATTTGGGACTTAGAGGTGCATGTAAAGGAGGTCATATCGCAATAGTTAAAAGGATGATAGAACTTGGAGCAGATGATTTTGAAAGAGGTCTTATAAATGCGGTATTTGAAAAACATATTGAAATAATTAAAATGATGATTGAACTTGGTGAAAATTCTTTTAATGAAATATTAACATATACAGAAAATATTGATATAGCTAGATTAGCTATTCAATGTGGTGCTACAAATTTCGATGAATTGATGTTTGGAAATTTAGAATTTAAAGTGTTATATAGCAGAGTTACTAAAAATATTATTGATTTACCTATAAAAAAAGATCATTTAGAATATCATTTATTGAATTTTTATCGATACAAGATACAAGATATCGACAGAATAATCAATAAATATTTATATTAAAAATTCCCGATATTCCTAGATTAATAAAATAACCTTTTGGAGGTTCAGGACGTTTACTAGTTCAATTATTGTTTTAATTTCATCACTATATTCTTTATCTAATTCAATTTCTCGTTTTGTTTCATATTTATCTCTATATAATATATTCATATTTTTAAAGTTTTTTAAATATTTTCTATATAATTTTATTTTATCGATACAAGATATCAACAGACTCATTAATAAATATTTATATTAAAAAAATTATATAATTTTTTCAAGGAAATGTAAAAATAATCACAAATGGATTATCGTAGATTTATATACAAAGCTTCAAAGGAAGGACATAGTGATATAATTAAAATAATGTTTCTTAATAAATCAATTGATACATGTTTAAATAAAGTTAAATGTGAAAATAATGTATACAAACTAAATATGTTTGATTATGGTATTGGAAATATTTATTATGAAGAAGCATTTATTGGTGCATGTGAATCTGGAAATATTGTTATGGTTAATTTATTTATATTAAATGGAAAAATATATCCAAATAAAGGACTTAAAATTGCATGTAAATTTGGATTTATAGATATAGCTAATCTAATGATTATTAATGGTGCTACAAAATTTAATAAATGTTTAAAAGTTGCATGTGGTAGTGGTCATATGGAATTAGTAAAATTAATGATATCAAAAGATGCAAATGATTATGAAAGTGGACTTAAAGAAGCATGTTTAAATGGTCATATTGATGTGGCAAAATATATGATATCTTTAGGTGCACGTAATTTGAATGAATTACGCATGTGTAGATTATTAGAATTTAGAATATTGTATCAAAAATTAACAGGTAATGATATAATATTACCTATTAAAACTGAACATTTAGAATATCATTTATTGAAATTTTACGGTAATAAAATACCCGATATCGACAGACTAATTAATAAATATTTGTATTAAAAAAATAACATTAGATAATTCCTCGAAATAATCACAAAAATGGGGGATAAGAAACAGTTACAAAAGGCATCATTAGAAGATTTAGATAATATTAATCCAAAAGATTATGATGACACATATTCAGTTAAATCTTTGACTGAATTTACAAATGATATTATAATCAAAAGTGTGTTTGATGAAATTTCTATATCTTTAATAGAAGATTGTAGATATTTTGATAAAGAAAGTTTGTTGTTAAATAATTTATTAAATCATACAAATATTAATAACATGTATAATGATTATCTTTTGTCTGAAAAAATCAAATGGATTTTAAAATTTAAAAATTAGCTTAGACAATAAAACTATATAAATAAAATGGAAAAATATAATAAACTTATTTCTATAGGAGAAGAATGTATTGAAAAAGAAGAATTGATAAAATTATTAAAAGAAAAACCAGAATCATTTAAATTATATGATGGGTTTGAACCAAGTGGGAGAATGCACATAGCACAAGGATTATTTAAATCAATAAATGTAAATTTGGCTACATCTTCTGGTGGAACATATATATTTTGGATAGCTGATTTTTTTGCATTAATGAATGATAAAATGGGAGGTGATCTAGATAAAATTAAAATTGTTGGAGAATATTTAATTGAGATATGGAAAGCAACTGGTATGAATATGGAAAAAGTCAAATTTATATGGGCATCTGATGCTATTGTAAAAAATTCCGATTTGTATATATCTATAGTAACTGATATAGCTAGTAAATTTACTATTTCTAGAATCAAAAAATGTTGTCAAATTATGGGAAGAACTGAAGATAATTTATCGTGTGCTCAAGTATTATATCCTATTATGCAATGTGCAGATGTATTTTTTTTAAAAACTGATATTTGTCAACTTGGAATGGATCAACGAAAAGTTAATATGCTTGCTAGAGAATATTCTCAATTATTAAATAAAAAATTTAAACCAATAATTCTTTCTCATCATATGTTAATTGGATTAAAAGAGGGACAAGAAAAAATGAGCAAGTCAGATTTAGAATCTGCAATATTTATGGAAGATTCAATTGAAGATATAAATAGAAAAATAAATAATGCTTATTGTCCATTAGATTCATCAAAAAATCCTTGCCTTGATTATATAAAATATATTTGTTTTCATGGTCAAGAAAATGTTGATTTTGCAGGATATAAAACATATGACGATGTAGTTTATGCATTTTTAAATAATAATTTATCAGAAATAGATTTAAAAAATCATTTATCAATTCATATAAATGAAAAAATTAGACCTGTTAGAGAACATTTTTCGCAAGGAAAACCCAAAGAACTTTTAAATTTAATTAAAAGTTTTAATTGTACATCTTTGAATAAATTAAATAATGTGTGTATAAAAGACAAGGTTATTGTTATTTTACCAAAACCAGTAAATAATAATGGTGTTCAACTTTCATTTGTATTAAATACATTAATATGTATTTTAAAAGCTAAAAATATCAATGAAAATGTAACATTATTTATACCAGATATTGAATTTATGAACTATGAATATGAAAATGTAAATAATAAAAAACAATTTTTAAATATATATATTAATGATTTTATTGGAGCGATAATATCAGTTATAAAAGTTGATATTATTAAACAATCTGATTTAATGAAAAAAAATCCTCTTGAATATTTATTGAATATTATTAATTATTCACGTTCTTTAAAACTTAATGATGTATGTAATAAAATTAATATATTGGAAGGAAAAATAGGAAATATAATTGGTATTATATTTACAATTTCGGATTTATTAACTTTAAATCCTATGGAAATTATAGGAAATTATGAAATATTTAATTTAAACATTGATGTTATAAAACCAATTAATATTGATCTTATAAAAAATATTGAAGATAATAATCCTGAAATTATCTATTTAAATGATAATGATAAAATTATAAAAAATAAGATTAAAAAAACATATTGTGAAATTGGTAATATAGAAATAAATCCAATATTAAATGGATTATATAATATAATTAATCAACTACAATATCTTTTTAAAAATACAGACAGATTTTTAAATATAAAAAGATCATGTGAGAATGGTGGAGATATTATTTTTTATTCTCTAGATGAACTAATTCTATCTTTTTCAAATAATAAACTTCATCCAGGTGATTTAAAAAATTCGGTTACTCATTTAATTATTGATATATTAAATAAATGTAAAAACTCTAGAAATTTTTAGTGGTATCATAAAATGGAAAAAATAATAAATTTTAATAATAACAGAATTGAAACAGATAAAGGAACAATTTTAGATTTTCCTTTTGATTTACCTTCAAATGAAGTATCTTTTAAATTTTTTAAAGAAAAACCATCTGAAGGAATATTAATGCATGGTATAGTATATAAAAAACAAAATAATCAGGTATTTATATCTTTTGGTGGTTTATTGGGACAATTCAATAAGGATATTGAATATGATTCTGTTTGGTTACAACTCAACTTCTGATTGAACAACTTTAATGCTCCAACGAAAGTTATTTTCTTTTTTATATAACTTTACAAATTTTAGAAGAAATCTAATTCGTTGATATTGTTTTATTTGATTTTTTCTATAATTTATAGGATCTTGTATATATAGTCTTAATTGTTTTGAAAATGGTTCATAATTTTCTAAATTTAATTCTTTTACACTTTCATCAACTTTATTTAAATATTCTTGAATTAAACTACTATCAACTGTCACATAATCACTATCAACATCATATAATACTTCTAAATATGGAGTTTGATATATATCATCTGTCAAACAATCATAAATAATCATTGTTTTTGTTTCGCGTCTTGGTCCAAATGTTAAATTTGTTAAATACTTAATCAATTTTATCATTTAATTATGTTTAATTTATTTACTTAAATAAATGTTTTATTTATTATTCTCACTAATTGCATGTTATGCCTTTGATGAAAAAATGTTAATGGCACAATATGCATTATCGAATTTTAAAGAAGATTATCCAATATTTGGACCAAAAAGTAATTTCTATTTTGGATCAAATAAATTAGATATAAAATTTTCATTTAAACGTTTATCTACAAATAACGCTACAATACTCTACATTGATAATAAAATTTCAAAATTATCTATTTTAACTAAAAATAGTCTTCATGAATATGATGATATTACATATATTATTAAAGAAAATAAAATTTCAAATATTTTATGTTTTAATTCATCAAAAGAATATTCAATAAGTACAAATAATCAGGCACACTACAATAATAAAACTGGTGTTTATGAATTTTATCCAAATTGTTTCAAAGATGACAATATCACCCATTCACTATTGGTATCATTTGTACTTGATTATGGAACACTACTAAAACTTGGATCATATAAAGATGTTATATATGAACTTGAAAATCAAGTAGCTTTAATGCGTTTAATATATATGTCACAAATTAAAACAAGAATAGATATAGATAATGTTGTCGTCGGATCTAAAAATTCACCTGTTCCTTTAAGTATGAATGAAAATGATGGAACATGTAAAGGAGTTTTAGGAGTAGATCGTGAATTAGCAATATGGACAAACGAAAAAGCACCAAAATCAAATTTATGGATGTTATTGTCTTATTGCTTCAAAGGAATTGTTGGTGTTTCATATATAGGAAATTATTGTGGTCCAAAAACAAGTAATGTTGCATATTTTGATTGGTTGACTATGAGTCATGAACTTGGTCACTCAATTGGTGCTCAGCATACATTTCAGAATGGTGTTGGTACTACTGGAGGGATTATGGATTATGGTTCAGGAGCTTATAATGATGTTTTACAATTTCATCCTGTTAATAAGCCTCAAATTTGTGGATTTTTAAATTATTTAAAATCAAGTTCAAATACATGTTTTGTTAAATCAACAAATTTATGTTCTGATGGAATATTAACGCCAGATGAAGAATGTGAATGTATTAATTTAAAGAAGAATTGTGGATCAAAAAGCGCTAGATGTGTTAATTGTAAGTTAACCAGAAAAAATATTGAATGTTCGACGCAGTATTTTACGATTAAACTATATACATCAGTTCGTGATAAAAATGCTTTAACTTCAAAAAAATGTTGTAAAAATTATAAAAATGTATGTTAGTTATAAATGTCAAGATTAGAAGTTTCTCGTTGTAAATATAACGGAGTCAATATTTTTATTATCGGTGAAATTCATACTCATCAACCAGAAGTTAGACCTAACATATATGATATATGTATGAATATTATTAATGAATATTATATTGATCAAATATTATTTGAAACTGTTAAAAATTCTTATAATGCTGAAAAGTTATTTTTGTTATCAAAAGAGTTTAATATGATTATGTATGAAGTTGATCCACGTAAAGATTTTATTGATAAAAATCAAAATAAAGAAATATTTTATACCAATACAATTTCTAAAGATTTAGGAGAATATGTATATGAAAATGTTATGAAAAGAGATTATATTCCGACAAATCCAGAAATAATCAGTTATTTAAATGCTTCAAATTATAATCCAAATGTTTCGAATATATATTTTATTCGAGATTTATTAATGGATTTCGTTGATTATAATATATTTAAAGCAATAAATTATTCTCCAAGAAATACAATTATTCTTGTAGGTAAAAAACATTATAAAAATTTAATAAGAAATTATTTTAAAAATAATATTAAAGTTGATTATACTTATTTAAATACAGAATATCCAGAACTTCCAGGAATCATAAATTTACATCGTTATAATTTAAATCCAAAATCAACAGAAATATATGAAAATCTTAATGATTGATTATATCTATCCACATTTTAATCACATTTTCAAGTTCATAATCTTTTGATTTATTTATTATATCTTCACGAGAATATATATCATTTGATAATATATATACTACAGCTTTAATAAAATCATCAAAATCTTTTCCAGACGACAATGAATAATCAATTGTATCAGATTGCATTTTACAAATTTGTTTTGAAGATCCAATCTTTTCAGATAAAGAGCCAGATGAACTAACAATTGGTATACAACCAGCAGACATTGCTTTTGATAATGATACACAATCAATTTCTGGAAAATATGTTGGATATATAAATATATCTGCTTGTTTATATAACTCTTCAACTTCCGATATACTCAAATGTCCATAATCAACGAAACCTTCAGTCTCACTAATTTTCTTTTTTTGAATTTTTACCCATTCAGCAGATACAGGATTTGTTTCCATTCCTCCTTTTGATATTCCTGATTTAAATCCATATGCCCAATGTATTTCAGCATATGGTATCTTTTTTCGAATTATGGGTAACATCTTTAATAGACCAACAAGACATCTATCTGGTGAACTAGTACATAACATCATTCCCTTTTTCTTTGTGTCATAATTAATTTTTTTAATTCCATTTGGAATCACAATACTATTGTAATTGATTAATGAAGCATGAAATTTACTTTTTACAAGTATTTTAACATTTTCAGGAATTTCTTTTATTGGAATAGTGTCATGTAGATCAAGAAATATTTTGGAACTATTAATATTCAATAAACAGTTTGATGGATCTCTCCAAATTATTGTTATGTCTTGTTTACTTAATGGTTCCCAATTTCTATAATGATCATATTTTACACCATCATAGATACTAGGTTGTCCTTTAAGAACACAATATACGGTAACATTATAACCATGTTTAGCAAGTTGAGTAGTTATATTTATAACAGCTTCTTCTGATCCTCCAATTTGGGATTCTTCAGGATTCCATTCGTGCGAAAAATTTAAAGTATGGCCAGGTCCACAATAATATACTATATCTTTCCCACTTGATGTCGTTTTTGTTTTTACAGAACGTCTTTTGAATTCAAGTATTAGAGGATTTGATTTTAAAGAATCACTTAATGTATCAAAATCAATACCCTTATTAATTGCATCAAGAGCTTCTTTATAATCCTTGATTCGAATAATCACAGATGCTCTTATTTTATTAAAAAGTGTTGAATCATAAAGCGTTAAATCTTCTTGAAAAGAATCAGAATTCAATTGACTCATTAACGTTTCTTGTCTAACATGCCTATTTATTGTATTTGATGTATGACTAAATTGAACAACTATAAATGAAGAAGGTGCTGTACATATTTGATCAATTCTTCCATTAATAAATGGAAGACATTCTCCTGATGTTGATTTATTATCCCATTTCTGTGTA
>Ga0075158_10002686_pt1 | contig 12812 bp, 10 predicted proteins | sample JI91814BDNA_FD_70968 | JGI IMG/M metagenome (GOLD analysis project Ga0075158, IMG submission 70968) | Wastewater effluent complex algal communities from Wisconsin, to seasonally profile nutrient transformation and Carbon sequestration -... | ecosystem: Engineered > WWTP > Effluent > Algae... | reverse complement strand
AATTTACACACATCGAAAATTTTGGTGATGCTTCAATTCTATATATCAATCCTGTAGTTCACTTACGGGTTGATGAGAATCCTTTTAGGCTGGAAGACCGCGTGTATCCGGTTGATTTCGGTAAAGCTTCGGAGCGCACCCTTATTTGTAATATTAGTATTCCCGAAAATTACCTGGCTGACGAGTTGCCAAAGCCTAAGGTGGTGCTTCTTCCTAATAATGGCGGAAAATTTACCTATAACGTTCAGGTCGTTGGAAAAACCATTAATGTGATTAGCATTCTTTCCATTAACCAAAGCCTGTTCACCCAGCTTGAATATAAAGGATTGCGTGAATTTTACGATTTGGTAGTCTCCAAACATGCTGAACAAATTGTGTTGAAGAAGAAAATATAATTTTAGCGTACATTTAGTAATGCGGCTGCTATTTTGTTTCCTGTTGATTGCGGTTAAGGGTCTGGCGAGTGACCCAAAATACCCGATTAGTGAAATTCCAGAAGAGCTTAAGAAAGGAGTGAACGCGGTTGTGCGCGAAGATAAGATGGTATATACAATTAACTCCCGTAGCACAGCCACAGCCTACACCCATATTGTCATATCGATTTTTAACAACAACGGAAAAGGTTTTGCAGAAGAGACAATCGGGTATTCAAAGTTGTCGAAAATCACCATGTTTAAGGCCAATATTTATGGACCTGAAGGCAACTTGATTCGAAAGATAAAAAGCTCAGAGATTGAAGATGGAAGCGCTTTCGATGGTTTCAGCTTATACAGCGATAACCGCTATAAAAGGGTTAATGTTGCACAGAGTGTCTATCCTTACACCGTAGAGTTTGAGTACGAAGTCGAGTATAAGTACCTATATTCAATTGAAGGAACGTATCTGATACCGGGTGAAAAAATATCTGTTCAACATGCATCCTATGAATTAATCTTTCCGGAAGAGCTGCGGCCACGCTATAAAATGCTCAATGTTGATCAGCAGCCTAAAAAAAGTAATCCTGCAAAAGGCGTTGAGTCTCTTTCCTGGTCTTTTGAAAATCTCAAACCCATCTCCATTGAGCCCTATGGTCCCGGGCCTAGTGAAGTTATCCCGCATATTTTGGCAGCACCTAGCCTATTTCAATACGAGGGGTATCCTGGAGACATGAGTTCATGGAATCATTACGGAAAATGGCGAAGGTCTATTCTGGAAGGCAGGGATGAGATTTCAGAAGAAACAAAAGCAAAAGTTATTTCACTTACAAAAGGCCTTCCCACGACAGAGCAGAAGGTTAAGGTTCTTTACGAATACCTGCAGGGAAAAACCCGGTATGTTAGTATCTCGGAAGGCGTTGGAGGAATCCAACCTTTCAAAGCTTCAGAGGTAGATCAAACAGGGTATGGCGATTGTAAAGCACTGTCGAATTATATGGTTGCCTTATTAAAGCAGGCAGATGTAAAGGGCTACTACTGTGCTGTTAGGGCAGGTGAAAATGAAGACGAAACGATGCTTGATTTTCCCAGTCATCAAACTAACCATGTTATCGTTGCCGTTCCAAATGGAGCAGATACATTATGGCTTGAGTGTACCAGTCAAACCAGTCCATTTGCATATTCGGGTAAGTTCACCGGTGATCGAAAAGCGTTGATGGTGAAAGAAGATGGAGCAGTATGGGTAAATACTCCAAAATATCCTGAAGAATTAAACGTGCAATCACGAACTGCAGATGTTACAATTGCGACCACAGGAGACGCTTCTGCAACGATCAAAACAATTTACTCAGGATTACAATATGAAACCGATGGCCTGGACTTCTATCTTAACAATCAATACGACAAGCAAAAAAAATGGGTGTTGGAAACAACCGATATACCTGTGTTCGATGTTACTTCGTTTAAGTTTGAAGATAAAAAAGGTAAAATCCCAACCGCTATTGTTACTCTCAATCTGTCTCTTAAACGATTCGCAAACGTGAGCGGAAAGCGATTAATGCTTACACCGAACTTAATGAACCGAAACTCATTCATACCGGGAAAAAATGAAAGCCGTAAAACGGATATAGTAAGGAATTTTGGTTTTGTGGATTATGATACCATTCGATACCACATACCCTCAGAGATATATCCCGAAATTCTCCCTCAAGCAACTAAGATTAGCTCAAAATTCGGTGAGTATGAATCATCGTATACACTCGATCAGGGACTTGTAGTGTACACGCGTAGAATGAAAATTAATAAAGGAAGATTTCCCGCAAGCACATATCAGGAATTCATTGACTTTTATAAATCCATAAACCGGGCCGACAATGCGAAGCTCGTGTTCCTGAATAAAACGTAGTATTTTTTACTGCCCATAGAAACAAATGAGCGCCTATCAAGCGCTCATTTTGTTTTTGTGCTGACCGATCCTTACGTACCTTGCACTTTCTAGTTAGAAACACATGTTTTTTTTGAGAGTTATATCGCGCCTGCCGTTAGGTATCTTGTATGTGTTCGCGGACATTCTTTTTTTGCTGGGATACTACGTCTTTCCCTATCGGAAAAATCTCGTGAGAAGAAATCTTAGAAGTTCTTTTCCAAAAAAAACGAAAACAGCCCGCAGAAAAATTGAACGACTGTTCTACAAAAATCTTTGCGATTACGCAGTAGAGACTTTAAAACTACTCACCATGAGCCGGAAGGAGTTACGTAAGCGGGTCATTTTTACAAATCCGGAAATCATTACCGCCTACCGCGAAAAAAACATTCCGGTTATCGCCCTGGCGTCACATCAATTTAATTGGGAATGGCTTTTGGCTGCCGGAAATCTTCACTTTACAACTGACTTTGTCTTTCAGCCCATTAAAACCAGCCTCACGAATAAACTACTGCTTGCATGTCGCACACATTTTGGCGGCCATGCGATAAAACGAAATGACCTTGGCCGGGAAATGGTAAAACGCAAAAACCTGTGGCGCTTAATTGCCATCGTTTCAGATCAATATCCCGGACAAAAAAAAGATAAGAAATATATCACCCGTTTCCTCAACCAGGAAACTGCATTCTTTCAGGCTCCAAACCAAATCGCTTCCCTGACGAAATACCCCGTGGTATTCAGCGCTATTCGGAAAATAAAGCGTGGTTATTATGAAGCAACGTTTGTGCCGCTTGCCGAACCGCCTTATGTAAAAGATGAGGAAAAAGTGATTGATCGCTATGTTCAGGCTGCAGAAAACTTGATCCGCAAATACCCTGCTGGCTGGCTGTGGTCACACAAGCGCTGGAAGAAGCGCCACGTTACGCAAGCATCTGCGATATATCCTCCCGCGTCAGCTGCTTCATAATGCTCTCCTCCGTAACAATGAGTTCGTTGGTGAGCTTAAGTTTCTTTTGCTGCAGCTGAAGGATTTTTTCCTCCACCGTATTGCGGGTGATGAACTTATAGGTAAATACTTTTCTTTTCTGACCGATCCGGTGTGCCCGATCAACGGCCTGCGCTTCAACGGCCGGATTCCACCACGGATCAAGAATGAACACGTAATCAGCTTCGGTTAGGTTCAATCCAAGACCTCCTGCTTTTATAGAAATCAAGAATGCCTTTATTTTCGGATCCTTATTGAAGTTCTCAACCTGCTCCTTCCGGTCAGTGCTTCCACCATCGAGGTACGCGTAAGCAATCTTGTTTGCTTTTAAATATTGCTGAACAAGATTCAGGTGTTTCACAAACTGGCTGAACACAAGAACCTTGTGATCTTCCGCCATGGCGTTCTCGAGCATATGTGTAATGTCTTCAAGCTTGCCCGAATCACCTGAATAGGATGGCTCGATCATCCTCGGATGGTTTGCGAGCTGGCGCAGCTTGGTTAGTCCCTCCAGAATCATGAAGCGGCTGTTACCCATACCCTCCTTATCAATCAAATCAAGAATCTTCCCGCGATAGTATGCTTTTGTTTCTTCATACTTACGCTCTTGTTCAGGCGTCATCTCACAATATTGGATGTACTCAACTTTTGCCGGAAGCTCAGTCGCAACCTGTGACTTATGTCTTCGTAAAACGAATGGCTTAATAACCGCATTCAGCTTTTTCGATTTTGCTTCATCACCCTTCTTTTCAATGGGTACCTGGAATTCCTGACGGAAATACGACTGCGATCCCAACATTCCAGGATTGATAAAGCTCATCTGCGACCACAAATCCATCGTGGTGTTCTCCAGCGGGGTTCCGGTCAGTACAAGCTTATGTCTCGATTTCAGCTCACGAACAGCCTTGGCAATGTTCGAAGAAGGATTCTTAATCACCTGCGATTCATCCAGAATAATGTAGTTAAAATAAAATTTCTGAAACAGCTCGCTATCCAGTCGTGTTATGCCATAAGACGTAAGCACCACATCATACTTCTCAAATCGCTTTACATCTTTGTTCCGCAACGTGCCGGTATAGTTCAATACTTTTAAATCAGGTGTGAACTTGCTGGCTTCCATCTCCCAGTTATAGATCAGTGAGGTTGGCATAATGAGAAGTGAAGGACCGGCATTTGCCTCCTTCTCCGCCAACAGCATGGTTAACGTTTGCACGGTTTTACCTAGCCCCATGTCATCAGCAAGACAACCGCCCAGTTTATACTCACTTAGAAATCGAAGCCAGTTATATCCTGCACGCTGATACGGACGAAGCTCACCTTTAAAACCTGCCGGTAACGGATAACTTTTTATTCCGCTAAATGAATTCAGCGTTCTGAACTTCTCACTTAAATGAACTTTCGCCAGGTTGCCTTCTTCAAGTTCCCTCACCAGGTTCAGGTGATGTTTCTTGAGAACCGGCCTTTCCTTATCGCCATGAGTTTCGCTTAACGCAAACAGATCCGCATAGCGGGTAAGCCAGGCTTCCGGAATAATCGCGATCTCGCCATTCGGCAGCTTAAACTCAACTTTCTTTTTCAGGATAAGCTTCCGCAATTCCTTAAATGGAATTTCAAACTCTCCGAATTTTATCCGTGCGTGAATATCAAACCAGTCAATACTCTCTTTCACTTCAACTTCAATAATGGCTTTACCGACAAAGTACTTTTTATCATTACTCTGGGGTTGACTTACTTCAAAGCCCAGGTTCAACAGGTTAACCCGGTTTTCATTAAGCCATGAAAATGCTTCTGACTTGGGAACTGCCACATTGAAGTCTTTCATCGGCAATCCAAGTTTTTGCAGCGTATGCAAAAAGTTTTTTTCTGTGTCTGACTTGCGTGTTACCCGATGGAATACGTAGTCCTTGTCGTGTCGCTCTACCGTTACACTTACCGGCACCCGGTTGCGGCCCTGAAAGCGGTGCTTTCCGTATTTAAAGGAAAGATCAAAAACGATCTTTCCAGATTCATCACTTTTATCTTCTTTGGGATTGTTATCAAACAAATCTGCTGCCTGAGAGCTATGCGCGGCCACTAATTCCGAAAGCGTTAGGATAGGTTTGGGATCATACTCATTTTTATTGATCTCAAATCCTTTTGCTTCCACATCATCAAAGGATGCAATTAACGGAGCAACAAATCGGTTGTAATATGTTTCTTCAAGGTTCTTCGGAATAACCACAAACTTTTTACTGAAAAACGGCTGAAGCTTTTTGCCGTCCACATATTTTTCAAAGCCAAACAATTTCCCGTTCAGCACCATCCATGCAGGACTTTTACACACCAGGTAAGCGGTATCATTCGGCAGGTCAAGCTTTTTTCCCTGATAGGTTATGGTCGGGTAGTAATTCGTTGCTTCGTTGCTGCGCATGAAATGAAATTGGATGCTCGCCTTTTCCGGTTGCACGTCAATTTTTTTCCAGGTTGGCTCTCCATCACTTCCCATCTCATAAAGTTGCTTGCCCTTCATTAGCTCAAGTGCTTCGGCCCGCTTTGTTTCAATATGAATCTCAATCTGTTCCTGCAGCGCTTCGTTCCCTTTTGTTTTGTTATAAACCTTTGAAAAGAACTCGTCCGACTTCATGGGCTTTCCCACGAATTTTTTGATCACTGATTCCTGCTCCATCGCATCGGTTAGCTTAATCAGCTCATAATCACGATCATCCAGACCTTTCGAGAATTCGCGCGCATTTTTAGAAGAAATGTTCTGATGCTGGAACGTAAGCTTGCCCTTCTCATCCAGGTGTACAATGTAGGATTCGATCAATAAGCCCAGGTACTCATGCTGGAACAGCGAGTAGATAATCTGGAACGGCTGTGAGGCAGATACCTTCATGAGTAAGCACTTTTCCCGTCATTTTCAGAGAACGGAACTTCCAAGTTAATCATTTTATGGGACAAAAACCTTGAAATTTGCCCCTTTTCATACGTGGTACTTACAGGTCGGTCGGGGTGAATGTGCGCGTTGCAACCTGCGCAGGGCGATAGGATACCACGACAGTGATCACGATCATGGCCAATGTGATGTAGAAAAAATCGGACAGAACCATTTTAACAGGATAGCCTTCCGTTACGGAATTTTGCATGCCCATGGATACAAATCCAAAACGCGACTGGAGTACGCAAAGCATCGCCCCGACTAAGAGACCAACAAGCGTTCCGCCAACGGCAATCAAAGCGCCTTCTAGTAAGAATATTTTTCGGATAACGGATCGGTCCGTGCCCATCGCAGTCAGCAAGGAAATATCTTTTTTCTTATCGAGCACAAGCATCATCAGGCTGAAGAAAATATTTATAGATGCAATTCCCAGCAGTAGCACACCTCCGCTAAAGGCAAATAGTTTTTCAATCTTAAGCAACCGGTATAGGTCTTTGTGCTGCTCCTCCAGGGTTAGTACGGTAAAGTTATCGCCAAGTGTTTCCTCTATATTCTTCTTAACGATTCCCGCTTTTGCTTCATCGGAAACTTTTATCTCGAGTGCCGTTCGTTTGTTTCCATACTTCATTACTTCCCGTGCAAAATCAAGCGGAACGATTATATAATTCTCATCAAAATTCTGAACAATGGAAAAGGCCGAGCCCACAATGATGCTGCCTTGAGAATAGATCTTTGAGGGATCAACCATGCCTGGCTTAATATCATTAATATAATAGAGTTGCAACGGATGAAAATCATCCCCAACCTGTATGGAAAGCGAATACTGAACACCCCGGCCAACAATCGCGTAAGGAATCTCACCCTTCTTCAATTTTAATTCTCCATCAACAATGGCATCGTCTATCCGGTGCTGGTCGAGGAAATTGTCGCTGACGCCTTTAAGAGTAATTACCTGGTTAGCTTCCCGGTATCGGGCATAGGCATAATCTTCAATCACTTCGGTGACAATCTCTACGCCTTCTATACTTTTTATTTTAGCGAGTAATGCATCATTCATTTCGAATGACTTTCCGTGTGTTGCCTCAATTTTAATTTGCGGATCGAAGGATTGATTAAGTGAACGAAGTAAATCCTCCAGTCCATTAAATACCGAAAGAACCATAATCAACGCTGCCGTACAGCTGGCCACCAGCACAAGGGTTAAACCGGAAATAATGTTGATGAAATTTCTCTTTCGCTTAGAGAACAGGTATCGTTTCGCTATAAAGAACGGTAGGTTCAAGAATTCATGGTGTTACTCTTCTTCGTCCTTTTTCGCAGCAGCCGGAATGCTCAGGTTTTTCAGAAGCGAATCCATGCGTTGTGCATTCTCTTCAACCTCATCCAGATAAAAAATTAATTCCGGGATTACCCTGACCTGCTTTCGGATTTGGTCGCCTAAGGCTTTTCGAATCTCACTTTTTCTGCCATTAATCTTTTCCAGTATGGCTTCCTTGTCTTTAGCCAGCATCATACTGATGTAAATTTTAGCAACACCAAGATCAGGACTGACCTTTACGTCAGCTACGGTAATAAAGGCATTATCCAATATCCCGCGCCTATCACGCTGAAAGATGTCGCTGATCTCCTTTTGAATCAGTCGGGCGAATTTAAATTGTCGTGTGGAGCCTGCCATGAACTTTTAAAGTTAGAATTTAAAATATTAAAATTAACTTGATGCGCGCTTAAAGTTTCGAAGTGTTAGGGTATTTCAGAATCAATGATCCGTATCGGTTAATCGGCCTTCTGGTCATCATGACACTGTTGTCGTTGCCGCTTTTCATTGATACCCCTGATGTAACCGTTATTGAGCTTAAAAGCTTTGTTGTAGGTGAACGCGTAAACGATGGCCATGCCCTTTATCACGGAACAATTGACAGCACGCCACCCTTAACATCCTGGTTTTACGGTTTATTTGATATGGTATTTGGGCGCTCACTAACGGCTCGCCATATTTTTGCTTTCATCCTTCTCTTCTTTCAAAGTGCTTTCCTCGGCATTATTTTAATCGATAAGAAGGTGTTTTCGGAGAACACATACATTCCTTCGTTGCTGTTTTCACTGCTTGTCTATATTTCCTTTGATTCGTTAGCGCTAACCGGAGAGTTGCTTGCTTTTGGGGTTCTGCTGCTGGCGCTCAATAGCCTGATTAAAGAAATAGAATTCCGCACACCGCGCGATGAAACTTCTTTTAACGTAGGCATTTTTATAAGCCTGGCTTCGATGTTCAGCTTCTCGTATGCGATTTATCTTCCGGGTGCAATCATTATCCTTTCCATTTTTACCCGCAGCTCGATGCGCAAGTATCTTTTACTGGTGTTTGGTTTTTTACTTCCGCACCTGATATTGATTTGCATTTTCAACCTGAATGGTCACGCCCAAGAGCTTTGGCAAAACTATTACGTGCATAATCTCAGCTTCCCATCACATGATTTGATTTCAACCAAGTCGCTGCTGCTGCTGTGTACGATGCCGCTCTTTTACTTGTTTGTTTCATTGTTTATTCTAAACCGGGACGCCAGACTCTCAAAATATCAATCACAAATCTTTCAAATGATGTTTTTGTGGTTTGTGGTGGCCTTTCTGCAGTTTTTTATTGCGGACGATTTTCGTCCACAAAGTATCATAACTGTGTTGCCGCCCGTTAGTTTTTTCCTGACACACTTTTTACTTCTTATAAGAAGAAGAAAGTTTGCCGAAATGAATACATTGATTCTGCTCACGGGTATTGTAACACTTGCATACCTGACGCGCTACAAGCAAATTCCGCAAATCAGTTATGCTGACTTGATTGTAAAAGAAAGTACCATGCCTGTAAGAAATAAAAAAATACTTGTGTTGAGCGAAGATCCATCGGCATTTAGGAACAATACACTTGGCTCAACTTTTTACGATTGGGACTTATCTTCTCCGATTTTCCGAAATCCGGATTATTATGAAAACCTGTTATCGGTTCATCGGTCTTTTGAAAAAGAAAAACCTGAAGTAATTATCGATCCTGAAAATTTAATGGCTGGATTTTTTGTAAGGCTCCCGCAACTGAACGCCCTATACGTAAAAACACCAGAGGGTTATTCGCTGAAGACGATCAGCAACTGATCTTATTCACCCTCCGTTCATGGCGGCCGCCTTCGAAGCTTGAATGTAAAAAGCGGTCAAGGATTTTTCCTGCGAGTTCAACGGTCACGTAACGTGCCGGAATGCAAAGTACGTTGGCATTGTTATGCTGACGCGCCAGTGATGCGAGTTCTTCATTCCAGCAAATGGCTGCGCGGATGTCTTGATGTTTATTGGCAGTGATCGCGACACCATTTGCGCTGCCGCATATCAAAAGACCCAATTCAAATTCTTTTTTCTCAACCGCCTCCGCCACCGGATGCGCAAAGTCAGGGTAATCGGCCGACTCAGTACTGTGCGCTCCAAAATCCTTCGTTTTATACCCGTTCTTTTCAAGCCACTTTTTCAGGACTTCCTTGTACTCAAATCCTGCGTGGTCGGCTCCTATGGCTAGTGTTGGCATCATGCTTGGTTTTCAAGTGCTTCTCGCTTAAGCTTCTTACGAAGCACTACGGCTGAAGTAAAGATACTGATCTCGTACAGAAAATACAGCGGCAAAGAAATTATCGCGAGGCTGAACGGATCGGCTGAGGGCGTTACTACCGCACCCAGGATAATGATCACCACAACTGCATGCCTGCGATATTGACGCATCAGCTGAGGCGTTACCATTCCAATTTTGGTTAGGAAGTAGACCACAACCGGGAACTGAAATAACAGTCCGCAGCCTAACACAAGGCTGGCCACTGTTGACACATATGACGTGATGTCAAATTCGTTGACAATCTTCTCGCTAACCTGATAGGTGGCCAGAAACCAGATTGTCATGGGGCTAAGTACAAAATATCCAAACGCTACACCTAACAGGAAAAGACCTGAAATCGCAACGACTGCTCCTCGTGAAAATTTTCTTTCTTTTGTTTCAAGTCCAGGGCGAACAAAGCTCCACAGCTCCCAAATGACATACGGAAAAGCGACTACCAGGCCTACCATAAATGAGGCAGTGATTGACATCATGAACTGACCGGTCATGTTTCGGCTTTGAACTTTAAAAGGTAGCTCTGTTATGCAAAGCGTATCTGCCGCATTAACTAAGTGGCCTAGCTTACACATCCATTTAAAGAAAACAAAATCCACCTCAGCCGGAGCGAATACGATGTAATCAAAAATCTCAGTGATAAATACGAACGCTGTAATCATCAGCACAACGATTGCCAATGCAGCCCGGATCACATGCCATCGTAACTCCTCGAGGTGATCGAGGAAGGTCATTTCTTTTTCACTGCTCATCTGCTCCGTTCAACACTATAAATACAATGGGAATTTTTTCATTAACGCATTCACTTTTCTTTTTACGGCCTTCAGGTTGCTTTCATCGTTGGGGGCCTTTAACGCTTCATCGATCAGGTCAACAACTTTAACAACATCTTTTTCTTTCAGGCCGCGCGTGGTGATGGCCGGTGAACCGATTCGCATACCGGAAGTAACAAACGGTGACTGCGTATCAAACGGCACCATGTTCTTGTTAATGGTGATGTCCGCTTTGATCAATGACTCTTCAGCAATTTTTCCGGTAAGGTTTTTAGAACGAAGATCAATCAGCATTAAATGGTTGTCGGTTCCGCCTGAGATAACTTTATAACCCTTTGCCGTAAATGCATCCGACATCGCTTTTGCATTCTTGGCAACCTGCACGATATAATCGAGATATTCATCCGACAACGCTTCCTGAAATGCAACCGCTTTTGCAGCGATGACGTGTTCAAGCGGTCCGCCCTGCGTTCCAGGGAAAACGCCTGAATCCAGCAACGTGCTGATCTTCCGAATCTCGCCCTTTGGAGTTTTCAATCCCCATGGATTATCAAAGTTCTTTCCAACCATGATCAATCCGCCACGTGGGCCACGCAATGTTTTGTGTGTTGTGGTAGTTACAATATGGCAATGCTCCATCGGATCGTTTAACAATCCGCGGGCAATCAATCCTGCGGGATGTGAGATGTCGGCCATCAGCAATGCACCCACAGCATCTGCTGCTTCCCGTAATTTTTTATAGTCCCAATCACGGCTGTAAGCGGAGGCTCCGCAGATAATCAGCTTGGGCTTTTCGCGTTTTGCGGTTTCAAGTACTTTATCGAAATCAATGGTTCCGGTTTTTTCTTCAACGCCATAGAACGATGGCTGGTAAAGCTTACCGGAAAAATTTACAGGCGAACCATGTGTTAAATGACCACCATGCGAAAGGTCGAATCCAAGGATCTTATCACCAGGCTTTATAACAGCCAGCATCACTGCGGCATTGGCCTGCGCACCGGAATGTGGCTGAACGTTAGCCCATTCTGCACCGAAAAGCTCTTTCGCCCGATCGATAGCCAATTGCTCAATCTCATCTACTACCTCGCACCCGCCATAGTATCGTTTGCCCGGAAGGCCTTCCGCATATTTATTGGTGAGCACGGTGCCCTGGGCTTTCATTACCTGAAGCGAGGTAAAGTTCTCAGAGGCGATCAGCTCAATGCCGTGTTCCTGGCGTTGTTTTTCCTTTTCGATGAGGTCAAAAATGACTTTATCTTTCTTCATGGAAGGATGAGATTTAATGGAGCGTCAAAAGTAATCAGGATTTCTGGGGATTACCAGCTACTGCTTTTTAGTAGCAACCTTTCTGATAGCAATAATTTCAAGAGCAATGAGTGCCACGATAAGAATAAATCCCGGGATATAGACAGGCCAAGAGTTTCGCTGCAGGATCATTCCATCCTCACGGTCTGCAATCATGTTCATAATGAATCCCACTACATAAATATATACTGCCACATAGTATAGGACAGGCGGTATTATCATAGCCGCAGCAAGGGCAAACGGTTTAGAGCGATTTATCAAAAATGTGATGAGGTGAAAAGCGCATCGACTAACCAGGAAAAGAATGGAAAGAATGATGATTGCGTTTACTGGTCCTACACTATAATACGTATCGTGGAGCTGTAAATCCAGTGAATTAAATTGAAATGAAGTTGATACGGCAACGAGTAAAACGCTGAAGGCAACACTTGCCGATACCCAGATCAGCTCCTTGCGCATATCACCACCCGCCACTGCTTCCGCCACCGCCAAAGCTTCCACCGCCACCAGAGAATCCGCCTCCTCCACCAAAGCTGCTTCCGCCCGAGCTGAACCACCCGGAACCAGATGACCAACCACCTCCGCTACTTCCACCACTATTGGTAGAGTTATCTATCCAACCCTTTCGTTTAAATATTGCGCGAAGGATCGGATAGCCAATAATGTATGAACCTAAAATACCAAGTCCGGCCGAAGGCCCAACAGCAACGTGAGGGAACAGCGCATAAAACGGAATCAGGAACGCATACAGAAACCAACTGCCGCCCCCTTTTGTCCGAAGGCCGGCATAGGTGAACATTCCCAGTATCCCAAAAATAAAAAGTCCTGTAAAAAATCTTTCAGCTACACTCATTTCAGAAT
>Ga0075158_10002683_pt1 | contig 12816 bp, 10 predicted proteins | sample JI91814BDNA_FD_70968 | JGI IMG/M metagenome (GOLD analysis project Ga0075158, IMG submission 70968) | Wastewater effluent complex algal communities from Wisconsin, to seasonally profile nutrient transformation and Carbon sequestration -... | ecosystem: Engineered > WWTP > Effluent > Algae... | reverse complement strand
CGGGATCGCGCTTCTCTGGCTCGTGGCGCTCGCCGGCTCCTGGGTCATCCTGCGCAACGAGGTGGACGAGATCTACGACGCGGCGCTGCGGCGAACCGCCGAGTGGATGGCGGGATCGCCCACCGACGCCGCGCCGGCGCCGGCGCCCCGCTCCGAGGACATGAGCTACATGCGCCGGACGGGGGACGGCGCGGTCATCGCCCGCTCCGCGGCGGCGACGCGCGCGATCTTCGGCGACACCCCCTCGACCGGGTTCCGCGACGTGCCGAGCCACCGGATCTACGGGATGCGGCTGCCGGACGGCAGCGTGCTCGAGGTCGCCGATCCGCTGGAGGAGCGCCGCGAGGCGACGCACGACACCCTCTCGGTCTTCTACCTCGCCGGGCTGGTGCTGGCGCCGGTCATCTTCTTCGGGGTGGCGTGGTTCGTCGCCGGGCGGCTTCGCCCGGTCCGCGGCTTCGTCGTCGCCGTCGCCCGCCGCGATTCCGGCCATCTCGCCCCGCTGGACGCCCCTGGCCTCCAGGCGGAGTTCCTGCCGATCCAGGAGGCGGTGAACCGGCTGATGCAGCGGCTCGACACCGCGCTCGCCGCCGAGCGCGCCTTCTCGGCCAATTCGGCCCACGAGCTGCGCACGCCGATCGCCGCCACCCTCGCCCACACCCAGCGGCTCGTCGCCGAGGCGCCCGAGGGCCCGCTGCGCGAGCGGGCGCGCGCGATCGAGACCGAGCTGAAGCGGATGTCCCGGCTCGCCGGGAAGCTGCTCGACCTCGCCCGGGCCGAAGGCGCCGGCGTGGCGAGCGGCGCGACGGCGGATCTGCGGCCGGTTCTGACGCTGGTCATGCAGGAGTTCCGCGCCGCGCCCGATCTCCGCCCGCGCCTGCCCGCCGCGCCGGTGCCGGCGGCGATCGACCCCGACGCCTTCGCGATCCTGGCGCGGAACCTCATCGAGAACGCGCTGCTGCACGGCACGGCGCCGGTCGAGGTGGTGCTCGACCCGGCGCCGGCGCTGCACGTCGGCAACGGCGGTCCTCCGATCCCGCCGGAGCGCCTCGCCCGCCTCACCCGTCGGTTCGAGCGGCTGGGAAGCCGGCGGCAGGGATCGGGCCTCGGCCTCGCCATCGTGGAGGCGCTGACGCAGAAGATCGGCGCGCGCCTCGAGTTCCGCTCGCCCGCCCCCGGCCGGGCTGACGGCCTCCTCGTCAGCGTGACGCTGCCCGGCATCCGCACGGCGGACAGCGCCTGAGCGGCCGCGGGCGGGCCGTTCAGGCCCCTGTCAGGATCGCGCGTGAAAGCGAGGGCCACCCGGAGCTTTTCCGGGGAGGTTGCCCGAGGTCACGCGGATGTCGGAATCTTCCCGCCGGGCCGCGCCGGCGCCGCCCGGCGGGCTCGCCCTCGGCGAGGCGCAGGATGCGACGTGGCTCGCCATGGCGGCCTTCGCGCTCGTCGCGGCCTTCGGGGTGGCGGCGCGACCGCTCCTGCCGATCGACGAGACCCGCTATCTCGCGGTGGCCTGGGAGATGCGGCTCCGAGGCGACTGGATCGTGCCGCATCTGAACGGCGCGCCGTATGCCCACAAGCCGCCGCTGCTCTTCTGGCTGATGAACCTGGTCTGGGACGTCGCCGGCATCACCGAAACCGCGGCGCGGCTGGTCGGGCCGGCATTCGGCGTGGCGATGATCTGGATGACCAGCCGGCTCGCCCGGCGGCTCTGGCCCGAGGATCCGGAGATCGGCGGCCGGTCGGCGATGGTGCTCGCGGGGCTCGCCGGCTTCACGGTCTTCGCCGGGCTCACCATGTTCGACACCCTGCTCGGCACCGCGGTCCTCGGCGGCGTCCTGGCGCTCGCCGGGGCCGGGCAGGGAGTCGGGTACGGAGTCGGGTACGGGGCGCGGTGGGGCTGGGCAGGGCTCGGCCTGGCGCTCGCGGCGGGCGCCCTGGCGAAGGGACCGGTGATCCTGATCCACCTCCTGCCGATCGCGGTGGCGACGCCGCTCTGGCTCGGGATCCGGCCGCGGGCGATGCTGCGCGGGCTCGGCCTCGCGCTCGCGCTCGGCGGCGCGGTGGTGGCGCTCTGGCTGGTGCCCGCGATCCTGCTCGGCGGGGCCGGGTACCGGGCCGCGGTGCTCTGGACCCAGAGCGCCGGGCGGATGAGCGACTCCTTTGCCCATGCGCGTCCCTGGTGGTTCTTCCTCGCGCTGCTGCCGGCCCTGCTCTGGCCCTATGCCTGGTCGCTGCCGCTCTGGCGCCGGCTGGCCCGGCTCGCGCCGCGGCACGAGCCGGGGCTGCGGCTCGCGCTGGTCTGGGGCGGCGGCGCCCTCGTCGTCTTCAGCCTCGTGAGCGGCAAGCAGGCGCACTACCTGGTGCCGGCGCTGCCCGCGGCGGCGCTGGTCATCGCCCGGGCGATGCAGGACGCGCCGGTCTCCGCCCGGGCCGCCGCGCTGCCACTCGCGCTCCTCGGCCTCGCGTGCCTCGCGGCCGGCTTCGGCGCCACTCCCGCCGGGCTCGCGCCGCTTCTCGAGCCGCGGCCGGTCTTCGGCGCCCTCGGGGTCGGCTGGCTTGGCCTCGCGCTCGCCGCCTGGCGGCTGCGCGGCACCGGCCTCACCTGGGCCGGCCTGGGGATGGCGCTCCTCGCCAATCTCGTGTTCCTGCTCGGCGCGGCCGGGACCGTCTACGATCCGGCACCGATCGCGACGCTGATCGCCCCGTCCGACGCGGCCGGGATCGCCGTGCTCGACGACTACAACGGCGAGTTCACCTTCGCCGGGCGGCTTCGGCACGACGTGGCGACGCTGTCGCCGGAGGCCGCGGGGCAATGGCTCGCCGCGGCGCCCGGCCGGTCTCTCGTGGCGCGCCTCGACCGGCCGCGGCCGCCGGGCGATCCGGCCGTGATGCTGGACTATCGCAATCATCCCTACGGCATCTGGCAGAACGCCGCTCCGGAAGAGCCCCCGGCCGGCGCCGGAAACTGACCGCCCGTTCAGGCTGTTGTCAGCTTTCTGGCCGAGTGCAGGGGCACTCGCCTGGCGTGAAGCGCGGGCTCGCGACGGCGGCATCCTGAGCCAGCCGCCTGCCCCCCTTCCGTTCAGGAGCAAGCAGATCGTAAGAGTTCACTGTGCAATACAGAGCTGACATAGACGGCCTGCGTGCCGTCGCCATCGTTCCTGTCCTCCTCTATCACGCGGAAGTCACCGGCGTCAGCGGTGGGTTCATCGGTGTCGACGTCTTCTTCGTCATCTCGGGGTTCCTGATAACCTCGCTGATATTCACCGAGATTCGCGACGACAGTTTCTCCATCCTGGAGTTCTACGCCAGACGTGCCCGCCGGATACTTCCGGCCCTGTTCGTGGTCATCGCCGCGACCCTGGCGGCCGGATCGGTGCTGCTCCTGTCGACCGACTTCTCCGACCTGGTGAAGAGCGCCCTGTCGTCGGTGCTGTTCGTCTCGAACGTCTACCTCTGGCAAAGCTCGTCGTACTTCGCCAGTGCGGCGGACATGAAGCCGCTGCTTCATACCTGGTCCCTGGCGGTGGAGGAGCAGTACTACATCTTCTTCCCTGCCCTTCTCATGCTCGTGCTCAGGCGCGGCCGGTCCGCCGCCGGGGTTCTCGGCGTCGTCCTCGTCGCATCGTTCGGGCTGAGCGTCTGGGCGGTCCCCCGCGCTCCGGAGGCGGCGTTCTTCCTCGCGCCGACGCGGGTCTGGGAGCTTCTCATCGGCTCGCTGCTGGCGCTCGGCGTCGTCCCGCCCCTGGCCGGGCGGGCCGGGCGCGAGGCCGTCGGCGCCGCCGGGCTGGCGCTGATCGCCGCCAGCGTCCTCGCCTTCGACGAGCAGACGCCGTTTCCGGGGGTGAACGCCCTCTGGCCGTGCCTCGGCGCCGCGATGGTCATCCACGCCCAGGGCAGCGCCGTCAGCCGGCTCCTGTCGGCGCGGCCGGCGGTGTTCATCGGCCTCGTCTCCTACTCGCTCTACCTCTGGCACTGGCCGCTCATCGTCTTCGCCCGCTACGAGGGATGGTTCACCGGAACGCCGCTCGAGACCGCGGCGATCCTCGCCGCCGCCTTCGGGCTGGCGGTGGCATCCTGGCGCTTCATCGAGCTGCCCGTCCGGCGGAGCCGGCTGCTCGCGGACCGCGACCGCGTCCTCCGGAGCGCCGGGGCCGCCATCGCCGGCGCCTCCGCCGCCCTCGTCGCGCTCGCCCTCGTGCATGCGCCGGGCGCCATCGGACCGGCGGGGCGCGAGCTCGGGCGCACCGAGGCCCGCGCCGCCTATGGCGAGGGCACCTGCTTCTTCAGCTCGGGCGCGCCGCTCGCGAGCATCGTCCCGGAACGCTGCCTGACCCCTGATCCGACGCGGCCCACCTATCTCCTCATCGGCGACAGCTTCGCGGCGCACCTCTGGCCCGGGCTCAGGCAGGCCCTTCCCGGCAAGGACGTCCTGCAGCTCACCTTCGGCGGCTGCCCCCCCTTCCTCGTCGGCTCGACCCGCGAGGATCCGGGATGCCGGAAGGTGATCGCCGCCGTCACCGCCGCCGTCGAGGCCACGCGGTTCGATGCGATCCTCATCGCGGCGAACTGGCAGTCGGACGAGCTCCCCGCCGTCGCGAGGACGCTGCGCTTCCTGCGGCCGCTGACGGATCGGGTGGTGCTCTTCGGCCCGATCGTCCGCTACCGGGCCAATCTCCCCGAGATCATCACCGCCAGCGCGAATCCCGAGCGGGAGGTCGTCAAGTACCGGATCGTCCCCGACGACGAGGACCGCCGGCTGCGGACGATGGCCGCGGATCTCGACGTGAGGTACGTCTCGCTTCTCGACCTCATCTGCCCCAAGGGGGATTGCCTGCTCTACGACGGCGACGGCAAGCCCATCCAGTGGGACAACGGGCACCTGACGCCCAAGGGGTCGATCGAGCTGATGGGCGACGCGGCGGCGCAGGGCGACCTGCCGGCGATGTAGGCCGTCGAGTCCCGAGGCGATCCGGATCGCCTCGGGAGATCCCGCTTCAGAGGACGAAGTTGCTGGCGGTGAAGTCGGCGAGGCTCCAGTTCTGGATCGTGACGTTGCAGGCGTCGAAGGCGAAGACGCAGTCGTTGCCGACATCGCTGCCGAGGCTCAGCGCCTCCGCCACCGATCCGAGCCCGAAGGCGACGAGCCAGAGCTTGTCGTCGGCGGCGAAGTCCTGGATCACGTCGTTGCCGTCGCCGCCCTGGAACTCGAACTCGTCGGCGCCGGCGCCGCCATGGAGGATGTCGTTGCCGGTGTCGGCCTCGAGCCGATCGTTCCCGGCCCCGCCGAACAGCGTATCGTCGCCGCTGCCGCCCCCGAGATCGTCGTTGCCGCCATCGCCGTAGATCAGGTCGGCGCCCGAGGCGCCGAAGACCTTGTCGTTGCCGGTGCCGCCGTGGAGGATGTCGTTGCCGCCGCCGCCGCCGACCCGGTCGTTGCCGGCGTCGCCCTGCAGGCTGTCGTTGCCGTCGCCGCCGGCGAGCGTGTCGTTGCCGGCCCCGCCGAACGCGGTATCGTCACCGGCGTGCGCGAAAATGCCATCGCCGCCATCGCCGCCCGACAGGCGGTCGTTGCCGTCATAGCCGAACATCTTGTCGGGGCTGGCGGTGCCGTCGAGGACATCGGCCGCTTGGGTGCCGGCCACGGTGTTCTTCTGCGGGGTCGGCTCGATGACGAAGTTGCCCGCGCCGAAGCTCGCGAGGCTCTTGTTCAGGATGCGGACGATCGTGCCCTCGAAGTTGAACACCACGTCCTGGCCGTTGTCCTGCCCGAGCGCCAGGACCTCGCTAAGGCTGCCATAGCCGAGACTGCGCAACCAGAGCTTGTCGTTCGCCTGGAAGTCGGTGATCACGTCCGAGCCGTCGCCCCCCTGGAACTCGAACGTGTCGCTGCCGGCGCCGCCGGACAGGCGATCGTTGCCGGTGTCGCCCTCGATGTGATCGTTGCCGTCGCCGCCGAAGATCGTGTCGTTGCCGGCCCCGCCGCCGAGGTCGTCATTGCCGGCGCCGCCGTCCAGGTAATCGTTGCCCGAGCCGGAGATGAAGAGATCCCGGCCGGCGCCGCCCAGGAGCCGGTCATTGCCGGCCCCGCCGAACAGCGTGTCGTTTCCCTGGCCGCCGGACAGGGTGTCGAAGCCCATCCCCCCGCTCAGGAGATCGCCGCCGGCGCCGCCCGCGAGGGAGTCGTTGCCGTCCTGTCCGTAAAGCCGATCGTTGCCCCCGACTCCGAAAAGCGAGTCATTGCCGGCGCCGCCGAAGATCGTGTCGATCCCTGCCGTCCCGTTCAGCCGCTCGCTGGCGGCGCTTCCCTCGATCAACGCCATCACACCCCTCATGTCCTCGATACCGGCGCAAGTCCGCCAACCGGGACGCCGTCTTTGCACCAAGCCGCCATGCTACCGGCTGGGGGATGGCCTCACAAGGTATTGGCTGGCTTGCGAAGATCTGGCTCCGCATGTGTGTCTTCGATGCAGGGGCATCAGCCGCCGAGCGCGCTTCCGGCCTTGGGATCACAGCCTTGCGAGCCGTCCGCTCCGGGAGATGCGCCCGGGTGCGACACCGGGTGCGGCACCGGACCATGATATCCGCGCCCCCTGCCCGGCCGCGGGGACTCCCGGCGCTCTCCGGAGACCGAAGACAGCTAGCGGGGAGCTATCCGGAAGCAGATTGATATCCGGCAGCTATCTGAAAGCTATCCGCTAGCTGCCGGCAAAGGGCGGCTTCCAGGGGCTATCTGAAAGCTATCGGCGAGCTATCCGATGGCCGATTGCGGCGCCTGGCCGAAGCGTGCCGCAGGATGCCATTGGATAACAGATAGCTATCGCGTATCCTTGAAAGAAAGGGACCCACGAGCAGCCACGGAGTGCCCATGCCGATCATCTCGTTCGCCAACCCGAAGGGCGGGGCCGGGAAGACCACGTCCGCCTTGCTGCTGGCCGGGGAGCTGGCAGGGAAGGGGGCCCGGATCGTCATCATCGATGCCGACCCCGAGCGCTGGATCTCCCAGTGGGGGAGGCTGCCCGGCAAGCCCGACTGCATCGAGATCGTCGGCGATGTCACCGAGGACACGATCGTCGACCACATCGAGGCGGCGGCGGAGACCGCCCAGTTCGTCATCGTCGACCTCGAAGGCACCGCGAGCCTGATGGTGGCGAACGCCATCGGCATGTCGGACTTCGTGGTGATCCCGGCGCAGGGCGCCTCGATGGACGCCAGGGGAGCGGCGAAGACCATCAAGCTCATCCGCAACCAGGAGCGCATGGCGCGCCGGACGATCCCGCACAGCGTGCTCCTGACCCGGACCGGCGCCGCGGTCGCGACCCGGTCCCTGCGGAACGTGCGCGAGCAGCTCGGCAGGGCAGGGGTCGACGTCTTCGAGACGGCGATCGTCGAGCGGGCGGCCTACCGGGACCTCTTCGACTACGGCGGGCTGCTTGCCGATCTCGGGGCGGAGGTGAGCAACCTCGGCAAGGCCCAGGACAACGCCCGCGCCTTCGCGGGCGAGGCTCTCGCGAAGCTCCGGGACGCATCGAGGACGGCGAGGGTGGCATGACCATGAAGGAACGCGCCGACCTCGGCTTTGCCGACGCTCTCGACGACTTCGATCCGGCGGAATGGGCGCCGAAGCCGGCGACGGCTTCTGCCCCTGCTCCGCGGCCGGAGAGAGCCGGAACCCGCAAGGCGGCGGCCGCCGCCGGCTTCCGCAGCCGGGAGCCGCAGCCCGAGCCCGAGAGGGCAGGGGAGGGGGGAAGGGAGGCGCCGCTGCGCCGCCGCCGCACCGGACGCAACGCCCAGTTGAACCTCAAGGCCCGCCCGGAGACGATCGCGGCCTTCTGCGCCGTCGCCGATCTGCAGGGCTGGGGCCTCGGCGAGACGCTCGAGCATGCGGTCGCACTGCTCGAGCGGGAATACAAGCGGCCCTGATGCCTCCCTGGCGGGGTCGCTCGCCGACCACCTTGATCCGGATCCCGGATGCCTTACTTTGAGCCTTACCGAAAGAAAGGATCGGGTCATGGCGGCGGCGACCGTCACGTCCAAGGGACAGATCACCATCCCCCGGAAGGTCTGGATCGACATGGGCCTGGCGCCCGGAGACCGGGTGGACTTCGTGCGGATGGAGGATGGCCACTACGCCGTGGTGCCCGCTTCCCATTCGATCCGATCCTTGAAGGGCATCGTCCCGAGCCCCGAACGGCCGGTCGGCCTGGAGGACATGCAGGCGGCCATCGAGGCGGGAGCGCGCCGCGATTGATCGGAATCGATACCAATGTGCTGGTGCGATACCTGGCGCAGGACGACGCGGCGCAATCCCCCGCCGCCACCCGGATCGTCGAGGGCCTTACGCCGGAGCGGCCGGGTTTCGTCTCGCTGGTGGCGGTCGTTGAAACCGTCTGGGTGCTGACCCGCGCCTACGGGATGCGCCGTGAAGACATCGCCGACGTGCTCGAGGGATTGTTTCGGGCGCGCGAGATCGTCCGTGGAGCGCGCCGAGGCCGGATACCTGGCGCTCGCCACCTACAGGACCTCGAAAGCCGATTTCGCCGACGCCCTGATCGCCCACAGCGGGCGGCTGGCAGGGTGCAGCGAGACCTTGACCTTCGATCGGGGCGCGGCTCTCCATGCCGGCATGCGCCTTCTGCCCTGGCCCGGCGCCGACCGGAGTTGAAGGCGCCCGGGCGGGGCGAAAGTGGAGCGGCGGCATCCCGCGCCCCGACCGCCGCGCCGATCCGGGCCAGCACGCAACGGCGCGGCGGCCTGATGGCGAGCGACCATCTCGCGGTGAGGACGGTGAAGCGCAACGCCGGGCGATCGGCGGCGGCCGCCGCCGGGAAGGGAAACGTCGGTTTGCTTGCCCATGAGGCGCCGCCTCCCGTTCGATTGCAGGGCGAGGGCACCGTGGGGTAAGAAATCCCGGTAAATCATTCTACGCCAGGAAACGACATGCCAGCACGGGTTTCTTGTCCATCCGCCATGATCCGCCGACGCAATCGGATCCGCTCGTGCTGATCGGCTATGCGCGGGTGTCCACGCCCGACCAGAGCCTCGACCCGCAGCGTGGCGCCCTCGAGGCGGCAGGGTGCGAACGGGTGATCGTCGACAGGATGTCCGGCGCCGCCTCCGCCCGCCCCGGCCTCGTGCAACTCAAGGATATCCTGCGCGCCGGCGACACGCTTGTCGTCTGGCGACTCGACCGTCTCGGCCGGTCCCTCGGGGACCTCATCGCATGGGTCGGCTATCTGGACGAGCACGGGATCGGCCTGCGCTCGCTGCACGAGGCGATCGACACGACGACGCCCACCGGCAAGCTGACCTTCCACATCTTCGGCGCCCTGGCCGAGTTCGAGCGCGCCCTGATCCGCGATCGGACCCAGGCCGGCCTCGCGGCCGCCCGCGCCCGCGGCCGAACCGGCGGCCGCCGGCCTATCCTCAATGCTGAAAAGCGTGCCCTGGCCGTGCGCCTCTACAACGAGCGCCAGACGCCGATCAGCCGCATCTGCGCCATGATGGGGATCTCCAAGCCCACCCTCTACAGCTACGTCCGCGCCGCCAACGGCGTCACCGAGGGCCCACCTGCCAGATAGCGCGGCCGAAACAGCGCCACAAAGCGATGAGCCACACTGAAGGCAACGCACGCTCGATCATCTCGCGAAAACGGCCGGTTCGCGAGGCTAGGATTGCTGGCGGTTCTGCGGAGGTTGCAGGCCAGCGGTGAGGGCGAACTGGGCCCGGCCTTGGCGAGCCCGCGCCATCGCATGCGCCGGAAGCCGTAGCTGCGCTTCCGGGTTTCCGAAGACCTTCAGCGTCTCCGAAGCACGGGCCTCGATCGGCCGGTATCTGAGCCTCTACAATGGCGCGATGCCGCATTCCCGGCGGCGGCGTAACCCTATCGCACAGGCCGACTCTCGGACTTTTTCTTACAGAACCCGAAGAAGGCAGACGCCGGATTCTTGAGAGGCGGCTTCTCCATATCTCTCCACCACGAAGCCCATTCCTCGTACAATACATAAATATCATAGCCGGGAGCAAAAGCTTTTGCCTCGTTCAGTTGCTCGGCATCAAGGTACGGCTTCTCATTGTCATCGGCAGAGGCCTCAATCAGAATAGCCGACCGATTTTGGAATCTCACCAAGTCGGCCTCGATCGACACGGCATAGTCTGGAAAGTGTTGGTGCTCGGCATCATGGGCGCATATTCTCCTGACAAGCGCCCTGAATACATTCAGTGGGCTACTGGCCCCGCATTTCTTCTGCAGCAGATCCAATCCGATCGACCATTCCGACTGTTGACCGCAATGCTTTCGCGCAATCTCATACATACGCCGCTCAATAGGCTTGCGAAGCCTGAAGTAATCTCGATGCAGTGTCAGAACATTCTTGCTGACTACAGAGCGATATACCCAATCTGATATGGTAATCTCGATATCTCGCATCCTTCCATCAAAGGTCTTTCGGCAAATCCGAGCCTCCTCGATGAGGCCAAACACCCTCGTCTCCTCCTCGCCTCCAGTTCTTATGTTTGTTCTAATCGTGGTCCCGCGCAACCTGATCAGCGCATCAGCCAATAACCTGTAGCCTTCACCGCTAGTTTGACGATTGGTTGCAACCAGAAGATCGTAGGCGTGCAGCCTTACTATTCTACTTATTTCCTCTCCTCTATTCATTTTGGCAACAAGCTGTGAAATGCAGTAGATCAGAACATCTTTATCGTGAATCGTCGCAAGGCCGATGCCGGAGGGCACAATTTCAACTATGACCCCTCGGTGCTCATACCGACGCGTGGCCCGATCCGGCTTTGTCGACAGAGAATAAACCGGGTGCTCCATCGAAGCCATGTCATCCTTGGGCACCGCATCAAGGATATCGCAGATGAAAAGATCCTGCGTCGGATGACGAACCGGAAGCAGGGGTTGGCGGGCCGTCTCCAGGCTCCCCGTGGCCTCACGCTCCCGACCGGTGCTCACAGCCCGCTCCCATTCGTCATTTCACATACAGTGACCCTACGTTCGTCATTTCATTTATGCAAGCGGCCGCTTTCGTCATTTCGGTTACGCCCGCCCCTGCATCGTCATTTCGTTTGCAGCCCGCCAGTTTCGTCACTCCGTTTATGGAGTTACGTCATACCGTTTACACTCTATCGTCATTCCGGATTCAGCGACCCGATTCGGAGGGCGTTTTTATCATTAAAAAACAAGATATTACGGACATGCTGATTTTCCTTAACACATATTTTAACTCAAGATTTAACACAGGAGCCCCCCTGTGGATAAAATCACCCCCCACAACTCCACTCTGAAATCGCCGTTGGTGACCGTGAAGATGTCACGATCGGCATCGACTGACGCGACCCGGGTGGCCACGCCCCCCGACGCGTCAGTCAGAAGAAAGCTTCCGGATCGACCTGGACGGGCTCGATCTCAGAGACTGTTTGGAAATTCGGCGGCGGAGGGCCGGCGAGGGATTTTTGCGATCCCAGCAGAAGATCCTTCCCGCCAATATCCCGATATTGGCGGGAAGGATCGACGCACCGGGGCGCAAAAAGACCCGTCGGACCGACCCGTCCGTGTTTTCAAACAGTCTCTCAGGTGGTGCCGGGCGCCTGGCCGAGCCCCTTCGATCCGAGCGTCGGCTCAGGACCCGTCAGGGGCCGCGGAGCTCGGTGCGGCCGCACCTGAGCGCGCGCAGCCCATCGAGGTCGAGGACGGTCAGCCAGGGGCCGCTGGTGTCGACGAAGCCCTGCCTCGGCAAGCTCCTTCAGAGTCATGGTGACCGACTGGCGCGTAAACCCGGGTCATGCTTGCCAGGTCGGCCTGCGACAGCGAGGTGGCGACGCGGACGCGACCGTCGCGCCGTAGAGATCGGCAAGGTGCAGGTCAGGAGGCTTCCTATCGCGATGTGAATGAAGGCCTCGGAAACGTCGATGCGCTCCTCGTAGTCTCGCACCAGACGGCGCCAGCGGGTCATCCACCCTCGCGGGCCTCGAGGCCCGCAGCGCGCGCTTCCACGACCGCTTGACCGGGATCGTCTGATGTCTCATTCGAGGCGACGGGTTCAGCCCGCTGCACCCGCGCCCCTGGCATTCGCCCTGCCCCACCCGACGGAGTTCGAAGAGCCGGATGCGCCTCCTTCTCGTCGAGGACGATCATGGGCTCGGCAGCGCCCTGCGCGATCATATCCGGGCGGAAGGGCATACGCTCGACTGGATGGAAACTCTCGCCGACGCGCGCTCCTGCCTCGATGCGGTCAGCTACGACCTGGCGCTCCTCGATCTCGGGCTGCCGGACGGGGGCGGGATCGAGCTCCTGCGCGAGCTGCGCGCCCGGGAGCGGCGGCTGCCGGTCATCATCCTGACGGCGCGCGACCGCCTGACCGATCGGGTCGAGGGGCTCAACGCCGGCGCCGACGACTACCTGGTGAAGCCGTTCGACCTCGAGGAGCTCTCCGCGCGGGTCGGCGCCGTCTCGCGCCGCTACGTCGGCAATCCGAACCCGAGCATCACCCTCGGCTCGCTCACCGTCGACCTGGTCTCGCGGACGGTGGACGGCGCCGACGGGGAGCTGCGGCTCAGTCAGCGCGAGTGGATCCTCTTCGAGGCGTTCCTGCGCAACCCGACCGCCGTCCTGACCAAATCCCAGCTCGAGGATCAGCTCTACTCGTTCGACGCCGAGGTCGAGAGCAACACGATCGAGGTCTACGTGAGCCGCCTGCGTCGCAAGCTCGGCCGGGACGTGATCGAGACCCTGCGCGGCCTCGGCTACCGGCTGGGGCGGCCGTGACGCCGGCGCGCAGCCTGCGCCGGGATCTCGCGCGCGGGCTCGGC
>Ga0075158_10002682_pt1 | contig 12817 bp, 6 predicted proteins | sample JI91814BDNA_FD_70968 | JGI IMG/M metagenome (GOLD analysis project Ga0075158, IMG submission 70968) | Wastewater effluent complex algal communities from Wisconsin, to seasonally profile nutrient transformation and Carbon sequestration -... | ecosystem: Engineered > WWTP > Effluent > Algae... | reverse complement strand
TCCGCATTACCCTATCTATAACTAAACCTCCGCTCCGCATTACCCTATCTATAACTAAACCTCCGCTCCGCATTACCCTATCTATAACTAAACCTCCGCTCCGCATTACCCTATCTATAATAAAAAATATAAATTCAAAATTGCATCATAAAGTGAAATTACAGAACGATAAGAATAATTTCAAATGCTTTAAACGATTGTTAATAATTATAAATTTAGCAATAATTCCATAATAGTAAATTAAAAAATGTTTTTTCGAGGTTGAAAAAAAAAATACCACTGACCGTCATTTATATCGAAATAAAAGAGAACAGCATGAATATAAATAAGAAAACTATACACATAGCTATTTAAAAATTTTATAAAAATACCTTAGTTCATGTAAGTACGGAAACGCACTAAATTTAGTAATCTTTAATTAGCGTTTTTATTGATAGTTTATTAATGTTTTTCAATCTTTTCTATAAAAACAAATTCTCTACTAATTTTAATAATTTTAATAGTTTGATTAAAAATTTTAAAACATGCTTTGTTGAAAATCAGGTTTAAAATAACAACCAATAGCAAAAATTCATTCTTCTACTTACTTCTTTATGAAATATAGCTACCAACTCCGATGCATCTACATAAAACAACACTGCTTAATTATTATTTTAGCAAATTTTTTTTAATGCAACAGTGTCTTTTTACATTAGTTTAGATAAAATTTCTAATTAATAAAATTCATTTTATAAGATATTTTTTATGAATTATGCTACAAATTTAAATGAATTTCGCGCGTTAACATAACAAGTCGAAAAGTCGCAATTGTTATATATTTTAAAAAAACGAGTGTTGCGCTATGGAATTTTTTTTTAAAAATTTTATGATTATAAATTATACACTTAGTAGTCTTAGTTATAAGATTTATTAATAACAACAATCTTGGTAAAATTTTCTTCAAAAATTTTAAACATATTAATTCAAAAAAACCTAATACTTGTTATTCTTATAAGAGTGATAAATTTTGTAAAAAACACATACAACTTTATAAAAGTGCCAATAAGTCATCAATAATTACCTATGTAAAAATAAAGGGATGTTGAAATAACATTGATTAGCTAATTAAAGCGATATGGTAAAAAAAAACTGTTGCAAAAAAAATTAGGCTAAAAATTGTGGTTATATTTAAAGAATTTTTTAAATAAATTTAGCATTCTAATTTTAAAATTATAATTTAACTTAAACATACCTTCAGAAATTAATTTTTAAAATAAACACTTAACTGGTTTTATGGATAAAATTTATTTTAAACAGTGCGTTGCGATAATTTACTATTTAAAAACATACGTCAAAAAAGAACAAAAAAAAAACGTTTAGTTTAGAATTTAGAAAAATTTTTATTTTTTATAGCGTTAATCGAGGTTAATATCTTAATTTTTATGCATCAGTTTCGTTACAATAAATTATTTTTGTGATTGTTTCACTATTAACTTCAATTAACGGTACAATATCAAACGCGTATTTACGTTTATTTTTTATTTTTATTTTTAACATATAATTAAAAATGTTTTTTTCAAGTTTTAAATCTAAGTACCCCCCCCCAAAAAAAATCGTTTAAAGTTTCGTACGCTTTATAAATATTATATAGTATTAGGGGTTCTTCACCGTTTTCTTTTATTTCAATATAACCATTTTTTTCGATTATTATAGTTTTATTTATAATTACGCTACTTATTTTTTTTTTAAAACAATGGTCGAAAAATCCGTACCTTACGTTCAATAAATTAACATCTTTTCCAAGTATCGAAGAGATTATTCATCTGCATTCTTCATTACTCAAATCTTCATTTTCTTTTTTTTCAAAAACTCCAACATCTTTGATTATTAAATTTTTTTTATTTATTAAACAATTTTTATTTCATAGTTCAAATTTCAAATTATGTATTATTATTTAAATCTTTTATCATGTTTCTTATTCTATTTTCATCAAAAAATTCCTCTTTAACTGTTTTTTTAAAATTATTTAAAATATTGTAATCTTCGATTGTAAATTCTTTTTTAGAAAGTATTTGTAACATCCTATAATCATATAACGTATTAGACGAATTTGGGCAATTTCTCAGAGATTTGCCAACACTCATTGTGTAATTATACGATTCTAAAAAACCACTTGTTGTGTGATCAATCAACAAATCGTCCGTAAATTGTAATAAATTTTCTGGTAAATAAAAGCGACCTTTAAATTTATCGGTATAATTTTCTAAAAAAACGTCATCGACAATTATCATAGGACTAACGTACGGATATATAGAATCGGTTAATTTTAAATTTGTGTATTTTTTTTCGTTATAATAATAATGTTCTTTAGAAGTAAAATTGCAAAACATATAACGATGCTCTGTTATTTGATATAAGTAAGTTACGTGTTGAAAAAACGAAACTCCTGGTTTATCAAATTCTGATTTAGGAACCAATTTTTTATTTTTTAAGTATATCCTTAAACTACAAAAACCATTTTCTTGATGAATAAAATTAACAGAGTCGTTTATGTTTTTAAAAAAAATTTTGTTTAAAGAGTAATGTTCAAATATTAAATTAAAAATAAATTCTTCCACGAATTGAAAAAGGTTGGATTCGAACCAACGTGAGTAAAACTCACAAATTTTCAATCTGTCGCCATCGACCGCTCGGCCACTTCTTCGTTTATACTTATACATTGAAAAAATACACAATGTCGGTGGATTGTCAAAATAAAATCTGTAAGTTTCAAATATTTAGTAAAATGTTTTAATAAATAAACTGACTTAAACATCTAATTTTAATACTTATTTATATTAATATACTTTTAATTACAACTGATTTTATTCAATAATCAATTTGAGCAATAATTGATTAAAAAAAATCAATTACTTTAGTTTAGTTAATAATATCTGACAAAACTAAAAAATGTGATTTAAAGCATGTTATAGGCATTGTTAATACAAAGTTTTGGATAAATATGCAATTCTTGGTACTTTTTAAACATTACGTTAAATTATTTTTAAAAAATTTATTTATTAAAAACCAACGTGTACTAAAATAATTAAAAAAAAATTAATTGGTCGTTAATTTTTAAAAATAAAATGATTTAATTATGAATTAAGTAACGTGTAAAAATAATTAGAAAATTAATATAAATAAAATAAAAAATTCATTTTGTAAGTCAAACATAAAAAATAAACTTTTTGATTATAAAATAATTTTAAAAAAAAAGCAGTACTTTCGAGATCATAACTTAAATTTAAAAATTTTTAAATAAAAATCTTATCTTAATTTTTTGCGTTATTAAACGCGTAACGTTAGAAATAATTAGTTTTTAATATAAAAAAATTATTGAGTATTTTGCGTAACCTTGAAGGTAATATTTTGAAAATGAAAACAACCGGATTTGAACCGATAACCCATGAATTAAAAGTTCATTGCTCTACCAGTTGAGCTATGTTTCCGTAAAAAATTTTTTAGTTAAAGATTTTTAAGCAAACCAGAAAGAATTGAACTTCCTAGAAATCGATTATGAGTCGTCTCCTCCACCAGGATTGGTTTGGTAAATTTAATGTTGTTGACGCAGGACACTGGTTAAACGATTTACCATTACCCATTGTAAATTTAAAAGAATCTATAAAACCGTTTATAGTATCTTGAATAATTATATCATTTTCAGTATTTTTTAAATATTGCGGTAAATTAGATCTTTCTTTCATTTGATCAGTAAAATTTATTAAAAACTCAAGATCGACTAAAACTGTAGGTGTCGCATAAGCATATATCGAATCTTCTAATTTTAGATTCGTATATCTTTTACCATCATAAAAATAAAATGGTTTAGAAGTAAAATTACATAACATGAAAAAATCACGAGAAACTTGATATAAATAAGTCATCTGATCTATTTTTTTAATAGGTGCTTGCTCTAAATTAGACATAGAATAATAAATTTCTTTGGAAATAAAACGACCGTTTTGCATATATAATCTCAGATTAGAAATTCTATTCTCAAGTTTATAATTTTCTAAGCAAAGTATTTTATTTTGAAATTTTCCATTAATTGAATAATATTCGTTTATTAAAAATAAAATTAGTTCTTCTATAATATTAAAAAGAGTTGGAATCGAACCAACATAGCTAAACTATAAAGTTGCCGATTCGACCACTTAAGCATCTTTTTATAAATTTAAAATTTAAAAAAATAGGATTGTTTTGAATATAAGATTTCAATTTTTTATTTTTTTTAGCTCCAAAACTCAAACTTTTTTCACTAAAAAAATAACAACATTGTAGTCTACAATGAATTTTTAAGAAAAAATTAAAAATGAGCTTCCCGCTTTATATGGTTTTCAGCAGTTATCTCTTTCTAATGTGGCTTTGCGACGTACTTTATTTAAATAATCGCTAAACTATAGATTAGCCCACCTCGGTCCTCTCGTACTGGAGCAGGGTTTTTTTATTTTTCATTTTTAATAGCAGATAGGGACCGAACTGTCTCACGACGTTCTAAACCCAGCTCACGTACCATTTTAACGGTAGAACAGACCGACCCTTGGAAGATTGTTCACAACCAGGATATGATGAGCCGACATCGAGGTGCCAATCGACTCCGTCGATGGGAACTCTTAGGAGTCATCAGCCTGTTATCCCTAGCGTACCTTTTATTCGTTAATCGATATCTTTATCAAAAAAATATATCGGGTCACTATGACTGGCAAATTTACCCTTTAAAAACTAGTTGGTTTTTAAATCAGATTTAATTTAATTCATTACAATAATCACATAGAAGATTATGTTTAGTTAAATCATTGCGCACCCCCGTTACTTTTTAGGAGGCCACCGCCCCAGTGAAACTAGCATTCATGCAATATAAGAAAGAAATTTAGCAATTCTTTAAATAAAACGATTAATATGAATGGTCACACGAATAATCTTCCATTCGATATTAATAAGTTAGACTAATACAAGATTCTAGTAAAGGTGCATAGGGTCTCTCCGTCCCGCTACTCTATTTAGGCATTTTCACCTAAAATTCAATTTCACCGAATTACAATTGGAGACAGTGGGGCAGTCGTTACGCCATTCATGCAGGACGGAACTTACCCGCCAAGGAATTTCGCTACCTTCGGACCGTCAGGGTTACAGCCGCCGTTTACTGGGATTTAAACTAATAAGCGGCACTTATAGTTTTTTATCTTACAGCACTGGGCAGGCGTCAGACTCTATACATAATTATTAAATTTCGCAGAGTCCTGTGTTTTTAGTAAACAGTCGCTACCCCCTCTTTTTTGATACTAATTATAGTCCTCCTTTTCCCGAAGTTACGGAGTTATTTTGCCGAGTTCCTTCAATTGTATTCTTCCGTTACCTTAGTATATTCAACCTACTCACTAGTGTCAGTTTAAATACGATATTTCTTTTATTAATCTATTTCTAGTTATTTTTTATTTAAAATTTAAGATAACTTTTACGACGTCAAATCTTTAAATAAAAGTAAAGTCAAAATAATAACAACTGACTCTTTGGACATACGATATTAATCTTTTCCTAAGAGAGCGTTTTAACGTCCAGGACAACCCTTTGAACGAAACTCTTGAGTTTTTGGTAATAATTAATTTAACGCTATTTACGTTACTCATGCTAACATAATTAATATTGTTTTCTCGAAAAAATTTTTCAATTTTTCTTCAACGAATTACAAAACACTCTGCTACCAAGATTTTATCTTTTGAAACTTCGGTTATTAGTTTTAATGCCTCTACATTATCGGAAACCAATTATTTTACGCTTTTACTCTCTGCGCTATGCTTTATTAATGAGCTTTTACGCTTTCTTTAATGGGTGGCTGCTTCCAAGCCTACCTCTTAACGTGCACAATAATCAACCTCCTTTTTACTTAACTAATATTAAGCACCTTAGCTTTCAATCTGGGCTGTTTCCCTCTTGACTCATCACCTTTGCGCGATTGAGTCTGAATCGTTGTATAATTTAAACCATATTCATAGCTTTTTAGAACGATGCGTCTTATACTAATGCTTTATTCAAAAATTACTTTACCTTGATTTAAAAATCACAACTTCATTACTTAAATAATTTTCGCAGAGAACCAGCTATCACTAATCTTGATTAGCCTTTCACCCCTAATTACAAGTCATCCCAGAATTTTGCAACATTCACGGGTTCAGTCCTCAGTATGCCTTTGACTTGCTCATAATTAGATCGATTAGCTTCGGGTCTAATGCAAATAACTTTTAACGTCTTCACTGCGCCTACTAAAAATTAAGCTTGCTATTTACATTAACTCGTTAGCCCATTATGCAAAAGGTACGTTATAGCCTAAGCCTCTAACAGATTAAACATTAAGTTTCAGGAACTTTTCGCTATTTTTTTATTATCTCTTTTCACCTTTCATTCACATTACTTTTCTCTATCGATGCTAAAAAAATTAACCTTAGAAGTTGATTCTTCTTTATTCAACCGCATAATTACATTTTACGATTTACTTTAATAAACACTATTGATTTAAAAACAAACTATTTTTGCTAAAAATATGTTTTATACAAAACGTTTGAAAAAAGATATTGAAATAAACAATAAATTTTTATAAAAGTTAAACGCAAACTTTGGACTTAAAAAAAAAAATTTTTCACTTTCATAGTTAAATAATTTTAAAATCAATCGCGATAAAAAAGCAAAAAAAACGACGTACATAAATAAGAAATAAAAATCGCCGGAATCAAGTAATTCAAAACCGAATTTTTCACAAACTAAAAATCCGAGGAATCCTGCTAATAACGCTGCAGAAGCTCCAGAAACAGCATCATATTGAGGAACGCGAGAGTATTTTAACTTTGTGTACATTTTTTCTTTTTTTAAAAAGCTAACGTCGAATAAACTAAAAAACGATGTATTATTTAAGGTAGCGTCGTAACCTTGTTTATTATAAATGGAGTTTATTTTAAAATTTCCCAATAACTTGTTTAATCCATATTTATCAAATTTATTTAAATTTGTACGATTTAAATTAAAAAATATTTTTCTAAAAATATTATTAGAGAAGTTTTGTTTATTAATAACTTTTTTTTTTACCTTAAAGTTTAAAAGTATTTTTTTTTTTTCCATATTTTTTAAAAAATATTCAGAAGAATTAGAACTGTACTTAACTGTAAACAATTTTTGATTACTTTTAAAATTCTGAGGTAAATAATTTTGTTTTTTTATTACAAATCTTTTCGCAAAATAAAATTTATTAAAACACATGTTTAAATAAGTGGTTGGCAAGTCTAATTTAAAAATAAAATTTAAGATTCAATATTCTTGTGAGTAAGAAAAATGATGAACTTTGTCGAAATCTGTTAATAAATGTTGGGGGTATTTCAACAATAAAAAAATTAAAAATTATAAATATAATGCGTTAAAGATAAAAATATTATTTTTTTGAAAAAAAAATTTTTGTTTTGGAATTATAATATTTTTTAAAACAAGACCACGACCTGCGCGTATCCCAATTATAACGTTAAACAAATTTGTTAAGCTAATTGATTTTTTATTAAAAAAAATAAAAATAAGATTTAAAGAAAACTTTTGCATAAAAAATATTTTTAATAAAAAAAATTTTTGAATATTATTTAAAAATTTAACAATAAAAAGGTTGTGATTAGAATATGAAATAAGATTGGAGTTTCGCACATGAGCAATCGCGTGCAAACTTAAATTGTAAATAAAAAAGTTATCAAATAAAAAAAAAGTTTCAAAACTTGTCTTTAAATTATTTAAAACTGATCTTTTTTTACAAACTCAAACATTAAAAAAAATATTTTTTTTTCGAAAAAAAAATTTTATGTAAATAAAAAACGAATTAAAATATTTAAAATCAACAATTAAGTGTGAAATTAAAAAATTAAAATTAAAAATTAGATGCACTTTATGTGTAAAAATTAATTTGGAATAATCGTATAAATTAAGTGTCAAAAAGATCGCAAAATTTTTTGTTTTTTTTAGAATTCTTCAGCATAACCTATCGTATTATAACTCTAAGTTTCACGAATTTCTTGAAAAATAAACAGGTTTAACAAAATCGACGTTTTGCCTATCATTAGAATTAATATTATTATTATATGGGTTATAAAAAATAAAATGAGTACATCATAAAAAAAACAAATCTCTTTTCATAAAGTAAACAATTATTGGCATTCAATGATGATATCTACCGCATATTTCCATGCATTGACCTCAAAAAATTCCAGAAACTAAAAAAATCATTACTCGGTGCGATGAGTATCCAGGCACGCAATCGATTTTTATTCCAGCTGACGGTATGGCTCAGGAATGTATAACATCTTTTGATGATGCAAGTACTTGTATTCGAATTTCAATAGGCATAGCGATAGCTCCTGTAGCATGTAATCTAACCATATTTGAGATTCCTTTTTTTAACGGTCTGTATTGATTTTTGTTTAATAAGTTATTGTAATTTGAAAATTGTTTTTCTTTAGAAACGGAATGATCAAAAAAATAAAATAAAAAAGAATCTAGAGTTTTATTAAAATTTACGTACTGACTTATATTTGAATAAAAAATTTTAAAATAAGTATAGTTAAAAAAGTCTAAGGAGAAGAGGTAAGCTTCTCGCGAATATTCAGAATTTAAATATATTTTATCAAAAAATTCAAAGCTATTTTTAATTTCTACGAGTAATGGATGGGTCGGGTGTGATGTTAAAATTTTAGGCAAAGCTACGATCCTTTTTGTCTTTAAAAAATATTCTCGATATAAAAATTCTCGTTTTGATAAAATATCAACTAAAGTAGAAGAGTGTCAATAATATGATTGCGCAAAGTTTAAAGGTTTTCAATTAGTACGGTTGTATGTAGTTAAGCCGGAATGTGATGGGAGGTAAGTTTTAATTGAATTATTGAAAAAAGATAAGTTTTTTCAATATCAAGAAGAATTAAATAAAAGAAATTTTGTAGTAATTATTGAATTTTTAAACGAATCTTGATTTAAAAAAAAAATATTATTTTTTCTTCATTCTTTATTTTTAGCATATAAATATGGAGTGTAAACTCAGTTAGGTAAAAAATTTTTTCTTGATCTCCCCATTCGAAGTAAGTAAGTTTCTGTTTCGTTTAAATTTTCGTTGTTTAAAGAACTATATTCAAAAGTTTTATTAAAGTAAGGCATACCGTAAATAGCATATCTCGACGACGACGATGGTTGAACTTCAAAAAAGCCTCATTTAGCGAATCAATCAAATCATAAATATCTTGAAGCATCGCTTTTCAATGCTATTAAAAAAGGAAAGTCAAAAAATTGAAAATTTAAAGACGAATTTAAGAAATAAAAAGAGTTAAAGTATTTTTTAAAGTTATCTTTGAATACGTTTGTTTCAAAGTAAGACAGTTTATTTTTTCCTAATAAATTTTCGAATGTAATTCTAGGTGCGGTAACGAATGGTTGCTTAACAAAAGAATTATTAAAATCTTGCATTCTTGCATTCGAACGATTTTCATCTAATCTAGTTCTAAAAACTTTTTGGATCGCATTGTAACTCACTATGGCGTTACGAGCAGTTCCTCTCAAGTTCACTGAATTAGCGTTTCTTAATGTGGAATGAGCATCTAATTGATTTTCAGTGAAAATAAGAGATTGGTAAACATTATCGAAATTAAAATGTTTAATTAAATTTATGCAATTTTTCATGTTTGAGTTTTCTTTATTTTTTTCATCTAAAACAAACGAAAATTCGTCGTAATCGGATCTAAAAGTATCTAAAACTGTCGAATAAGCATTGTTAAAAAACGCAACTTCGTTAGTAAATAAAGGTGTCGAATTGTTTTGATTAAAAACAAAATATAAAGATTTTTGAGAATCAAAGTTATCCTCCGATTGCGTATATAAAAGATTGTTACCAAAAATATTAAAATTTTTCATAGTTAATAAGTTAATATTAGAGAAATAATCATCGCTATACAAACTTAATTTTGAATTATTTTTTTCATAAATACTGCTGCTATTTTTTTGTAAATGAAATTCGCTAACGTCTTCGTTTAAAACAATAATTTTATAAAAATCATTGAGCGATGAGGTTTCATCCAATGAATAGGAAGAGAAGGAAGTTTCTCAATAAGAATCTTCCAGTAATTCTAAAGATTGTCAATTTCTAAAATCGTAATCGTAGTAAAAAACGAATATGGGAAGATAAAAAGAATTACTTTTTTTTTTCAAATTAATTAAATTCGAAGATCGTCAGTCTAGATTAGAATTTGATCAAAAAAAATTTCAATAAATCGAAGTTAAGGTAGTCGGAGTGACTTCTTCTTTTCCTTGAAGAACTACCGGAGTGTTGTCGGCATAAACAAATTTTAAATTATCATAACCTTTAGATGAAATAAGTAAATTAGAAGAAGGTATTGGCGACAAAGGGGCGTCTACTAAAATTTTAGACTGAGATAACTTTACAAAAGAGTTATCTGCAATATTTTTAACAAAAAGATTTTTTATTAAGTTTGAAGACGATTTGTGCGAAAAAATAAAATTTGAGTTTAAAAATAAATTTAAATGATTTATATCAAACGAATGGTTCAAAGATGGTGTATTTGGTTTAATAGATACGAACTGCCTAACGTTTCTATTTGAAAGCAGCACACTTTGATTAGACGAAGCTAACTCAAATTTTTTTAAATCCAATGATTTATTTGTGAACTCGCTGTCGTTTTCATTAAGATTTAAAAACGGAATCGATTCTAAATTTAACTTAATGTTATTAACCGAATCCATGTCTACGGCTAAAATTTTTTTATTTTTTTTATTAAATAATGGGGTATGGGGATTAGGTAATTGTTTTTTATCGGAATCGTTGTTAATTTTTTTGATAAAATCGATGTAAGAATAATTTTTATTTTTTTTTATAAAAAAGTTAGAAAACTTATTTTTATTCAAAAAACTATAATAAGTGTGATTATCGAAATTACCTAAGCTATTGTTATTATTATAATTAAAATTATTAATGTAAAAATTTCTATTTTTTGAAGATATTAAATTATTTTTAAAATTATAATTTATTAATTTTTTTAGAGAATTTACGTCAAAATTAGTTAAATTTTTTGTAATAAAAGTTTTTGACGATAAGAAATTATGTTGCCTTTTCGTATTCAAAGAATGAGCTGTTGAAAATTGATCATCGGTAGATAAAAACGTACCGATTTTTTTATATTTTAAAGAAAGTTCTGAATTAGCAAAATGTAAATCAGAGTTATATATTTTCGAAAACATTTTTATACGTTTAAACGAATTAGATTCATTTAGCGCATTTAAACCAATGTCATTGAAATTAAAAAGATTAAACAATTTTGAATTTTCGAAAGGAACGACTAATAAGTGAGCTGGCGTAATGATAGCATCAGAAGATTTATTTTGATATAATTTTCAAAGATCGACCGATGAAGATTTTAAACTAGTAGACTTTTCGTATTTTAATGAATTACCTACAAAAGAAGAATAGTTTTTTTTTAAATCATAATGAAGATCTAAATCTTTTGGATAATAATACTCCCATCCTCATTGATAAGCTCTAATTCCTACAACGAGTTCGGTTGTACCAAAACCATCGAAATAATCTATTGCGTCAGTAGATTCACTAACGATAATAGACGTAGCTCATGATACCGGTACGCAGGCGGTTATCAAATCACCACATTTAGATCGACTAACTCCGCGAGATTCACGACGTGGTTTAACGCGCATGTTACATCAACGGACAGTACATAAAAAAGTAATAAAAAAAAAAACTATAATAAAAATAAAAACAAACCATAATCAATATTGGTATATTAAAATATGTAAAAATCAAATATCAGAATGCATAAAAGATGCGGAGGCTATAAAAGGTTCGGGATAAAAAAGTTTAATGTTTGGTACGGAATAATGATAAATCGAATCTAAATTGTCTAAATGGCTAGTTAATCGAATTATTTCTTGAGTTTGTTCAAAAAAATTTAAAAAATCTGACGGGTTATTCATTTAAAAAAAAATTAAAAAATTAAGTTTTAGACAACTAATTTAAACAAATTTAAAAATTTTTTTCGCCTAACTTGAGCAGGTATTGGACCGAAAAGATATTTAGATTTTAAATCTTGTTTTTTTTTTAATAAAACTATATTGTTTTTAAAAAAAATTGTTAAAGTACCATCTTTTTTATACAAATGGCGCGCAGTTCTAATAATTAGGCCTCTGCAAACATCGCCCTTTTTATTAAATTTAAATTTAAAACCTTTATATTCTATACGAGGAGGTTCTACAATTTTAGCAGCACCTTTAATAAAATATCCTACAAAGGTTGTTTTACGTTTAAAACCTTTATATAATTGAAAGGCCTGAAGCCATCTAACGTTAGTATTATCAGAAACGGACAATCAAGTTTCTTTAAAAATCATTTTTTTTTATTAATTTTTTTTTTAATCAAACCCTCGATCCCGTAGAAGTGTTTTGTTGTCTAATAAAATTCTGATTTCTGATAAAAAAGGTAGTTGAAATCACAGAAGTTAATTTTAAATTAACGATTTGAGAGGAATTAAGAAAAATAAAAAAACGTTTTATTAAAAAACATAGTAAAATTGAAGAAAAAAGACCGTATAAAATAAAAAAATTTACTAAAAAGAACTCAAACGAATTATGATAATAATAAACTTCCCTTAATAAATTTAAATCAGTAATCGAATAAGAATTAAAAAAGATATAATAATTATATCATGAAATAAGAAAAAACCAATGCTTTTTTAAAATTAAATTAAAACTATTTGATGAAGCGTTT
>Ga0075158_10002678_pt1 | contig 12837 bp, 11 predicted proteins | sample JI91814BDNA_FD_70968 | JGI IMG/M metagenome (GOLD analysis project Ga0075158, IMG submission 70968) | Wastewater effluent complex algal communities from Wisconsin, to seasonally profile nutrient transformation and Carbon sequestration -... | ecosystem: Engineered > WWTP > Effluent > Algae... | reverse complement strand
GTGACAACCGCACGTCCGAAGAAGAATCGCCCAGTCGGCACGATCTCGCTCGTTTCGGCGGGTCCAGGCGACCCCGAATTGTTGACAATCCGCGCGACGATCCTGCTCGAGGCGGCAGATGCCGTTGTGGCAGATTCCGATGTTGTGGACATCGCCACGCGATACGCCCCACAGGCGCAGCTGGTGTCGGTCGTCGACGACGACGGACTCCCGCTTGATAACCCCGCGCGGGCGAAGAAGGTTGTTGAGCGCGCTCGCGCCGGCGACAACGTGGTGCGGCTTTACTCGGGCGACCCGATTCTTGATGGCTCGATCGCAACCGAGGCAGCTGTCTTGAACCGCTCGAAGCTGAGCTTCGAAGTTGCTCCAGGGGTCTCGCAGGTGTCCGGGGTCGCGGCCTACGCCGGATTCCCCCTGATGAGCCCGAAGGCGCGCGAGGTTCGGATTATTGAAGCCGACGCGGTGACCGACTGGGCCGAATTGGCCAGCCCCCGATTCACCGTGATCATTCCCGATGGCGCCGACAAGGCTGTCGACATCTCCAAGGCTTTGTTGGCTGCTGGCCGCAAGGCCGACACTCCGATCACAATCACCCGTGGCGCAACCACCGTTGAGCAGCGCACGATCGCCAGCACGTTGGAGGAACTGCCCGCCGCTGTGAAAGCTGCGAAGCAGGCAGGACCTGGAATTGTCGTCGTCGGTGAGGTACTGAGCAACCGCGACAAACTCTCGTGGTTCGAGACGAAGCCGTTGTTCGGTTGGCGCGTGCTTGTGCCGCGCACGAAGGAACAGGCCGGTGCACTTTCTGAGCAACTGCGGCGATACGGCGCGGTCCCGGTTGAGGTTCCGACCATCTCGGTTGAGCCGCCGCGCACGCCGCAACAGATGGATCGTGCGATCCAAGGACTTGTCACGGGCCGCTACCAGTGGGTCGCATTCACCAGTGCCAATGCTGTTAAGGCCGTTCGCGAGAAGTTCGAGGAGTATGGCCTCGACGCTCGAGCGATGGCAGGCCTGAAGGTTGCCGCCGTCGGGGATGCCACGGCCGCCGCGCTCATCGCCTTTGGTGTCAAGCCGGAATTGGTTCCAACCGGCGAGCAGTCGACTGCTGGCCTGCTCGCTGAGTGGCAGCCGTATGACGCTGAGGTTGATCCGATCGATCGGGTCTTCCTTCCACGAGCGGACATCGCGACGGAGTCGCTGGTTGCCGGGCTTCAGGCATTGGGCTGGGAAGTCGACGACGTCACTGCCTACCGCACCGTTCGGGCAGCGCCACCGCCCGCCGAAACTCGCGAAGCAATCAAGACCGGTGGGTTCGACGCGGTGCTGTTCACGTCGTCGAGCACTGTGCGCAACCTCGTTGGAATCGCAGGCAAGCCGCACGCTTGCACGGTGGTTGCGTGTATCGGTCCGCAGACAGCGCAGACCGCTGGTGAACACGGCCTTCGGGTTGATGTCCTCGCCGAAACGCCCAACGTGATGGTGCTAGCCGACAACTTGGCGGCCCATGCTGAACAACTGCGGCAGGCGGCTTTGGAAAACGGCGACGCCACTTGGCGGCCATCGGGACGCCGGGGCGGTTCCCGACGTCGTTCGAGCTAACCATTGCGCTGGGCGTAGGCCCGCAGTGCGCACGCGATCAACGACCGGAGGTCAGCAATGAGCGAACCACGTCGAAATGATCACGTACGGGTGCGACCGCGCCGATTGCGACGAACGAGTGCCCTGCGGCAGCTAGTGACTGAGACCCGACTACATCCGTCGGATCTTGTGTTGCCGTTGTTCTACCGCGAGGGGCTCGTAAGCCCGAAGGCAATTCCGTCGATGCCGGGGGTCGTGCAGCACACGGAAGATTCATTGCGCGTGGCCGTCAACGATGCCGCGGCCGCTGGGCTTGGCGGAATCATGCTCTTCGCAGTTCCGGAGAAGCGTGATGAGCTGGGTTCTGGAGCGACGGACCCCGACGGCGCGCTGAACTTCGCAGTGCGGACGGCTCTAAAAGAGGTCGGCGACACCTGCGTAGTGATGGCGGACCTTTGCCTGGACGAGTTCACTTCTCACGGGCACTGCGGTGTGCTCGACGAGAGTGGGTCCGTCGACAACGACGCCACGCTGGACCGGTACCGCGACATGGCGGTGTCGCTCGCCGACGCGGGTGCGCACGTTCTGGGAACCAGCGGAATGATGGACGGCCAAGTTGGGGCTGTGCGTGATGCCCTGGATGAAACCGGCAATTTTGATACCGCGATCCTCGCCTACGCGGCCAAATACGCATCAGCCTTCTATGGGCCATTCCGTGATGCTGTGGATTCGCAGCTGCAGGGGGATCGCGAGAGCTACCAGCAGAACCCAGCGAACCGTCGCGAGTCCGCGCTTGAAGTTGCCCTTGACGTCGCCGAGGGTGCCGACATCATCATGGTGAAACCGGCGCTTCCGTACCTTGACGTTTTGGCCGATGTTGCAGCGTCGGTGGACGTTCCGGTCGCCGCCTACCAGGTCTCCGGGGAGTTCGCGATGATCGAAGCCGCCGCTGCCAATGGTTGGCTGGATCGCGAGCGCGGCATCACTGAATCATTGCTGTCGATCAAGCGCGCCGGCGCTGACATCATCCTGACGTACTTCGCGGTCGAAGCCGCTCTGCGTCTGCGTGCGTAGCCCGTCGTAGGGTGACCGAGTGACGCATGACGAGATTTCCCAAAGCGCGGAGTGGTTCGCGCGTGGCCAGGCAGTAACTCCCGGCGGTGTGAATTCGCCCGTTCGCGCATTTGGTGCTGTCGGTGGGACACCGCGCTTCATGGTCTCGGGCAAGGGGCCGTACGTCACGGATGCAGATGGCAAGGAGTACGTGGATCTGGTCGGATCATGGGGCCCGGCAATCTTGGGACACGCGCACCCTGCCGTGATCGAGTCGGTCACCCATGCTGCCGCCCACGGGTTGTCCTTCGGCGCACCAAGCCCGGGAGAGGTCCTGCTGGCTGAGGAAATTGTGTCGCGCGTCGACGCGGTTGAGAAGGTTCGACTGGTCAGTTCCGGGACTGAGGCCACGATGTCGGCAATTCGGCTCGCGCGCGGATTCACCGGCCGGGCGAAGATCATCAAGTTCGCCGGTTGTTACCACGGCCATGGTGATTCCCTGCTCGCTGCCGCCGGATCGGGCGTCGCCACATTCGCGCTGCCGGATTCCCCCGGAGTTACTCCCGCAACGGCCGGAGACACCATCGTCTTGCCGTACAACAACTTCGAAGCGGTGCAGGAGGCATTCGCGGAATTCGGACCGCAGATTGCCTGTGTGATCACCGAGGCGATCGCCGCCAACATGGGCGTTGTTCCGCCTGCTCCCGGATTCAACGCAGAGCTCGCGAGACTTTGTCGAGAGAACGGCTCGTTGCTGATCTTCGATGAAGTGATGACAGGTTTCCGTGTTTCCCGCGCGGGTTGGTACGGGGTTGAGGCGGTGTCCGAGGGTTGGGCGCCGGATCTGCTGACCTTCGGCAAGGTGATGGGCGGGGGGCTTCCGGCGGCCGCTTTTGGTGGCCGAGCGGATGTGATGAGTCAGCTCGCACCACTCGGGCCGGTCTACCAAGCCGGCACACTTTCCGGCAACCCTGTCGCCGTTGCTGCCGGATTGACGACCTTGCAGCACTGCGACGACGAGCTGTACGCCACCGTGGATTCGGCTGCGAAGGACGTCGCCTCCCTTGCCAGTGAGGCTTTGAGTGCAGCTGGTGTCACCCATCAACTGCAGACGGGCGGCAACCTATTCAGCATCTTCTTCACCGATGAACCCGTCGTTGACTATGCGGCCGCCAAGGCGCAGCAGGCCTGGCGGTATCCGCCTTTCTTCCATGCGATGTTGGATGCGGGTGTATCGCTGCCCCCATCGGTTTATGAGTCTTGGTTCGTGTCGGGCGCTCACGATGGGCGTGCAATTGAGAGGATCGCTGCGGCCCTCCCTGCGGCAGCAGCCGCAGCGGCGGCCGCTACCGAACCCGCCTGACAGACAGCCAGTGCCAAGAACCACGCCCACCTGCCGATGCCACACCCACGAATCCGACGGGAAACACAATGACCGAACAGACAATCGTCCACTTGATGCGCCATGGCGAGGTCTACAACCCGGACAAGATCCTCTACGGCCGGTTGCCTGGATTTGTCCTCTCGGATCTTGGTCATGAGATGGCTGACCGAGTGGCAAACACGATCAAAGACAGAGACATCGTCGAAATCTGGGCGTCACCACTTGAGCGTGCTCAGCAGACTGCTGCACCAACCGCCGCCGCCAAGGGGCTCGACATTTTGACGGATGATCGGATCATTGAAGCCGACAACGTCTTCGAGGGTGAACGCGTTTCCGTCGGCGATGGCGTCTTGCGCCAACCCAAGGCGTGGCGTTACCTGTACGACCCCTTCACGCCATCGTGGGGTGAGCCATACAAAGAGGTCGCCGCTCGGATGAAGAGTGCTGTCGATTCGGCACGCGAGGCCGCTCGTGGCCACGAGATTCTGCTTGTCAGCCACCAACTTCCGGTGTGGATTTCGCGGCTGAACTTCGAAGACCGTCGCCTCTGGCATGACCCACGACACCGTCAGTGCAATCTCGCTTCGCTGACATCGTTGGCATTCGAAGGTGATGAGCTGAAGGCGATTGTCTACACCGAACCAGCCGCTGATTTAGTGGCCAAGGCGCAGAAGGGCGCCGGCGCCTGACAATGTCTGCGACTTTGATGAACACTTCGGCTGGCGATGGTGCTGCGGCATCACGCCTATGGCCGAGGGTTCTCGTCGCGGTCGCAGCCATGCTCAGCCTGGGTGCGCTCCTGGCCGGATGCAGTTCGTCATCCAGCCAGACCAACTCCTCGTCGCAGTCTCGGTTTGTGGCCGGAGATGGATCGTTGGTGTTGCTGCCACCGGACCAGCGTCAGCCTGCACCCGACATCACCGGCACCACATTCGCTGATCAGCCGTTTGCCCTCAAGGACTATCGCGGCAAGGTTGTTGCCCTCAACGTCTGGGCGTCATGGTGTGCCCCATGTCGGGCGGAGGCACCAGCGCTCAACCAGGTTTCGCGAGAGCTCCAGTCCAAGGATGTGCAATTCATCGGATTGAACACTCGCGATTCGAAGGCGTCCGCCGAGGCATTCATTCAGCGCTTTGAGGTCCCCTATCCGAACGTCTGGGATCCAGACGCACAGCTCCAATTGGCTTTCCGCGATTCACTACCTCCTCAGGCGATTCCGTCGACCGTGCTCGTCGACAAGCAGGGCAGGGTGGCAGGTCGGGTTCTGGGTGAAGTTGATCGAACCCAGTTGCGAGAGGTTCTGACCGAGCTGGCCAACGAGCCGGCTGGCCAGTAGACCCGGGCTAGTGAGATGTTGAACTCCCTCGACGCAATTGGCTCGGTGACTCAGACCGTCACCAGTGGATCGTTGTTTCTCGCGATTCCGCTGGCGCTCGCAGCTGGCCTTATTTCGTTCCTCTCCCCTTGTGTGCTCCCGCTTGTTCCGGGTTACCTGTCGTACATCACCGGACTTACGGGTGCGGAGATCGCTAGCGAGGACGGCCACCTCGATGCCCGCGGACGCTCGCGCATCGTCATCGGCTGCACGTTGTTTGTTGCTGGATTCAGCGTGGTGTTCATCGCACTGGGCGCAGCTTTTGGCGCAGTCAGCGGCTGGCTCCTCGAGTACCAGACGACCATCCAACGCGTCCTCGGACTAGTCGTCATCGTGATGGGCTTGATGTTCGGGGGCTGGATCCCTGGCCTGCAACGGGAGTGGCGCATCCATCGCGCGCCCACGTACGGCCTGTGGGGAGCACCCCTGTTGGGCTTCCTTTTTGGACTGGGTTGGACGCCGTGTATCGGCCCGACGCTGTCAGCGGTCCTGAGCTTGGCAGTCAACGAAGGCAGTGCGATTCGCGGCGCGATCCTGAGCTTGGCTTACTGTGTTGGTTTAGGAATCCCGTTCGTCATCGTGGGACTCGCATTCGGCCGGGCTGCTGGGGCATTGAAATGGGTTCGAAGCCATTACTTGCTGATCATGCGGATCGGCGGCGGCATGTTGGTCCTTGTGGGACTCTTGTTGGTGACGGGGTTGTGGGATCAGTTGACCATCACACTGCGCGTGTGGGCCGGGGGATTTGAGGTGCCGATCTAGTGGCTTCCACCAGCGCTGAACCCCGAGGCGAATCGCCAGAGGACCTCTCGGTCGACCTCAGCACAGCACCCAAGAATGACCTGCCACCGGACGGCATGAAGATCGGTTTCACCGGCTGGTTGCGGTGGATGTGGCGTCAACTGACGAGCATGCGCACCGCGTTGCTGCTGTTGTTCTTGCTCGCGATCGCCAGCATTCCCGGTTCTGTCCTGCCACAACGACCCGTGGACCCTGCCAAGGTCAACCAATACCTGATCGATAACCCGGGTCTCGGGAAGTTCTTCGACTCCATCGGGTTCTTCAACGTTTTCTCAGCGCCGTGGTACGTCGCCGTCTACTTGCTGCTGTGCATTTCCCTCGCTGGTTGCATCATTCCGCGAACCCGGTTGCACTTCAAAGCGATGCGGGCACAGCCGCCGCGGGCGCCATCACGGCTGACTCGCCTCCCTGAATCTGCGTCGTGGCAGACCGACACCACCGAAACGTCGCCGCAGCAGATCCTGGACTCAACTGCCGACGAACTCCGCAGCCGCCGTTGGCGCGTGCGCACGCAAGAATTCGAAGACACGACAGGCTGGGTCTCGGCGGAAAAGGGCTACCTGCGCGAAACCGGCAACCTCCTCTTCCACATCTCGCTGCTGGCACTGCTCTTTGCCGTTGCATTTGGGGGCATGTACGGCTGGCGCGGCCAGGCACTGGTGATTGAGGGCGAGTCATTCACGGACACGATCACCCAATACGACTCTTTCAAGTCTGGTCAGCAGGTCGATGTCGGAAACCTCCCACCGTTTTCCTTCAAGCTCGACGACTTCCGCGTGAGTTACCAAGAGGGTGGCGAGCAACAAGGAGCACCACGGTCGTTTGAAGCCGAAGTCACGTATCGGTCGGAGCCGGGTGCAACCCCGGCGAAACAGACTGTCGAAGTCAACGAGCCGCTCGTGGTCGACGGGGCCAAGGCCTTCCTTGTGGGTCACGGGTACGCCCCGGTAATCCAGGTCAAGGATCCGCAGGGCAAGGTCGTCTACGACGCGCCCACCGTGTTCCTACCGGTCGACGGCAACTTCACGTCCAACGGCATCATCAAGATGCCCGACAACGATCCCCAACTGGCCTTCCAGGCGATCTTCACTCCGACAACTGCACTCGACGCCAACCACGGACCGCACTCAACATTCCCGGCCGCAAACGATCCTGGCGTCTTCCTGTCAGCGTGGAAGGGGAACCTCGGGCTCGACAACGGGGTGCCGCAGAGCGTCTACAAGCTTGATACGACCAACCTGAAGAAGCTGGGGCTGAAGGGCCTGCGGCCAGGGGAAAGCTGGACGCTGCCCGAAGGACTCGGAACCGTGACTTTTACCGGCGTCAAGGAGTACGGCACGTTCGACGTGGCGCACGACCCAGGCAAAGAATTCGCGCTGATCGCTGCGATCCTCGCGATCGCCGGGTTATCCCTGTCTTTGTTCATTCCGCGCCGTCGGGTCTGGGTTCGGGTAACCAAGCCGAGTGCATCCTCAGGAGCGGCGACAGTTGAGGTGGCAGGCCTCTCACGGACCGATGAAGCGGGCCTGCGCCCGGCCGTTGACGAGTTGGTGGAGTCGGTGAAGTCGGTCGCCCCCGTTGAGGAACAGGTGTCGAACGAATCCGATCCTGACGCCTCGCCGGCAGGGAATTAAGGCCAGGACGCCCGCGAGCAAGAATCACAAGGCACACTAGGTGCCGATGCGGGTCGGCGGGCGCGCAGGCACAGACAACGAACGGAGCCCACAGGCACATGAGCGCGAATGAATCGCTGGCACAACTCAGCAACGGCATGGTGTACGCCTCGATGGTTGTTTATGCCGGATCGTTCATCGGATTCGCGGCGTCCTTCGCGGCTGGCCGCGGCCAGCAAGAGGACGACGGCGCTGTTGCTGACAGTTCAGCCAGTTCGACCGTGCGGGCAGTGGACGTCACCAGCGCGACGATGGCGGAATCGGGTTCGGCCGGTGGAACAGCGACCCTGACTAAGACTCGCGACGAAGATGTCGAAGCACTGCCGCCCGGGCGTCGGGCAGGCAATATCGCGATGTCATTGATGTGGCTCGCGACTGCATTCCTGCTCGCCGGCGAGATCGCCCGCGGGGCTTCCGCCGGGCGAGTGCCGTGGGGCAACATGTACGAGTTCTCGCTGTCGGCAGCACTGGCCACAGCGGTTGTGTTCCTGGCAATTTCCACGCGGCGTAATCTTCGTTGGCTCGGAGTGTTCGTTGTCGGAGCAATCCTGCTGACCCTGGGTGCCGCAGTCACGATTCTTTACACCGAGAGCGCGCAACTTGTTCCGGCCCTGAAGTCGGTGTGGCTCGTCATCCACGTGCTCGCAGCGATCATCTGTGGCGGTGCATTCACCATCGGTGCCGCAGTCACAGCGTTGTACTTGGTTCGCGATCGAGCGGAAGTCAAGGCTGACGGCGGCCCCGTCACCGGCTGGTTGTCGTCACGAGTGCCACCGGCAAAGCGCCTCGACACAATGGCTTACCGAATCAACGCATTTGTGTTCCCGCTCTGGACCTTCGCAGTCATCGCCGGAGCAATCTGGGCCGAAAACGCTTGGGGTCGTTACTGGGGGTGGGACCCGAAGGAGACGTGGGCATTCATCACCTGGGTCATCTACGCGGGTTACCTCCATGCGCGGGCCACAGCTGGCTGGCGGGGACGCAAGGCCGCAGTCATTTGTTTGGTTGGGTACGTGGCGTTCCTCATCAACTACTTCGGTGTGAACTTCTACGCGAGCGGTCTGCACTCATACGCGGGAGTTAGCTAGCAGCACTCGCTGCGGTTAAATCCGTCGCGGCGTTGGGGGAGATTCTCCTTCTGGCGGGTTAGGATCCGGCGTGCGAATTCGCCGGGGGAAAGTCCGACAGGCCTCAGCTGTGGCGGCTTTGATCGCCGTGTGGGGCGCTGGCTCCATGGTGCTTGTGCCCGCTACTGCGGCCGCAGCATTGCCGAGCGAGCCGCCGGTGATCTACGTGAATGCGAAGCCAAGTGCGGATCGATTGCCGCGAATCCCAGCGTCGAGTTGGGTGCTCGCAGATGCCGATACGGGCGAAATCCTTGCCGCGAAAGACCCACACCACCAGTACCCGCCCGCCAGCACCATCAAGGTGTTGACGGCCGTCACGTTGATGCCTCACCTGGATCTGGACTCCACGTACTCCGCGACCCTTCAGGATGTGAATCAACCCGGCACCCGGATCGGTCTGCGCGCCGGGATGTCTAACAAGGTGTCAGACCTATTTGCCGGAATGCTCATGAACAGCGGCAACGACGCTGCGAGCGCAGTCGCCAACGCGGCAGGCGGCTGGGATCCTGCCCTGCGCCTGATGAACGAGGAAGCGGCCCGGCTCGGCGCGAAGGACACCGTTGCTGCGACGCCCAACGGTTTGGACCGCAACGAACAGGTTACGTCGGCGACCGACTTGGCGATCTTCTTCCGGGAAGCGCTAAAGAATCCAGACATCGCCAAGATCTTCCAGACAAAGAAGTTGGATGCGCAGACGATCAACGGTCGCCTCATTCACCTCTACAACCACAACAAGATGCTCCAGCTGAACTACCCGGGGCATCTCGGTGCAAAGACCGGCACCACCTCGATGGCCGGCAAAACAGTGGTGTCGGCATTCAAACGCGGAAACCGCACGCTGATCGTTGCGCTCATGCGATACGGCTCGACGATGGAGCGCGCGAGCAAGCCGCTCTATGACTGGGGTTTTGCCAACGCGAAGAAGATCGAGCCTGTGGGGCAGCTGCCGACTGTCGGGCCGCGGCCTCCGGTGACCGCTCGACCGGCATTGCAGGTCGATGAGAACGGAACGCCGAAGTCAGGCCAAGACGACTTGTTGGCCGCAGTGGCGCCAACCGCTAGCGAGTCCCAGTCAAGTGGCTCCATGGGGGCAATCGGGTTGGTGGCGTTCATCGGGCTCGCAGTGGCGGCGGGCCTGGGGTTCGTGCGGTGGCGTTCGCGTCAGCCGTCGGCCTAGTTGCCCTTGTGCTTCTTCCAGTCAAGGTCGGCTAGGAAGTCAGGATCGTCGTCGGGACCCTGCGGGCGGAGTTGGCCTCCGCCGCCGCCTCCCGAGTCGCCGCCTTTTGAACGCTGGGGCCGACCAAAGAAGAACCACAAGACCGCGCCACCGATCCACAAGATCACGATCAAGAAGATCCACAGCGCCTTCGGCAGGGAACGAACGTCGTCGCGAGGTGCGGTAATGGCATCAATCAGGGCGTAGACAGTGATTGCTACCGGTATCAGGATCAAGATGAAGCGCACCACTGGATCAGACTACGACCCGCGGCTGTTAAGTGCACGTCCATGACGGACCTTGCCAGTTTGGGTTCATACCTGACGTACGCTTGTGCACATGTCCCAGTCTTCGCATAGTCCAAGTGCCGACGATTCGGTGGAACCGCAGCCCAACACAGTTGACGTGACAGAGCGCGCGGACGCACCGGCGGTTGCCGAGCCAAACGGTGCCGCAGCCGCAGGACCGGGCTACCGACACCCGTTCCTCATCTACTCGGCCTTGCGATTCGGCTTGCTGCTCATCGCTGGCGTTGTCTGCTACCTGCTGGGTGCTCGCGGGATTCTGCTGATCCTGCTCGCCTTCCTTATTTCAGCAATTGCCTCGTTCATTCTGCTGGTACCGCAACGCGACGCAGTTGGTCAGCGAACTGGTGCGTACTTCCGGCGCCTCAACCAACGCATCGAAGACTCCAAGACTGCTGAAGACGATCTTGTGGACGAGCAAGCCGCGAACGATGCCGCGCAGACTGATGGTTCGCCGGAGGCAGCCAAGGCTCCGACAGTTCAGGACTCGCCGAAGTCCTGACTCGCAATGTCAGCTAGCGACCCGAGTCGCGACGATGCCGATGGTCAGCAGTAACCCGTAGATCAATTGGATTCGCCCGGTCCAGCCGAGCACTTCGATCAGGGCAGGGCCGACGGCTCCGGACGTAACCTTGCGCCACGGGATGACGGCGATCGGAATGGCCACAACAGCAATCAAAGCGCCCTTTGGGAACAGGGAAACGAACCCGATTCCACCAAGTCCAACGATCGCGGCGATCGCAAACGGGGCCCAGAGGCAGAAGCCGTAGAGTTCCCGAGTTCGTGCGTCACCGAGTCGAACCGCCAACGTGTTCTTTCCGACCTTGGTATCGCCGGGAATGTCACGCAAGTTGTTGATCACAAGCAGCGCGCAAGCGAGCAGTCCGACCGGGATCGCCAGAATGACTGCCAGCAGTTGGATTTGGCCCGTCAGCACGAAGGTCGTCCCCACCACGGCGACCAAGCCGAAGAACACGAAGACGAAGACCTCGCCGAGTCCCGCGTAGCCGTAGGGGCGAGGTCCGCCGGTGTAGAACCACGCGGCAGCAACGGCAAGCACACCGACGATCAACAACCACCAGGCTTGGGTGAGCAGAACCAGGATTGCGCCACACACACATGCGACGAGGAACGACAGCAGTGCCGCCTTCTTCACCGCGGATGGGTCGGCAAGGCCCTGCCCAACGAGTCGAATCGGGCCAACCCGGACCTCGTCGGTTCCCCGAATACCGTCGGAGTAGTCGTTGGAGTAGTTGACGCCGACCTGCAGTGCAAGCGCCACAAGCAGGGCTAGGAAGATCCGAATCCCCGCTGCGAACCCACCAACGCTGAACCCATTGAAGTAGGCAATGGCTGAACCGACGGCGACTGGGACTACCGCCGCAGGCAGCGTCCGAGGTCGCGCTCCGGCAACCCATTGAGCAGGAGTTGTCATCAGCTTTGGGCGGCCAGGCTTCGAAGTTGTTCGCGATCGATCTTGCCAGTCGGCAGGGTGGGAAGGCTGTCCATCAGCACGATGTCGCGGGGCCGCGACTCGGCGCCGAGTGCGTTTGCTGCCCGCTCCACGATGGAGGCGATGAGTTGCTGATCGCTCAATGACTCGAGTCCATTGGCCACAACAAATGCCGTGATCTTCGACCCCCATTGGTCATCCGCAACGGCAACAACGGCGGCCTCGGCGACCATCGGATGCTCCTGGACTGCGCCTTCAACTGCAGCGACTGAAACATTGATCCCGCCGACCTGAACGACGTCGTCAACCCGTCCCACTACGACGAGGCGATTGTGCTGATCGATCCGGCCGCGGTCACTGGTGCGGTGCATTCCGGAAGCGAACGCTGCCTCGGTGAGTTCCGGTCGAAGTCGGTATCCGCGCGCAACGGTCGGCCCGGCAAGCTCAATGCGGCCCACACCGGAGTCGTCGGCATCAACGATCCGCACCGCCACGCCTGCCAGCGGAGTCCCGTCATACACACAGCCACCGGAGGTTTCGGTCATGCCGTAGGTGGTGACAATTCGTGCACCAAGGCTCGTTGCCCGCGCCACTAGTCCGTACGCGGCCGCTGCTCCACCGATCAAGATCGTGTCGTAGGCACCGAGGGCATCCGCTGCTGCTGGGCCAAGTTCGACGATGCGGGCGAGCTGAGTGGGGACCAGCGCCGTGCGCAACTGCGCGCCGTCAGAATCGGCGATGGCGCGGGCGGCACGTGTTGCGTTGGCGAACTCCTGAGCGGAGAAGTGCCCCGCGCCGCCAACGGTGTCGAGCGGAATTGGCGGGATGCCGGACAAATGCGCGCGAACCAATACCTGAAGGCCGGCAAC